>Ga0335084_10002208_pt1 | contig 18673 bp, 21 predicted proteins | sample Lox_Sample_44_FD_206721 | JGI IMG/M metagenome (GOLD analysis project Ga0335084, IMG submission 206721) | Soil microbial communities from Loxahatchee National Wildlife Refuge, Florida, United States - Lox_Sample_4.4 | ecosystem: Environmental > Terrestrial > Soil > Wetlands | place: USA...
AGGAAGTCATGCTGCCCTTCGAGTGCAACGTCCACGGCTGGATGCACGCGTTTGCGGGCGTGCTGCCGCACCCGTTCTACTCGGTGACCGGAGCGGACGGCAGCTTCTCGATCTCGGGCCTGCCGGCTGGCACGTACACGATCGAGGCCTGGCATGAGAAGTACGGGACCCAGACGGCGACGGTGACCGTCGCCGCAACGGGGACCAAGACGCAGGACTTCACCTTCACCGCGAAATAGGGGGAGACTCGCAATGAACTGGTGGCTTCCACCTCAAGCCTCGAATTTCGCGCCCCGGATCGACGGGATGTTCACGGCGATTCTGATCATCACCGCGATCCCGTTCTTTCTCGTGGAGATCGGCGTCCTGATCTTCATCTTCAAGTACAAGGGCCGCGCCGGGCAGAAGGGGCATTACACCCACGGCAATACGCGGCTCGAGATGATCTGGACGGCCATTCCCGCCGTGACGATGGTCGCGCTCGGCCTGCTTTCGAACAGCTTCTGGGTGCAGATCAAGGGACGGAATAGCGTCCCGGCGGACGCGTACCCCGTGGGCGTGCACGCCAAGCAGTTCGAATGGTGGGTCACCCTTCCGGGCCCCGATGGCAAGCTCGGGCGGACGGTGGATTCCCTGATCTCGAAGGCGAACCCGACGGGGCTCGACACAACCGACGCGGGCGCCAAGGACGACATCGTGACCCGCAATCAGATGCATCTGCCGGCGGGACGCCCCGTCGTGGCGTACCTCACCGCCGAGGATGTGATTCACTCGTTCTACGTTCCGGAGTTCCGAGTGCGGCAGGACGTCGTGCCCGGCATGCACATCAAGGCGTGGTTCGTGGCTACCGTGCCGGGGAAATATGAAATCGGTTGCTCGCAGCTGTGCGGCTTGGGCCATTACAAGATGCGGGCCCAAGTGACCGTCCACACTCAAGCGGATTTCGACGCCTGGGCGAAAGAGCATGCGCCTCAGCCCAAGGCAGGGGGGGAATAGGAGTCATGACGACCGTAGCCGCGTCACCGCATACCGGTCACGCCCATCACGACGACCGGAGCTTCGTCACCAAGTACATCTTCTCGACCGACCACAAGATCATCGGGATTCAGTTCCTGTTCCTGAGTCTCTTCTTCTTGCTGGTCGGTGGCATCCTCGCGATGCAGATCCGCTGGCAGCTGGGCTTCCCCGGGAAGCCGATGCCGGGCGGCGGGATCCTGCCCCAGACGATGGCCCCGGGCGGCGTGATCCTGCCCGAGTACTACCTACAGCTCGTGACAATGCACGGCACGTTCATGGTGTTCTTCGCCATCATGCTGCTGCTCGTCGGTGTGTACGCCAACTTCATCATTCCGTTGAAGCTCGGCGCACACGACATGGCGTTCCCGCGCATCAACATGGCGTCGTTCTGGTCGGCGTTCATCTCGGGCATTCTCATGCTGTCGAGCATGTTCGTGGCCGACGGCGCGCCCCGCGCCGGATGGACGATGTACGTCCCGTTGTCGGCGCGGCATGACTACTCCGGCGTGGGATTCGGCCAGGAGCTGTGGTCGATCTCGATCATCTTCTTCGGCCTGTCGTCGGTGCTCGGCTCGCTCAACTACATCACGACGGTGATCAACAACCGGGCGCCCGGAATGACCTGGTTCCGCATGCCGCTCTCGGTATGGGCGCTGTTCATCACGGCGGTGTTGGGCCTGCTCGCGGTCCCAGTGCTCGCCGGTGCCGCGATCATGCTGTTGTTCGAGCAGGTCCTGGGTACGCACTTCTTCGATCCCTCGGCCGGCGGCCAGGTGCTCCTGTGGCAGCATCTGTTCTGGTTCTTCGGACACCCCGAGGTCTACATCCTGATTCTCCCGGCCATGGGTCTCGTCTCGGAGCTGATCGCCAACGGGAGCCGCAAGCCGATCTTCGGCTATCACTCGATGGTGTTCGCCATCGTGGGCATCGCGTTCCTGTCGTGGATCGTGTGGGGCCACCACATGTTCGTCTCCGGCATGAACCCGACGCTGGGCTCGTCGTTCATGGTGACCACGCTGCTCATCGCGGTGCCGACGGCCATCAAGGTGTTCAACTGGTTGTCGACCATGTGGCGCGGCAATCTGCGGTTCCATACGCCGATGCTCCACGCCATCGGGTTCGTGACCATGTTCACGATCGGCGGCCTGTCCGGCATCTTCATGGCCGCGACCCCGGTGGACATGTTCATTCACGACACGTACTTCATCGTGGCGCACATCCACTACGTGCTGTTCGGCGGGTCGCTGTTCGCCATCTTCGGCTCGATCGTCTTCTGGTTCCCCAAGATGTTCGGCCGCATGATGAACGAGGGCCTGGGCAAGCTCCATTTCTGGCTCACGTTCATCTTCTTCAATACGACCTTCTTCCCGATGCACATGATCGGGATGGCCGGCCACATGCGGCGGCTGTACGACCCGACCATCTACGAATTCCTGCGCCCGGTCCAGCCGCTGAACGTCTTCATTTCGGTGAACGCGTTCCTGCTGTTCGCGGCGCAGATCATCTTCTTCGTCAACTTCTGGTGGAGCATGTTCAAGGGCGAGAAGGCGTCGCAGAACCCGTGGGAAGACAACGGGCTCGAGTGGACGCTGCCGAACCCGGCGCCGCACGGCAACTGGGAGACGCCGCCGACCGTGTACCGCGGTCCCTACGAGTTCAGCGCGCCGGGTGTGACGGAAGACTACCTGCCGCAGAACCGCAAACTGCCTACGGACCGCGAGCCGGCGCTGTCGCCGGCCGGCCACTGACCGGGAAAGGGACGAACTCATGAGTCACGCAATGGCGGTGGGGCAGGGCGGGCCGATGGATCCGCCGTTCCCGGCGGAACGCGGGGTCGATGTCTACAACAAGAAGCTCGGGATGTGGGTGTTCCTGGCCTCGGAAGTGATGTTCTTCGCGGCCTTGATCGGATCCTACATCATCCTGCGCTTTGGAGCACCCGGCCCGTGGGCCCTGCCGGGAGTGGTGCTGAACATCAAGATCACGGCATTCAACACGTTCCTGCTGATCTGCTCATCCGTGTCGATGGTGAAGGCCTACGCCGCGGTCTCGGACGGCGACGTCGGCAAGATGAAGTTCTGGCTGCTGATGACGATTCTCGGCGGCGCCTGCTTCGTGGGGATTCAGGTCTTCGAATACATCCATCTGGTCGAGCGTGGCTTCGTCCCCGCGGGCGTCCGGGAAGGCAGCGAGCTCGCCGAAATGGTGGCGAAGGGTGAACTCCCCGGCGCGACCATGGGCCTGTATGGCTCGACGTTCTTTACGATGACGGGATTCCACGGATTCCACGTCACGTGCGGCGTGATCTCGATGTTGTTTCTCTATCTGACGAAGGCGCTGCCCGGGAAGTACACGCAGCAGGATCATGCCGGAATCGAAGTGGTCGGCCTGTACTGGCACTTCGTCGACCTGGTATGGATCATCCTGTTCACCATCGTCTACCTGATCTGAGGGGCTCATGGCGACGACCACGCACAAGCATCCGCCGTATATCATGATCTGGATCTACCTTGCCGTGCTCACCGCGCTTGAGCTCGGGCTCGCTTTTGAGTTCGCCCGGAACTGGACTTTTGGGTTGAAGCTGACGCTGCTCATGATCCTCGCGATCTGGAAGGCGTTGCTCGTGGCGCTCTACTTCATGCATCTCAAGTTCGAGAAATGGAATTTGCGGCTCGTGGCACTGTTCCCGCTTCCGCTGACGCTGATTCTCCTGGCGGCCGGCATGTCGGAGCACATCTGGTAGCGTTTCTCGAGCTGACGAAGCCTCGCATCACGCAGCTGGTGCTGTTGACCGCCGCCGCCGGGTTTTACCTGGGTGGCGGCGGCACGGTCGACCTCCGCCTCCTGTTCTCGACGCTGCTCGGGACGGCCTTGGTGGCGGCGGGCACAAACGCGTTCAACCAGGTGCGGGAACGGGATGCCGATGCGCGCATGCATCGGACCCGTAAACGGCCGCTCCCGTCGGGCCGCATTTCCCCGCGGGCGGCGGCGCTGTTTGCCGGGCTGATCTCGACCGCCGGAGTCGTATATCTGGCGGTGGCGGTGAATTACGTGACGGCGGGGCTCGCGGCGCTGACGCTCGCGAGCTACGTGCTGTTGTACACTCCGCTCAAACGCACCACGACGCTCAATACGCTGATCGGCGCGGTCCCCGGCGCGCTCCCGATCGTGGGTGGCTGGACGGCCGCGGGCGGCCAGCTCGGCAGCGCCGTGTGGGCGCTGTTCTGGATCTTGTTCCTGTGGCAGCTGCCGCACTTCCTCGCGCTGTCGTGGATTTACCGCGAGGACTACCGGCGCGGGGGGTTCGCGATGCTGGCGGTGCGCGATGCGGACGGCTCGCGTACGGGGTGGGTGGCGTTGCTGTACGCGCTCACCCTGCTGCCGGTGAGTCTGCTGCCGACGCTGCTCGGACTCACGGGAAAGATGTATTTCTTTGGCGCGCTCGCGCTGGGTCTCGCGTACGCCGCCGCCGCCGCGCTGATGACGGTCGCGGCCACGACGCCGCGCGCCTGGCGCGTGTTTCTCGCCTCGGTCATCTACCTGCCGGCACTGCTCACGTTGATGGTGCTCGACAAAATCCACGTGTAAGGATTCTTCGTGATTCCGTTTCACCGGCTGCTGATCTCCACCGCCATTGTCTTCTGCGCCGTGTTCGCGATCTGGTGCGGGTTTGACTACCGCCAGAGTCGAAGCGGCGGCACGCTCGCGGTGGGGATCGTCTTCGCCGCCGCCACCGCCGCTCTGGGGTATTATCTCCGCCACCTCAACCGGTTTCTGGGCCGATGATCACGACACTGTTGCAGGGCATGGGCATGGGCGGTCCGAGCGATTCACTCGAGCACGCGTACTTCTGGGTCGCGATCATGATCGCGATCACGCCGGTGGTGGTCTTCGGATACATCGGATATCTCGTGACCCGCGGCTATTTTCGGGCACAGCGCGAGGCGCGCGGCGGCCAGCCCAGCCCCCGGATCCGCATTAAATTGGCTCCATGACGCACGCTCCTGAACGCCGGCAAGTCGTCCGGTTCGCCTTCTTCAAGCTCGATCCTGCCTGGCGCCGGCTCTCGGCCGAGCGGCAAGCTTCCGCGAAAATCGAGTTCGGCGAGACGATCGAGGGCTACAACGGCAAGCTGCTGCTCCGCCCCTACGGACTCGTGGGGATTCGCGGCGACTGCGATTTCCTGCTGTGGCAGGTGGCTGAGAATCTCGATGCCCTGGTCGATTTGCAGACCGCCTTGAACCGCACCGACCTGGGCGCGTATCTCTCCGCGCCGTACAGCTATCTCGCGATGACTCGACGGTCGATCTACGAGTTTCCCGAGGACCCAAACCAACCCTCGCGCCTCGTCATCAGACCGAGCGACGCCCGATACTTGTTCGTCTATCCGTTCATCAAGACCCGCCCCTGGTACATGCTGCCCAAGCCCGAGCGGCAGGCCATGATGGACGAGCATGTGCGGATTGGCCGGAAATATCCCACCATCCGACTGAACACCACCTATTCCTACGGACTCGACGACCAGGAATTCATCGTGGCGTTCGAGGGCGACAGCCCCAGCGACTTCCTCGATCTCGTGATGGAGCTGCGCGAGAGCAAGGCGTCGTCCTATACACTCAAAGACACGCCGACCTTCACCTGCGTGCAGATGTCACTGTGGGACATGCTCGACACGCTGGGTGGCGCCGGTTCCGCGCAGGCGGTGTCGCGCCGGCCCGCGCGCGCCGACGGGTTCACGCCGGCCGCCTCGCTCTCCGACCTGCCGCCGGGCGCGAGCAAGCGGGTATACGCCGCGGGAGAAGCCGTGGCGCTGTTCAACGTGAATGGGACCATCTACGCCCTCACGAACCGCTGCAGCCATGCGCGCGCATCGCTGTCCGAGGGCAGCGTCGATCCGGTCCGCTGTGCCGTGACGTGCCCGTGGCATGCCGGCATTTTCTCTCTCGAAACGGGACAGGTTCTGGGCGGCCCGCCTGTACTCCCGGTGAACACGTACCGGGTGAAGCTCGAAGGCGACACGATCCTCATCGCTCCCGCCGAGGCCCGCGAAGCATCGGTTGCCGGCTGACAATCGCTTTCTGAAGGCGTGCCGCCGCGAGCCGACCGACACCACGCCGGTCTGGTTCATGCGGCAAGCCGGCCGCTACATGCCCGAGTACCGGGCGCTGCGACAGAAGCATTCGATCCTCGACCTGTGCCATACCCCCGAACTGGCCGCGGAAGTCACGCTCCAGCCCATCACGCGGCTGGGTGTCGACGCCGCTATTCTCTTCGCCGACATTCTGCTGCCGTTCGAGCCCCTGGGATTGGGCCTGTCGTTTCAGGCCGGCGAAGGTCCCCACATCGCGAAACCGATTCGGAGCGCGTCCGACGTGAGCGCGCTGCCGCCCGTCGACCCCGAGGATGCCCTCGGCTACGTGCTCGAATCGGTCCGGCTCGCGGTCCGGGCGCTGCCCGCCACCATTCCGCTGATCGGTTTCGCGGGCGCCCCGTTCACACTCGCGAGCTATGCCATCGAGGGTGGGGCAACGCGGAGCTTCATGGTCACGAAACAGTTCATGTACACCGAGCCCGATGCGTGGCACGGGCTCATGGGGCGGCTGGCCGAGCTCGTGGGCACCTACCTCGCGGCGCAAGCGCGGGCCGGCGCAAGCGCGCTGCAGCTGTTCGACAGCTGGGTTGGCTGCCTCGCGCCGGACGATTACCGCGAGTACGTCGAGCCACACAGCCGCCGCGCGCTCGCGCTGGCGCGCGACGCTCGAGTCCCCGTGATCCATTTCGGCACCGACACGGCGGGATTTCTCGAGGATTTCGCGGCCGCGGGAGGTGACGTGATCGGGGTGGACTGGCGCGTGCCCCTCGATCGCGCCTGGGATCGCATCGGTGCGGGCCGCGCGATCCAGGGAAATCTCGATCCCACGGTGCTGCTCGCGCCTCTCGATACCCTTGAAGCACGCGTGAAAGACGTGCTGGCGCGCGCCGGCGGCAGGCCGGGACACATTTTCAACCTGGGGCACGGCGTGCTGCAGCAGACGCCCGTCGAAGCGCTCCAGCGCGTGGTGGAGGTGGTGCATGGCTGCTAAACCGATTGCGGTGCTGCTGATGGCGTACGGCGGCCCGAACAATCTCGATGACGTCGAGCCGTACTTGATGGACGTCCGCGGCGGACGGCCCACGCGCCCCGAGCTCGTGGCCGAAATCCGGGAGCGCTACGCGTTGATCGGCGGCAAGTCGCCGTTGAAAGAGCTGACGGAGGCCCAGGCGAAGGGCCTGGGGAGCGCGCTCGGTCCCGGATTCCGCACGTATGTGGGGATGCGGCACTGGCATCCGTACATCAAGGAAACGGTCGATCGCGTCGCCCGTGAGGGCCTGACTCGTATCCTCGGCATCGTGATGGCACCACACTTTTCCGAGATGTCGGTTGGCGCGTACGAGAAAAAGTTGCTGGATGCCACCGAGGGGCGTATCGAAACCCTCATCGTGCGTCGCTGGGGCGATCACCCGAAATTCATCGCGGCCGTCACGATGCGGGTGCGCCAGGCGCTCACGCAGTTCCGCCCCGACGAGAAGGTCCAGGTGGTGTTCACCGCGCACAGTCTCCCCGAACGCATCCTCAAGAACGGCGATCCCTATCCCGATGAGCTGAAGCAGAGCGCCGCCGCGGTCGCGAACAGCGTGGGTCTCAAGGAATGGCATTTCGCGTTCCAGAGCGCGGGGGCTACACCCGAACCCTGGCTCGGCCCCGAGGCCGGCGAGACCATGAAGCAGCTCGCCGGCGCCGGGCACCGAGCGTTTCTCGTCGTCCCGATCGGCTTCGTGTGCGATCACGTCGAGATTCTCTACGACGTGGACGTGGTATATCAGGGGCTCGCCAGGGAGCTGGGCGTTCACCTCGAGCGCACCGTGTCCTTGAACGCCGACCCGTCGCTGATTGCCGTGCTCGAAGATCTCGTCCGCACGAGTGTGGCGGAGCGGGGCTGGGTCCAAGCGTGAGCCGAGTGGCCGTGATCGGCGCCGGTCTCACGGGGCTGGCGGCAGGGTGGGAACTGGTGCGGGCGGGCGTCGAGACGTTCGTGCTCGAAAGCGAGCAGCGCGCCGGTGGCGTGATCGTCACCGAACGGCGCGACGGCTACATCGTCGAGGGTGGGCCGGACGGATTCCTCGCGGCGGAAATGGATCTGCCGGAGTTGGCCGCTGAGCTCGGAATCGAGCACAAGCTCGTGAGCCAGCTCGCGAAGGGCTCGTCGCTGTGGACGGGCGTGTGCCTCGACCCGCTCGAGGAAGGCCGGGCGGCAACATTGCTCGGCATCCAGGAGCCGCTTCAGGAAGACCTGAGCAAAGGCTTCAAGAGTTTCGCCGGCGGCATGGCCGATTTGGTCGAGGCGCTGGCGGAGCGACTCGGCTCGCGTGTCGCCCTCGCGACGAGCGTGGCCGGACTCTCGCGAACGAGTCGCGGCTACAGGCTCTCCCTGGCCGGTGGCAATACGCTGGAAGTCGACGGCGTCGTCGCGGCGGTGCCGGCCTGGGTGACTGCGCATTTGCTCGCCGAGCTCGGCGTGTCGGCGGCGCGTGAGCTGGAGGACGTGCTGTACTATCCCAGCCTGACGGTATCGCTGGCGTATCGGGCGGAGCAGGTCACGACCGAGCTCACGGGGACGGGGTTTGTCGTCAGCAGCACGGCTGAAGGGCTCGGGCTCCGGGCGTGCACCTACGCGTCACTCAAGTATCCCGGCCGTTCTCCCAAGGGCCACCTGCTGTTTCGCGCGTTTCTCGCCCCGGCGTCGGACGACCCGCCAACGGTCGCGCACGCGGAGCTGGCGCGCATTCTCGGCATCAACGGCGCGCCGCTCTGGCATCGCGTGTTTCACTGGGTGCGCGGTTTGCCGCGTTACCGCCCGCAGCATGCGGCGCGCGTTGCGGAAATTCGCGAGCGGCTATCGCGTATGGCGCCGCTCGCGATTTCCGGCGCCGGCATCGATCGGGCCGGGGTCTCCGCATGCGTGAGGTCCGGCCGGGCTGCAGGCCGCATCGTTCTCGAGCGGCTCTAAGTGGACCGATCGGACGCTTCTGAAAGAACAGCGGGAAGCGTCAGTGCACCAACGCTTCCCGCTTCCCGCTACCCGCTTCTCGTTTCCCGTTTCCCGCTCCTGCCTTACCGCTGCAGCACGTCTTTCGCCCGCTTCACCACGTTCTCTACGGTAAAGCCAAACTCCTGGAACAGCTTGGGCGCCGGCGCCGAAGCGCCGAAATGATCGAGTCCGATCACCGCACCCTGATCGCCCACCCAGCGATACCACGATTGGGGTGACGCGGCTTCGACGGCCACGCGCGCCTTGACCGCGGGCGGCAGAACCGAGTCACGATATGCCTGCGGCTGCTTCACGAAGAACTCCATGCACGGCATGCTCACGATCCGCGAGGCAATTCCCTCGGCGAGCAGCTTTTCATGCGCGGTGAGCGCCAGCTCGACCTCCGAACCGGTCGCGATGAGAATGACGGCGGGCTTTCCGCCGGGCGCGTCACCGAGAATGTAGGCGCCCTGCCGCAAGCCGGCCGCGGGACCGTACTTGGCCCGATCGATCACCGACATCTTCTGCCGGGTGAACACGAGCGCGACTGGTCCATCCTTGTGCTCCATCGCGGCTCGCCAGGCTTCGACCACTTCCGTCGGATCGGCGGGGCGAATACAGGTCACGTTGGGCGTGGCGCGCAGCATGGAAAGTTGCTCGACCGGTTGGTGCGTCGGGCCGTCTTCGCCCAGTCCAATCGAGTCGTGCGTGTACACGTACAATGCCGGGATGTGCTGGAGCCCCGCGAGACGGACGGCGGGTTTCATGTAATCGAGGAAGATCAAGAACGTCGACCCCACGGGCCGGATACCGCCGTGCAGCGACATACCATTCATGATCGCGCCCATGCCGTGCTCGCGGATGCCGTAGTGCATGTTGCGTCCGCCGAGGTTGCCAGGCTCGAGCTCACCCGCCTTCGGAAACACGAGATTGGTCGACTCGGCCAGGTCCGCCGAGCCGCCGACCACCTCGGGCACCTTTGCGGCGAATGCGGCGATGACCTTGCCCGATGCCGCCCGCGTGGCCTGCGCATCCTTGGCGGTGAACACAGGCAGCTCGGCATCCCAACCGGCGGGCAGCTTGCCCTGGAGCCGGCGCTCGAGCTCGGCGGCAAGATCCGGATGCGCCTGCTTGTATGCCGTCCATTTCTTCTGCCACTCGGATTCGAGCTTGACGCCACGATCCTTCGCTTTCCGCCAGTGTGCCAGCGCTTCGTCGGGCACGTAAAACGGCTCCTGGCTCGGCCAGCCGAGGTTCTCTTTCGTGAGCTTTACCTCTTCTTCGCCGAGCGGCGCCCCGTGGGCGGCGGCCTTGTCCTGCTTGTTCGGGCTGCCGAACCCGATGTGGGTCCGGACGATGATCAGCGACGGCTTGTCGGACACGCGCTTTGCGGCCGCGAACGCGTTATCCAGTGCATCGAGATCGTTGCCGTCCACCACTCGTTGTACGTGCCAGCCGTACGCCTCGAACCGTTTTCCGGTCTCGTCGGAGAACGTGAGATCGGTATTGCCGTCGATCGTGATGTGATTGTCGTCGTACAGGCCGATCAGCTTGCCGAGCTTCAGGTGCCCCGCGAACGAGGCGGCTTCATGGGAGATGCCTTCCATGATGTCGCCGTCGGAGCAGAAGAAATAGGTGGAATGATCGATGATCGGATGCCCGGGGCGATTGAACGTCGCCGCGAGGTGTGCCTCGGCGAGCGCCATGCCGACCGCGTTCCCGATTCCCTGTCCCAGTGGACCGGTGGTGACTTCGACGCCCGGGGTATGCCCGAACTCGGTGTGGCCGGGCGTCTTCGATCCCCACTGCCGAAAGTTCTTGATGTCGTCGAGCGTGAGGTCGTAGCCCGTGAGATACAGGGCGGCATACTGCAACATGCAGGCATGCCCGCAGGAGAGCACGAAGCGATCGCGGCCGCTCCACGCCGGGTTGGCTGGGTTGTAGCGGAGATGACGCTGCCACAGGACGTAGGCGGCCGGGGCGAGGGCCATCGGGGTGCCGGGATGGCCGGAATTCGCCTTTTGGACGGCGTCCATGGCGAGGGTGCGAACCGTGTTGATGCAAAGCAGGTCGAGGCTCGTGCCACGAGGAGCGACGGCTTGCGTCATCTCGAGATCTCCGGTCTGTCTCTAGGGTGCTGGGTCGAGGGTTACAGCAGGCCGGACTTGGCGGCCTGCCATAACTGAAAGAGTCGGTCGAATCCGTTGACGAGTACGTCTACCTGTTGCGGGCTGGGACTCGCCTGTGCGGCGGTCTTCAATTCCTCGCAAATGCGCGGCATTTCGTGCCGGCCCTGCTTCTTGCTCTCGACGCCGATCTGCTCGAGCAGCGCGAGAATCTTCTGACGGGCGCCCGCATCGTCCGGCACCTGCCAGAGATAGTTCGCAAGCTCGCGCCCCTGCGTACACAATTTGCCGAGCGCGTCGAGCGTCGGCGCGAGATTCCTTCTGGGATTCGGATTGGCCATGAACGTTCAATTATAACCGTTGCCCAATCTGTTCGCTTCGTCTAGCTTCTCACGCCTATGCTCGCCCTCCACGCTGCGTTAGCCCTTCTCATCCAGGTCGCGGTGCAACCCGAATCAGGTGAAGCGCACCTCAAGAACATTCGCCAGCTCACTTTCGGCGGGCAGAACGCGGAAGCGTATTTCTCGGCCTCAGGGAAACTCCTGATTTTCCAGCGGACCGGAACTCAGGAAAAATGCGATCAGATGTACGTGATTGGGACGGATGGCAAGGGATTGAAGCGGGTTTCGGACGGTAAGGGGCGCACCACGTGCGGCTACTTCTACGATCGCGATCGGCGGATCTTCTACTCCAGTACGGAGGCCGTCGATACCGCCTGCCCGCCCCGCCCCGACTACTCCCAGGGGTACGTCTGGGCATTGTATCCGTACGACATCTATACGGCAAAGCCCGACGGATCGGATAAGCACCCGCTGACGCAAAACCGGGCGTATACGGCCGAGGGGACGCTGTCGTACGACCAGAAACGCATCGTGTTCACGTCGCTCAAGGGCGGCGACCTCGACATCTACACGATGAACGTGGATGGGTCGGACATTCGTCAGCTCACGCACACGCTCGGGTACGACGGCGGCCCCTATTTCTCGCCCGACGGAAAGATGGTCGTCTATCGCGCGTTCCATCCCCAAACCGCGGCCGATACCACGGAATACCAGTCGCTCTTGAAGCAGAATCTGGTGCGCCCGTCGCGCATGGACATCTGGGTGATGAACTCCGACGGATCGAATCAGCGCATGGTCATTCACGTTCCCGGTCCCAGCTTCGCGCCGTATTTCCACCCTGACGGGAAGCGCATCATCTTCGCCTCGAACTTCAAGCATCCCGAAGGACTGAACTTCGATCTCTATCTCGTCAACGTGGACGGGACGGGTCTCGAGCAGATCACGACGTCCAGCGGGTTCGACGCGTTCCCGATGTTCTCACCGAACGGCAAGCAGCTCGTGTGGGTTTCGGGTCGCGGCCGCAAAGTCGAGCACGAGTCCAACGTCTTCATCGCGGATTGGGTGGAGCACCCCTGAGTCGAGAACCCCAGAGTTTCCAGGCGTGGCTGCTCGGATGGGTCAAGTCGATCGCCGCCGCGCTCGCCATCTGGATCTTCCTTCGCTCCTACGTCATCGAGGCATTCCGCATCCCGTCCGGGAGCATGGAAAACACCCTGCTCGTGGGCGACTTCTTGTTCGTCAACAAGGCCGTCTACGGGGGGCAGCTCGAGCTTCCGCTCACCTCAGTGCGACTGTTGCGGTTCCCGGGCTATGCCAACCCGGAGCGCGGCAGCATCGTGGTGTTCCGGTCGGTGGAGGACTCGACGCCGAATCTCGACATCGTGAAACGGGTGATCGGTGTCTCGGGCGACACACTGCAGATGATCGGCGACACCTTGATCAGAAATGGGCACCGCATCGACGAACCCTACGCGCTGCATTTGGGACAGTCGGATTCCGATCAGGTATTCCGACTGCAACAATTCCGCGAGTGGCAGCTCATGCGGTACATCGGGCGCAGTCCCGACAAGTACCACCCCACACGCCACGACTGGGGGCCCTTCGTGGTTCCACGCGACAGCTTTTTTGTGATGGGGGACAACCGCGACGAATCGTACGACAGCCGCTACTGGGGTTTTCTTCCTCGCTCGCATGTGGTGGGCCAGCCGCTGTTCATCTATATGAGCGTGGCGGGCGACCCGTTCCGCATCCGCTGGAATCGACTACTCAAACATCCGAGCTGATTACGGTGTTTGACTGGCACGCGTGGCTTCGAGCATCGCCTTCACGCGCGCCGTATTCGCCGAAGGCGGCGCCACGGCCAGGTACCGCTCGAACGTCGCCTGCGCTTCCTTCATATCACGCCGGCCCGCGAACTCGATAATCCCCCGGTAGAGCAGCGCTTCCGGCAGATCGGGGTGAAGGTACAGCGCCTTGTCGAGCGACCGGAGCGCGCCGTCCAGCTCTCCCGTGCTCCACAGGATCATTCCCATGTGCGCGAATGCTTCCGCCGTCCCCTCGGCATCGGGCGCGAGCTGGACCGCCTTCATGTTCACCTGCGCGGATTCCCGGAGCCGTCCTTGCGTGAGATACAGGTGCCCGAGCTCGATCAGTGCCGGCTCGTCGGTCGAGTCGCGGCGCACTCGCGCTTCGAGTTGCGCGATCCGCAACGAGTCGAGCGGGCCAACCTCGCCAAATGTCGCCCCACGGCCGCCCCCACCTCCGGAAGTCGGGCGGGGTGCTTCGCCCGCCTGTGTTCCCGTGATGCTGCCCCCCGCTTCGCGTTTGACAATCGACCCCTTGAGTGAGAGGGCCGCAACCACGCCAAACAGCGCCACACCGGCCCCCCAACCCACCGCCGCAGGCACGCGGCGCCCGCCCGCGGTTTCCGCCGTCGCGGGAGCGGCGGCCGGGGTGGGGGCCGGCATCTCGGGAGCGGCCTTCTTCTGTTGTTTGAGCGCTTCGTTAATCGCGGTCAGCTCGGCCTGGTCGCGCTGGCGCAGATATTCGCGATCGGCCGCGCTGAGCCGCCCCGCGTCGAATTCGCTGTCGAGCTCCTTGAGCGATGCCTGTAAAGCCGAGCGCCGGGAGCGCAGCTCGCCGACGTCTCGCAGCACTCCGGCCGCTGCGGGCGCCGGTGCGGAACCGCGGGTACCTCGTTCGACCCAACGCTGCACCGCCACCCAGATCACGGTGCCACCCAGGAGCAGCATGACCAGGGGCAAGAGCCACACGGACAGGTTGACTCCCGACGCCCTAGGCTTGAGCAACACCCATTCCCCGTACCGCGACACGAAATAGCGCCGCACCTGCTCCGGTGTTTCGCCGGCGGCCAGCCGTTCGCGCACCACTTTCCGCATGTCCTGCGCGAGCTGCGACGGAGAATCCTGGATCGAGAGATTCTGGCAAACCGGACAACGCAGCGTGGCGGCGACCTCGCGAACGCGAGACTCGAGGGCGGTGTCGGCTTGAGAGGCGGTGCCTTGGAGAACGCGGAACGGCAATCCGGAGGTCGATGCCGGCACCGCGAGCATCGCGACCACGACGAGAATCCCGCGCATCTAGTTGGGTTTGGTGGTGCCGCGAGTGGCGGGGAAGTCCGGCGAGGTGCGCACGTACCCTTCACTCTTGCCCTGCGCAAACGGCTGTTCCGGCACGTTCGGGCCCGTTGCCGCGGAGCTGGCGAGGAGCTTCGGCACCCACTGGTCGATCGCCGCGGGATCGAGCGGCCCGATTTGCTTGTAGACGATCCGGCCATCGCGGGCAATGAAGAACGTCTCCGGGACCCCGAACAGGCCGTACTGGATCGCGGTATGGCTGCCGACGTCGAGCACGTTGGGCCAGTCGCCGCCGCGCTCGGCGATCCACTGCCGCGCGTTTTCGCGCGTGTCTTCGTAGACCACACCGATGACGCGGAGCCCCTTCGGTCCGTAGCGCTGCGCGGCATCGACCAGAACCTGATGCTCTCCCCGGCACGCGAGACACCAGGACGCCCAGAAGTTCACGAGCACCGGCTGCCCTGTGAGATCGCGCAGCCGGAGCGAGTCGCCCGACAGCGTCCGTAGCGCGAAATCTGGGGCCGGTTTGCCGGGGAGCGGTGAGGGGATGGTATGCGCGTCGCGCGTCAGTCCCCATGCGAGCAGCGCCAGCACGGGAAGCGCGGAGAGCGGGACGAGCCATCTCCTCCAGTGCATCAATGCACCGGCGCCGTGTGGCGTACGGCCTCTCCACCCCGGTCGATCGCGCGTGCCTGACGCTCCGCTTCGGCGCGCGACCGCCACAGGGCCAGGATCGCTCCCAGCGCCACGATGCCACCGCCGAGCCAAATCCAGCCCACGAGTGGGCTCGCGATCGCCTTCAGCGTCGCCTGCTGCCCGTCCTGCGTGTAGGCCATGAGCACGAGATAGAGATCCTCCCGCAGGCTCTCGCGCACCGCTGGCGTCCCGATCGGCTCAATGGCCGTCGGATAGTAGTTCAGCCGGGGATAGAGTTTTGTGAACGGTTGTCCGGCGGTCGTAATCGTGGTAGCCGCGATGACCCCATCGCGGTTCGGCTCCTTCACCGCCCACACCGAATCGAATTGCACGCGATAGCGGCCGATGTCGGCCGCGGTACCGCGACGCAAGGTCCACTCGGCTTCTTTTCTGAATGTGGCGGACGCCGCGATTCCCACGGCGATCACGAGGATACCGGAATGCACGATGTACCCACCGTAGCGCCGGCGGTTGCTCCCGATCACGCGGGCCAGCGCGAGCGGCAGCGACTCTCCGGTATTGCGACGCCGCGCCCGGGCGGGTGTGGCGAACTCCTCGATCAACAGGCCGGCGGCGAACACCGCCAGCGCGAACGTGAGCAGCGCGAGCGGCTGCCGCACGCCGAAGACGACCAGCAGCACGGCGACCCCGAGCGCGGCAACGAATGGCCAGCGGAACTTGCCGCGCATCAGCTCGAGCGAGCCTTTGCGCCAGGGGAGCGCGGGCCCGACACCCGCGAGGAAGACGAGCAGCAGGGCAATGGGCACCGAGAGCTCGTTGAAGTACGGTCCACCCACGCTCACCTTCGCTCCCCGCACCGCTTCGGCAATCAAGGGGAACATCGTGCCGAGCAGCACGACGAACGCGAACGCGGCGAACAGGAGGTTATTGATCATGAACGCGGTTTCGCGCGACAGCACCGCGTCGAATCGTCCCTCGCTTTCGAGCGTCTCCGAGCGCCACGCGAGCAACGCGAGCGAGCCCAGCAGTACGATGGCCAAAAAGACGAGGAAGAACGGGCCGATCGGGCTCTGCGTGAAGGCGTGCACGCTGGCGAGCACGCCGCTCCGGGTGAGGAACGTGCCCAGGACCGTCAGGAGGAACGTGGAGACGATCAGCGTGATCGTCCACATTTTCAGCATCCCACGGCGCTCCTGCACCATCACCGAATGGAGGAAGGCGGTGGCGGTGAGCCACGGCATGAACGACGCGTTCTCGACCGGATCCCACGCCCAGTAGCCGCCCCAGCCGAGCACCTCATAGGACCACCACGCGCCCGCGAGAATGCCGAGCGACAGGAACGTCCAGGGCACCATAGTCCAGCGCCGGATCCGTTTGGGCCAATCAGTTCCCAGGCGCCCCGCCAGCAACGCGCCGATCGCGAGGCTGAACGGCACCGACATGCCGACGTAGCCGGTGTACAGGAGCGGGGGGTGTACGCCCATGAAGGGGCTGTTCTGCAACAGCGCGTTCGGTCCGGGGCCATCGAGCGGCGCCGGCGAGAGAATGCGGAACGGATTTGCCGGCCAGGAGATGAGGAGCAGGAAGAACACGTTCACGGCCAGGAGCGTGCCGAGCGCGTACGGGACCTGCGAATCGCCGTTCGGCTCCGTATAGTGGCGCCGGCTCCAGCGCACCAGCAGGGCGGTATACGCGGACAGGATCAGCGCCCACAGGAGAATCGAGCCCTCCAGCGCGCTCCAGAGCGATATGACCGTGTAGAACAGGGGCGTCGTGCGGCTGCCGACCTGCGCCACGTAGCTGACGCTGAAATCGTGCGTGATCAGCGCCCGTTCCATGGTCGCGAACGCGATGAGCACGAGTACGAACACAAGAACGCCGGCCCGACGCGCTCCCTGCATGTACCTGGCATCTCCGGTTCGGCCGGCGAAAAACGCCGCCGCAGCCCCTCCCCCGGCCACGAGCAGCGCGACGAGAGTGGCGATATGTCCGATCCACGCGTTCATGACTGCTGGTTCCTGAAGAGCTCGCGGTAGTATTCCGCCGGTTTGGCTCCCGGCGGCGGGGCCCGGTATTCGTTCGAGTGTTTGACCATCAGGTTATGCGAGTGGAATACGCTGTCGGGCGACCACACCCCTTCGACGACCGCCCCGATTCCCTCACTGAACATCTGTGGCGGCAGCCCGCTGCTCTCGACTTCCACGGGACGTGTGGCGCCGCTCGGGTCAACGAGGCGAAACCGCAGCTCGTGTTTGTCCGCATCCCAGCGAATGCTTCCGGCCTGAACGACGCCGCCCAGGCGGATGCTCGCGCCGTATGCCTTCGGCCCCTTGGCCCACAGCTCGTTGGGCGTGAGGAAGTACACGAGGTTGTTCCCGATACCGCCCCAGATCAGGTAGGCGAACACGAGGAGGATCACGATTCCCCCGATCGCCACGGTCAGCTTGCGGCTGCTCATCGCCATCTCAGGCCTCTCCTTCTGAATGACGGGCTTCGAGAGCCGCGATCCGTGCCCGCCGCAACCGCCGCTCGAGCGACCAGGTGTAGACAGTCACAAACACGGCCGTGACGCCGTAGGCGGCGGTCACATATGTGAAGCTATCCATGGGCTTTTCCTCCTCCGCCTGCCCCGGTGTCCGGCGCATATTCGAGCCCCTCTACCAGAGCCTCGAGCCGCGCCACCTCGTAGCGTCGGGACATGAGATAGCAGGCTCCCGCAGCGAAGGCGACCATCATCACCCGCAGTGCCACGACCATGTTGTGATCCACTGTGTTCGGGCTCGACTGGATCTGGTGCAGCGTGCGCCACCACCGGACCGAGAAGTACACGATCGGGACGGTGACAAATCCCATGATCGCCACGAGGGCCCCGACGCGCGCCCGCGCATCGGGATCATCGAGAAACGCCCGGACGAGTAGATACCCCACAAAAATCACGAGCATGATCGCGGTCGTGGTGAGGCGCGGGTCCCAGGTCCACCAGACGCCCCACGTGGGACGTCCCCAGATCGAGCCCGTGACGAGCCCCGTGGCGTTGAACAGGACCCCGACCTCGACCCCCGCCTGCGCCATATAGTCGAACTTGGGATTGCGGCGTACGAGATAGACGACGCTGCACACGAATCCCACGAGATACGCGAGCCCCACGGCGATCCAGCTCGGGAAATGCACGTACATGATCCGCTGCACCTGCCCCATCATCGCATCCTCGGGCGCCCAAAACAGCCCGAGATAGAGGCCGATCGCCACGAGGGGGACGGCCACCACTCCCGCTATCCGACCTAGACGCACCACAGTCATAAAGTCATTCCTCTACCACGTATTCGAACGTCAGGGCCGCCACGATCAGGAACAGTACGTCGGCC
>Ga0335084_10002209_pt1 | contig 18671 bp, 16 predicted proteins | sample Lox_Sample_44_FD_206721 | JGI IMG/M metagenome (GOLD analysis project Ga0335084, IMG submission 206721) | Soil microbial communities from Loxahatchee National Wildlife Refuge, Florida, United States - Lox_Sample_4.4 | ecosystem: Environmental > Terrestrial > Soil > Wetlands | place: USA...
CACGTCGATCTCCCGGGTAGAGGAGAACGGCAATGCGCCTCTGGACAGCTCGTCCGGCGAGCAGCGTGCGAGCAACGCCTCGGCCTTCGGACCCATGACCGAGATCACCGACCAGGCTGAAGTCACGTCGACGAGCGCGGCGGACTCTGCGTCAAGTATGTGACGGCCGATCCAGTCCGCGTCGCGGGTCGCTTGAGCCGAGCCGGTGAGGATGAAGAAAGTGTCGGCGCCGAGACGGGTGATGGTGAGATCGCTCTCGAAGCCACCGCGCTCGTTGAGCATGGCCGTGTAGACCATGCGTCCGACCGGCACGTCGATCTCGTTGGCGCAGAGTCGCTGCAGCACGGCCAGCGCGTCGCGGCCCTTGAGCATGAATTTCGCAAACGAAGTCTGATCGAACACGACGACGTCCTCGCGACAGGCGCGCTGCTCCTCGAGCACGTACGGGAGCCAGCCGGGCCGGTCGAGCGTCGGCGCGGGCTCCGCCGCGCCTTCGGGCAGGAAGTAGTTGGCGCGCTCCCAGTTGAGCTTGCTTCCGAAGACGGCGCGCTTCGCCTTCAGCCGTTCGTAGAGCGGCGAGCGGCGCAGCGGGCGCACCGTCGCGAGCTCCTCGCGCGGCCAGCGCATCGCGTAGTGCAAGCCCAGCGTCTCGGCCGTGCGGTCGAAAAGATGCCGGCGATTGGCGTGCAGCGGGGCGAAGCGGCGGATGTCGACGTCCCACAGATCCAGCGGCGCCTCGCCTTGCGCGATCCACTCGGCGATGAGCTTGCCGGCGCCACCGGCGTTCGCGATGCCGGCGGAGTTGAACCCGGCGCACACAAAGTATCCGCGCAGCTCCGGCGCTTCCCCCAGGATGAAGTTGCCGTCCACGGTGAAGCTCTCGGGCCCGTTGAGCAGCATCTTCACCTGCGCGGTTTCGAGGCACGGCGTACGGTGGACGGCGTTGCGCATCAGGATCTCGAAGTGATCCCAGTCCTCGGGCAGGAGCTGGAACTCGAAGCGCTCGGGAATGCGCGCCACGTTCCACGGCTTCGCGACAGGCTCGAAGCCGCCCATCACAAGCCCGCCGACCTCTTCCTTGTAGTAGATGTAGCCGTCCGGATCGCGCATCACGGGCAGGTCGGGGTGCACGCCCGGGATCGGCCTTGTCACGAGGTAGAAATGCTCGGCGGGGAACAGCGGCACGCTCACGCCCGCCATCGTGCCGAACTCGCGCGCCCACACGCCGGCGCAGTTGACCAGCGTCTCGCAGCGAAGCTCGCCCTCTCCCTCGGCCGTGCTGTAGCGCAGGCCCGCAACCCGTCCCCGCTCGGTGCTCAAGCCGACGACCTTGCATCCTTCCACGATGCGCACCCCGCGCAGGCGTGCACCGCGGGCGAGCGATTGCGTGAGGTCGGTGGGATTCGCCTTGCCGTCGCCCGGTATCCACACCGCACCGGCGAGGTCGTCGGTGCGCAGCAAAGGATAAATGCGGCCCGCCTCGGCGGGCGTGACGAACTCGAATTCGATGCCGAAGCTCCTTGCGCGCGCCATCTGTCGCTTCAGCAGCTTGAGGCGCTGCGCGGTCTTTGCGACGTTGAGACTGCCGCAGCGCTTCCAGCCTGTGGCGAGCCCTGTCTCGGCTTCGAGCGTCGAGTAGAGCTCGATCCCGTAGCGGCTCATCCGCGTTGCGTTGCGCGTCGCGCGCAACTGTCCGACGAGCCCGGCCGCATGCCAGGTCGTCCCGCAGGTGAGCCGCCCCTGTTCGAGCAGCAGCACGTCGGCGATGCCCGACTTCGCGAGGTGGTAGGCCGTCGAGGCGCCGGCGATGCCGCCCCCGACGACCGCGACGCGGCACGTGGCGGGTAGCGGCGTCGACGTCGAATCGCTCGCAGTGCTCATCGCGCCCGTGCGTTATCCGAGCTTGAGCGCGGCGATGCCGGCCACGACGCTCACCGCGCCGGCGAGCCGCGACAGGCCGGTGCCTTCCTTGAGCCACAGCGTGCCCATGAGCGCGGCGAAGAGAACGGAGGTCTCGCGCAAGGCAGCCACCGCAGCCACCGGTGCGCGAGTCATCGCCCACAGCACGATGCCGTAGGCGGCCAGGCTGCAGGCACCGCCGATCAGTCCCCGGGTGGCGCTCGCGCGCACGTAGCGCACCGCAGCCGGCCCGCGGCGCCAGAAAACCCAGATGAGGAAGGGCAGGCCTTCGAGGAAAATCAGCCACGACACGTAGCCGGCGGCGTTGCCGGAAGCCCGCGCGCCGCTGGCATCGACGAGCGTATACATCGCGATGATCCCGGCGTTGGCGAACGCCCAGTACGCGGCGTTGTGCGGGTGCCCGCGCAGACCGTGAGGGATGAGAGCGATGCTCACGATGCCAAGCGAGATCAGCGCGATGCCGAGCGCCATGGGCATGGTCGGCAGCTCGCCGAGGAACACGACGCCGAGCAGCGCGACGATCAGCGGAGCGCTGCCACGCATCAGGGGATAGGCGAAGGAAAGATCGCCGGTCCGATACGCCTGCGCGAGCGTGAGGTAGTAGCCGAAATGAATCACGGCGGAGAGCGCCATGTAGGGCCACGCGGCGCTCGCCGGCACGCCCACCAGCGGGGCGACGAGGCACCCCCAGACCGAGGAGCCCGCCACGACCGTTGCCGTGTCGAGCAGCGCATCTCCGCCGGGAGCCGACTTGAGCAGCGCGTTCCATCCCGCGTGGAGAAGCCCCGCACCGAGCACCGCCAGGGTGACACCGAGGGTGAGCTCCACGGCTACGCCGTGCGCGGCTTGCGCTTCTTCCAGTTTCCTTCGGCCGCAGGCTCGACGGCGCCTCCGGGCTGCGCTGGCGGCTGCACCGGCGTTTCCTTGAGCCGCGTTTTCGCCAGCACGCCAGCCTGCTCGAGGATGGGGTACGCGATCGAGCAGATGTGGGAGTTGATGCGCTTCAGGTCGCTGATGAGATCGAGGTGCAGCGAAGATGTCTCGATGCTCTGCTGCGTGTTGTTGGCGAGACGCGCGATGTGCGAGTCGGCATAGGAGCGCTCCAGGTCGCGGAACAGCACCTTCTCGGCGAGCAGCTGCTGCGCGCTCTTCAGATCGCCGTGCAGGAAGACGCTCATCCCGAGCCTCAGGTTCGAGATCAGCCGTGCGTGCAGGTCGCAGATCTCCACCATTCCGGCATCAGAGAAGCTGCGTCCCTTATCGATCTTCTTGTCCTCGAGATCCGTGATGATGCGCTCGATGATGTCCCCTACCTGCTCCATGTTGATGGCGAAGGAGACGATGTCGGTCCACCGCCGGCCGTCGTTTTCCTCCAGCGCTTCGCGGCTGATCTGGGTGAGGTAGAGCTTGATGGCGGTGTAGAGGTCGTCGACGATATCGTCCATCTTGCGCAGCCGCTGCGCGAGCACGCGGTCGTTGGTCTTCAGCACCGTGAGCATGCCGGCGAGCATCTGCTCGATCACGTCGGCAAGGCGAATGGCTTCACGGGCCGCGTTGCCAATCGCCAGCGCTGGCGTGGAAAGCGCCGACGAGTCGAGGTAGCGCGGCTTGGACGGATCATCCACGTCGGGCTTGTGCGGCAGCAGCCGCTCGGCGAGCCGCGCGATCTGCTCGGTGAAGAACAGGAAGCCCGCGGCGATCGCCACGTTGAACAGCAGGTGAAAGTGCACGACGATGCGATTCGCGGACGGATCGAGCGACGCGAGCAGCGTCTCGACGTGTTCCAGGAACGGTGCCACCATCAAGCAGCCAATCAGCTTGAAGAGGAAGTTGCCCAGCGTGACCCGGCGAGCCTCGGGAGACGCGTTGAGGGTGTTCATCATGGCCAGCACGCCGCCGCCAAGATTGGCGCCCAGGACCAGGGCCAGCCCGACGTGCACGCCGATCAGCTTGGCGGCGGCGAGTGCCGCCGTCAGCAGCACCACCGCCAGGCTGGAGAAGGAGAGCACCGCGAACACTGCGCCGACGAGCATGTCCAGCAGCACGTCGCCGGTGAGCGAGGTGAAGATCACCTGCACCCCGGCGGCCTGCGTGACCGGCTTCGCCGAGAGCACGATCCACTGCAGCGCCATGATGATGAGCCCCAGCCCGATAAGGATGCGGCCGAAACGACCCACACGGCTGTTCTCGCGGCGCAGGAAAAGCACTACGCCGGTGAATATAAGGAAGGGCGAGAGCCACGATAGGTTGAACGAGAACAGGAGCACCATGAGGCTGGTGCCGACGTCCGCTCCGAGCATGACGGCAAGCGCCGGCGCGGTTGCAATGAGCCCTTGGCCCACGAAGGCGGCGACGATCATCGCCGTGGCCGTGCTGCTCTGGAGGAGCGCCGTCACCGAGAGCCCGGCGCCGAACGCGGCGAAGCGGTTGGAGACGCTCTGGCGAAGGATCCGCCGCAGGTCGCCGCCGTAGAGGCGCAGGATGTCGGTGCGCACGATGTACGTGCCCCACACGAGCAGTGCGACTCCGGCGAGAAGGTTGAGCAGGATCTGCATCGCGGGTTAGGTTGAACGGGCTGCCGATTTCATCGCCAGCACGAAATGTGCCAGCGGCGGCGTGGCAAGTCCGGCGCTTTTCGCGGCGTCGTCCCACAGGCGAAGCTCGACCGCGCGCGCGGCCCAGGGGTTGGCGGCGAAGGCCTCGGCCTCGGCGCGAGAGTAGATTCCGCCCTGCAACGCCAGGCTTCGCTTCGAATCGGCAGAGAGCGCGTCGTAGTAGCCCGGACGCGTCGCGCACAAGTAGCGCTTCGCATCGACGTGCAGCCGGATCGGCTCGAGCACGGCCTCGCCGAAGAGCGTGCGCAGGAAGGGCAGCGCGAAATACTGGTGCACGTCGTCGACGCCGCGCGCGGTCGGGGTCTCGCCCTGGTCGTTCAGGAGGTGCCCGAGATCGTGCAGCAGCGCGGCGGTGATGCTCTGCGCGTCGGCGCCGGCCGCCTCGGCGAGCGCGGCGCTTTGCAGCGCGTGCTCGAGCTGCGTCACGGGCTCGCCCGCGTACATCCTGCCGCCCTTGGCTTCGAAGAGCGCACAGATGTCGGGGATCGTCAGCGCCATTGCGTCACCACGGCAGCGAATACGTTTTCAGGTTGGTGAAGCTCTTCATCGCTTCCTGCACGCCTTCCTTGTAGCCCAGACCCGAGTCCTTGATGCCGCCGAAGGGCGTCAGCTCGAGGCGGTATCCCGGCACCTCGCGCACGTTGACGGTGCCCACGCGAAGCTCGGAGACAAGCCGCGTGATGTAGTCGAGCCGGTTGGTGCAGACAGCCGATGAGAGGCCGTAGTCGGTGGAGTTGGCGATAGCGATCGCCTCATCGAGGTCGCGGAAGCGGATCACCGGCGAGACCGGGCCGAAGGTCTCCTGCTTTACTACCGACATGTCGGGCCGCACCTGGTCGAGCACCGTCGGGGAGTAGAGCGCGCCTTTGCGGATGTTTCCATAGAGCAGCCGGGCGCCCCCGCTCACTGCGTCATTGACCTTCGCTTCGAAGCTTCTGGCCGCTGCCTCGTCGATGACCGTGCCCATATCGGTCGCGGGGTCCATCGGGTCGCCGTAGCGTATCGCGCGGCTCTTCGCAACGAGAAGCTCGACAAAGCGATCCGCAACCGTCTCGTGCACCAGCATGCGCTTGACGGCCGTGCAGCGCTGGCCGGAGTTCTTGTACGAGCCGGCGACGGCGAGCGTCGCCGCCTCCTCTAGGTCGGCGTCTTCCATGACGATGAGCGGGTCGTTGCCGCCGAGCTCGAGCACCTGCCGCTTGTACACTGCCTTCGCGGCGATGTACTTGCCGACGGCTACGCCGCCCGTGAACGTCACGAGATCGACGTCGGCGTTCGTCAGCAGCTCATCGGCAATTTCCCGGGGATCGCCGGTGACCACTGAGAACATCTCCGGCGGCAATCCCGCCTCGTACAGGATATCGGCCAGCAGCAGGGCGGTCAGCGGCGTCTTCTCGCTGGGCTTGAGCACCATCCTATTGTTGGTGGCGATCGACGGAGCAACCTTGTGCGCCACCTGGTTCAGCGGGTGGTTGAACGGCGTGATGGCAGTGATCGCGCCCAGCAGCGGCTCGCGCAGCGTGTACACCTTGCGCTGCTTGCCGTGCGGCGTGAGGTCGCAGGAGAAGATCTGCCCGTCGTCGGCGAGCGCGGCGTTACCCGCGAACACGAAGACATCGCAGGCGCGGCCGACCTCGTAGGTCGAGTCCTTCTTGCAGATGCCGCACTCGGCCGTGATCAGATCCGAGATCTCCTCCGTGCGGGCGCGGATCAGGTCTGCGGCGCGGTAGCAGATCCGGTAGCGCTCGTAGCGCGACAGCCTGGAGCGGTACTGCCTGGCGAGCGCCAGCGCGCGAGCGATCTCGGCGACGCTTGCCTTGGGCACCGTGCCGACGATCGCGCCGGTGTACGGATTGTGCACCTCGATGACACGATCGCCGCCAACGCCGCGACCGGCCACGCGCATCTTCTCGTGCAGCACGCGGCCGCTGCGCACGTGGGCGAGGTCGGTCATCATGTTCATGGCAGGTAATTCAGCGCGAGATCGAATGCATCGAAGTTACGCCAACGGCGATCCGCAGGCAAACCCGTTGCGAATCGATTGGCGATGAGCGGCACGCGCTGCTCTGAAATTCCGCCGTGCGAGCGCAGCGGCGCGTCGAGCCCGGACAGGTCGTGGCGCTTTACGGCACTGCCGAGCGCGGTGAGGCGCTCGGCCACGACGACGAGGTCGCCGATGCGGTCGGGCGGCAGCTCGAAGCGCGCCGCCGCCTGCTCGCGCGTGAGCACGAGGTCGACGCCGGCAAGCGCAGCGATGCGCGCGGACGCCTCGGCGGTGCGTTCGAGCGGCAGGTAGACGGTGGCGAAGGAGCCGAGCGCTCCATGATGCACGACGTAGGGATCCGTGATCGGCAGGATCACTCGCGTTGTCCCGGGGCCGTACCACGCGTCGAGGACGTCCTGCAGGTAGATGACGCTCGGACGTCCGAAAGCGTCTGTCTTCGCGTTCATGCCGTGGTCTGCGGTGACAACGATCGTCGCGCCGAGGCGATCGAGCTCGGCGAGGTAGCGATCCATCATCGCCACGAAGGCGTTGGCGGGCGCCGTTCCCGGCGCGGACTTGTGCTGGACGTAGTCGGTGGTCGACAGGTACATGAGATCGGGACGGTCGCGCTGCAAGATCTTGACGCCGGCGGCGAACACGAACTCGGAGAGCTCCGCGCTGTAGACCGAGGGCAGCGCCATGCCGACAAGCGCGAGAAGACCTTCGATTCCGTTGGCCGCGCGCGTCGCCTGATCGGCCTTTTCGGCCGAGAAGCAGATCCCCTGCAGCCGATGGCCGAGCAGCGCCCGCAGCTTGTCCTTGGCGGTGACCACCGCGACCTTCGCGCCGTCCTGCGCGAAAGCGGCGAGGATCGTGCCGGCGCGAAGGTAGCGCGGGTCGTTCATCATGACCTCTGCGTTTGCCTCGCGATCCCAGAAGTAGTTGCCGCAGATACCGTGCACCGACGGCGGAACGCCGGTCACGATCGACAGGTTGTTGGGATTCGTGAAGGACGGAACGACGCAGTCCGCCGTGAAGCAGGTGCCATTGCCGTTGAGTCCGGCGAGGAAGGGCGCCGCACCGGCCTCGATCGCCTGGTTGATGTAGTCGGGCTCGCAGCCGTCGACGCAGACGACGACGGCGGGCCGCGCCGGTCGGCGATAGCTGCGGCCGTTGACGGTCAGCATGGCCGCGGCCATCAGCGGCTCCGGCGCGTGCGCACGCTCTGCGCCGGGCGGCGCGACGTGCCGCTGCCTTCGGCGCGAGCCTCGTGCATGCGCTCGCGGCTGGCCAGCACATGATCGAGGAGCGCCTTGCCTGCCGCGGCCGCATTGCCCGAAGCGATGCGCTCGACGATCTCGCGATGCTCGCGGGTAGAAATGCTCATCGTCTCGCCCCGGGCTAGCGCCTGGTGGCGGAAGAGCGACAGCTCCTTCACCAGCCGGCGGTAGGTGGCGGACAGCTTCGCGTTGCCGCAGGCCGCCACGAGCTGGTCGTGGAACTCGAGGTTGAGGTGGTAGTAGCCATCGAGGTCGTGCCGCGCGGCCGCCCGGTCCATGCGCTCGACGTGCGAGCGCAGCGCGCGGATCTGCTCCGCCGTCGCGCTCTGCGCGAGGCGCCGGCCAATCCATTCGTCGAGGATCGCGCGCACCTCGTAGATCTGGTCCGCTTCTTCAATGCTGATGCGCCGCACGAACACGCCGCGATTCTTCTCGATGCGTACCAGCCCCAGCTCTTCGAGCGCGCGAAATGCCTCCCGGACGGGACCGCGCGACACTCCGAGGCGGGCGGCGAGGGTTGCTTCGGTGAGCTTGGCGCCGGCGGCGATCTCGCCGGCGAGGATCATCCGCTCGAGCTCCTGTCGCACCAGGTCGGGGAGCGAGCTGCTCCGCACCAAGGCGAGCGCGTGCGCGGCCGGAGCGCGCGGAGCGAGCGGCGACGGCGCCGCGGGGAGGGTGGCCATGCTTGCGATCATGTCGCGCCTCCGGTAGATTGTCAACAATCTGCAATAGGAGCGGTTCAGACTACAGCCCCAGCCGAGCACCTCCGAGAACGCGATGCCCGATCTTCGCTGCGCACTGTCGCCTGCAACCGGCAGCTATTGCCGGGGGCGGATGCGGCGCGTAGCATCCGCCAAGCTTCCGTACGACCTCGCAGCAACCCATCTAGAAGGAGCTCGAAAATGACACCCGCCCTATTACTCCGGTGGCTCGGCCGCGCGGCCGCCGCCGCGGCCCTCGCCGCCTTCGCCGCGCTGCCTGCGCTGGCGCAGAAGACGCAACTCACCGTGTATACGGCACTCGAGGACGACCAGCTCAAGGCTTATACCGAAGGCTTCAACAAGGCCAACCCCGACATCGAGATCGTCTGGGTCCGCGACTCGACCGGGATCATCACCGCGAAGCTGCTCGCCGAGAAGGCGAATCCCAAGGCCGACGTCGTCATGGGTGTCGCCGCCACGAGCATGGCCATCTTCGACAAAGAGGGGATGCTGCAGCCGTATGCACCGCAGGGTCTGGCGCGGATCGCACCGCAGTACCGCGACGCGAAGAATCCCCCGGCCTGGACCGGAATGGACGTGTGGGGTGCGACGATTTGCTTTAACACGGTGGAAGCGGCGAAGCGGGGCATCCCGAAGCCGGAAACATGGAAGGATCTGACCAAGCCGGTCTACAAGGGGCAGATCGTGATGCCGCATCCCGCCTCGTCGGGCACCGGGTACTTCGACGTCACCGCTTGGCTGCAGATGTATGGTGAAGCCGACGGCTGGAAGTTCATGGACGGTCTGCACGAGAACATCGCGCAGTACATGCACTCGGGGTCGCGGCCCTGCGCGGCGGCTGCCAACGGCGAGTACGTTGTCGGTATTTCCTTCGAGTATCGCGCCAACCGCGAAAAGGCCCAGGGCAAGCCCATCGACCTCGTCTTCCCGAAGGAAGGGCTCGGCTGGGACCTCGAAGCGATTGGCATCTACAAGGGAACCAAGAACGCGGCCGCAGCGCAGAAGCTGATGGACTGGGCTGCCTCCGACGCCGCGATGGCGCTGTATGCCAAGAACTTCGCGATCGTTGCGGTGCCTAGTCTCTCGCAGCCGCTGCCCAACGTGCCTGCCAACTACGGAAGCATGCTGGCCAAGAACGACTTCGCGTGGGCGGCGGCGAACCGCGACAAGATCCTCGCCGAGTGGAGCAAGCGCTACGAGTCCAAGGCGGCCCCGAAGTAACGTCGCCCGGTCGCACGCAGCCTCGTCGCGGGCCGCCGCTGCGCGCCCGCGGCGAGCGCTAGCCGCGGCCAGCCGCGCGCCAATCGGACTTCACCGATGAGCGAGCCCGGCCAGGCTACGCCGACGCTAACGCTGGAGGGAATCCACAAGGCCTTCGGCAGCTTCGTCGCCCTGCGCTCGATCGACCTCGCCGTCCTACCGGGCGAGCTCGTTTGCTTTCTCGGCCCCTCGGGCTGCGGCAAGACCACGCTGCTGCGCATCGTCGCCGGCCTCGAGACGCAGACCTCTGGGCGCGTCATCCAGAACGGCCGCGACATTTCCCGCGCGGCGCCGTCGGCGCGCGATTACGGCATCGTTTTCCAGTCGTATGCCCTATTTCCCAATCTGACTATCCGCGACAACGTGGCGTACGGGCTTGTCAACCGTCGCAAGGGGCGCGCCGAGATCGATGGGCGCGTGAAGGAGCTCCTGACTCTGGTCGGGCTGCCGGATACCGGAGCAAAGTTTCCCAGCCAGATGTCAGGCGGCCAGCAGCAGCGGGTCGCGCTGGCGCGCGCGCTTGCGACTTCGCCGTCTCTGCTGCTGCTCGACGAGCCGCTGTCGGCGCTCGATGCCAAGGAACGCGAGCGACTGCGCGGCGAGATCCGCGCGCTGCAGCGCCGGCTGCGGGTTACGACCATCATGGTCACGCACGACCAGGAGGAAGCGTTGTCGATGGCCGACCGCGTCGTGGTGATGAACCACGGCGTCATCGAGCAGGTCGGCACTCCGCTGGAAGTCTATGTGCAGCCGACGACTCCGTTCGTGGCCGACTTTCTCGGGAAGGTGAACGTGCTGGAGGCGGAGTGCCTTGGAGCCGGGCGCTACCGCGTCGGGAGAATCGAGATCGCGACCCCGGCGAACGGTGCCGCGGCAGGCGAGCGGGTCAGACTGTACCTGCGGCCGGAAGACCGCATTCTCGCTGATACGGGCGCCGTCGAGACGATGCCGAACGCGCTGAAGGGCACGGTGCGGCGTATCGATTTCCTCGGCACCTACTGCCTCGCCCGGGTGGACGTGGACGGGTTCGAAGGGCAGGCGATGACGATCTACCTCTCGCTCAACCAGACGCACGAGCTCGGCGTGAAGGAAGGCGCGGCGCTCCCGTTCGCGCTGCGCGGCGAGCGCGTGCGCGTCTTTCCGCGGAGCGCGTAGACCGCTCAGGGGCGCCAAGGCATGAGCGCAACCGCATCCGCTGGCTTCCTGGTCGGATCCAAGCGACGGCGCTGGGGCGAGTGGCTAGCCGCGCGCGGCGGCATCGTGCTGCTCTTCACGGCGCTGCTCGTTTTCCTCGCGCTGCCGCTCGCGATGCTGTTCGTGCGCAGCGTGGAGGACAAGGCCGGCGCGACGGTCGGCCTCGCGAATTTCGCGCAGTACCTTGCTTCTCCGGGCTTCGCGTTCTCCGCGACGCACACGCTGATCTTCGCCGCGCTGACGACCGCGATCACCGTGCCGCTCGCCTTCGGTTTCGCCTTCGCGATCCAGCGCACCTGCATTCCCCTGAAGCCGATGTGGCGCAACATCGCGCTGATACCGATCCTCGCGCCGTCGATGCTCGCGGCGCTCTCGTTCATCTATCTGTTCGGAAATCAGGGCGCGCTCAAGTTCGTCCTCGGCTGGTTCGGTCTGGCGACGGTCTACGGCCTTCCCGGAATGGTGCTCGCGATGACCTTCGCCTCGTTTCCGCACGCGGTGATGATCCTGCTGGCGGCGCTGTCGCTGTCCGATGCGCGGCTCTACGAGGCCGCCGCTTCGCTCGGCACCCCGGAGTGGCGCAAGTTCATGACCATCACGCTGCCCGGCGCGCGCTACGGGCTCATCTCGGCGACGATGGTCGTGTTCACCATGGCAGTCTCGGAATTCGGCGTGCCCAAGGTGATCGGAGGCAACTACGGCGTGCTGGCGATGGACATCTACAAGCAGGTGATCGGCCAGCAGAACTTCAACATCGGCGCCGTCGTCGGCCTTGTGCTGCTGGTGCCCGCGGTGGTCGCCTACGCGATCGACCAGGCCGTGCGCGGCCGGCAGCAGGCCCTGCTCAGCGCGCGTAGCGTACCGTATGCGCCGCGCCCGGCGGCCGGCCGCGACCGCTCGGCGCTTGCCTATGTCTTGGTCGTCTCGGTGGTGATGCTGGTCGTGATGGGCATGGCGGCGTTCGGATCGTTCGTGCGCGTGTGGCCTTACAACCTCTCGCCGACGCTCAACCACTACATCTATGCGTTCGAGGAGATGGGCGTTGACCGCGCCTACCGCAACAGCCTCGTCATGGCCTTCTCCTGCGCCGTGCTCGGCGCTGCGATCACCTTCGCGGGCGCGTACTGGCTCGAGAAGACGCGCGGGGCGGACGCGCTGCGGCCGCTCGTCCGTGTGCAGGCGATGATGCCGATGGCGGTGCCGGGCCTGGTCCTCGGCATCGGCTACATCCTGTTCTTCAACCATCCCGACAACCCGCTCAACACGCTCTACGGGACGATGGCGATTCTGGTGGCGTCGACGATCGTTCACTTCTACTCCTCGAGTCATCTCACGGCGCTCACGGCACTGAAGCAGCTCGACAACGAGTTCGAGTCGGTGTCGGCATCGCTGAAAGTGCCCTTCTACAAGACGTTTGGGCGCGTCACCGTCCCGGTGTGCCTGCCGACGGTCATCGACATCAGCCGCTACTACTTCGTCAACGCCATGACGACGATTTCGGCCGTGGTATTCCTGTATTCGCCGAAAACGACGCTGGTGTCGATTTCGATCGTCAAACTGGATGAGGCGGGCGCCGTCGGCTCGGCGGCTGCGGTCGCGACCCTCATCGTCGCGACTTCCGCCGCGATAACCGTCGCCTCGCTTCTTGCCGAAGGGTGGCTCCTTCGGCGCACCCAGGCCTGGCGCCGGCTGGCGGCGCCCGCGTGAGGCGAGCCGGCCGCAAGAATCCAAGGAGTAGCAATGAGCAATGTCGACCGTGACCCCGTCCTCCTAACCCCCGGGCCGCTCACCACCTCGCTCGCGACCAAGTCGGCGATGCTCCGCGACTGGGGCTCGTGGGACGGCGCATTCAACGCGGTCACCGCGCGTGTGCGCGAGCGGCTGACCGGGATTCTCAACGCTGCGGGGACCCACGTCTGCGTTCCGCTGCAGGGCAGCGGCACGTTCTCGGTCGAGGCGGCGGTGAACACGCTGGTGCCGCGCGACGGCCACGTGCTGGTTCTCGTCAACGGCGCCTACGGCAAGCGCATGGCGAAGCTCACCGAGATGATGGGCCGCAGGCTGACGACTTTCGAGACGGCGGAGGACGTGCCCACCACCGCAGTGGATGTCGCCCGGCTGCTCGACCGAGACGCATCGATCACGCACGTGGGGCTCATCCATTGCGAGACTTCGACCGGAATCCTGAACCCGCTGCCCGAGATCGCTGCCGCGGTGGCGCAGCGCAAGCGCAGCCTGATCGTCGATGCGATGAGCAGCTTCGGCGCCGTCCCCATCGATGGCGCTGCCGTCGCGTTCGACGCGCTCGTGGCGGCGTCAGGCAAGTGCATCGAGGGGCCGCCGGGGATGGGCTTCGTGTTCGTGCGCCGCAGCGCGCTCGAGAAGTGCGCCGGCCGTTCGACCTCGCTCTCCCTCGACCTGCACGACCAGTGGGTCTACATGGAGCGCACGATGCAGTGGCGCTACACGCCGCCGACGCACGTCGTGGTGGCGCTCGACGCAGCGCTGACGCAGTATCTCGAGGCTGGCGGCCAGGTGGCGCGGCTCGCTCGCTATAAGGCCAATTACGAAACGCTTGTCGCCGGCATGGGCGAGATGGGTTTCCGGCCTTTCCTCGATCCGCAGATCCAGGCGCCGATCATCGTGACCTTTCACGCACCGCCGGACCCGAAGTACAGCTTCAAGGACTTTTACGAGCGCGTTCGCGACAAGGGCTTCATCCTCTACCCGGGCAAGCTCACGCAAGTGGAGACCTTCCGCGTGGGCTGCATCGGCGCGATCGGGCCGGCGGAGATGCGCCAGGCGGTCAACGCGGTGCGCGACACGCTGCGCGAGATGGGCATCCGCCAAGTCGCGCCCGCGGGAGCTGCGGCTCCCGCCATCCGGGTCGCCTAGATCGCACCGCGCGCGAGAGCTTCTCTGTGAGACAATTCCGTCCCCGCCGTGGAGCAGAGTCCACGGATGAACGCATTCAGCACGAAAGGAGCTATGTCATGCCTGCCTTGGTTTTTCTTCTTACCCTCTTTCTCGCCGCCGTTGCCGTGCCCGCCTCGGCACAGACGGGGGGCGTGGTCGTTGGCACGGGCCCCGGAGTTGGGGGCGTCGCGCAGACCGTCAAGCTGACGGCCACCATCACCAAGATCGACCGCGCGACCCGCGCTGTCACGCTCAAGGGGCCGCAGGGCAAAGAGGTCACGATCACTGCCGGGCCCGAGGTGAAGAACTTCGACCAGATGAAAGTCGGTGATCAAGTCGACGTCGAGTACGTCGAAGCGCTGACGCTCGAGCTCAAGAAGGGCAGCACCCAGGTGGTCGGACGCAGCGTTACCGACGTCGCGGGCGCGGCAAAGCCGGGGCAGATGCCCGGCGCCGCCGCTGGGCGCCAGGTGACCATCATCGCCGAAGTCGTCGGGCTCGATCCGGCGACCCAGACGGTCACCCTGCGCGGGCCGCAGCGCACCGTGGACCTCAAGCTTCGCGATCCTAATCAATACAAGCTGGTCGCCTTGGGTGACAAGGTCGAGGCGACCTACACGGAGGCCGTCGCGGTCTCGGTCCAACGCGCAGCGGCGAAGAAATAAGCTCCTCGTGCGGTCGGGCTCGCGGGGCGCCCCCGCGAGCCTGCTACGCCTGCCCGCGATGCGACGTGGAAGGAGAGCGCAGCGCATGCAGCGCCGCGAAGCTCGCGTCGCTTTGCGCGACGTGACCGTGGCGCAGAAGGAAGTCGACCACGACGAGGCTTGCGTCGGCGGTGACGTCGTCGGTTGCGATCGCCGCGAGCACTTCCTGCGGCGACCACAGCCTGTGCTCGGTTGCCTCGCCGTCCTGGTTCACCGGCGCGAAGCTCGTCGGGAGCCAGAGGTCGTGCACGTAGATCGTCTCGCGTTGCATGCCGTCGGGCTGATCGCGGGAGATGCGCACTTCGCCGGCCGGACGCGCCTGGCGCGCAGCGTCGGGCGCGATTCCGGCCTCCTCCCATGCTTCCCTGACCAGGGTGGCCTCGACGCCCGCTCCCGAGGGGATGCCGCCGCCCACGAGGTTGTCGAGCAGTCCCGGGTCGATCGGCTTCGCTGGACTGCGTCGCGCGAGCCACATGCGCCAGCCGTCCTCGGTGCCGACCAGCCCGCTCGCGTGCACGGCAAAGGTGTGGATGCCGAAGTAGCGCGCCGCCGCACGCTCGAGCTCGAAGAGCGCGGGTCCGCCCGGCTCCGCGGCCACGGCGTAGCGCTCGTCGCGCCACGCGGTCAACGCTCCCTCGGATGCGAGGGAGCGCGCGACTTCGGCAAATGCCTCGGTGCGCGCAGCCGGCGTGGCGAGCGAAGGCGCGCAGTCGACGCTGCGGGCACCGACCGCGAAATAACGGGGCCAGCGCTCGAGCCGCCGCACGCGAGGCGGCGTCAGCCAACCGACCGTGGAACCCGCAGCGCGCAGCGGCACATAGCTCGCAGCCGGCGGCGCGAGCACTCGCGTGAGGCGGCGGACGACCTGCGCTAGCATCGGCGCCGGCGCGATCCAACGATCACCCATGCACACATTCTAGCCGCGATGCGGAATCTGCCCGACGTCATCGCGCTCTTCGACCTCGATCGTACTCTGCTCACGATCGACGCCGACGAGGCCTGGGTCGAATTCCTGATCGACCAGGGCGCTCTCCAGCGCGAACGCTTCGAGCCGGCGATGCACGATGTGAGCGAGCGCTACCAGCGTGGCGAGATCGGCATCTACGAGTTCTGCGAGTTCTACCTTTCCACGCTCGTGCCTCACGAGCCGGCCCGCCTTGCGGCCTGGCGCGCGCGGTATCTGGCCGATCGCATCTTTCCGGCGATTTCAGCCACGGCGCGCGCACTCGTCGCCAAGCATCGCGACGCCGGCCACCTGGTCGTTCTCACGACCGCCGCGAGCCGTTTCCTTACCGCGCCGATCGCCGCCGAGCTCGGAATCGACAATCTCATCTCGACCGAGCCGGAGATGAAGGAGGGGCGCTATACGGGCAAAGTGGACGGCACGCCGAACATGCGCGAGGGCAAGATCGCCCGGCTCGATGCGTGGCTTGCCGGGCGCGGGACGACCCTCGCGTCGTTTCGCGAGAGCTGGTTCTATAGCGACTCGCGCAACGACGTTCCGCTGCTCTCACGCGTCACCAATCCCGTGGCCGCGAACCCCGACGCATTTCTCGCCAGGCTCGCAACCGAGAAGGGCTGGCCCGTCGTGCAAATCGGGTAAACTGCGCGCTTTTTTGGCTCCATGACCGCACGCATCATCGACGGCAAGGCGCGCGCCGAGCGGCTGCGAGTCGATCTGGCGCGAGAGGTTGCTGCACGCGTCGCGTCCGGCAGCAGTGCGCCGGGACTCGCCGTGATCCTCGTCGGCGAGAACGCCGCCTCGCAGGTCTACGTGCGCAACAAGCGCAAGACGACGGACGGCGTGGGGATGCGCTCGTTCGCACACGACCTTCCCGCGACGACCCCCGAGGCGGAGCTGCTGGCGCTGATCGATCGGCTCAATGCGGATCCCGCCGTGCACGGCATTCTCGTGCAGCTCCCGCTGCCGAAGCACATCGATGCAGACCGCGTGACCGAGCGTATCGATCCACGCAAGGACGTCGACGGACTGCACCCGCTCAACATGGGGCGCCTCGTGCTCAAACGGCCGCTGCTGCGCCCGTGCACGCCGGCCGGATGCATGGTGCTGCTGCGCGAAACCGGCGACGACCTCGCCGGCAAGCACGCGGTGGTGATCGGGCAGTCGAACATCGTCGGCCGTCCGATGGCGCTCGAATTGCTCATGGCGCGCTGCACGGTCACCGTGTGTCACTCGGCAACGCGCGATCTGCCGGCGATCGCGCGCGCGGCCGACATCCTCGTCGCGGCGGTCGGCAAGCCGGCGTTCGTCCAGGGCGACTGGATCAAGCCAGGCGCCACCGTGATCGACGTCGGGGTGAACCGCGACGCGGGAGGGAAGCTATGCGGCGACGTCGACTTCGCGCCGGCGCGCGAGCGCGCCGGCTGGATCACGCCCGTGCCCGGCGGCGTCGGCCCGATGACGATCGCGATGCTCCTCGCCAACACGCTGCGCGCCGCGCAGCTGCAGGACGAGGCCACGTAGCGCCAGGTCTTGCGTCCGATAGGCTATTTGCGGCCGAGACTTGCCAGCAGTACGCGGCGGCGCTCGAGGCTCGCCGGCGGCCAATACTTCTCGCGATCGTAGTATTCGGCGACCGCAGGCATCTTCGGCGGCAGCATGACCCAGGGTTGCTTGGACGAAGTGAAGATGTGGATGTCCGGAGGCAGCCGATCCGGCTCGTCGAGCGTGCCGACGCGAACGAAGCGCACCGCGTCGCCGGCGCCGGCGTAGTTGCTCCAGAGCGCGACGTGGCAGGCCGGACAGCGCGAGATTCTTTGGCCCTTGCCGCTGTTCGACGGCGTGTCGATCACTTGCGGATTGCCCTGCAGCAGTACGACCCGGTCGGCCTCGATCATCGCGTTGAGCGCAAAGGATGCGCCGGTCTCGCGCTGGCACCAGCGGCAGTGGCAACAGTGCACGAAGAGCGGCGCGCTCGTCATGCGATAGCGCACCGCGCGGCAGGTGCAGCCGCCGTCGAACGGGCCTGTATCGTCGGTAGGCATGGCGATCTCTCGAACGGATCAGCGAATCAGTAGCGCGCCGACGCGGCCGCCGCCGACCGGTCCGTGAGGGCGGGTTGCACGCAGGCTGCTCACGGCGTCGGCTTCGCCATTAGTGCCTTGTACGCATCGGCGGCATATTTTCCCTGCGGAGATCGAGCGATCGCGGTTTCTCTTGCCTGCCCGTCGCTCCAGAGAACGGTGATGCCGATCTGCCAGTCACTCGCCGGCAGGAATTCCACGATGAAGGCAGCGACCGGCTTCCTGCTCTCGAGCAGCAACGGATAGAGTACGCCGCTCTTGATTCCCTCGGCCTCCGCCTCGCCCGCCATCAGGCCGGCTCTGCGCCAGTACACGACCGGGATCGGGAAGCCCTGGAGCGTGGCCGCGGAGGAGTAACGAACGGGCGCGGTCGCGAGGCGGGATGCGTCGAGTTGCAGCGGCCGCGCGCCGGCGGGAGCCGCAGGCGTGGCGCTCGAAAGCTCTGGCGCTGCAGATCGCGTATCGATCTCGCGCATGCGCTCGCGCAACTCGGCCGATGTGCAGTATGGAAGCCCGGCGGTCGCGCAGGCAGCCAAGGCATCCGAGGTTAGACGGGTGGACTCGGCCGCAGCGCCGCGACGCTCCGCCAGATCGGCGAGTCGCATCAGTGCGAGCGCCTTGTCGGCTGCGTAGACGCGACGCATCGCCTCGGACATCTCCGGAGCGGCCAGTCTGTTCAGAGTCGACACGTAGGCCCGAAGCGCGCTCTCGTACGCGGCATCCGAGCTCTGCGCCAAGCCATTCTCGTCGAAAGCGATGGCGCTGGCGACGAGAAGAGCGAGAACCCGTGCACGCTCAGCGAGGCCTCTACCCGCCATGTTCATCGCGTATTTGCGTCCCGGGTGGCCGCGAGGAGGCAGTCTACTCCGCCTGGAATCAGGTCCGGTCCTCGATGGCGACTTCCGCCTCGATCTCCACCGGAATGCCGAAGGGCAGTTCCGCCATCCCCACGGCGGAGCGCGCGTGCAGCCCGCGCTGCGGCCCATACAGCTCGACGATCAGCTCGGTGAAGCCGTTGATAACGGCGGGCT
>Ga0335084_10002211_pt1 | contig 18667 bp, 19 predicted proteins | sample Lox_Sample_44_FD_206721 | JGI IMG/M metagenome (GOLD analysis project Ga0335084, IMG submission 206721) | Soil microbial communities from Loxahatchee National Wildlife Refuge, Florida, United States - Lox_Sample_4.4 | ecosystem: Environmental > Terrestrial > Soil > Wetlands | place: USA...
GCCTCCCGCGCATCCGCCGCCGCGCGCTCCGCCGCCGCGCGCGCCGCCGCGGCATCGGCCGCGGCCGCGCTGGCCTTGGCGTTCGCGTCCTCGGCGATCCGCCGCGCCTGCTCGGCCTCGGCGCGCGCTCCGCTCACGTCGCCATTCGTCGCACAGCCGACACCCAGGAGCAGCGTCGTCAGCGCCACCGCAACCACTCGCTTCTCACCCCACCGGCTCATGGCCAACCCTCTCTTGTTCTGGAGATCGTCTCGAGCCCGCGATCCTACGGCGCCAGAGCGACTCCGTTCCGTGACCGCGCGCACAGCGCTCCCCGGATAGCATGGCTCGGCCGCACGCGCGACCGGTCCGGAGAGGAGAGGGGGAGGTCGCAGCGCCGAGCGACGGGTTCGGTTGTACCGTCGCAGTTCCATGGAGCCCGTCCTCAGCCCGCTCGTGCTCGCGCTCGCGCTGATCGGCGCCGTGATCGTGATCGCGTCGCTCCTCTCGGGTCTGGTGGAGCGCAGCGGGATCCCGCAGGTCGTGGTCTTCCTGGCGCTCGGCGCGGTGGCGGGGCCGGCGGGTCTCGGCGCGCTCGACGTGCCGCTCGGATCGCCGCTCCTCCAGGCGGTCGCGACGCTCTCGCTCGCGCTGATCCTCTTCACGGACGCGCTCGGCATCGACCGCCGCGAGCTGCGGGCGCACGGCCGACTCGCGCTCGTGTTGCTCGGTCCGGGCACGCTGCTCTCGGCGGGGCTGTTCGCGTGGCTCGCGAGCTGGCTGCTCCACCTTCCCGCGGCCGCGGCCGCGATCCTCGGCGCGGCGCTCGCCTCCACGGACCCGGTGCTGCTGCGCGGCTTCCTGCGGCGACCCGACCTCGGCCCCGCGCGCCCGGGGCTCCGCCTCGAGAGCGGGCTGAACGACGTCGTGCTGCTCCCGATCGTGCTGGTCGCGATGACGCTCTTGCCGCACTCGGCGACCCCGTTCGACGGGCGCGTGCTCGCGAGCCTCGGGCTCGACCTCTTCCTGCTCGGCCCGGCCGCGGGCGTGGCGGTCGGGCTGGTCGGGATCGCGACGCTGGACCTCGTGCGCCGCCGGCTCGGTGTCCGCCGCGACTACGAGTCGCTCTACTCGCTGGGAGTCTGCTTCGCGGCCTATGCGGCGGCGGAATCCTTCCACGGGAGCGGCTTCCTTGCCGCCTTCGCGGCAGGCCTCACGATCTCCGCCTTCGACGTCGAGCTCTGCGACTGCTTCCGCGAGTACGGCGAGACCACCGCGGAGCTGGCGCTGCTCCTGACCTTCGTCCTGCTCGGTAGCTCGCTGATCTGGACCGGTGTCGCGAGCGCCGACCTGCGCTCGCTCGCGTTCGCCGTGCTGGTGCTGATGGGACGCCCGTTGGTGTACTCGGTCGCGCTCCTCGGCTCGCACCTCGATCGCCGCAGCCGCTGGCGCATCGCCTGGTTCGGGCCGCGCGGCCTCTCGACCCTGCTGCTCGTGCTGCTGCCGGTCTTCGCCGGCGCGCCGGAGGGTGAAGCGCTCTTCCGCGTCGCGTGCCTGGTGGTGCTGCTCTCGGTCGCAGTCCACGGCGGCGGTCTCGTGTGGATGGGCGGCGGCGCGGCAACGCCGGCCGCGCAGCCGGCGCCGCTCCCGCTGGCGCCGCTCCAGGCGATGGCGGCCACGACCGCGACCGCCGCGCCGGCGCCGGCGACCGCGCATCTCGAGTTCAACGACGGCTCGGAAGAGATCCGCATCGACGAGGTGAAGGCGCTACGCGAAGTCGGCGCGCCCGTCGTGCTGGCCGACGTGCGCCGCGAGGCGGTCTGGCTCGAGAGCCCCGAGATCGTCGCGGGCGCGGTGCGGATCGACCCGCAGCAGCCGGCCGACTCCGCCCGCCGCCTCGGGCTCCCGCAGGACGCCTGGATCGTCCTCTACTGCACCTGCCCGAACGAGGAGACGAGCGGGCGCGCAGCGCGCGACCTGAAGCGCCGCGGCTACACCCGTGCGCGCGCGCTGGTCGGCGGCATGGATGCCTGGCGCGATGCCGGCCTCCCGATGGCGGCGAAGGCGGCGAGCTAGGCGGGTTCGTCCTACTGCTTCTGGAGGCGCAGACCACCCACTCGACGCCGGTCAGATCGCAGTCCGATGCATTCCCGGGTTCCACGTGGAAGGCCCCCGTGCAGCGTTCGCGTGGGAGCGGAAGCCGGTCGCGAAGGTCTAGAGTGCGCCGCTCCAATCGGCCGAAGCACGGGAGCGCATGGCGACACACAAGGACAGTGGCTGGGCGCCGTACTGGCTCCCGATGCTCGCCTTCCTGCTGCTGATCGAAGTCGGGCGCCGCGCGCCGGACTCGGCGGCGGGCCTCTTCCTGGTGCTGCGGGTGGTGGTGCCGGGCGCGCTCGTCGCATGGTATGGCGCACGCGGCCGCTACCCGGAGCTGCGCGGCTTCCGGCCCGACGCGCGCGCGGCGCTCGACGTGGCAGTCGGCCTCCTCGGCGCGGCGCTCTGGATCGCACCGTTCCTTTACTTCCCCGAGCTACGGCCGCAGTCGCCGGGCTTCGACCCCGCCCACCCGTTCGGCCCGGACGGTCGCGCGCTGGCCCTCGCACTGCGCGGTGTCGGCTACACGGCCGTCACGCCCTTCGTCGAGGAGCTCTTCGTGCGGAGCTGGCTGCTCCGCTACGCGCAGGTCTGGAGGTCGCAACGCGACTTCCGCAGCGTGCCGATGGCGCACTTCACGGGGCCGAGCTTCGCGGTGACGACCGCCTATTTCGTCTTCACGCACCAGCCGTGGGAGTGGGGCGTGATGCTCGCGTGGACCTTGCTGACGATGGCCTGGTTCTACCATCGGCGTCACATCGTGTCGCTGATCCTCGTCCACGCGGTCACGAACGGCGCGATCTTCGCGTTGGTGTGGCTCGGCGACGGGCGCGTGCACGACGCGACCGGCGCGGTCGTGCCGCTGTGGTTTCTGCTGTGAGGCGCGAGGGCTAGACCGCGCCCCGGTGGCCGAGGCGGACGCGGTACGCGACCTCCGTCAGCTCGAGCAGCGCCTTGCGCGCGTCCTGGGCGTTTCGGTCCGCGCCGGCGCGGCGCACGGCCTCCGCCCACTCGGCGAGCGGGCCGTAGCCGACGCGCGTCGCCTCCTCCGCGAGCGCGGCTGCGCGCGTTGCGAGCTGCGCGAGCGTGCCCTGCGCCTCGCAGTCCTGGAGCTCGTCGATGCGCTCCGCGAGTGCGACGACGAACGTCTCGATCGCGGCGAGCTGCGCGGGGTCCTCGCCGAGCGACGAGTGGATCGGGCGCGGCCGATCGTCCATGCCGCGCGTATCGGCGCCGCTCCGGTCGAACTGAACGCGGGCCGGGTCGGCGCGCGGCCGGAGGCTACGTTCGCCGCAGGCATTCAGGACAGCGAGGCGAAACGCCGATGGATCGAGGTGGAGCGGCGAGCGTGCAGGACCGACACGCCAAGGACACCTGGACGGTGTTCAAGATCATGGGCGAGTTCGTGGAGGGCTTCGAGACCCTCCGCCCGTTCTGGCCCTCCGTCTCGATCTTCGGCAGCGCGCGGCTACGCGCCAACCACCCGTACTACCAGGCTGGCATGAAGGTGGCCGAGGCGCTGGCCCACGCCGGCTACTCGATCATTACCGGCGGCGGCGGCGGGCTGATGGAGGCGGCCAACCGCGGCGCGCGACTCGGCAAGGGCCGGTCGATCGGGTTGAACATCCGGCTGCCGCACGAGCAGCGGCCGAACCCGTTCGCCGACACCGCGCTGCACTTCAACTACTTCTTCGCGCGCAAGGTGATGTTCGTGAAGTACGCCTGCGCGTTCGTCGCACTGCCGGGCGGGTTCGGCACGCTCGACGAGATCTTCGAGGCGCTGACTCTGAAGCAGACGCGCAAGATCCACGACTTCCCGGTGATCCTGTTCGGCAGCGGCTTCTGGGGCGGGCTGGTGGACTGGCTGGCCGACCAGCCGCTCACCGAGCGCATGATTTCGCGCCGCGACCTGGCGCTCTTCCGCGTCACCGACGACGTGGCCGAGGTGGTCGAGATCGTCGGACGCCATTGGGCGCAGCGGAAGCGCACGCGCGGGCCGCGCGGCGGCAACGGCCGCGACACGCCCTGAGCTCGCGCAGCGCCGGCGCTAGCGCGCGATCAAGGTTCCGGCGGTCGCTTGGCCCACGCCGATGATCGGCTGGAACGGGAAGAAGATCTGCTGCACGACGTAGCCGATCTTCGCGAGCAGGGTGGGCGGCACGTACACGATGTCGCCGCCCTGGAGCGCAAAGTTCGTGGTCATGTCGCCGTCGCGGATCGCGCCGAAGTCCACCGGCTGGACCACGGTGCCGAGCGGCCCGGGCCGCAGCACGCGGATCCCGGAGACCTGCGCGAACGTGGTCGGTCCGCCGACGTAGCCGAGCGCCTCGGTCACGCGCGTCAGCTTCACCAGCGCGAAGCGGCCGGGCAGCCGCACCTCGCCGAGCACGGTCACCGCCGAGCTCTCGGCCTTCTGGACGGCCACGGTCGCGCGCGCGCCGCGCTTGTAGCGGCCGATGCGCTCCTCGATCTCGCCGGCGATCTCGTTCGGCGTGCGGCCCGCCGCCTGCACGTCGCCGATCAGCTGGATGGTGATCAGTCCGTCCGGCCGCACCACCACGGTCTCGGTCACGATCGGATCCGGCAGGATCGTGACCACCAGGGTGTCGGGCGCGCCGACCTTGTAGACGGCCAGCTCGGGAGAGGGCTCGGGCTCGGGCCTCGGCGTCGACGCGCATCCCACGCCGAGCAGCAGCCCCACGAGCGCCGGGATCGCGATCGCCGTTCGAGCCGCGAAAGTGTGGGAGTGAAGCCCCATGATCATTCCCCGCAGTGCGCAGCGCGATGTTGCGCGTGTTCGTGCATGTAGCAAACCCGCGCGGGCGGCAACGCGAGCGAGCGTCAGCCCTTGCATTCGAAGCGGAAGACGGTGTGGCCGATCTGGATCTCGTCGCCGTGCTCGAGCGCGTGCGAGCGCACGCCCTTGCCGTTCACCTTCGTGCCGTTGGTCGACTGGAGATCCTCGATGGTGTAGGCACCCGTGTCCGGGTCGAGCAGGATCAGCGCGTGCTCGCGGCTGATGTTCTCGTCGAGCAAGGTGACGTCGGTTGTCGGGTTGCGCCCGATCAGCGTCTCCTCGGCGCCGAGCGGGTAGCGCATCCCCTCGAACTCGCCGTTCAGGATGACGAGTGCAGCAGCCATGGCCCCTCCCGGCCGGATCGGCCCACGTCTTCGGCCGGGCTCCGCGCCGTCTTGAGGCAGAGTGGCGAGCCAGCGCCCTACAGGCGACGGTGCTCGAGCGACGGCAGCCGCCGCCGCATGCGTGCCTGCTCCTCGAGGTCGCAGTCCGCGACGGCCACGCCGGGGCGGTCGCCGAGCTGTGCGAGCACGAGCCCCCACGGATCCACGATCAGCGAGCGGCCGTGGCTGGCCCGCTCCGGGCTGTGGCGGCCGCACTGTGCCGGCGCGACCACGAAGGCGAGGTTCTCGATCGCGCGCGCCCGCAGCAGCACCTCCCAGTGGTCCTTCCCGGTGTGGGGCGTGAAGGCGCTCGGCACGCACAGGAAGCTCGCGCCGCGCGCCGACATCGCGCGGTAGAGCTCGGGGAAGCGGAGGTCGTAGCAGATGGAGAGGCCGACGCCGCCGTGCTCGGTTCCGGCGACCACCACCTCCTTCCCGGGCGCGACGCGCGCGGACTCGCGGAAGCTGCCGCCTCCGTCCGCGCCGAGCTCGACGTCGAAGAGGTGGATCTTCCGGTAGACCGCTTCGATCTCGCCGCGCGGCGAGATCAGCGCGCTCGTGTTGTAGATCCGCTCTTCGCCGGCCGCGCGCTCGGCGATCGAGCCGGCCAGGATGCGCAGCTCGAGCTCGCGCGCCCAGGCGCGCACGCGGCCGAGGATCTCGCCGTCGACGGACTGCGCGTGCGGGTAGGCGCCCCCCTCGCGCCGCAGATAGGGCCACATCTCGGGCAGCGCGACGAAGCGCGCGCCGGCCAAGGCCGCCTGTCGCACGCCGTGCTCGGCTGCGCGCAGGTTCGCCGCCAGGTCGTCCGTCGAGCAGAGCTGGACGACGGCGACCCGCACGTCAGCGGAAGTCGCCCGGGTCGACTCCGGTGCGGCGGATCACGTCGTAGAAGTCCTTGCGGTCCTTCTTCGCGAGCCGCGCCGCGTGGCTGATGTTGCCCTCGCAGCGTCGCAGCAGCCCGCTCACGTAGCGGCGCTCGAAGGCGCGCTTGGCCTCCTTGAAGGAGGGCACGGCCTCGAGCTCCGCGGAGAGCATCAGGGCCTCGGCGGAGATCGCCCCGTTGCCGGTGAGCCGCAGCGCCTGGCGCACGCGCTCGGCGAGCTCGCGGACGTTCCCCGGCCACGACTCGGCGAGTAGCGCATTGCGCGCCTCGGCCGTGAAGCCAACCGGAGACAGACCCTCCTCGTCCGCGAAGAGGCGGAGGAAGTGCGCTGCAAGCGGCAGGACGTCCTCCCCGCGCGCGGACAGCGGCGGCACCTCGATTGTCAGCTGCGGCAGATCGCCGAAGGGCGAGCGTTGCAGAGGCTCGTGCGAGATCGCGATCAGGCGCGCCCGCAGCGGGCGCGGAGCCGCGTCGCCCTCGCGCAGGTAGCGACCCTCGGCCATCGCTTTGGAGAGCGTCTCGCGGGCGGCGCCGGGCAGCCGATCCGCGTGGTCGATCACGAGCGTGCCGCCCGAGGCGCGCGCGAGGCCGCCGTCGTATTCGTCCGGCAAGGTCGGATAGACGGAGGCGGTGCAGCCGAAGAGCTCGCGGCCGAGCAGCGGCGCCGCGACGCCGACGCACGACACGACCACATATGCGCCGCTCGCGCGGCGGCTCCAGGCGTGGATGCAGCGGGCGAGGTGATCCTTGCCCGAGCCCGGCGGACCGGCGATGCGCACCGGCTGCTCCGTCGAGGCCGCGGCCATTGCCTGCTCGAGCGCCTCCTGCATCGCACGCGATGCGCCGACCACTCTGTCACCTCGCCGTCGCCCGAGCGTCCGAGGGTCGGCACCTCCGCCGTCCCCTTGCACCTCGCGGCGCGCTCCCAGGTCCGTCATTCGCTCCCCCAACCCACAGTCTTGCCGGGGCAAACCCTATGGGCGAGGTGGGGTGGATGTCAAACGGAATTGCGGGAGATTCGACCCCACCTCCGCGGGGTTCCGGGCTCTTCTGCGGTTGACGTGCGAAGTCGTGTCGTGGTAAGGCGACTGCGGGGGGATCGATGGCCAGCGGACGACCGCCCGGATCGGGCGCCGGCGGCCGCGTGCGGCGGCTCCCCGACACGCTCGTCGATCAGATCGCCGCGGGCGAGGTGGTCGAGCGGCCGGCCTCGGTCGTGAAGGAGCTCGTGGAGAACGCGCTCGACGCCGGCGCGCAGCGCGTGCGGGTCGAGGTGCGCGACGGCGGCCGCGCCTTCATCGCGGTGACCGACGACGGCTCCGGCATGACGCCCGAGGACGCCCGCGCGGCGCTCGAGCGCCACGCGACCAGCAAGCTGCGCGACGCCTCGGATCTCGCGGCGATCGCGACCTATGGCTTTCGCGGCGAGGCGCTGCCGGCGATCGCTTCCGTCTCGAGCCTGCGCCTGCGGACGCGCCCGCACGAGGCGCGCGAGGGCACCGAGATCCGGGTTCGCGCGGGCGCGCTCGAGAGCGTGCAGCCGGCCGGTGCGGCGGCCGGCACCCGCATCGAGGTCGCCGATCTGTTCGCGAGCGTGCCGGCGCGGCGGAAGTTCCTCAAGTCGGCGGTGACCGAGTGGGGCCACATCGCCGACTGGCTCTCGCGCGCCGCGCTCGCGCTGCCCGAGGTGCACTTCGATCTCGCGCGCGACGATCGGCCGGGTGTCGCGTGGCCGGCTGCCGCGCCGCTCGACCGGCTCGCCGCCGTGCTCGGCGAATCCGAGGCGGTCGGACTCGTGCCGCTCGACCACCGCGAGGGCGCGCTGCGCGTGCACGGCTTCACCTCGCGCCCGGACCATCACCGCGCCACGGCCGCCGGCATCCACGTCTTCGTGCAGGGCAGGCCGGTGCGCGACCGCATCGTGCAGCATGCACTCCAGGAGCTCTACCGCGACGTGCTGCCGCGCGGCCGGCATCCCGCGGCGGTGCTCTTCCTCGAGCTGCCGCCCGGCGCGGTCGACGTGAACGTCCACCCCGCGAAGTGGGAGGTGCGCTTCGCCGATCCGCGCGGCGTCCATCAGCTGGTGCGCCACGCGCTCCAGGCCGCGCTCGCGAGCCGGAGCTGGCTCAGCGCGTCGGCGCCCGGCGGGTTGCGCGGCTCGGTAAAGGGCGAGGGCGTCGGCGCCACGCGCGGGATCACGGACTGGATCTTCGCGGCGCCGCGGAGCGAGTCGCCGCTCGCGGAGGGCGAAACCGCGGGTGCCGCTCGAGCCGCTGCGGCCGCGCCATTCCGCCTCGGCGACTGCGCGCTCCTCGGTCAGCTGGCCGCGACCTATCTGCTGCTCGAGGGCAAGGACGAGCTGCTGCTCGTGGATCAGCACGCCGCACACGAGCGCGTGCTCTACGAGCGGCTGCGCGCGAGCGCGCTCTCGGAGGGCGCGGCGCGCCAGGCGCTGCTCGTGCCGCTCGTGGTCGAGCTCGCGCCGCGACCGCTCGCGGCACTCGCGAGCCAGTCGGCGCTCGCCGAGTCGCTCGGCTTCGAGACGGCGCCCTTCGGCGAGAGCGCCGTCGCGCTCCGCACGGTGCCCGCGCTGCTCGGAGAGCGCGATCCCGCCGGGCTGCTCCGGACGCTCGCGGAGGAGCTCGCGACGGCGCCGGCGAGCGAGGCGGCGTCCGCGCTGCGCGCGCTCGCGCCCGCCGACCGCGTGCTCGCGACGCTCGCCTGCCACGCTGCGCGGCGAAAGGGCGATGTGCTCGACCCGCGCGAGCAGGGCGCTCTGCTCGAGGCGCTCGACGCGATCCCGTGGGCGCCGACGTGTCCGCACGGACGGCCGGTGGTGGTGCCCGTGTCGCTCGCGGAGATCGAGCGTCGCTTCGGCCGCCGCTGACCGCGGCGATCCGCGGCGCTGCTCGCCGTCTGCCGTGAGGCGCATCACGCGCCGACCGCGAGCGTGCGTCGCTAAGTCCGGCGAGGAGACCACTCGCCATGGACCTTCGCTCTCTCGGGCTCCGGACTGCGACCCTCGCCGCGATCGCCTTCGCGCCCGGCGCCGTGCTCGCCATCGGCCACGGGACGCCCGACCAGAAGCCTCCCGCGCAGGAGGACGTGTGCGATGCAGCGGGGCTGCGCGGCGCGGCGTACGGCCTGTGCGTCGCCTACTGCGAGGCCAACGACTGCGACGAGTTCCCGGACTCGCAGGCCTGCGACCGACTCTTCGAGAACTACACGAAGCTCACGGGTGAAGACGCCTTCCCCTGCGACGAGGCGACGCCGCCGCCCGTGCCGGAGCCGCGCTCGCCGATCGCGCCGTGACGCGCCAGAGACTCGCGCGCGATCGCTAGTCTTGCGCTCGCATGTCGAGCTCCGATCCGCGGCCGCCGGTCGTCGTCGTCACCGGACCCACCGCCACCGGCAAGACGCCGCTCGCAATCGAGATCGCGCGGCGCTTCGGCGGCGAGATCCTGAACGCCGACTCCATGCAGGTCTACCGCTACATGGACATCGGCACGGCCAAGCCGACCGCGGAGCAGCGCGCGCAGGCCGCGCACCACCTGCTCGACGTCGTCACTCCGGACGTTCCCTACAGCGCCGGTCGCTATGCGGAGGCTGCGCACCGGGTGGCCACCGCGATCCGCGCGCGCGGCAAGCTTCCGATCCTGGCCGGTGGCACCGGTCTCTACATTCGCGCGTTTCTCGAAGGCTTGATCCCGACCGGTCCGCCCGATCAGGAGATCCGCGCGCAGCTCGAGGCCGAGCAGGCGGCGGCCGAGACCGCGGGCGACCCGCACCGGCTCCACCGTCGCCTCGAGGAGCTCGATCCCGAGTCCGCAGCACGCATCCATCCGAACGACGCGCGCCGCATCACGCGCGCGCTCGAGATCGTGCGCGCCTCCCAGTCGGCGAGTCGCGTGCGCGCGGAGCACGCGTTCCGCGATCGCCCGTACCGCGTGCTGCACCTCGCGCTGATGCTCGAGCGCCCGACGCTCGACGCCCGCATCGACGCGCGCTGCAAGGCGATGATCGACGCGGGACTCCTCCACGAGATGCGCGAGCTCGTCGAGCGGGGCTACGGCCCCGAGCTGCGGCCGATGCAGGCGATCGGATACCGCCACATGGTCCCGGTGCTCCAGGGCTCCGACATCCTGCCGAACGCGCTCGCGGCGATGCAGCGCGACACGCGCCGCTTCGCGCGCCGCCAGCTCACCTGGCTGCGCGGCTTGCCCGAGCGCGTCGACGTCGACCCGCGACGCCCCGACGCGATCTTCGCTCGCGTCGAGGAGTTCCTGTCTTCCAACGAGTCCGCGTAAAGCGACCCGTTCTGAAACGCGGAACGGAGCTTTGGGAATATGGCGCGCGGAGCGTGCCGCAAGCGCCGAAGGCGCGCGCAGCTCCGCGAAGTGGAGCGGAGCCCTTCAGGTCAGAACGGAACTGTCGTGTAGTCGATCCCGACCTTCACCGGGAAGATGTCGTTGTCGATCGACATCAGCGCATTGCCGCGCTCGACCGGCGCGAGCAACGGGTCCATGTCGGCGTTCAGGAAGAAGAGGCCGATGCCGGGCACCACCTCGATCAGCCCCGTGATCTCGCGCACCACCGCGCCCATCGCCTGCACGCCCGTGTTCCAGGCGAAGCCCATGGGCACGTAGGCGACACGCACGCCGATCGAGTCGTCGATGTTTCGCAGATTCGTGTAGATCGTGTTGGCCGCGATGAAGGGCGATAGCGCCATGTCGATCGGCGCGAACACGATGTTGCCGACCGCGCGCTTCAGCGTGTCCGGGCCGGCGTGCGCGGGGCTCGCGGCGCCGAGCGCGAGCAGCAGCGCCGCCGCGACGGCGATGCGGCGCGCCGGAGAGGGCAGGGCGTGGCTCATGAACGGAACCTCGCTGGCAGGGCGAGGCTACGCGGCGCTCGCGTCCAATGTCAAGGAATTCCAGGAAGTTCCACGATCGCGGCGTATGGCATCCGCCACGCGACGCCGATACGCTGGCCCGGGCCGGCCGCGCCATGCGCCACGCGCTCCCGATCGTCGCGATCGTCGGCCGCCCGAATGTCGGGAAGTCGACGCTCTTCAACCGCTTCGCAGGCGCGCGGCGGGCGCTCGTCGAGGACCGCCCGGGCATCACCCGCGATCGCATCGCGGAGGAGGTCGAGGTCTCGTTACGCCGCGTGCTCGTGGTCGACACCGCGGGACTCGACGCGGAGGCGGAGGAGGGGCTGCCCGCGGCGGTGCAGGCGCAGGCGCAGGCCGCGATCGACGACGCGGACGCGATCCTCTTCCTGACCGACGGGCAGAGCGGCGTGCTGCCCGAGGACGAGTCGATCGCGCGCACCTTGCGCCGCACCGACAAGCCGATCGCGCTGCTCGTCAACAAGATCGACGTGCCGACCCACGCGGCGCGCGTCGGCGAGTTCCACGCGCTCGGCTTCGAGCGAACCCGCGCCGTGTCGGCCGAGCACGGGACGGGCGCGTGGGACGCGCTCGAGGAGATCGTCGCGCTGCTGCCGGCCGCCGAAGCGCCGGCGCTGGCACCCGCCGGCATCCGCATCGCCGTGGTCGGGCGTCCGAACGTCGGCAAGAGCTCGCTGGTCAATCGGCTCTGCGGCGAGCAGCGCGTGGTGGTGTCGGACGTCCCGGGCACGACGCGCGACGCGGTCGACGTGCGCCTCGAGCGAGGCGACGACGTCTACACGCTGGTCGACACGGCGGGCCTGCGCCGCGCCGGCCGGCGCGACCGCGAGGCCGAGCGCGGCAGCGCCGTCATGACGGTGCGCGCCCTCGAGCGCGCCGAGGTCGCGCTGGTGGTGATCGACGCGGCCGAGGGTTTCACCGACCAGGACGCGCGCGTGGCCGCGCTCGCGCGCGAGCGCGGCTGCGCGGTCGCGGTGCTCGCCAACAAGTGGGACCTCGTGGGCGACCGCGCGGACGAGGTCGCGCGCGGCATCGCGCACGGGCTTCGCTTCATGGCCGACGCGCCGGTGCTGCGCATCTCCGCGAAGACGGGGGCTGGCGTCGGCAGGATCCTCGAGCGCGTCCGCCGATTGCACGAGGCGGCCGAGCGCCGCATCGGAACGGCGGAGCTGAACCGCTGGCTCCAGGACGCCGTGCGCGCGCACGAGCCCGCCATGGCGCAGCGCGGGACGCGCAGGCGTCCGCTGAAGTTCTTCTACGCGACGCAGACCGCGACGCGACCGCCGACCTTCGTGCTCTTCTGCACGGAGCCCGAGGCGGTGCAGCCGTCGTATCGGCGCTTCCTCGAGAATCGGCTGCGCGAGTCGTTCGATCTCGAAGGCGCGCCCGTACGGCTGCGCCTGCGCGCGCGTCAGGGGCGATCCGCCTGACGGCCGATACACTCCGCGCGCCGCGGGAGAGCCGCGAGGCGGACACGAGGAAACGCGAGGCCATGGCGAAGCACCCGACCGGCGCGGCCGAGACGCTCGACGACCTCCAGTCCGCCGCCGACCGGCTCGGCATGTTCCTCCAGGCGAACCTGCGCGCGGTCGCGCTCGTGATCGTGCTGCTGCTCGTGATCGCCGGCGCCGTGTCGCTGGTCGTGAGCTCGCGCCGCCACGCGGAGACCGACGCATCGATCGCGCTCGCCGACGCGCGCGCCGACTACCTGCAGGCGATGGGTGCGCCGCCCGGATCGCTCGAGGTGCCGAAGCTCGCGAATCCCGAGGCGGCCAAGAAGATCCGTGACGAGTACGAGGCTCGCTACGCGAAGATCGCCGAGGAGCACGCAGGCACGGTGAGCGGCGCGCTCGCGCGCCTCGAGGCCGCGGAGCTCCAGCTCGAGGGCGGCGAGACCGACGCCGCGCTCGAGACCCTGCGCGCTGCGACCGCGCAGGCGCCGTCGCGACCGTCGCTCCAGGGCGTGATCCTCCAGCGCGAGGCGCAGGTGCTCGAGCAGGCCGACCGCTTCGCCGAGGCGGCCGCGCTGCACGAGCAGGCCGCGGGCCTCGCGGGCTATCCGCTGCGCGACTACGCGCTCGCCGACGCCGCCCGCTGTCGCGCGATCGCCGGCGAGAACGACAAGGCGCGCGAGCTGTACGCGCGCCTCGACAAGCAGGCCCCGGACCTCCAGCTCCCGGACTACCAGCGCATGCAGCGGCGCGAGCTCGAGTCGACCGCGCCCGAGCCGGCAGCTCCCGCGCCCGCGGAGTAGCGATCGCCGAAGAAGACCGGGCCCATCCGTCGGATGGCGCCGCTCGGCTTCGGGTCCCGCGACCCTGGTTGTTTTACGTCCGATAACCCGGCCCCTCGAGCTGCACTCGTTACGTCCGATAAGTTTGATTATGTCAAGTACAGGACCCGGGCGAGCCCAGGCCTCCGAACGACCCGACCCGGCCCTCCCCCCTGGCTAACGACCCTGGAAGACGGGATCGCGCCGCTCGATGAACGAGCGAACCCCTTCCTGCGCGTCCTCGCTCGCGGCCAGCTTCGCCTGGGCCGCACCGAGCGCGGCGATGCACGTGGCCTCGCCCTCGCGCGCGTAGAGCCGCGCCGACGTCTTGGTGGCCTGGATCGCGAGCGGCGCGTAGCCGGCGATCTGGCGCGCGAGCTCCGTGGCGCGATCGAGCTGCGAGCCGGCCGGCACGATCTCCTGGACAAGCCCGCAACGGCGCGCCTCGGCCGCGTCGAACTCACCGAGCAGCAGCAGGTGGTACATCGCGTTGCCCCAGCCGCCGCGCTCGACGAAGCGGAAGGTCGCGCCGCCGGTCGCCATGATCCCGCGTTTCGGCTCGAGCTGGGAGAAGCGGCAGTCGTCCGCGGCGACGACGATGTCGGCGCCGAGCATCAGCTCGATGCCGAGCGTGTAGGTGATGCCGTGCACCGCGGCGACGATGGGTTTGCGGCAGGCGCGCCCGAGACCCACCGGGTCGACGCGATCGGTGCGCGTCCGCTCGCGCGCCGCCGCCCCTTCCTTCATGCCCTGGTGGAAACGAGGCAGGTCGAGACCCGCGGTGAAGTGCGGCCCATGCGCGAACAGGACCCCGACCCGCAGTGCGGGATCCTCGTCGAGACGAGTGTAGGCGTCGCCGAGGTCGGCGAGCATCTTCGGCGTGAAGCCGTTGTACTTCTCGCGCCGGTCGATCCCGATCCGCAGGATCGGCCCCTGCACTTCCTGCGTGATCTCTCCGTCGGGGTGGCGCGTCGCTTCGGCGGGCTGGCTCATGGTCGGGGTCTCCGGGCGCGGGCGCGCAGTATAGGTGCGGCGGACACTACCCGGATCCGCGCGGACCCCGGTGCGCCGAATCACTCGTGTGCTACACGGGAGCCCTGCGACGACCCAGGGGTGCGAGGTGACCGAAGTCCCCGATTCGCACAGCCCCGAAACGCTTCGCGCCGAGTTCGCCGCTCACGGCCAGGGCCACGTCTTCCGTTTCTGGGACGTACTCGACGCCGACGCGCGGCGGCGTCTCGTGCGCCAGGCGTCGGGCCTCGACCTATCCTCGCTGCTGCGCGGCTACGCGGTGGCCCGCGCCGCCCAGTCGCAGCCCTGCGCGCACATGGAGCCGCCGGCCGTCGAGATCGCGCCGGAGTCGGGCGGGAACCCCGAGCGCTTCCGCGCCGCCCGCGAGCTCGGCGAGTCCCGGCTCGCGGGGGGTCGCGTGGGTGTGATGGTGGTGGCCGGCGGCCAGGCGACTCGCCTGGGCTACGACGCGCCGAAGGGAGAATTTCCGATCGGCCCCGTGTCGCAGCGCACCCTCTTCGCGCTCCAGGCGCAGAAGATCCGCCGCCTGCGCGCCCGCACGGAGCGCCGCATTCCGTGGTACGTGATGACGAGCCGCGCCACCGATGCCGCGACACGCGAGGTCTTCGCGCGCAACGACTTCTATGGTCTGCCCGAGGACGACGTGTTCTTCCTGTGTCAGGGCATGGTTCCGAGCTTCGACTTCGAGGGACGTCTCATCCTCGACCGGCCCGATCACATCTTCGAGAACCCGGACGGGCATGGCGGCGCGATCCCCGCCTTGCTTGCCTCCGGCGCGCTCGACGACATGTACGACCGCGGCATCGACACGCTCTTCTACTACCAGGTCGACAATCCGCTCGTGCGGATCGCGGATCCCGCGTACGTCGGCTTCCATGCGCAGGCCCGCGCCGAGGCGTCGTGCAAGGTGGTGCGCAAGCACGATCCGGCCGAGAAGGTCGGCGTCGTCGCGCGCTGCGACGGCCGCACCCAGGTCGTCGAGTACACCGAGATCGACGACGAGCGCCGCAACGCGCACGGCCCCGACGGCGAGCTCCTCTACTGGGCCGGCAGCATCGCGATCCACGTCTTCGATCGGGAGTTCCTGCGCCGCGTGGCCGACCGGGCCGACGACCTGCTGCCCTATCACGCCGCCGCGAAGGCGATCCCCTGCGTCGACGCCGAGGGCCACACGATCCACCCGAAGAAGCCGAACGGCCTCAAGCTCGAGCGCTTCGTCTTCGACGCGTTTCGGGCGGCCGGGCGCGTGAGCGTGGTCGAGACGCCGCGCGCCGACGAGTTCGCGCCGTTGAAGAACGCGCAGGGCGCGGACTCGCCGGCGACTGCGCGCCAGGCGCTCGTGGATCTGTACCGGCGCTGGCTGGACGCGGCCGGCATCGCGCTGCCGCCGGGCACGCGCGCGATCGAGATCGATCACTCCCGGGTGGATGGCCCGGATGATGCACGTTCGCTGGGCGTGTCGCGAGCCGAGCAGGCGCGCGACGCGATCCTCATCGATGTCGGGGGCGGGGGATGAGTCCGACCAAGAAACCGGTCAAGAAGAAGTCGAGCCCGAAGAAGGCGCCTGCCCGGAAGCCGGCGCCGGCGAAGAAGAGCGCGAAGAAGGAGGCGGCTCCGCCGGCGTCGACCCGCCGCGGGCCGGCCCCGAAGTCGCTCCAGAAGCGGGCCGTTGCAGCGGCAGAGGAGAAGAAGATGCAGAAGGTGAAGGCGGCGGCCGCGCCCGCAGCGCGCCGCGCGGCGGGCGCGGCGGGAGGCGCGCGCGGTGCGGCCGTCGGCGCGGGGCCGGCGCGGGGTGGCCTCGGCACGAAGTACACGTGCTTCAAGTGCGCCTCGAAGTTCTACGACCTGAACCGGCCGAAGGCGCTGTGTCCGAAATGCGGCGCCGATCAGCGCGAGGCGCCGAAACAGACCTCGAAGCAGCGCACCGCCGCGGCGGCGCCGAAGGCGCTCGTGCCGCCGCCCGATCTCGAGCGCGAGCGCGAGCGGGACCGCGATCGCGATCGGGATCGCGACGGCGAGGTCCGGCGGGTCGGACCCCTCCTCGACGAGGACGACGAGGAGATCGTGATCGAGGACGAGCCCGAGGATCTCGAGCTCGCGCTCGAGGTCGTCGAGGACGAGGAGTTCGTCGAGGCCGAAGAGGAAGAGCCCGAGGAGGAGAGCTGAGCTCGCGCGGGAGGCCGGTCAGAGCGTGACGGTGAACGCGCGCTTCAGGAAGAGCATCCACGGCGTGCCGCCCTCCCCCGACGCCGCGCGGCGCGACTTCTCGTTCTCGATCGCCGCGATCGCGCCCTCGCGCTCCGAGATCTCGTAGCCCGCCTCGCGTGTCTTCTGCGTCGTGCGCTGCACGCGCTCGAACTCGCGGACGCCATTCCCGACGCCGCTGGTGCTATGCGCCGTCGCCCGCAGCCCCGTCCCGCCGCGGGCCTTCAGCGCGTCGACCTCGCTCCGGTAGGCCGCGATCAGGACGTCGAGGTCCTTGGTCGGGACGCTCGCGTAGGGACCCGGCTTGACCGAGCGCTCGACCGCCACGTTGCGGTGGTAGTTCCAGGCGCCGAGGCCCACGAGCGCCAGAAGCACCACGAGCAGCAGCCCCGTGTTGCTCTCCTTCTTCTGGTTCCGGCTTCGCACTCCCGCCATCGGCTGCCTCCTCATGCGCGGCGAAGCCGCGCCTCCACCGTGGCGAGGTCCGGAAGTCCGCCCTGCGCGCCGCGCCCGAGACAGCCGAGACCCGCCGCCGCGCAGGCGAGCTCGAGCACTTCGCGCGCGCCGCGGCCGTCGAGCAAGGCGAACGCGAAGGCGCCGCGGAAGACGTCGCCCGCGCCCGTCGTGTCGAGCGCCTGGATGCGCAGGGCCGGGACCTCGTGCACGCGTCCTCCGCACAACGCGAGCGCGCCGCGCTCGCCTCGCGTCACCACGGCCATGCGCGTCGCCGACCCGGAGAGATCGCGCAGCGCTGCCGTGCAGTCGCCACTCGAGGTCTCATCGGCAAAAGCCTCCGAAACGATAGGGAAATCGACCTCGCGAGCGATCGCGAGCGAGGCCTCGTCGGCGCGCTCGACGTCGCAGAGCGAGAGCGTCCCCGCCTCACGGGCGAGGCGCACGGCGCGGAGCGACGCCTCGGGATGCTCGGAGTCGACGAGCAGCAGCGTGGCGCGCGCGACGAGCGCCTCCGAGACCTCGTGCGCCTCCAGCCGCAGCGCGGGATCACGGCGCTCGAAGACCGTCCGCTCGCCGCTCGCGCTCTCGCGCAGCACCCAGGCCTGACGCGTGCGCGCCCCGGAGACCCGGCGCACGGCCCCGCAGTCGACGCCCGCGGCGACGAGCGGCGCCAGCGCAAGCAGAGCGGCCTCGTCGGCGCCGACCGCGCCGGCGATCGCGCAGCGGAGCCCGAGTCGGGTCGCGGCCAGCACCGCCGTCGCCACCTGCCCGCCGGGCAGCTCGCGCTCGTCCTCCAGCGCGCGCTTGCCGCCGAGCGTCGGCCAGCTCGCGACGGCGCCGACACGATCCAGTGAGATCTGCCCGAGGCCCAGCAGGTCGATCGGGCGCTCGCCGCGACGGCGCTCCCACCGGAGCGGCGCTCCCGCCTCGCTCAATAGAGCACCCGATAGGCCTCGGCGCTGCGCAGCACGCGCTTCACGTAGGCGCGCGTCTCCTCGTACGGGATCTCCTCGACCCACTCGTCGTCCTCGCTGCCGCCGCCTGCGGGAAGCCAGCGCACGACCACGTGAGGCCCGGCGTTGTAGCTGCCGACGGCGGCCGAGGTGCGGCCCGAGAACTGGCGCAGCAGCGAAGCGAAGTAGTCGGCGCCGAGCCGCACGTTGGTGCGCGGGTCGAAGAGATCCTCGGCCGTGAACCCCGGCAGAGGCAGCGCGCGGGCGACGCGCTCGGCCGTGTCCGGCATGAGCTGGAGCAGTCCGCGCGCGCCCGCGATCGACACCACGTCGGGGCGGAAGCTGCTCTCCTCTCGCATCAGCGAGTAGACGAGGCCCGGATCGACGTCGCCCCGGGCAGTCGCCTCGCGCACGGCGTCGGGGAACGGCATGGGCCAGGCGTGCCACCAGAGCTCGAGCAGACCCGGAACGGGGCCGCGCGCCAGGCGCTCGGCGTAGGCGTCGACGACGACGCGCTGCGCGCCGTAGTAGTCGCGCGCCTCTGCGTAGAGCGACGCGACGGCGAGACGGTCGTCGAGGCTGCGCGCCCGCGTTTCGACGCGCCCGAGCTCCGCGCGCGCGGCGTCCTGCCAGCCCGCCTCCATCAGGATCCGCGGACGCAGGAGCGCGGCGTCGTCGAGCCGCGACTCGCCTCG
>Ga0335084_10002212_pt1 | contig 18663 bp, 14 predicted proteins | sample Lox_Sample_44_FD_206721 | JGI IMG/M metagenome (GOLD analysis project Ga0335084, IMG submission 206721) | Soil microbial communities from Loxahatchee National Wildlife Refuge, Florida, United States - Lox_Sample_4.4 | ecosystem: Environmental > Terrestrial > Soil > Wetlands | place: USA...
GTATCCGATCACGAGGTAGTCACGGCCGACCGTGCCGAACAGGGTGAGGGTACCGGACACCTTGTCTCCGCTCTGCTGGAAGCTGCTGACGATGGTTCCACCCCCCTGTTCGGGGTGCTGGTAGCTCCAGGTGCCCGACCACGATCCGTTCACGTCGGCGCTCGACGGCGCGGCCGCCGTCGTCACCGCCGTCTGTGCCGCGGCGGTGCCCGCCGCGACGGCCAACAGCGTTGCGAGGAACATGCTCACTGCGGTTCGCATTGTGCGTCTCCTTTCTCCTCGTTCGTGAGGAGCGGCTAGTATGTACTCGGCCTTTTGAGGCGAGCGCGCCGGGTGAGAGCGACGGTCCGGGCGGATCTTCGCAAGAACGCACAAGTCCGGAGACGTGGTACGTGATCTGGCCTGAGAAGTTGCCCGTTGCCGGCAGTGTGCTGGCGGCGACGACGCTCGATTCGCCTGGAGTCGGTCGGCATGGCGGTGCCGGAGCGACGGCTGCGAACCCCGTCGCGAAACTGTAGCGGGCCATGACCCCCGTCATCCGGTGCCGCGGTTCGCGAGCTTGTCCGTGTCCTGCGATCGCTCCCGCGGGACGATCATCTGTTCGAGGGACTCGCCGAGCAACGGCAGCAGCTCGACCACGCGCCGCAGGTGCTCGATCTCGGCCACGAACGATCCGTGCGCGGCCGGCGGCCAGTCGGCCAGCGCGGTGGAACGCGACGCCTCGACCGTCCGGAGGAGCGCGCCCAGCGCCGCGGAGAGGTCCGGGCGCGGCCGTGCCGCCACCGCCGCCGCGGCCGCGCACGCGTCGCGATAGCCGCGCGAGCCCGGACGTGACATCGTGTGCCGGGCCTCGAGCATGCTCAGGGCGATCTCGAGCCACTCGCGGATGGCGGTCTCGACGGTCTCGAGCGCTGTCCGGATCGAGTCCGGGAGCGGCGGCCGCGGGGCCGACGCGCGCCCGCTCGAGACCGCCGCGAGCCGGTAGGCGATGCGGACGGCGCGGCCGCCGGCGGCGATGGCCGCTTCCGAATCCGCCCCGCTCGCGGCCCCTTCGGCGCGCGCCTCGTCGGCGAGCCTGAGGATATCGGGAAGGCCGGCGACGACCTGGTGGCGAACCGCCGCCACCCGGGGGCGCGCGAGCGGGACCGCCCCCGGCGACGGCAGGAAGGCGAGCGTCGCGCGGACGACCTCTGCGAAGCGCGCGACGAGCTGACGTCCCGCGTAGTCGGGTCCGACGAGGCGGAAGGCGAGGAAGAGGGCGGCCATCCCGAGCAGCGTGCCGTAGACCCGCCACAGCGCCAGGTGGATGTCCGTGACGGGCTGGGCGGACAGCCCGACGATCGCGAACGCGACGACGATCTGCACGCCGACTCGCGACGGTCAGGGCGATCCCGAGGACCATGCAGAGCATCCAGGCGGGGAAAAGGAGCCCTCGACGTTCACGAGCGGGTCGCAGCCGGCGCCGCACAGGAGGAGCGCCGCAGCAGTCGCGACACGAAACAGGCCGCGCGTGTTGAAGACCTCCCGCCCTGGCGGCGGCGAGGACGCAGGCACAGAAGTCCCCGGTGAACCTCCGATCGGAAATAGGGCACAGCCAGCACGCACCGGAACGAGGTACTACAGATGCAGTTGTCAAGGCCGCGGTGACAGCAGCGCACGAGCGCCGACCGGGCAGAGTTGGACACTTCACGCGCCGGCCGGCCGCCGGGCAATTGCGCGTTCTTGCGCAAATCACGTGCCACCCTGCTCACCAACCACGACCGGAACGTCCCAAGAGCGGCCGCGCCCACATCCCGGAGACTCGAAGGAGAAAACAAATGAGCACGCGGGTACTCGAGGGAAAGGTTGCTGGGCGACCGAGGTCGGCGCCCGTCAGGGAGGCGCGGCGTGTCTGGTCGAGCAACCCGGCCGTGGTGCTGTGGGGCACGATGGTCGGCAAGAAGGTGGTGATGGCGGTCACCGGGTTTGTGTTCGTCGGGTTCGTCATCGCCCACATGCTGGGCAACCTCAAGATCTTTCTGGGGCCGGGGGCGATCGACGCCTACGCGCTCTTTCTCCGCACCATGGGCGAGCCCCTGTTCCCCTACGGCCTCGTCCTGTGGGCGGTCCGGATCGTCCTCCTGGTGAGCGTCACGCTGCACATCACCGCCGCCGTCCAGCTCACTTGGATGAGCGAGGCCGCGCGTCCGCACGGCTACGACACCAAGCGGTCGATCGCCACGACGTATGCGGCCAGGACCGTGCGATGGAGCGGTGGGATCCTGGCCCTGTTCGTCGTCTACCACCTGCTGCATCTGACCGCCGGGGCGGTGGGCTTCCCGTCCGGGACGTATGTGCCTCTGTCCGTCTACCACAACGTCGTGGCCGGGTTCTCGGTCTGGTACGTGTCGCTGTTTTACGTCCTGGCAATGGCGTGCCTCTGCCTGCACCTGGACCACGGGATCTGGAGCATGCTCCAGACGCTCGGATGGAGCGACGCGGGGACCACACGGGCGCTGCGGGCGCTGGCGCGCGGAGTGGCGCTGGTGGTGTTCGCCGGGTTCATCTCCGTGCCCGTTGCCGTCCTCGCTGGCTGGGTGCACTAGAGGGGGGATCATGTCGACCACGAGTGCCGCAGCACCGGCCGGGGCACCGCGCGAGCGGATCGCGCTCGACGGCAAGATCCCGTCCGGACCGATCGAGCAGAAATGGGACCGCTGCCGGTTCGAGATGAAGCTGGTGAACCCTGCAAACCGGCGGAAGCACACGATAATAATCGTCGGCTCGGGCCTCGCCGGGGCCGCCGCAGCCGCGACGCTCGGCCAGCAGGGCTACCACGTCCATTGTTTCTCCTTTCACGACACCCCGCGCCGTGCCCACTCCATCGCCGCCCAGGGCGGGATCAACGCCGCCAAGAACTACCGGAACGACGGCGACAGCATCCTTCGCCTCTTCCAGGACACGGTGAAGGGCGGCGACTTCCGCGCGCGCGAGGCGAACTCGTACCGGCTGGCTCAGGTCAGTGTCAACATCATCGACCAGTGCGTTGCCCAGGGCGTGCCGTTCGCCCGCGATTACGGTGGCCTCCTCGAGACGCGCTCGTTCGGGGGCGTCCAGGTCGAGCGGACGTTCTACGCGCGCGGCCAGACCGGCCAGCAGCTATTGCTGGGCGCGTACCAGGCGCTGGAGCAGCAGATTGCCGTCGGCACCGTGACCATGCATCCGCGGACGGAGATGCTCGACCTGGTCGTGATCGACGGCACGGCGCGCGGCATCGTCACGCGTGACCTCCGGACCGGCGCGATCGAGCCGCACGTGGGTGACGTGGTGGTGCTCGCGACGGGCGGCTACAGCAACGTCTTCTATCTGTCGACGAACGCGAAGGCCTCGAACTGCACCGCCATCTGGCGGGCACATCGCCGCGGCGCGCTGTTCGGCAACCCGTGCTTCACGCAGATCCATCCGACGTGCATCCCGCAGTCGGGCGAGTACCAGTCGAAGCTGACGCTCATGTCGGAATCGCTTCGCAACGACGGGCGTATCTGGGTCCCGAGGACGCAGGGGGACACGCGGCGGGCGAACGACATCCCGGAGAGCGAGCGCGATTACTACCTGGAGCGCCGGTACCCGAGCTTCGGCAACCTCGTGCCGCGCGACGTGGCGTCGCGGGCCGCGAAGGAAGCCTGCGACGAGGGGCGGGGCGTCGGGCCGGGCGGGCACGGCGTCTACCTCGATTTCCGCGATGCCATCGGCCGGCTGGGGCTGGACGACGTCAAGGACAAGTACGGCAACCTGTTCGAGATCTACGAGCGCATCACGGGCGACGATGCCTATCAGGTGCCAATGCGCATCTATCCGGCTCCCCACTACACGATGGGCGGGCTCTGGGTCGATTACCACCTGATGTCGACCATCCCGGGGCTCTTCGTCGGCGGCGAGGCCAACTTCTCCGACCAGGGCGCCAACCGCCTCGGGGCCAGCGCCCTCATGCAAGGGCTCTCCGACGGGTACTTCATCCTACCCGCCACGGTGCCGAACTATCTGGCCACCGCGAAGCTGGAGCATGTCGATGCCTCCCACCGGGCGTTCCGGGAGGCGGACGAGGAGGTCCGCCGACGCACGCAAGCTTTCCTCAAGGTCAACGGCGGGCGGACGGTCGATTCCTTCCACCGAGAGCTGGGCCGGCTCATGTGGGACAACTGCGGGATGGCCCGGTCGGACGCCGGTCTCCGGAAGGCGCTCGCCCGGATTCCCGAGCTGCGCAAAGAGTTTCACGACGACGTTCGCGTGGTGGGCACCGAGGAGGAGCTGAACCAGTCGCTCGAGAAGGCCGGCCGCGTCGCCGACTTCCTCGAGCTGGCCGAGCTGATGTGCGCCGACGCCCTGCACCGGACGGAGTCGTGCGGCGGCCACTTCCGCGCGGAGAGCCAGACCGCCGAGGGCGAAGCCAAACGCGATGACACCAACTTCTCCTACGTCGCGGCGTGGGAGTGGCAGGGCTCGGGCAAGGCCCCGGCGCTCCACCAGGAACCGCTGGCGTTCGAGTACATCCGCCTGGCGCAACGGAGTTACAAGTAGCCATGAAGCTCACATTGAGAATCTGGCGGCAGCACGACGCGAACACGGCGGGGCGGTTCGTCACCTACGAACTCGAGCAGGTGACGCCCGACATGTCGTTCCTCGAGATGCTCGACGTCCTGAACGAGGAGCTCACCGAACGCGGCGAGGCACCGGTGGCGTTCGAGCACGATTGCCGCGAGGGCATTTGCGGGTCGTGCGGGTTCCTGATCAACGGCGTCCCCCACGGGCCCCGCCGCCATACCACGGTCTGTCAGCTCCACATGCGGTTCTTCGCGGACGGCGATGCCTTGACCCTGGAGCCGTGGCGGGCCCGGGCCTTTCCGGTCGTCCGGGACCTGGTGGTCGATCGGTCGGCGTTCGACCGCATCATCCAGGCAGGCGGCTACATCACCGCGCCCACGGGCAGCGCACCCGACGCCCGCGCCATCCTGGTGCCAAAGGAGGCGGCGGATCGGGCGTTCGACGCCGCCGCGTGCATCGGCTGTGGTGCGTGCGTGGCGGCCTGCCCCAACGCGTCGGCCATGCTGTTCACCGCGGCAAAGATCACGCATCTGAACGCGCTCCCGCAGGGCCAGCCCGAGCGCGACGAGCGGGCCCTGAACATGGTCGCGGCGATGGCCCGCGAGCGGCTCGGCAGCTGCACCAACCACGGGGAATGCGAGGCGGTCTGCCCGAAGGGCATCCCGCTTGAGTTCATCGCCGGGCTCAACCGCGACGTGATCCGGGCGGCGTTCCATCGCCATCGCGAGCCACTGGTCGTGGTCGGCGCCCGGCAGCATCCGGCTCACGAGGAGATCTGAGCGGGACGACAGCGTCCCCGTACTCGCCCCTGGCCAGCGCCGGGCAAGGACAAGGGGGACAGCACGTCGATGCTGCATGGATTCAAAGCTATATACCGGACCCGACGGTCAGTCCCACGTCGTCGAGCGCACACGTGATGAAGGTCAGCGCACTGACGTCGTCGGCATCCATTTCAAGGAGACACCCGACGCACGCGATTGCTTCGCGCCGAAGGCCGGGTGAGCCGGGGTTCGCGTCGGAACGGCACCATGCTCGAGACGATCGCGATCACACTGGTTCCCGTCGCTTTCGTGACCGTCTTGGGCTACCTCGCGGGACGCAGAACCGCGTTCAGCGCCGCCGACCGCACGACGCTGACCACACTGGTGCTCAACTGGCTTTTGCCGTCGCTGCTGTTCGCGGGGGTGCTCAAGACCCCCCGCGCGGACCTGTTGGACTACAGGATTCCGTCGATTTTCGTGGTGGGGCTCCTGGTTCCGTATTTCCTCGCCCTCCTCGTCTGCCGATTTGCCTTCGGCTACGGCCGGAGCCAGGCCACCCTCAGGGCGAGCCTGTGGACCTTCCCGGACATGGTCTTCATGGGCATTCCCATCCTCAGCGAGCTGTTCGGTCCTTCGGGCGCACGGGATCGCGTTGACCTCCGAGCGCCTCTGTCGCGAGGTGGCCTCGATCTGCGTCGGGCTGGTCGAGCGCGAACTCGACGGAACGCGAGCAGCGCTCACGGCCGGTACGCGGGTGTTCAGACGCCACCGTCTCACCGGCGCCAGGGGCGAGGCGGCCTCGGGCTACGCGATCGTGCGCACGGTCGCGCTGCCCGTCTATCACCGTCTGCGAATGGACGGCGTCGGAGAAGATCTGGCCCTCTTGCAGGTGCTCTTGCATCTGCTCGCGGTCAACCCTGACACCAATCTCGTCTCACGAGGCGGTCTGCCCGGCCTCAACTATGTCCGCGCATATGCCAGGGACCTCCTGCGGGAGAGTGGCGCCCTGGCGCCTGATGGCGTCACGAAAATGGCGGCGTTCGATGATGCGCTGATCGCGCGCTATCTCAGCCCTGGCGGGGGTGCCGATCTACTCGCGGTCACGTGGTTCCTGGCCCAGTTCCCCACTCACCGCCGGCAGGTCGGAGAGTGCTCGACCAGTGGTGAGCGACACAGGTAGGGGAGTCTTCAGGCCAGCACCTCGAAGGCGCCGGCTCCGTGGCCCCCTCGGTGGGGGCGCATCGGGAGTGAGGCGCGAGTAGGACGATCATCGGAACCGCGGGGGTGGCGGCCTCCTCGCCTGCCCGCAAGTGGCCCAACGTCGAGATGGACGGCGCAGGGCGGTTCGTATCCGGCGCGCTTCGCATGCCCGGACATCGACCTGGCGCAGTATGGCGAGAACAGCTGCGGCGACACGCGACTTCCTCGAGGCGCTGCGGGCATCAGCCATCCTCCTGCAGGACCAGCCGGCGTCCAACCCCGCATTCGGCGCGTGCGGCCTGCGCTGTCACGACACCGATCCCCCTGGCATCCCAAGGACGACCGAGCCGAACATCCGCCCGAGACGGAGAGATGTCGTATGAAACGCATCATCACGACATTGATCGCTGTTGCCATCACAACGTTCTCTGCCACCGGCGCCTCGGCGCATATCGCCAAGGTCACCGCGTCCATCCCGGTCGCGACGGCAACGAATCAGGCCGACCTCGAAGTCGCGATCGCGTCCGCGGTGGACGATGCGCTCCGTCGCACCATCGGATTCACGCCGACCGTCGTGACGCTCCAAGAGATCCACCGTATTGGCGACCACATCTACCTTCATCTGCTCATCGTCGACGCGGCCGGGGAGGCGGTGATCCAGCAGCTGGCCACCGACGCGGCGAAGGAGGCCGGCGAGCCCTCGACAGAGGGCGCAGCCGATGATGGTCAGATGCTGTGACACCGCGGCGATGGCCAAGTCCGCACCTGCCCCCGCCCCGGAAGCCGTTGATCGAATGCGGGCCAATCTCAGGCGAAGGAGCCTCGCGATGGCAAGATCCTGCGACCCGCTCCATCCCCAGAGAAGGAGAACACCGTGAGCACCGTTGCCGAGCAGATCGTCGACGTCCTTCGCCACGCCGGTGTCGCCCGTGTGTACGGCGTGGTCGGCGACGGCCTTAACCCGCTCGTCGACGCGATCCGCTGCACCGAGCGGATCGCCTGGACCCACGTGCGCAACGAGGAGGCAGGCCCCCTCGCCGCCGTTGCCGAGGCGCAGGTCGCGGGCCGGCTCGCCGTGTGCGCCGGGAGCCGTGGGCCGAAGAGTATTCATCTCATGGGGCGGCGGTACGACACGTGCCGAAGCGGCATGCCGGTGCCGGCGAAGCGCCGACGCGGAGCGGCCTGATGGGCGCGTTCGTTCCAGTCGAGCAGGGGTACTTGCTGGTCGCCCGCCACATGCAGGCGCTCTCTCTCGCGGTGCACATTCCGCTGGTCTGTTTCGGTATCGCGTTCCCCGCGATGGTGTTATTCGCGGAGTGGCGCTACCTGAGAACCGGCGATCCCCTCTTCCGCACGCTCGCCAGGCGGTGGTCGAAGGTCATGATCGCGCTCTTCGCGGTCGGCGTGGTCACCGGCACCATCCTGAGCTTCGAGTTCGGCCTCCTGTGGCCGGGCTTCATGGCCGCGTTCGGCAATGTCTTCGGGCTCGCCTTCGCGCTGGAAGGCTTCTCGTTCTTCGTCGAGGCCATCTTCCTCGCCATCTACGTGTACGGGTGGGACCGGCTGTCCCCGCGACTGCATCTCCTGTCCGGCGTGCCGGTCGCCATCGCGGGCGTCGCCGGCTCGCTCTTCGTCATCTCGGTCAACGGGTGGATGAATCACCCCAGTGGGTTCGTCCTCCGGAACGGCGCCGCCGTCGACGCGCAGCCGTGGTCGGCCCTGTTCGGCAATCCGTTCTTCTGGCACGAGTTCGTGCACATGTACTTCGCCGGCTACGTCGTCGCGGGATTCCTGGTGGCGATGCCCTATGCGTGGGGCGTTCTCCGCGGGCGCCGAGGCCGCTACGAGCGGACCGCACTGGCCATCGCGCTCTCCGCGGCCGCGATTGCGTCATTGCTGCAGCCGCTGATCGGCGATTGGGCGGCCCGCGAGGTCGCTCGGCACCAGCCGGTGAAGCTCGCTGCGATGGAAGGCCTCGCCCGAACGGCGGCAGGCGCGCCCGGGCGCCTGCTCGGCTGGTACGATGGCGAACGGGTCGTGTACGGGATCGCGATTCCGCGCCTGTTGTCGCTGCTCGCGTTTCACGATCCGAACGCGACCGTCCAGGGACTGGAGACGGTGCCGCCCGCGGACCGGCCGCCGGTGAATGTCGTGCGGCTGGCGTTCCAGACGATGGTCGGCACCGGCACGTTCCTGGCGGCGCTCGGGCTCGCCTTCGTGTACGTCCGCTTCCGGAAGCGGCGCTTGCCCGAGTCACGATGGTTCTATCGGGGCGTCGTCCTCGCCGGGCCGCTCTCGGTGGTCGCGCTGATCGCCGGCTGGGTGACGACCGAGGTCGGACGCCAGCCGTGGGTCGTGTACGGCTACATGCGGACGGCCGAAGCGGTGACCGGTGCCCGCGGGATCCCGGTCGGCTACGGGACCGCCGTCGGCGTGTACCTCGGCCTCGCCGCGGCAGTGGTGTGGATGCTCCGCCGGTTCAGCCGTGTACCTGTCGAGCATCCGACCGCAGTGACGCCGGAGGCGCCCGTCACACTGCCGAGCGTACGGGAGTCCGAGCATGCTCGCTGACGCCCCGATCGCCTTGATCCTGGTCGGCGTGGTGGCGTACGCGGTCCTGGCCGGCGCCGACTTCGGCGCCGGATTCTGGATCCTGTTCGCCGGCGGTGGACGCACGGGCGCCGCAGCCACCCGCGACCATGCGCGGCATGCGATGGGCCCGGTGTGGGAGGCCAACCACGTCTGGCTGATCTTCATCCTCGTCGTCACCTGGACCGCGTACCCCGTCGCGTTCGGGTCGATCATGTCCACGCTCGCCCTGCCGCTGTTCGTCGCGCAGATCGGCATCATCCTGCGCGGAGCGTCCTACGCGCTCCGCGGTCAGCTCGATGCGGCGCGGGAGCGGCGGCTCATCGAACGCATCTTCGCATTCTCGTCGATCCTGACCCCGTTTGCGCTCGGCACGGCCGTTGGCGCCATCGCCTCGGGCCGCGTGCCCGTCGGCAACGCGCGGGGTGATCTCGTGGCGAGCTGGCTGAACCCGACGTCGGTGTTCATCGGCGCCCTCGCCGTCGCGACCTCGGGCTATCTCGCCGCCGTCTACCTGGCCGCCGACGCGCGACGATTTCGTGAGCCGACGCTGGAGCACGACTTTCGGGCGCGCGCGCTGGTCGCCGCGATCGCGGCCGGCGCGCTGGCGCTCGCGGGGCTCGTGGTGGTGCGCTACGACGCTCCCCAGCTTTTCAGTGGCCTGACGACTGGGCGCGGCCTCGTCATGCTGTGCCTGTCCGCCGCCGCCGGGCTCGTGACGATCGGGTACGTCCGGGCCGGTCACTTCGGACCCGCGCGCGTGTCGGCCGCGCTCGCCGTGGCGGCGATCGTCGGGGGGTGGGCGGCCGCGCAGCACCCGCAGATCTTGCCCGGGCTGACGATCGAGCAGGCGGCGGCCGGCCGAGCCACGCTCGTCGCGGTGGTCGTCGCCACGGCCGCGGGCGCCGTCATCCTCGTGCCATCGCTGGTGCTCCTCTTCAGCCTGTTCCTCCGTGGCCACCTGGACGCGCGCGCAGACGGCGCGTCCGCTGCCGACGTGGCGCGCATCGCTTCTCGAGATCGCCCTCGCCTGCTCGGCGGCTTCTCCGCCGCATGCCTGGTCGTTGGCGCCGGACTCACCGCTCTCGCCGACTCCGGCTGGGCCCTCGCCGTCGGGGTGGCGGCCCTGTGCGCGTTCGCCGTCTCCGGCTTCGTTGTCTGCGCCGCGATTCCGGCTGGCTCAGAGCCTCGATAGAATGGGACGAGGGCTAGGCTACGTCCCGGTGACCAGAGACAGACCTCTGGCGTGACGGACGCGGCCTCGCGACGGTAACGGCGGATGTCGGGGTCATCCGCGCCCGGTTCGGTGGCGTCGAGAGGGACATCGATCTCGTTTCGGCGCCTGTAGATCACTCGGAGAACAGTCGGTTCCGATCGAGCAGCTGTAACGATACCAGGGCACAGGCCCTCTCAACAGGCAGAGCGTCGCTCGAGCGAGGCTCGCCGACTCGCAGTGAGCTCTACACGGAAGGAGCCCGCCGTGAGCACCGTTGCCGATCAGCTCGTCGACGTCCTTCGCCAGGCCGGCGTCACTCGGGTGTACGGCGTCGTGGGCGACAGCCTGAATCCCTTCGTGGACGCGATTCGCCGCACCGAGGACATCGCGTGGATCCACGTCCGCAACGAGGAGGCGGGCGCCTTCGCCGCCGCCGCCGAGGCGCAGGTCACGGGCCGGCTCGCCGTGTGCGCGGGGAGCTGTGGGCCGGGGAATACCCATCTCATCCAGGGGCTGTACGACGCGCACCGGGGCGGCGTCCCGGTGCTCGCGATCGCCTCGCACATCCCGACCGCGCAGATCGGCACCTCGTTCTTCCAGGAGACGCACCCCGAGCGGCTGTTCGTCGAGTGCAGCCACTACTGCGAGCTCGTGAGCCAGGCGTCCCAGATGCCCCGGCTCGCCCGGGTCGCGATCCAGCACGCGATCGGGCGCGGCGGGGTCGCCGTGCTCGTCGCGCCGGGCGACGTCCTCCACCGGTCCGCGGAGCATCCGAGCGGCGAGCAGGTCCCGGTGACCGAGCGAGGGGCGGTGATGCCGCCCGATCAGCAGGTGCGTGAGCTGGCCGACCGGCTCAACGCCGCCCGCACCGTGACGCTCTTCTGCGGCGCGGGTGTCCGCAGCGCTCACGACGAGGTGATGGCACTGGCCGGCAAGCTGGCGAGCCCGGTCGGGCACACGCTGCGCGGCAAGGAGTGGATCCAGTACGACAACCCCTACGATGTCGGGATGAGCGGCCTGCTGGGCTACGGCGCCTGCTACGACGCGACCCACGAGGCCGACCTGCTGGTCCTGCTCGGCACCGACTTCCCGTACGACGCGTTCCTGCCCCAGCGCCGCACCGTGCAGGTCGATCACGACCTCGCCCGTCTCGGGCGGCGGACGTCGCTCGATCTCGCCGTCCACGGCGACGTCGCCGCGACGCTGCGCGCCGTCCTGCCGCGGCTCGAGCCGAAGCGGGATCGGTCATTCCTCGACGAGATGCTGCGCAAGCACACGCGGGCGCTTGAGGACGTCGTCGACGCCTACACCCGGCAGATCGACGATCGCGTCCCGATTCATCCCGAGCACGCGGCGAGGATCCTCGACGATGTGGCCGCCGATGACGCGGTGTTCACCGTCGACACCGGGATGTGCAACGTGTGGGCCGCGCGCTACCTTACCCCGAACGGGCGGCGGCGCGTGATCGGGTCGTTCCTGCACGGCTCCATGGCCAACGCGCTGCCGCACGCGATCGGCGCCCAGTTCGCGTACCCGCGGCGGCAGGTCATCTCGATGTCGGGCGACGGCGGGCTCGGGATGCTGCTGGGCGAGCTGCTCACGGTGGCGCTCCATCGCCTGCCGGTGAAGATCGTCACGTTCAACAATTCGTCGCTCGGCATGGTCAAGCTCGAGATGCTGGTGGACGGTCTGCCCGACTTCGGGACCGACCACGCGAGCGTGGACTACGCAGCGATTGCCCGGGCGGCCGGCATCCACGCGATCCGGATCGAGCGGCCGGAAGACATCCGGGCGGGCCTCACCGAGGCGCTCGAGCATCCGGGCCCCGCGCTCGTCGACCTCGTGACCGATCCCAACGCGCTCTCGCTGCCGCCGCACGTCACCGCGGCGCAGGTCAAGGGCTTCGCGCTCGCGGCGGCGAAGGTCGTGCTGGGTGGGGGCGTGGGACGGATGCTCGAGATGGCGCGCGCCAACGTGCGCAATATCCCCGCGGCGCTGGCCCCCTGACGTCAACGGTCACGCCGAGAGCGAAGCCAGCGGGCCGAAAGGAACACGATCATGACAACGTCGCGCGATGTGCCGCACGGCGCGGAGCTGCTGAACTGCCCGCAGTTGAACAAGGGCACCGCGTTCACCGAAAACGAGCGGAGGGCGTTCGGGTTGCACGGGCTGCTGCCGCCCCAGGTCGAGGCGCTCGAGCAGCAGGTAGAACGCGCGTACAAAGCCTACAAGCGAAAGGACGACGACCTGGAGCGCCACATCTATCTGCGTGCGCTCCAGGACACCAACGAGGTCCTCTTCTACCGCTTGCTCCTCGATCACGTCGAGGAGATGATGCCCATGGTGTACACGCCGGTGGTCGCGCTGGCGTGCCAGCAGTTCAGCCACATCTACCGGCGACCGCGCGGGTTGTTCATCTCGTACCCGCTGCGCGACTCGATCCCGGCACTCCTGAAGGATCGACCGCACCGGGAGGTCGACGTGATCGTCGTCACCGACGGCGAGCGCATTCTCGGGATCGGCGACCAGGGCGCCGGCGGCCTCGGCATCCCCATCGGCAAGCTGTCGCTCTACACGCTGATCGGCGGGATCCGTCCGGAGCGGACGCTCCCGATCGTGCTGGACGTCGGGACCAACAACCGGGAGCGGCTCGAGGACCCCGAGTACCTCGGCTGGCGGCACGAGCGCGTGACGGGCCAGGCGTACTTCGACTTCGTCGATCGCTTCGTCCGGGCCGTCGAGCAGGAGCTTCCCGGCACGTGTCTGCAGTGGGAGGACTTCGCGACGCCGCACGCCCGGCCCATCCTCGAGCGTTACCGGGACCAACTCCTCACCTTCAACGACGACATCCAGGGGACGGCAGCGGTCGCGCTCGGGGCGATCCTGGGTGCGGTCAAGGTCAGCGGACGCCCTCTGAAGGAGCAGCAGGTCGTCATGCTCGGCGCCGGCTCCGCCGGCATCGGCGTCGCCGATTTCCTGCGGGCGGCGATGCGGGAGGAGGGGCTCTCGGAGGCCGATGCGCGCAGCCGCTTCTGGGTCGTCGATAAGGATGGCCTGCTGCACTCGGGGCGCACCGATCTGAGCGCCGAGCAGCGGGTCTATGCGCAGTCACAGGATTGCGTGGCGGACTGGCCGCGGATGCCGAATGGCCAGATCTCGCTCGCCGGTGTGATCGGGAAGATCCCCGCGACGATTCTCATCGGCTTGTCGACCGCGCATGGAGCGTTCACGGAGTCGATCGTTCGGGAGATGGCGCGGAAGGTCGAGCGTCCGATCATCTTCCCGCTGTCCAACCCGACCTCGAAGTCGGAGGCGACCGCCGAGGACCTGATCCGCTGGACGGAGGGTCGCGCGCGGGTGGCCACCGGCTCGCCGTTCGCCCCCGTCCCGTACGGCGGGCGAGCGATTCCCATCGCCCAGTGCAACAACGTTTACATCTTTCCCGCGATCGGGCTTGGGGTGGTCGCTGCTCAGGCCCGGCGCGTCACGGACGGGATGATCCTGGCGGCGGCGCGAGCTCTCGGCGAGAGCTCGCCCGCGCTCATGGATCCGTCAGCCGCTCTGCTGCCGGCATTGGTTGACATCCGGAAGGTCGCGGTCGACATCGCCACCGCCGTCGCGCGGGAGGCCCAGCGCGCCGGCATGGCCCCGGGCACTCCGGAGGCCGAGCTGCGCGAGCGAGTGCTCGCGACGCAGTGGACCCCGGCGTACCCGTCGTTCGCCCCGTCGGAGGCATGATGCCGTGAGCCGGCGGCCCCACGTCGTCATCGTGGGAGGTGGCTTCGGCGGCCTCCGGGCGGCCCGGGCGCTCGGATCGGCGCGCGTCGACGTCACGCTGATCGACCGCCGCAACTATCACCTCTTCCAGCCGCTGCTGTACCAGGTGGCGACTGGCTCGCTGTCGCCGGGCCAGATCGCGGCGCCCATTCGCGGCGTGCTGAGCCGCCAGAAGAACACGCAGGTGCTGCTGGGCGACGTGGCCGACGTTGATCCGGTGTCCAGGCGCGTCGTGCTCGCCGATGGGGCAGGCTTCGCCTACGATTTCCTGATCGTGGCCGTGGGCTCACAGACCTCGTACTACGGGCACGACGGCTGGCGGCATTGGGCGCCCAGCCTGAAGAGCGTGGAAGAGGCGACGAATATCCGGCACAAGATCCTTTACGCCTTCGAGGTGGCGGAGCGCCTCACGGATCCCGAGGAGCGACGCGCGTGGCTCCGACTGGTCATCGTGGGCGCCGGCGCCACCGGCGTCGAGCTCGCTGGTGCGATCGGCGAGATCGCGCACGAGACGCTCCGGCACGACTTCCGGTCGATCCGCCCGGAAGAGGCCGAGATCATCCTCGTCGACGGGGCGCCGCGCATCCTCATGGCGTTTCCGGAGGACCTGGCCGAGAAGGCGGCGCGCTCGCTGGCCAGGCTCCGCGTGCAGGTGAAGACCGGGGGCATGGTCAAGGACATCGACCACGACGGGGTGACAATCGAGGGCCGTACCGGCAGCGATCGTCTCGTGTCCAGGACCGTCATCTGGGCCGGGGGCGTCACGGCGCCCGCGCTGGGACGGACGCTGGCCGACCGGGCCCGCGCGGAGACGGACCGGAGCGGTCGCATCACGGTCAATCCCGACCTCACCCTCCCCGGTCGCCCGGAGATCTACGTCGTGGGCGACTTGGCGCGGGCGCTCGATCGGAACGGGCAGCCCTTGCCGGCCGTGGCCCAGGTGGCCATGCAGCAAGGCGCCTACGCGGCGAAGGCGATCCTCGGAAAGATCGAGGGAGAGAAGCCACCGGCGCCGTTCGCATATTTCGACAAGGGCGAGCTGGCGGTCATCGGCCGGGCCGCGGCGGTGGCCAACGTGTTCGGCCTCCACATGTCCGGGTTCCCGGCGTGGGCCGTCTGGGCGTTCATCCATCTGATGTACATCGTCCAGTACCAGAGTCGCATCACCGTGCTCATCGACTGGGCCCTCGAGTATCTGACGTTCAATCGCGGGGCACGGCTGATCACGGGTCCGGCGGCGACCGACTTCGACTTCGACAAGGAGATGGCGTCGGTTGCGAGCCGACGGGGAGGTGGTCGATGAGCACATTCCGGGTCGAGGAAGACGCGCTGGGGGAGGTGAAGGTTCCGGCGGATCACCTGTGGGGCGCGCAGACCGAACGCTCACACGAGAACTTCCGCATCGGCGCCGAGCGCTATCGCTGGGGCCGCCCTGTGATCCGCGCGCTCGGCATCCTCAAGAAATGCGCCGCGCTGGCCAACGGCGAGCTGGGCCAGCTCCCGCGCGAGAAGGTCGACCTGATCGTCCGGGCCGCGCAGGACGTGATCGACGGGAAGCTCGACGGCGAGTTCCCGCTGGTCGTGTTCCAGACCGGCTCGGGCACGCAGACCAACATGAACGCCAACGAGGTGATCGCCAACCGCGCGATCCAGCTGGCCGGCGGCGCCGTGGGGTCGAAGACCCCCATCCACCCGAACGACGACGTCAACCACAGCCAGTCGTCCAACGACACCTTCCCGACCGCGATGCACATCGCCACGGTCGAGCAGCTGGACGACGTCCTGATGCCTGCGATCCGAACGCTGCGGGACACGCTGGACGCGAAGGCGAAAGCGTTCGCGCGGGTCGTGATGGTGGGTCGCACCCACCTCCAGGACGCGACCCCTATCACCCTCGGGCAGGTGATCTCCGGCTGGGTCGCGCAGCTCGACCAGGCGCTCGCGGGACTCGGCCGGGCGCGGCCGGGGGCGTGCGCCCTCGCGATCGGCGGGACGGCGGTCGGCACGGGGCTCAATGCCGACCCGCGCTTCGGCGAGGTGGCCGCGCGAAGGATCGCCGACGAGACCGGGAAGCCCTTCGTGTCCGCGCCGAACAAGTTCGCCGCGCTGTCGGCGCACGACGCGATGGCGAACGTCAGCGCGGCGCTGCGCACGCTTGCCGGGGCGCTCATGAAGATCGCCAACGACGTGCGCTGGTACGCGTGCGGGCCGCGCGCCGGGCTCGCCGAGCTGCGCATCCCGGAGAACGAGCCGGGCTCGTCGATCATGCCCGGAAAGATCAACCCGACCCAGTGCGAGGCCCTGACCATGGTCGCCGTGCAGGTCTTCGGCAACGACCACGCGGTCGCCTTCGCTTGCTCGCAGGGCAACTTCCAGCTCAACGTGTACAAGCCGGTGATCCTGCACAACGTGCTCGAGTCGATCCGGTTGCTCGCCGACGCCGCCCGATCCTTCAACGATCGCTGCGCGGCTGGCATCGAGCCCGACGAGCAGCGCATTCGCGAGCACCTCGACCACTCGCTCATGCTGGTCACGGCGCTCAACCCGCACATCGGCTACGAGAAGGCCGCGCAGATCTCCCTCCTGGCCTATCGCGAGAACCTGACGCTGCGCGAGGCGGCGCTCCGGCTGGGCTTCGTGACCGCCGAGCAGTTCGACAAGTGGGTGCGGCCGGCGGACATGGTGCACCCGCTCGCGCCGGCAGCCGGGCCGACTTCGGGCGGGGCAGCGGCGCGCTGAGCCCCGCGTCCCACCCTGTCCGTGTCGATCAGCCGGCGAGCGCCGTGCCGATCAACCGGCCGAGGCCGAACGTCAGGCCGGCCGCCGCCAGGCCCAGCAGGAGCTGGCGGCCGCCCGAGCGCCACGCCGGCGCTCCCGTGAAGATCGTGATCGCGGCACCGATGCCGAAGAGGCCCAGCGCGCTGACGGCGGCGCTGGCGGCCACAGCACGGGGGCCGCCCGCCACGAGGAATGGCAAGATCGGCACCAGCGCGCCGATGGCGAAGAGCCCGAAGGAGGTGAGCGCCGCTTCCCACGCCGAGCCGCCAAGCTGGGTCGGGTCGATGCCCAGTTCCTCGCGAGCCAGCGTGTCGATGGCGCTACTGCGATCGGCGAGCAGGTGCTTGACCATCGCGTCGACCTCGCTCGGGCGCAGGCCCTTGGCCTCGTAGATCAGCTTCAGCTCGTCTCCCTCGCCCTCGGGATCCTCGGTGAGCTCGCCGGTCTCGATCCGGATCTCGCGCTGCGCCAGCTCCCGCGAGCTGGTCACCGACACCCACTCGCCCAGGGCCATCGAGCACGCGCCGGCCAGAAGGCCGGCCACTCCGGTGACGAGGAGGCCGTGGCTGTCGACGGCGGCGCCGGCCACGCCCATGACGAGGCTGAGGTTCGAGCACAGCCCGTCGTTGGCCCCCAGGACCGCCGCCCGCAGGGCGTTGCCCCCCACCGACCGGTGCCGGCCCTCGAGGCGCGCGAGGAAGCTGCCCGGGACGCCACGCGGCTGGCTCGCGACGAGCTGCTTCAGGACCCTCGCGTGCCAGTGCTCCTGGGCCGACATGCGAGTGCCGGCCGTCTCCGGCTGCCCGACGTAGACGTTCTGATCGGCCTCTTCCTTCGCCGCGATGGTGGCCAGCACCAGATCCGGCCCCAGACGGCGCGCAATCGCCCCGAGCACGCGGCTGCGCCAGGACGGACGGCGGGGCGGGACCGGCGCGCCGGCGTCGCGCAAGCGCCTCTCCCAGAAGGCGATGTGTGCCTCCTCCATCGCGGCCAGGTTGGCGTAGACCTTGGCCAGCCGGGGGTCTGGCTCGGCGGCCGCCATCGCCCGGTACTCAGCGGCGCTGTCGACCTCGTCCTGCCAGTTCTCGAGGTACCGCACCGCCGGGTCACGATCATCCGCCATGTGTCCGGGTGCCTCCCCTTCTGTCCCGAAGCGGCCGCGGGCGGCGTCTTGGTGATCAGCTTCTTCTCGGCCCTCGTCCTCGAGCATCGCCGTGGACTTCCGCGAGTTCGGGTCATCTACCGCCTGCGTGGGCAGACCGATGATGCCCCATTTGGACTCGAAATAGGCGGCGACGTACTTCGTGCCGCGCCGGGTCCGCCCTGCTTCCCGCAAGAACTGGCAAGGAAGAAGAACCGCAAAGCCCGGGAGAGCCAGCCAGGCGTGTAACGACGGCGGCTCGAGCGGCGTCTCAATGACGCTCGAGCGCTGAGGGGGTACTCACTGTCCGTTTACCGGGACCTCGACACCGTCCGTTTACTGGGACCTCGACACCGACCCGTCTACTGCCCGCTCGAACCCTATCGGATCTATGGCGTCGCCGCGACCTATGAGCAGATGCGGCACGGCGGCGCGCGCTACGACATGGAATAACGCATAATGACGCCCGGGGGCGAGGAAGGCACCGTCCACAGCGCGGCGGATGTCAGGGACGAGTCGGGCCGGGCGCGCCGGCTGCTCGGGATGGTCGAGGACATCACGGACCGCAAGGCGGGTCGAGGACACGCTGCGGGCCGAGATCGCCGAACGGGCGCAGGTGG
>Ga0335084_10002213_pt1 | contig 18660 bp, 18 predicted proteins | sample Lox_Sample_44_FD_206721 | JGI IMG/M metagenome (GOLD analysis project Ga0335084, IMG submission 206721) | Soil microbial communities from Loxahatchee National Wildlife Refuge, Florida, United States - Lox_Sample_4.4 | ecosystem: Environmental > Terrestrial > Soil > Wetlands | place: USA...
CGCACGTGGAGGCCGGCCCGGTCCTGTGCGCGGCGGTGCTGCACGACACCATCGAGGACACCGAGACAACTTATGAGGAGCTCGCCGCACAATTCGGGCGCGAGATCGCCGAGGTGGTCCTCGAAGTCACCGACGACAAGTCGCTGCCCAAGGCCGAGCGCAAGCAGCTGCAGATCGTGCACGCGCCGGACCTGTCGCGCGCGGCGAAGCTGGTGAAGCTCGCCGACAAGATCGCCAACCTGCGCGACGTCGCCGACCATCCGCCCGCGGAGTGGCCGCTCGAGCGCCGGCGCGAATACTTCGACTGGGCGAAGCGCGTGGTGGAGGGCCTGCGCGGCACGCACGCGCGGCTCGAGGCCGCGTTCGACGCCGCCTACGCGCGGCGGCCCTAGGCGGAGCGCCGTTCAGCCGGCGCGTCGCCCTGCGCCGCGAGGCGCGAGGCGGTGTACGCGGCGCGCTCGCCGACCGCCTTCAGCAGCGCCGCGCCGAATTTCGGGCTGCGCTTCACCAGGTGCAGGAACATGTGGCGGCTCATGGCGAGCAGCGCGCAGTCGGTCTCGGCCACGGCGCTCGCCAGGCGCGGCTCGCGGTCGACCAGCGACATCTCGCCGAACACGCCGCCCGGCCCGACCTTCTCGACCACGGCGTCGCCGATGCGGATCGCCACGCGGCCCTCGAGCACCGCGTACAGGGCCACGCCGCGCTGGCCTTCCCTCACGATCAGCTTGCCGGCCGGATAGCGGAAGCGCGCCGGCGGACCGAGCACCTGCGCGAGGTCGTCGAGCAGCTGGGAGTCGAGCGCGGCGGCTTCCCTCCAGCCCGCGTCCGGGGGCAGGGCGGAGCCGCCGAGGCGCGCGAGCGTGTCGCGCAGGCGCGCGGCCATGACGCTCATCAGCATCAGCGCGAATCCGGGGTTCTTCGCGAGCGCGGCGCGGAACTGCGCGTCGTCCAGGCCGATCACCCTGGAATCGCTCATCGCCACGGCGGTGGCGCTGCGCGCTACCCCGCCCATCGAGGCCATTTCGCCGAAGACCTCACCGGGCCGGATGGCGGCGATGTGCTCCTCGCCGGCGAACAGGCCGACCTCGCCCTCCAGGAGCAGGTAGATCCGGCTGGGCATGAGCAGCAGCGGCATGCCCTTCGAGTTCTCCGCGAAAATCGTCGCACCCTTGGCGATCGGTTGCGGCTTGCCGGTGGACCGGAAGAAATCCAGCGCGACCGCCGGGTCGTAGAGGGAAGGCTTCCCGGGTTTGCGCGGCTTGGTCTGGGCCAAGTGCTCCTCGCCGCGCTACGGGGACTTCGGGGCGGCGGCCTTGTTGGCGTTCTTGCGCGCGAGCTTCTTCGCCCGCTTGGCCGTCCCCGCGAGAAGCTTCTTCGCTCTTTCCCGCTTGCGGCGGGTCGTCAGCATCTTGGAGTGCGTTACGTGGGTCAGAAGGGTCTCCGTCGGCTCGGTTGAATGGCCGGTAGTTTGACGCGTTTCGGCGCGCTTGGCCAACTCAGGGCCGGTCGTCGTGCCGCACGACGACGACGCGCGGCGGGCCGAACACCAGGCTGCTCACCGCCCAGGAAATGAGGGCGTAGACGATCGCGCCGAAGAACGCCGACCAGAAGCCGGCGACCGAGAAGCCCTTGACGAAGGACGCGACGAACCAGAACAGCAGCGCGTTGATCACGAACACGAACAGGCCGAGCGTCGCCAGGGTGACCGGCAGCGTCAGCAGCACCAGCAGCGGGCGGATCAGGGTGTTGGCGAGGCCCAGCAGCAGGGCCGCGACCAGCGCGGTAGCGAAGCTCTCCACCTGCACCGAGGGCACGACGTAGGGCAGGGCGAGCAGCGCGAGCGCGTTGATCAGCCAGACCAGGAGGAGGTTGCGCGCCATCCCTATCCCCCGGCGGCGAGGGCCCTACGCCGGTACCTGCGCCTTCGCCTTCGGTTTGCGGCCGGGAGCCGCCGGCGGGATGTAGCCCGCGATGCGGCACAGCAGGCCTTCGATCTTCTTGCCGTCGCTGAATCGCGTCGACTGGCAGGTCATGATCTCGCCCCTGGCCGACAGGGCGGACACGTGGCGCCGCACGCTCTCCAGCGGGATCCCGGTTGCCGTCGCAATCTCCGAGTCGAGCTGCTCGCCGCGGTTCTTGAGGTATTTCAGTATTTCCTGCAAGGCGGATGCTCCAAAAAATGCGAAAAAAATGCGGAGGCGTATGTTACGCCAAACCGGGCGATTTCTCCCGGAAATTTTTCCTTTCCCCTGCATCGGGTGGGCGCACGGCAATCGAGCCTGGATTAGAATCCCCGCGGTTCCAGCCCATGAAACAAGATCCAACGATAACTAAAAAGGAGCTTCCCCGATGCTGACCCTCTACTACGCCCCCGGCGCGTGCTCCATGGCTCCCCACATCGTCCTCGAGGAATCGGGCGAGAAATACGAGGCGAAGCGCATGGACCTTTCCAAGGGTGAGCAGCGCACCCCCGAGTACATGAAGATCCACCCGCTCGGCCGCGTCCCGGCCCTGCGCCTGGACGACGGCTCGCCGCTCGCCGAGAACACCGCGATCCTGCCCTACCTCGGCAAGCGCTACGGCCTCTGGCCGGGCGATTCCATCAAGGAGGCGCAGGCGCTGTCGCTGGTGGGCTTCTTTGCCTCCAGCGTCCATCCCGCCCACGCCCACATCGGCCGGCCCGAGCGCTACACCGAGGACAAGTCGGCCTTCCCCGGCATCCAGGCGATGGCCAGGAAGACCTTCCACGGCTACCTCAAGCAGATCGACGGCCTGTACGCGGGGCGCGAGTGGCTCACCGGCAGCTACTCGGTGCTCGACCCCTACGCCTTCATCTTCTACGTCTGGGGCGTGCGGCGCGAGCTGCCGGTGGCGGAGCTGGCGAACTACAGCGCGCTCAAGGAGCGGATGGTGAAGCGCCCGGCGGTGCAGCGCGTGCTCGCCGACGAGGGGATCAAGCTGTAGGCAGGCCTCAGGCGCCGGAGGAAACCAGGGCGGCGGGGCGCAGAGCGGCATCCGAGTCCTCCAGATAGCGCTCGAACTCCGCGGAGGAAAGCGGCCTGCTGTGGAGGTATCCCTGATACTCGTCGTTCCCGACGAGGCGCAGGAACTCGAGCTGCTCCTCCTGCTCGACCCCCTCGGCGACCACCCGCAGGCGCAGGCTGTGGGCGAGCGCGATGATCGCCTGCACGATCGCCGCGTCGTCCTTGTCGACCGAGATGTTGCCGATGAAGGACTGGTCGATCTTCAGCTTGTTGATGCTGAAGCGCTTGAGGTAGCTCAGGCTCGAATAGCCGGTGCCGAAGTCGTCGATCGAGATCTCCACGCCCATCTGGCCGAGCTTCTCCAGCATGACGACCGCGTCCGAGGCGTTCTGCATGATCACGCTCTCGGTGATCTCGAGCTCGAGGAAGCGCGGATCCAGGCCGGTTTCGGCCAGCACGTTGCCGATCGAGGCGACCAGGTCCTTGTTCTGGAACTGTACGCCCGAGATGTTCACCGCAACGCGCGCCTCGGGGAGCCCGCGGTCCTGCCACGCCTTGTTCTGCAGGCAGGCCTCGCGCAGCACCCATTGCCCCAGCGGAACGATGAGCCCGGTCTCCTCGGCAAGCGGGATGAACTCGGTCGGCGACACCAGGCCCCTTTCCGGATGGCGCCACCGCACCAGCGCTTCCATGCCCGTGAGCCTGCCGTTCCTCACGTCGATCTTGGGCTGGTAATGCAGCAAGAATTGCCGGCCCTCCAGCGCCGTGTGCAGGTCGTTCCTGAGCGTGAGCCGCTGCGGGAAGAAGGTGCTCATCTCGGGCTCGAAGAAGCGGTAGGCGTTGCGCCCGGACTTCTTGACGTGATACATGGCGGCGTCCGCGCGCGTGATCAGCGTCGCCGCGCCGTCGCCGTCCTGCGGGTAGAGGCTGATGCCGATGCTGCAGGTGACGCGCAGCTCGTGGCCGTGGAAGCGCACCGGCTGGCTCAGGGCTTCGACGATCTTGCGCGCCACCAGCGCCGCGTCGTCGGGGATCGCGACGTGGCGAAGCAGGATCACGAACTCGTCGCCGCCGAGCCGGGACACCGTGTCCTCCTGGCGCACGACCGAGCGCAGGCGCTCGGCCACGACGCGGAGCAGCTCGTCGCCGGCGAAATGGCCGAGAGAATCGTTCACCGCCTTGAAGCTGTCCAGATCGACGAACAGCACCGCGCACAGGGTCGAGCTGCGCTGGCCCTCCTGGGCGGCCTGCTGGATGCGGTCTTCGAGCAGCAGCCGGTTGGGAAGCTTGGTGAGCGCGTCGTGGAGCACCAGGTGCTGCAGCTCGGCGTTCGCCTCCTGCAGCGAGGCGGCCATGCGGGCCGTCTTCGACGCCATGCGCGAATCGAGTACCGACAGCACCAGCGTCTCGCACAGGATCAGGAAGGTGATGAAGACGATCGTCGCCGCCATCCAGGAGTTGTCGACCACCGCTCCCGTGGTGCAGATCGAATCGGCCGCGAAGCCGGCGGCCGCCATGGCGGTGTAGTGCATGCCGACGATCGCGAGACCCATGACCACGGCGCTGCCGAGCTTGGCGTAGACACCCCGCCCCGCGTTCGACCGCAGCGTGAAGGCGATCCACAGTGCCGCGAGCGCGGCGGCGATGGCGATCGCGATCGACGCGGCGACGAGCAGCGGGTCGTAGCGGATCGGCGGAGACACCTCCATCGCGGCCATGCCCGTGTAGTGCATGGAGGAGATGCCCAGGCCGACCAGCACGGCGCCGATCAGCAGGTTGCGCCGGCTGAGCGTGTTCCCCGTCACGATGAGCAGCGCGAACCCCGAGACGATGATCGCGATCAGCATCGAGAGCAGGGTCGTCGGCACGTCGTAGCCCATCGGGATCGGCAGGCTGAAGGCGAGCATGCCGGTGAAGTGCATCGACCAGATGCCGGTACCCATGGCGCAGGCGCCGCCGAGCAGCCACACCCGGGCGGACAGGCCCGTCGAGGCGGAGATGCGCGAGGCGAGGCTGAGCGCGGTGAACGACGCGAAGCTTGCGACCACCCAGGACAGGATGACCAGGGGAGAACTGTAGGACCCGACCACGATTGCCTCCCGGCGCGTCAGTTATTCGTCTTGTGTGACCGGAAACCGACCGTTCTCCGACGGCCGGTCCCCGCAGTGCGCGACGATGACGGAATGCGAAGCAATTCACGTGCCGCCAGCCGGGCGTCCCTTTCCGTCTGGAGGAACGGCGCTCGGCCGTGGTGCGGCTCTGCCGCCGGGACTAGAATTCCCCGGGGCTCAGCGAGAAGGAGCAGACCGTCATGACACGCAAAGACCAAGGCGCGCGGGCCGACCGCCGCAAGTTCCTCACCGGCGTGGTCGCCGCAGGCGCGGCGAGCGCCGCTTCCGCGATGACCCCGCCCGCGGCACGAGCCGCGGAACCGGCGCCGCGCGTCCCTTCCGCGCTGCGGCCGACGATGCAGATCGCCGCGGCCGAGACCGGCACGCCCGCGGTGAGCGCATCGCGCATCGGCGGCGTGCCGGGCTCGGACTTCATGGTCGACGTCATCAAGACGCTCGACATCAAGTACCTGCCGGCGAACTGCGCCTCCTCCTACCGCGCCATCCACGAGTCGCTGATCAACTACGGCGGCAACAAGATGCCGGAGTTCCTCACCTGCATGCACGAGGAATCCGCGGTCGCCATGGCGCACGGCTACTTCAAGATCGCCGGCAAGCCGCTGATGACGCTGTGCCACGGCACCGTCGGCCTGCAGCACGCGACCATGGGCGTGTACAACGCCTGGTGCGACCGCGTGCCGGTGATCGTCGTCGGCGGCAACGATCTCGACGCGGCGCACCGGCCGCCGGGCGTGCCGACCTTCCACTCGGCGCAGGACATCAACGCGCTGGTGCGCGATTTCACCAAATGGGACGACACGCCGGTGTCGCTGCAGCATTTCGCGCAGTCCTTCGTGCGCGCCTACAAGATCGCGATGACCCCGCCCTACGGGCCGGTGATGATCTCGCTCGACGCCGGCCTGCAGCAGGAGCCGGTGAAGGACCACGGCGAGAAGCCCGCCATCCCTCGCTACGTGCCGACCGCGCCGCCGCAGGGCGACTCGGGCGCGGTGAAGGAGGCGGCGCGCCTGCTCGCGGGCGCGCAGAATCCGCTGATAGTCGCCGACCGCGCCGCGCGCACGCCCAACGGCGTGAAGCTCTTGGTGCAGCTCGCCGAGCTCCTCCAGGCGCGGGTGATCGACCAGGGCGGCCGCATGAACTTCCCCAGGACGCACTACCTGTCCGCGCCGCCGACCGCCGTCAGCGGCGCCGACGTGATCCTCGGCCTCGAGCTCTCGGACTTCTGGGCGACGGTGAACTCGTATACAGACAACGGCGCGAACGGCGGCATCGGCACCAACGGGACGCGCATCAAGAACGGCACCAGGCTCATCAGCATCTCGTCGGTCGAGCTGAACACCAAGGCGAACTACCAGGACTTCCAGCGCTTCCAGGTCATCGACGTGCCCATGGCCGGCGACGCCGAGGCGACCCTGCCCGCGCTGATCGAGGAATTGAAACGTGCCGGACCGAGCAAGGCGGCCCTCGAGAAGCGCGCCGAGGCGGCGAAGAAGGCCTATGCCGAGGGCAAGGAGCGCACGCGGCAGGCCGCGGCGCTCGCCTGGGGCGCGAGCCCCGTCAGTACCGCGCGCCTGTGCATGGAGGTGTACGCAGCGGTCAAGGATCTCGACTGGTCGCTGGTCGCTTCCGAAGGCAACGTCAGCAACTGGCCGAACCGTCTGTGGCCGATGGAGAAATACCACCACTGGCTCGGGCGCTCGGGCGGCTACGGCGTGGGCTACGGCGCGCCGGCGTCGGTCGGCGCGGCGCTCGCCAACCGCGACCTCGGCCGCTTCTCGGTGAGCATCCAGTCCGACGGCGACCTGATGTACGCGCCCGGTGTGCTATGGACCGCGGCCAAGCACAAGATCCCGCTGCTCGCCGTGATGCACAACAACCGCGGCTACCACCAGGAGGTGATGCACGTGCAGCGCCTGTCGAACTTCCGCGACCGCGTCGCCAATCTCGGCGGCGACATGGGGCCGGTGGGCACGAGCATCATGAATCCCGACATCGAGTACCACAAGCTCGCCGAGTCGATGGGCTGGTGGGCGAAGGGGCCGATCAAGGACCCGGCGCAGCTCGGGCCGGCGCTGAAGGAAGCGGTGAAGGTAGTGCAGGCCGGGCAGCCGGCGCTGCTCAACGTGTGGACGCAGCCGCGATGAAGAATGTCATCCCGAGCGGAGCGAGGGACCTCCTGCTCCTCGCCGGTCTTCTTCTCGCTCCGGCTGCGCTCGCCGCCGGCTCCGCCGAGAAGGGCAAGGCCGCCTACGTGCAGCACGGCTGCTGGCAGTGCCACGGCTTCATGGGGCAGGGCGGCATCACCGGCCCGAAGCTCGCGCCCAATCCGCTGCCGCTCGAGGCGCTCTCGGCCTTCGTGCGCAACACCCGCGGCGCGATGCCGCCCTACCAGAACGCGATCCTCTCCGACGCGGACCTCGCCGACATCCACGCCTACCTGCAGTCGCTGCCCAAGGCGCCGGACGCGAAGAGCATTCCGCTGCTCAATCCCTAGAAGTCCCGCGGGCGCGGCCGGCCCGGTCGCGCCTTGACAAGGCTGGAATATGCGCGCATGCTCATATGCGCATATTTACCCCAGGAGGAGAAATCATGCGTACGCGCCATTGGGCGGCAGTTCTTGCCGCTTTGCCTGTCTCGATTTCAGCGGCGCTCGCGCAGGATGCCTCTGCGCTACGCGCGAGCGGCCTCGCCGCCATCTGCGCCCAGTGCCACGGCACAAACGGCCGCACCCAAGGGGATACCGTCCCGGGCCTTGCGGGCCGCAACCGCGAGCAGATCGCCTCGCTGCTGCGCGAGTTCCGCGAAGGCAAGCGGCCGGCGACAGTCATGCACCAGATATCCAAGGGCTTGACGGACCAGCAGGTCGACACGCTCGCCGCGTATTTCGCGGCGGTGAAGAACTAGAGAGGAGACGACATGGACCGCAGACGCTTTCTGCAAGGCGCGGCAGCCGCCGGCATATCGGGATCCCTGGGATGCGCCTCGATGGGCGCGGCGCCCTCGAAGGGGCGCGTGGTCGTGATCGGCGGCGGCTACGGCGGAGCCACGGCCGCCAAGTATGTCCGGCTGTTCTCCGGCGGCGCGATCGACGTGACCCTGGTCGAGCCGGGCGCCGCCTTTGTCTCGTGTCCGATCTCCAACCTCGTCATCGGCGGCACCAAGACGCTCGCCGACCTGACCACGAGCTACGACGCCCTCAGCAGCAGGCACGGCGTGCGGCGCGTGCGCGACTCGGCCACGGGCATCGACGCCGCGGGCAAGACGGTGAAGCTCGCTTCCGGGGAAGCGCTCGCCTACGACAAGCTCATCGTTTCTCCGGGCATCGACCTGATGTACGACCGGATCGAAGGTCTGCAGGCGGCCAACGCCGGCGGCCAGATCCTGCAGGCGTGGAAGGCGGGCCCGGAAACCGTGGCGCTGCGCGCGCAGCTCGAGGCGATGCCCGACGGCGGCGTGTACGCCATCACCATCCCGGAGGCGCCGTACCGCTGCCCGCCCGGTCCGTACGAGCGCGCCTGCCAGGTGGCGAGCTATTTCAAGCGCGCCAAGCCCCGTTCCAAGGTCCTGATACTCGACGCCAACCAGGACGTGACGTCGAAGGGACCGCTGTTCAAGCGCGTCTGGGCGGAGCAGTACAAGGGCATGGTCGAATACCGTCCGCAGCACAATGCGAGCCAGGTCGACGCCCGCAGCAAGACCGTGAAGTTCGAGGTGCAGCAGGACGTCAGGGCCGACGTGCTCAACGTGCTGCCCCCGATGCGCGCCGGGAGCATCGCGGTGCAGACCGGCCTCGCCAACGTCAACGGCCGCTGGTGCAACCTCGACTACCAGACCTTCGAATCGACCGCGATGAAGGACGTTCACGTCATCGGCGACTCGATCCAGATCGCTCCGCTCATGCCCAAGTCCGGGCACATGGCGAACGCGCAGGCCAAGGTCGCCGCCGCGGCGGTCGTGGCGCGCCTGTTGAACATCGAAGTGAATCCGGTGCCGATGCTCACCAACACCTGCTACTCCTTCGTCGACGACAAGAACGTCATCCACGTCGCGAGCGTGCATCGCTACGACGCGGACAAGAAGACCTTCCTCACCGTTCCCGGCTCGGGGGGTGTGTCGGCGGGACCCACCGAGGTCGAGGGCCAATACGCCCTGAGCTGGGCCCGCAACATCTGGGCCGATACGCTCGGCTGAGGAGCGGACCGGTGGCGAAAAGAGCGAAGGCGATGGCACCGGCGAGTGCGCGGGCCGACGAGACGAAGGAGATGTCGCGCGTGTTCGAGTCGGCGGCGTCCTATCTTTCGTTGCTGTCGGAGCCGACGCGTCTCAAGATCCTGCACGCGATCTGCGACGAGGAAAGATCGGTGGGCGACATCGTCGAGGAGACCGGCGCCACTCAGACGAACGTCTCGCGGCACCTCTCGAGGATGTACCACGCCCGGGTTGTCGATCGCCGCCGGAACGGCAACACGGTCTACTACTGCATCGCCGATCCCACGCTGATCCAGATATGCCGCTCGGTGTGCCTGCACGTCGCAACCGACCTCGGGTGGCGTCTGGATCGGGAAGCGGCCACGGCCGTCTTTTCGGGCGGCGCGCCCGCGCGGCGCGCGCGGAGATAGCATGGGCTCGCTGCGCACGGGCATCCGGCGCTCACCCGAATCCTTTCTGAGCGCCGATCAGATCGCCGCGGTCGGGGCGGGCCGGCGCGATTTCCTGCGCAAGAGTTTTCTCGCTGCGGTGGGCGGCCTCGCCGCCGGAGCGGGAATCGCCGGCTCGCGGACGGCGGGCGCTCAAACGAGCGCCGAAGGCGACCCCGCCATCCTCAAGCTTCCGCGGCACAGCGTCACCCTCGGGCAGCCGGTCGCGGCGCGGGGCTACGGCCTGCCTTCCCGCTTCGAGGCGAACCTCGCGCGCCGCGAGAGCCCGGGCCTGACGCGCGTCTCGGCGGCGTCGGTGTCGTTCGCGCCGCTGCAGGGCCTGTTCGGCATCATCACTCCGAACGGCCTGCATTTCGAGCGGCATCACCAGGGATGGCACGACATCGATCCCGAGCAGCACCGCCTGATGGTGAACGGCCTGGTCAGGCTGCCCAAGGTCTACACCATGGACGACCTGATGCGCATGCCCTCGGTCTCGCGCATCCACTTCATCGAGTGCGGCGCGAATACCGGCATGGAGTGGAGCAATTCCGCGGTCCCGACGGTGCAGTACACCCACGGCATGCTGTCCTGCTGCGAGTACACGGGCGTGCCCCTTTCGACCCTGCTCGACGATTGCGGAGCGGACCTGAAGGCGGGCCGATACGTTCTCGCGGAAGGCGCCGACGGCTCGGGGATGACGCGCACCATCGCCATGGAGCGCGCGCTCGACGACGTGATGGTCGCCTGGGGAATGAACGGCGAGATGCTCAGGCCCGAGAACGGCTATCCGCTGCGGCTGGTGGCGCCGGGCATCCAGGGCGTCTCGTGGGTGAAGTGGCTGCGCCGCATCGAGGTCGGCGACAAGCCCTGGGATGCCAAGGACGAAACGCTTCACTATGTCGATCTCATGCCCGACGGGCTGCATCGCCAGTACACCTCGATCCAGGAATGCAAGTCCGTGATCACCACGCCTTCCGGCGGGCAGGTGCTGCTCGGCAAGGGCTTCTGCAACGTGACCGGAATCGCCTGGTCGGGCCGCGGCACGGTCCGCAGGGTCGACGTCTCCTTCGACGGCGGCAGGAACTGGCGCACGGCCCGGCTCGAGAAACCGGTCCTGCCAAAGGCGCTGACGCGCTTCAACATCGACTGGGTGTGGGACGGCGGCCCGGCGATCCTGCAGTCGCGCGCCGTCGACAGCACCGGCTACGTCCAGCCGAAGATCAATCAGCTGCGCGCCGTGCGCGGCACGCGCTCGACATACCACAACAACGCGATCCAGTCCTGGAGCGTCGCCGCTTCCGGCGAGGTGTCCAATGTCCAGGCGTATTAGCGTCGGCGCGCTCGCCCTCGCCGGCGCGATTGCGGCGGCGCAGGCGTGGGCGGCACCGAAGCTCGAGGGCATCGGCCGGGCGGCGACGCCCGCCGAGATCCGCGCCTGGGACATCGACGTGCGGCCGGACTTCCAGGGCCTTCCACAAGGCTCGGGAAGCGTCGCCAAGGGACAGCAGGTCTGGGAGGCGAAGTGCGCCTCCTGCCACGGCGTTTTCGGCGAATCGGTCGAGGTGTTCACGCCCATCGTCGGCGGCACGCGCAAGGAGGACATCCAGAGCGGCCGCGCGAGCGGCTTGAAGGGCCGCGAGAGCCAGCGCACCACGCTGATGAAGCTGTGGTCGATCTCGACGCTGTGGGACTACATCAACCGCGCCATGCCGTGGACCGATCCCAAGACGCTCAGCGTCGAGGAAGTCTATGCGGTCACGGCCTACATCCTCAATCTGGGCGAGATCGTCCCGGCGAATTTCACCCTTTCGGACCGCAACATCGCCGAAGTCCAGCAGCTCCTCCCCAACCGGAACGGCCGCACGCTGGCTCATGGGCTGTGGGACATCCGGGGCAAGCCCGACGTGCGCAACGCCGCCTGCATGAAGGACTGCCCCGTGGAGGGAAAGACTGCGTCGTCCATTCCGGACTACGCGCGTAACTCGCACGGCAACCTCGCGGCGCAGAACCGCGTCGTCGGCCCGGTGCGCGGAGCCGACACCGCGCGGCCTCCCCTCGAGGCGAAGGCCGGCGAGGCCGCCGGCCAATTGCGCGCCTCCGCGCGGGCCACGCTCGAACAGCCCGCGGAAGGCGTCGCGGACGGCCTGACGCTCGCCAATCAATACGCCTGCACCGCCTGCCACGGGCTGGAGCGCAAGATCGTCGGCCCCGGGTTCCAGGAGATCGCCGGCAAGTACAAGAGCGTCGCCGGCGCTGAAGGAAGACTTATCGAGAAGATCCGGTCCGGCGGGTCCGGGGCATGGGGCGAGGCGGCGATGCCCCCGCAACCCGGAGTGAGCGACCAGGACCTGCGGAGACTGGCGAAGTGGCTGCTCGCAGGCCCGAAGTGAGAAAACACATGGAGACCATCGTGGAATTCGATCGTGAACGCAGAGACCTTCTGAAAGCCGCGCTCGGCGCGGCCGCTCTCGCCGCCGCAGGCTTCATGCGGCCCGGCGCCGCGGTCGCACAAGGCGCGTGGAACAAGAACGCCTTCGCCTCGAAGACCCTCGACGAGGTGGTGAAGGCGTACGGCGGCGCGCGCGCGGAGCCGACGAGCGAGATATCGTGGGGGTCGACTCCGGAGATCGCCGAGAACGGGGCGGTCGTGCCGGTCAGCGTGACCAGCAGGATAGCGAACACGGAATCGATCGCGATCCTGATCGAGAAGAACCCCAACGCCCTGGCGGCGAGATTCCAGTTCCCCGAGGGCACCGATCCGACGGTCTCGACCCGGGTGAAGATCGGCCAGTCCTCGAACGTCCACGCCCTGATCAAGACCAAAGACGGAAAGTTCTACGTCGCGACCCGCGAGGTGAAGGTCACGCTGGGGGGGTGCGGCGGCTGAGGCCGCGATCCCCGCACAAACGGAGAGACGACCATGGCAGACCCGATGAGAATCCGCGCAAGCATGCAGGGCGACAAGGTGCTGGTGCGCGTGCTGATGAGCCACGAGATGGAGACCGGCCAGCGCAAGGACGAGTCCGGCAGCGTCGTGCCCGCGCACTTCATCCAGAGCGTGAGCGCGGTCCACAACGGCAAGACGGTCCTGTCTGCGGAGTGGGGGCCGGCCGTGTCCAAGAACCCGTTCCTGCAATTCCAGTTCGCCGGCGGCAAGCTGGGCGATAAGATTCAGATTATCTGGACCGACAACAAGGGCGACACGCGCACGGACGAGGCCACGGTCAGCTAGTCCGGGCCTGCTCCAGGAGGAAGTCAGATGAGGAAAGGGCTGGTCGCTGCGCTGGTCGTGCTTGCCCTGGGGGCGGGCTCGGGCCACGCGCGCGCGCAATCGGATGCCGATACGCTCAAGGGCATAGAAAAATACCGCGAGGCCCTGGCCGACGACAACCCGGCCGATCTCTGGGAGGCACGCGGCGCGGAGCTGTGGGCCGCCAGGCGCGGACCGAAGAGCTCATCGCTCGCGCAGTGCGATCTCGGCAAGGGACCGGGCGTGGTGAAAGGGGCGTACGCGGAGCTGCCGCGCTACTTCGCCGACGCCGACCGGGTGATGGATCTGGAGACCCGCCTGCTGCATTGCATGGTCGCGCTGCAGGGCTTTTCCGCCGCGGAGGCGACCCGGCGTACTTTCGGCAACGGCGGCAGCCGCTCCGATTTCGAAGCGCTTTCGGCCTTCGTGGCCGCGCAATCGAAGGGCGCGAAGATGAACGTGTCGCTCGAGCACCCCAAGGAGCGCGCCGCCTACCTGCTCGGCGAGCAGATGTTCTTCTACCGGGGCGGGCCCCACGATTTTGCCTGCGCCACCTGCCACGGCGAATCGAACAAGCGCATCCGGCTGCAGGACCTGCCCAACCTGACCGACGCGAAGGACGCCCAGCGCGCCTACACCGCCTGGCCGGCGTATCGCGTCTCGCAGGGCGAGCTGCGCACCATGCAATGGCGGCTGAACGACTGCTTTCGCCAGCAGCGCTTCCCGCAGCTGAAGTTCGCGTCGGACACCTCCATCGCGCTGACGGTGTTTCTCGCGCACAACGCCAACGGCGGCGTGTTCAGCGCGCCGACCGTCAAGCGCTGAAGGAGCGGATCATGTTCAGTCGGAAATCCTTCCTGGCGCTGGCGGTGCTGCTCGCGGGTTGCGCGGCGATGAGCGCGGGCGACTACCGCGACAGGGCCGCGCAGATGATGAAGGGCGACTTCAGCGAGCGCGGCCAGGCCGGGCTCGGCCGCCTCGACCAGGACGAAACCCAGGCGCTGTGCAGCCGCAGGCCCGCCGACGGCGCGCTCGACCGGGACGCCGCCGCTCGCATCGAGAAGCTCAACCTCGACGGCGTGCGCTACCCCGCCGCCGGCAGGCTGCTCGGCGACTGGCGCGAAGGCGAGAAGATCGCGCAAAGCGGCGTCGGCAAGCAGTTCAGCGACAACCCCAAGGCGCCCTCCGGAGGGAATTGCTACGCCTGCCACCAGCTGTCTCCGGAGGAGCTTTCCTTCGGAACGATCGGGCCGTCGCTCAGGAGCTTCGCGAAGACCCGCGGCGGCGGCGAGGCGATGCAGAGGTACGTCTACGCGAAGATCTACAACCCCGAGGCCTTCACGGCCTGCTCGAGCATGCCGCGCTTCGGGCGCAACGGCATCCTGACCGAGGACCAGATCAGGCACCTGACGGCGCTGCTCCTCGATCCGCAATCGCCGGTCAACCGCTGACCGGGTATGCGGCCATGAACCGCCGCGAGTTCCTGCACCTGCTCGCGATCGCCGCCGCCGGCGGCTTTGCGCTCGATGCGCGATCGGCGCGGGCCCAGGCGCAGCGGCCCTACGACGTCCCGCGCTTCGGCAACGTCAGCCTGCTGCATTTCACCGACTGCCACGCGCAGCTGCTGCCGGTCTATTTCCGCGAGCCGGACGTCAACATCGGCGTGGGCGAGGGACGCGGCAAGCCCCCGCACCTGGTCGGCGAGCGCCTGCTCGCGCATTTCGGGCTGCGCGCGGGAACGGCCGAGGCGCACGCGTTCACCTACCTCGATTTCGTGAGGGCCGCGCGGACCTACGGCAAGGTCGGAGGCTTCGCGCACCTCGCGACGCTGATCAAGCAGTTGCGCGCGAACCGCCCCGGCGCGCTGCTGCTCGACGGCGGAGACACCTGGCAGGGCTCGGCGACCGCGCTGTGGACTCGCGGGCAGGACATGGTCGAAGCCTGCAAGCTGCTCGGGGTGAACGTCATGACCGGGCACTGGGAGTTCACGCTGGGCGCGGAACGCGTCTCGGAGATCGTGCGCAAGGACTTCAAGGGCTCGATCGATTTCGTGGCGCAGAACCTGAGGACGGCCGATTTCGGGGACCCGGTGTTCCCTCCCTACGTGATCAGGGAAATGAACGGCGTGCCGGTCGCCGTCCTCGGGCAGGCCTTTCCGTATACGCCGATCGCCAATCCCCGCTACTTCGTTCCGGAATGGACCTTCGGCATCCAGGAAGAGAGCCTGCAGAAGTCGGTCGAGGAGGCGCGAGGGAAAGGCGCGCAGGCCGTGGTGCTGCTCTCGCACAACGGCATGGACGTCGATCTCAAGCTCGCGAGCCGGGTGCGCGGGATCGACGCCATACTCGGCGGCCATACCCACGACGGGGTTCCCGCTCCGGTGATCGTGGCGAACGCCGGCGGCCGGACGCTGGTGACCAACGCCGGATCGAACGGCAAGTTTCTCGCGGTACTGGATCTGCAGGTGAGGGACCGGCGCGTCGCGGACTACCGCTATCGCCTGCTGCCGGTGTTCTCGAACCTGCTCCCGGCCGATCCCGCGATGGAGGCCCTGATCAAGCGGGTCCGGTCCCCCTACGAGGCGAAGCTCGGCGAGAAGCTCGCCGTGAGCGAAGGCCTGCTGTACCGGCGCGGCAACTTCAACGGAACGCTCGACCAGATGATCCTGGACGCTCTGATGGAGGTGAAGGGCGCGGAGATCGCCTTCTCGCCCGGTTTTCGCTGGGGCACGAGCATTCTTCCCGGCCAGGCGATCACCTTCGAGCACGTCATGGATCAGACGGCGATCACCTATCCCTACGCGACGCTCGCCGAGCTGAGCGGCGAGGCGATCAAGGGCGTTCTCGAGGACGTCTGCGACAACCTGTTCAATCCCGATCCCTACTACCAGCAGGGCGGCGACATGGTCCGCGTGGGGGGGATGAGCTATGCGTGCGACGTCGGCGCGCGAATGGGAGCGCGCATCAGCGACATGCGCCTGAACGGCAAGCCCGTCGAGGCCGGCAGGAAATACAAGGTCGCGGGCTGGGCGCCGGTCGCGGAGGAAGCGCGCGGCACCGGCGGCGCGCCGATCTGGGAGGTGGTGTCGCAGTACCTGAGAGCGAAGAAGAGCCTGGCGCCGCCCAAGCTCAATCTGCCGCGGCTGTCCGGAGTCGAAGGCGACCCCGGAGTCGCCTGAAACGAGGATCAGACCATGATCGGGAATGCAAGGATGTTCCGTGGACTGTGCATCGGCGCGGCGTGCCTGGCGTCGGTTGCGGGCACGATGCGGTTCGCGAGCGCGCAGGGCAGCGGCGTCGTCCTGTCGCCGATCCGCGTGTCGGACCGTGTCTGGTATTTCCGGGGCGAGGGCGCGGTCCCGTCGGCGGCCAACAAGGGTTTCACCTCCAACGCCGGATTCGTGATCACCGGGGAAGGCGTGGTGGTGTTCGACGCCCTCGGCACGCCCGCGCTCGGCGAGGCGATGATCGCCGCGATCGCGTCGGTGACGAAGGAGCCGGTCAAGCTCGTCATCGTCAGCCACTACCACGCCGATCACGTGTACGGGCTGCAGGCGTTCGCCGCCCGCGGAATCCCGATCTGGGCGAACGAAAAGGGACGCGCGTACCTGCAATCGCCCGCGTCGGCGGAGCGCCTCGCGCAGCGCCGCGCCGAGCTGGCGCCCTGGGTCGACGACCGGACCCGCGTGGTCGCGGCGGATCGCTGGCTTCGGTTCGACGCGTCGCCGGAGATCGGTTTCGCTTTCGGCAAGACGAAATTCCGCCTGATCGAGGTCGGCGGCGCCCATTCGCCCGAGGACATCATGCTGTGGATGGAAGACGAGCGCCTGCTCTTCTCGGGCGATCTGTATTTCACCGGCCGGATCCCCTATGTCGGCAACGCCGACAGCAAGGCGTGGCTGCTCGCGCTCGACCGGATCGTGCGGCTCGAGCCGCGCACCGTCATTCCCGGGCACGGCGCGATGTCGACCCGCGTGGCCGAGGACATCGGGCTCACGCGCGGGTATCTCACTTTCCTGCGCGAGAAGCTCGGCGCCGCGATCCGGGACCTGAAGTCCTTCGACGAGGCCTACGCCGAGATCGACTGGTCCCCGTTCCGCAGCCAGCCCGCCTTCGAGGCGGCAAACCGCATCAACGCCTACGGGACGTACCTGCAGATGCAGTCGGAGCTGCTGAAGGACGCGAGGTAGCCGCGGCTCAGTGCGCGTGGCGCCGCGGCGCGGCCGCGCGCGACCTTTCCTTGTTCAGCAGCACCGCCTGCCGCACCAGCTCGGGCACCGTGGCCCAGCGGTCCCTCCCGGGCTCGATCGAGCGCGCGCGCACGTAGCCCTGCCGGTCGATGAGGAACTCGACGTGCCGCGGCGGCGCCGCGGGCGGGCCGACGATGGTGCGCGTGAACATCGCGTAGGCTGCGACGAGCGCGGCATCCGGCACGGCGAGCATCGTCGGATCGACGCCCTGCGCGCCGCGCGCCGGCGCGCCGGCGAGCGGCACGGCGACGACCCGCACCCCCATGCGGTCGAGCCGGCTGAGCTTCGCCGCGGCGAGCTCGCGCAGGCGGGGAAGGGATTGCGGCAGCGAGTAGAAGACGAGCAGCACGATGCTGCGCCCGCGCTGCTGCACCAGCGACTCCTGCGCGCCGCGCCCGACCTGGAAGGTGAAGTCCGGGGCGGTGACCGGGCGCCAGCGCTCGACCGAAGCGTCCATGCGCCTGCCCGCGTCCACGTTCGCCTGGGCGCGCAGGAAGTTGAGGAGATCCCAGAGCTGCTCTTCTCCGACGCGCTCGCGAAAAGCCGGCATCGCGGTCCCCGGCACGCCGTGCTGGAGCGACCACAGCAGGTCGCCTTCGCGGCGGACCGCCAGCCGCGCCGGCAGGTTCGGCGGGCGCCGGGGAAGCGCATCGGCGAGCGGCCCGTCGCCGTTGCCGTACGCGCCGTGGCAGCCGGCGCAGTGCTCGGCGTAGAGCGGCGCGCCGCGCAGCAACGAGTGCACCCCGTAGGGGACCGGCGATTCCAGATAGGTGGTCGGGTGCGCGGGCACGACGAGGAAGGCTGCCAGGCCGAGCGCGACGGCGAGCGAGAGGGCGGCGCCGGCCGCGGCGGTACGGAGTCTTCGCCTGGAGGCGCCAAACAGCGCGATCGCGGCGCCGGCGAGCGCAAACAGGATCGCCGCGGGGACCACCTCGCGCGGGCGGACGAGCGCGCTCCACTCGAGCGTCCGGGAAAACGGCCACAGGATCTTCGCGTGCAGCGCGGGAACGGTGACGCCGAGCGCGGCGACGAGTCCGAGCACGCCGAGGCCGATCGCGATCTCGGCGAGGGCGTTGCGCCGCAGGCGCGAGAGCGCGAGCGCCGATTCGCCGGCGAGCGCGAGCCGCGGCGTCCACCTCAGGCGGTTCGCCGCGGCGAGCGCCAGCATGACGGCGAACAGCGCGAGCTTCGCGCACAGGAGCAGGCCGTAGTCCGTTCCGAAGAGCGCGGGCAGGTCGCCGACCGTGTACCAGGCGTTTACCGTTCCGGTGAGGACGAGCGCGGCCACGCCGGCGATACCGAGCGTGGAGAAGCGCCGCGTGATCTGCGCCTCGAACCAGATCCCCGCGCCCTGGCGCAGCACAAAGGCGAGCGCCGGCAGTGCACCCAGCCACGCTCCGGCGGC
>Ga0335084_10002214_pt1 | contig 18657 bp, 16 predicted proteins | sample Lox_Sample_44_FD_206721 | JGI IMG/M metagenome (GOLD analysis project Ga0335084, IMG submission 206721) | Soil microbial communities from Loxahatchee National Wildlife Refuge, Florida, United States - Lox_Sample_4.4 | ecosystem: Environmental > Terrestrial > Soil > Wetlands | place: USA...
CGGTAGCGTAGCGAGTACCATTAACTCTCGCCTGTCCGGAGGACGGATCGGTGCACAACGCTGCCGGCCGACTGGGTTCCGGGCTCTATCTAGCAGTGACTATCGCGTACGGGTTGATTTCTCCACGTGCGGTGGACGATCGGGATCCCGCCCGCGCTCGCGCGCAAGCTGCGCCAAGGCTGGGTACATAGCGCACAGCGAGACCAAGGGCTGCAGCAGTTCGTGCCCCGCGTCGGGAACGCGAATCACCTCGACGCCGTAGGCAGGCTCGGATTCCGGCGCCAGCAGCAGGACCGGCGCCCCGGCGACGTGCAGCTGCGTCACGGCCTCACGGACGCTTTCAGCGCTGCGTCGGTCGCCCGCGAAGACGATTGCGGGCATGCCGGCTGAAGCGATCGAGATAGGCCCGTGCAGCAGTTCCGCCGCGCTCTGCGCCTCGGCCAGCAATCCGGGTACTTCCTTGAGCTTGAGCGCCAACTCCTGCGCGACGGGTAGTGCCGGCCCTCGACCCACCACGAACACGTGCGCGCTGCTCCCAAGCATGCGCGTCGCCGGACTCCAGTCCACGCCCGCGCAGCGTTCGAGCGCGGCAGGAAGCTCCGCCAGCGCAGTGCTCAGCAGCACATCCCGACCCCAGGTTGCGATGAGATGCAGAACCGCGGTCGCGCTAAGCACGAAGGTCTTGGTCGCGGCGACTGCACGCTCCGGCCCGGCGCCGATATCGATCTCGAAGTCGACAACGCGGCCGAGGTCCGAGCCCGACTGGTTGATCAACCCGAGCGTGAATGCGCCTCCGGCGCGGGCAGCCTGCACGCTCAGCGCTAGATCGGGGCTCGCACCGGACTGGGAAATCGCCAGCACCAATGCGCGCTTCAGGTGCAGCGTCCGGCCATAGATCGACGCAATGGATGGCGGCAGGGGGACGGTGGGCAAGCCCAGGCTCAGCGCAGCCGCGTAGGCGGCGAAAGCGGCCGCGTTGCCCGAGCTGCCGCGCGCGATCGTGCCCACCAGCGTCGGTGAAAGCAGGTCGAGCCGAGCGAGGGGTTCCGACAGCCGCTGCGGCAGTTGCTGCACCTGCCTTGCAACCAGGGCTGGGATCTGAGCTGCCTCACTTTCAAACATCGATCCCATCGCCATGCTCGCAACTCTGCTCCGCCCTCAGCCGCGAAGCCTGCGCTGGCGCCCATAGAGCAGCATGAGGGCGAGCAGGGTAACGCCGAACACGATCTGCCGGCCCGGAGGCGGGATATTGAGGGTGGTAAGGATGCTCTGCAGCAGCACCAGCACGATCGCACCGGCCATCGTTCCGACATAGCCGCCGGCTCCGCCCGCCAGCGACGTGCCTCCGATGACCACGGCGATGATCGAGGGCAGCATGTACTGATCTCCCGCGCCAACGAACACGTATTCCGTATACCCGAGCAGCAATATCGCGGTAACACCGGCAAAGAAACCGCTTAGCGCGAACAGCAACGCACGGGTGCGGCGCACCGGCACGCCCGCCAGGGCTGCAGCCGCCTCATTGGTGCCGATCGCATACACGTTGAAGCCGAAGGTGGTACGGCGCAGCACGAGCGTGAGCGCGATGCCGATCAGCGCCCAGATGAACAGAATGCCCGGCCATCCCAGCACAAGCGGCTCGTTCACGAGGCGAGTCAACATCGGCGCTGACCGCCCCGAGGGCACGCCGCGCGTCAGCAGCACGAGTCCTCCCTGCACCACGCCGAGCATGCCGAGCGTCATCACCAGCGGCGGGATGCGCAGCCACGTCACGCCCAAACCGCTCACCAGCCCGATCAGGAATGCGCTCGCCAGTACGAGAACGATCCCCTGCGCCAACAGCGCATCCTGCTGCTGCATGATGTTACCGGCCAGGAAAGCCGTGAACGAAATGATTCCGCCGACCGAAAGGTCGATGCCTTCCCGACCACCGAGGATGACCAGGTTCTGGCCCGCCGCGACCACCCCCAGCAACGCCGCCACTTTCAGCAGCGTCACGATCTGGCGCTGCGACGCGAAACCGGGCGAGAGCAGCTCGCCCGCCACGAGCAGCACGATGATCGCAAGGATCGCGATGGACAGCGGCTTGCGCAGGAAGGCGCGAAGGTGGGTTCCCATCTCAGCTCTGTTTACCGCGCGTCATCACCACGCCGCCCGCCAGGGCTGCCAGGATGATCAGGCCCTGGATCAGGCCCTGCCATTCGAACGGCAGCTGCGCGAAGAAGATGACGTTGCTGATGAGTCCGAGGATGAACGCACCGAGAATGCTGCCCGCCACGCCGCCGACACAACCTTTGAGCGCCGTGCCGCCCAGCACGACGGCGGTCACCGATGACAGGGTGAGCGCGCTGCCGATCAGGGGGTCGCCGGACGCGGTCTCACCCACCAGCGCCAGACCCGCCAACGCCGCGAACAGGCCGGATATGGTGTACGCGCCGATACGTACCTGCGCGACCGGCACGCCGGTCTGATACGCCGCCTGTATGTTGCCACCAGTGGCGCGCAGCGCATGGTAGAAAGGCGTGCGGCCAACGAATGCCGCGAATCCGATGGCGGCAAGCAGGATCAACACCACCGTCGGCAGGCCGAGCACCGAGCCTGCATAAGCTTTGTACACAGCCGGTGGCACCTGCTTGCCAGCCTCTGGCAGGATCCACAGCGCGAAACCGGCGAACACGATGCCGGTCGCAAACGTTGTGACAATCGGCTGGAAGCGCAGCAGCGCGACGCACAACCCGTTCAGCACGCCGCAGATCAATCCGATCGCCAGCCCGGTGCCGAGGCCGAGCACGGTGGAAGTACCCGAGCCGCCCATCCCGTCGATGATCGAGACGACGGCCACGTTCACAAGCGAGACGATCGCACCGGCCGACAAATCGATGTCGGAGGCGAGGACCACGTAAGTCTGCCCGACCGCGACGAGCACCATGGGCAAGAACGCGGCGACGTTGGATGCAGCGACGCCGAAGCGCAGAAAGGTCGGCTGCAGAACGGCGTTCACCGCGCACAGCACCAGGAACGCCAGCACTGCCATGAAATAGGGCCGGCGCTGGGTCGAAAAAGCCGGGTGCATCGCCATTCGTCGTGCCTCAACCCGGCGACGAGGTCCGGGCCGCTCCGTAGGCCGCCTGATACAGCGCGAAGCGCGTGCGCTCGTCACCGCTCAGCTCGGCCACCACGCGCCCGCCGTTGAACACCAGCACGCGGTCCGCGATCGCGAGCAGTTCCTCGTCATCCGAGGAGTGCAGAACGATTGAGACGCCCTGGCTGCACAGCTCGTCCATGGTCGTGTAGAGATCGTCTTTGGTCTGAATGTCGATGCCTTTGGTCGGGTCGTCCAGCAGCAGGACGCCCGGCCGGGTGGCGAGCCAGCGGCCGATCACCACTTTCTGTTGGTTCCCCCCGCTGAGCTCGGAAACTGCGGAGCGCAGCGATGAGAATTTCAACTTCAGCCGCTCGACGAATGGTGTGACCACAGTCTCCAGCCGCTTGCGCGCCACGCTCCAGCGCCGTTCGCGCGCCAGCAGAGAGATCACGAGGTTCTCGAAGATCGGCCGGATCGCCATCACGCCGAAGCGCGCACGGTCGCCTGACACATAAGCGATGGAGCGCCGCATGACAGCGCGCGGACCGGTCGGCGCCAGGGGCCGGCCTTCGACGAGAATGGAGCCACGCCGAAGCGGCACGGCCCCGAACAACACGCGCAGCAGCTCCGATTGGCCCTGACCGTGCAGACCGCCCAGCCCGAGTATTTCGCCCCGCCGCAGCCGGAACGACACGTTGTCCAGCTTGGCCGCGCTCAAGCCCTGGGCTTCCATGGCCACCGCCTCGCCGGGCGCGTGCCCGCGGCTGCGCGCGTGCACGGGCACGACTTCGCCCACCATGGCGGCCACGAGCGCGTCACGCGAGGTCTGCTTCGTTGCGGAAGTCAGCACGGTTGCGCCGTTGCGCATCACGGTAACGCGATCCGCGATCTCGAACACTTCATCCATTCTGTGAGTGATGAAGATCACCGCGCGACCCCGCGCTTTCAGCGCGCGAATGCGCTGGAACACGGCGTCGACCTGGTTGCGATCGAGCGCCGCGGTCGCCTCATCGAAGATCACCACGCGAGGATCGGACGCCAGTACCTTGAGGACCTCGATCAGCTGGCTCTGATCTGCAGACAGATCGGCCACGCGCATATCCGGCGACACGCCGGCGCCCAGGACTTCGGCGAACTGCGCCAGGGCAGCGCCGGCCGCATCGCGCAGCGCGACATGGTTCACCAGGCCCGCGTGTCCGCGCGGTTCGCGCCCGAGATAAATGTTCTCGGCCACCGTCATCTCGGGAATCAGGCTGAGATCCTGGTAGAACACGCCGATCCCAGCCGCTGCTGCCTGACGCGGTCCGGCGAAGCTGACCGGCTGGCCGTCTACCAGCAGGCGCCCAGTATCTGCGGCGACCGAGCCGGCGATGATTTTGCACAGCGTGCTCTTGCCGCAGCCGTTCGACCCGATCAGCGCATGTACCTCGCCGGCGTCGAGAGTGAACTCGGCGCCGGCGAGCGCAACGACGCCGCCGAACTGCTTGCGAATACCGCTCGCCTCCAGGATCGGCATGCGCGTTCCTGCGGCTCGCGGGATCGTCGGGCTACTTCTTCGGCTTGAAATACTGTTGCTCGGCTTGCTCGGGTGTAACGATGGTGCTCACCGAGATGTAGCCGGCCTTATCCTTCCACTGCTGGTAGATCTGCTCGAAGTTCGAGCCGTCGATGAGCGGGATCGGGATATAGATCGCGTTGCCGTACTGACCCTTGAAGATCCCGTCCTTGAGCTCGCGCCCCTGCAAACGCAGCACCGCCACGTTGAGCGCGCTCGCCATGCAGCCGGGCGGATTCACCGACGCACCGCTGTTGTAATTCTTTTCCTTCCAGGTCTTCAGAAAGTCGACGCGGATCTCACCTGTGGCGGCGATGTCCAGCCGCTTCGCATCGGTGAGCGCCCGCCAGGCGCCGGCTGCCATTCCGTCCTGAACCCACACGCCATTGATCTGCGGGTAGGTCGCGAGCAACGTCTGCATGGCCTGCTGCCCTTGCGCCTCGTCCCAGTTGGCATTGACCTCGTTCAGGATCTTGATGCCTGGGTACTTGGCAAACACCTCGCGGTAGCCCGCCACGCGCATCTGGTTGGCCGGGTGTCCCGCCACGCCGTTGATGGCGACCACGTTGCCTTTACCCTTCAGCGTCTTGGCCAGCCACTCCGCCGACTGCATCGCCCAGCCTTTCTGATCGATGCCGACGTAGATCGCGTCTTTCGAGGACACCTCGGCGTCGGTCGAGATCACCAGGACACCCTTGGCCTTGGCCTGCGCGAAGATCGGATCGAATGCGGTCGGGCTGTTGGGGTTGACGATGATCGCGTCCACCCCCTGGTTCATGAAGTTGCGCACGTGGGCGATCTGCCCCGGCACATCGACGTTTGCGCTCTGAGCGATGATCTTGACCGTCACGCCGCGCTTGGCCCATTCCTTCGCCGACTGCTCGGCCTCGTCGATCATCTGCGTGCGCCATTCGCTCCCGACCCAACCGTTGCTCAGCCCAATGGTGAAGGTGTCCTTCGCGCTTGCGGGCGGCGATGTGGCGGCCGCGAGGACGGCCGACAAGCATGCCGCCAATATTGGTTTGCTCATTATCTCGATCCTCCAGGGTTGATTACTCAATGCCACTTGCGGGCGGTCCCGACGCCAAACCGACCCGTACATCGAGTCGCCCGCGGCGAGTGAACACCTCGCGGCCGTCTAATCTACCCCATGACTCTTGGTGCTCATTGATATTGATCAACCCGCGATCGCGACGCCTGCGCCAGTATGAACGAGAGCAACGCGCCGCGAGGGGCCCTCCCGCGCGCGGGGAGGGCGAGGGGGTGTTCACGGGTCGCGGCGATCGATGCTGATCGTCAACGGGATTCGCGACGGCGGCAGGCACACGGTTTCGGTGCAGGCCTGAGTGTTGATTGCGGCGCTCAGCGTGCGCATTCCGTTCAGCGTACCGTCTTCCAGCTTCGCCACCAACTGCACCGTTCCCTCGTAAACGCTCAGTGCATCGGGCGCGAAGCTCGGCTTGAACAGCTTGGGCGCCGGGTAGTGTACCTCCACTGCACGCACGTCAGCGAAAGTCACGCTGGTGGGGATCAGGAAGTCGAAACTGGCGGGATTGGCGTTGATGTGGTAACCCTGCTCGATGTCCAGCGTAATGACGATCTCCCCAGACGAGCGGGAAGTCGCGGAAGCGTGCACATGAAGCGCCGTTTCCCCCGACGGTTGTTCCTCCAGCTTGGCAGCCGGGCCGAACGATGAGCTCGTTGCCGCGCTGAGATCATGCGTACCGATGGCCGCCACCAGCGTGGGCCAAAGCTCGGGATGGCTGCTCGCCTGATGAGCGATGCGCGCGGCGGCGTCCGCATGCCGCTGACCACCGTCCGCCCGCCCGAGTCTCACGAGCAGCTCGACTGCCGCGGAGGTGCCGGATGGATAAGCCCCGTCGCCTTCTTCGACCGGCACAGCAATCAGCACGTCGGCTCCGGAAACCGAGACGAGCACTCTGGTACTCCCCGTGTCGAACTGCCGCAACAGCGCGTCGGCGAGCAAGCGTGCCCGTTGCAGCCAGAGCTGATCGCCGGTGGCCTCGTGCAGTGACAAGAAGCTTCGACCCAGCAGCGCATAGTCTTCGAGGAAGCCGCTGCCCTGTGCGCGGCCGCGGAAGATTTCATGGCTCAGTTGCTTTTTCTGCGCATTCCAGGTCAAGTTCCAGATGCGCTGGGCCGCGCGACGTGCAATGGCGACATCGTCGCGGTTGTGGAACACCGTGCCGCTGACAACGAACGCATCGATGGCCAGGCCATTCCACCCGACCAGCTGCTTCTCGTCCCGCGCCGGCTGCGGGCGCGCATCCCGCGCCGATCGCAACTTGCGCCGCTGGGCTTCCAGTGATGCGAGCTCCTCCTCCACGCGAGCGCCATCGCCGGCGGCTGGCCGCTGTACGCGAAGCACGCCGTGTGCAGCGTCGGGCTCCAAAGGATCGGCTTGCTCGGGCATTGGTGTGAGCGCATAGGTGCCGAAGAATCGTTCTGCGCCCGTTCCAAGCAGCGCGTCGATCTGCGACCGGCTCCAGATATAGCTCGCGCCTTCTTCGACCCCGGCTCGAGTCCGGGACAGGCTCTCGACCGCCGCGTCCTCCGCGGTGTAGAAGCCTCCGCGCGGCGACATCATGCGTGCGCGGAGATAGTTGCGCACGCCGCCCGCCACGCGCCGGTACTGAGGCCTGCCGGTCAGCGCCCAGGCGCGTGCATAGATCCCGAGCAGCTGTGCGTTGTCGTAGAGCATCTTCTCGAAATGCGGGATCGACCAGGTGCGCTCGGTGCTGTAGCGATGGAACCCGCCGCCGAGCTGATCGTAGATCCCGCCGTAGGCCATGGCATCGAGCGTGACCGTGATAAAGCGCAGCGCGTCCGGATCGCGGTTGCGTTCGAAGTCGCTCAGCATGAGATCAAGGGCTGGAGACTGCGGGAATTTGGTGGTCTGGCGCGCACCTCCGAGTCCGCCCTGTTCGGCGTCGAAACGCTGCAAGATCGCTTCGCGGGCGCGGCTCATCCACCGTTTGGGATCGATGTCGGTTTCCGCTCTCGCCAGCGCGGAGATCTGGCGTTGGCGCAGGATCTGGGTTACGCCGGCAGCCCGCTGCTTCATGCGCTCCGGGTTTTCCGCCCATTCGTCGTGGATCGCCGTGAGGACCGAGGCGAACCCCGGGCGTCCCGACTCATCGTCCTCGGGTGGGAAATAACCGCCGGCGTAGAAGGGCTCGGCAGTCGGTGTGAGGAACACGTTGTTGGGCCAGCCGCCTGCGCCTCCGGTGAGCAGCTCCGTCGCCGACATGTAAACGGCATCTAGGTCGGGCCGCTCCTCGCGGTCGACCTTGATGCTGACGAACCAGCGGTTCATCAGCTCGGCGATGCGCGGGTTGGAAAACAGCGTGCGCTCGGCGACGTGGCACCAGTAACAGGTGCTGTAGCCGATCGACAGAAAAATTGGGCGGTTCTCGCGCTTGGCTTTCTCCAGCGCTTCGGGGCCCCACGGGTACCAGTCGACCGGGTTGTGCGCGTGCAGCAGGAGATAGGGGTTGCCGGAGTCGATGAGCCGGTTGGTGTAGGCGCGCGTATGCGACTTCCCTACCTGGGTGGTTGGCTCGCCACCATCCGCGCGCGCGATGAGTGCGGCTGCGCCCATTGCGAGCGCTGCCAGCGAGGCTGGCGACGCCAGCTCGCGCCAACGGCCGGCACTATGTCCAACTCCCGTTGTGGGCATCGCCCCATGTTACACGGGGGCCTGCAAAGCGTCGCGTGCAGCTACGACGGTAGCCCTGGCGCGGCGCTGGAGCTGCGACCCGAGTGCTGCTCCAGAAAGTGCTTCAGGCACAGCTTGAGCGCAGCGGCGCGATGAACATTGCCGGCGCGGCGCGCGTCGTTGATGTCGTCTACGATCATCGCTTTGATGCGTTTCTCCCCCGACGTGGTCTGGACGAGGTAGTTACCCAGCTCCAGCGCCGCCATCTCGGGGATGTGCTCGTGCTGCGCGATGGCGAGGATCTCCTCTTCGGTCAGCTCAGAAAGTCCGATGCAGTCTTCTATGGTCAACATGCTTTTCCCCTCCGAAAGCAAAGAAGATCACATTCTGTAGAAGGCTGTGTTGATCTAGCGCAAGCCTAGGCGGGCTGCGGCCCTGCTGCCATAATTCCAGGTGTCGATTTCTCGAAATCACCCCTTCCGATGGAGACCTGAATGAACGCTAAGCATCGTACGGACGCTCGTCTACCGCGCCGAGACTTTCTAGTCGCTTACACAGCTCTGGTCGCCGGGATGTTGCTCGGCTCCGCGGGACGTGCCAGGTCAGAGCCAGCGTCAGCCGGCCCCGCCGATCCTGCGCTGATCGAAGACCTGGTTGCCGCCAATCGCATCCTCGCCGATCAGGGCGTCGTGGACGGTTACGGCCATGTGAGCGCGCGTCATAACCTCGATCCCAACCGCTATCTGCTTGCCCGCTCGATCGCTCCTGAGCTGGTTACGGCCGAGGACATAGTCGAGTTCGACCTCGACAGCAATCCGGTCGATCCGCGGGGACGCAAGTTCTACCTCGAGCGCTTCATTCACGGGGAGATCTACAAGGCGCGCCCGGACGTGAAGTCCGTCGTGCATCACCACTCCCCGGCGGTCATCCCCTTCGGCGTCACGAAGGTGCCGATGCGGCCTATCTACCACATGGCGGCCTTCGTCGGGCTGGGGGTGCCGGTGTTCGAGATACGCGAGGCGGGCGGGATGACCAACATGCTGGTGAGCACGCCCGAGCTGGGTCGCGCACTCGCCCGTACCCTGGGTGACAAGCCGGCCGCCCTGATGCGAGGGCACGGAGCGGTGGTCGTGGGAGATTCAGTGCCGGTGGCTGTCGCGCGCAGCGTCTACCTGCAGATGGACGCCAGGCTGCAGGCGCAGGCCATCGCGCTCGGAGGCGAGATCACTTACCTCGATCCGGAGGAAGTGCGCAAGCTAGGCGGCCTGGGCGGCTACGACCGCGCGTGGGAGATGTGGAAGCGCAAGGCGGTGGGACGCTAGGAGCCCAGATCGGGTGCAACGCAATCCGGGGACATACAACAAGACATTCCTCGATTACGCTTCGCCCTATCCGGGTTACGCGTTCCCCCACACCTCCCGCGCGATCTCGACGATCAGCCGCAGCTTCGCCGCCTGCGATTCGCGCGCGATCTCGTTGCCGTGCACGGTGCTCGAGAATCCGCATTGCGGCGACAGGCACAGCTGTTCGAGCGGCACGTAGCGTGCGGCACCATCGATGCGCCGCTTGAGGTCTTCCTTCGATTCGAGCTCGCCGACCTTGGTCGTGACCAGGCCGAGGACGACGATCTTGCCCTTGGGCACGAAGCGCAGTGGTGAGAAGTCGCCCGAGCGGGCATCGTCGTATTCGAGAAAATATCCATCGACGGCTAGATCCCTGAACAAAACCTCGGCCACCGGCTCGTAGCCGCCTTCGGCCACCCAGGCGCTTTTGAAATTTCCGCGGCAGAGGTGCGTGCACACGGTCATCCCCGCCGGCCGGTCCGCGATCGCAGCGTTAATCAGGCGCGCGTAGCGGCGCGGCAGCTCGTTCGGGTCGTCGCCGCGCTGGCGCGCACCCTCGCGCATCTTCGGGTCGCACAGGTAAGCGAGGTTGGTGTCGTCCAGCTGGACGTAGGTGCAACCCGCTTCTCCGAGCTGTTTGAGCTCGGCCCGGTAGCAGGCAGCCACATCGTCGTAGAAGGCCTCGAGATCGGGGTACGCTTCGCGGCTGATGGCGGCGCGGCCGCCGCGGAAGTGCAGCATCGTGGGCGAGGGGATCGTCACCTTCGGCATGCGCTTCGTGACCGATTTCAGAAACTGGAAATCGCCCACTTGGATCGGATGCAAGTGACGCAGCTTCGCGGTGACGTGCATGACGGGCGGCGCGAAATTGACGTCCCCAGCAGCGCTGTGGAAGCTGGTGCTGATGCCTCCCCGCGTCTCGACGCCCTCCAGCTGCTCCAGGAAATCGATGTGAAAGTACGTGCGCCGGAACTCGCCATCCGTGATGCCTTGCAGGCCGAGATCCTCCTGGAACCGGACGATGTCGCGGATCGCGCGATCCTCGGCGCTGCGCAGCTCGACCTTGGAAATCTCCCCCTTCTTGAACCGCTCGCGCGCCGCCAGCAACTCCGGCGGCCGCAGGAAGCTGCCGACGTGATCTGCGCGAAATGGGGGAGAGGTGCGTAGTGCCATGGCGTCCAGTGTACCAGTCGTGCGAGAGGCTGGTTAACGCCTAATTGCGCTGCCGCGAGATCGCTACTTACGGTCGCGCGGCCGCGATTACGCGCAGGCCGAGTGCCCCCTCCCTCACCCTCCCCCGCGAGCGAGGGAGGGCTGGTGTGGTTGGACTTATCCCGGAACCTGGGTCGGCGCCCCTAGCGGTCAGATCCGATCCGGGAGTGCCTGCGGCCCGTGCCATAATGCGCTGACCGCTCGGATAGGCGGTGCATCGGGCTCGACGCCGTCGGCTTGAGCAGAAGCCCAGTTTGCGCGGACGGTCCGGTCGGTCAAGAATCCAGGAGGGAGGAGAACCATGTTCATACGCATTCTGGGTGCGCCGCTGCTCGCCGTCGCGTGCCTGGCCGCGCCCATGGCCGCCGCCGAGGAGCCGATCAAGGTCGGCATGATCCTGGAGATGAGCGGGCCGTTTGCCGATCTCGGCCGCCAGATCCTCAACGGCGCGAACGCCTACATCAAGGCCCACGGCGACAAGGTTGCGGGCCGCCAGATCGAGCTGATCGTGAAGGACACCACCGGCGCCTCACCCGATGTGGCGAAGCGGCTCGCGCAGGAACTGATCACGAACGACAACGTGGACTTCCTCGCCGGCTTCGGCCTGACACCCAACGCGCTCGCAGTCGCCCCGCTCGCCACCGAGGCGCACAAGCCCACGATCATCATGAACGCCGCGACCTCGGTCATCACCACGCGCTCGCCGTACATTGCGCGCGTGTCGATGACGCTGCCGCAGGTCACTGCCCCGCTCGCGACGTGGGCCATCAAGAGCGGGATCAAGAGCGTGTACACGCTGGTGTCCGACTACGGGCCTGGCATCGACGCCGAAACCACTTTCAAGAAGACCTTTACCGAGGCTGGCGGAAAGATCGTGGGCTCGGTGCGGGTTCCGCTGCGCAACCCCGAGTTCGCGCCGTTCCTGCAGCGCATCAAGGACGCCCGGCCGCAGGCGGTTTTCATATTCCTGCCCGGCAGCAGCGAACAACCGGTGGCGTTCATGAAAGGCTTCGCCGAGCGTGAGCTCAATAAAGCGGGGATCCGGCTGATCGCAACCGGCGACGTCACCGAGGACGGCGTGCTCGAGGCGATGGGCGAGACGCCGCTGGGTGTGGTTACGACGCATCACTATTCGGTGGCTCACGAGGGAGCACAGAATCGGGCGTTCCTCAAGGCATACGCTGAGATCGCTGGGCCCGGGGTGCGCCCCAACTTCATGGCCGTCGGCGGATGGGACGGAATGGCGGCAATCTACGAAGTCGCGCGGCGGCTGAACGGCCAGATCGACGGAGACAAGGCCATGGAGGTGCTCAAGGGATTGAGGATCGACAGCCCGCGCGGTCCGCTGGTGATCGACCCCGAGACGCGCGATCCGATCCAGACGGTGTACGTGCGCCGCGTGCAGAAGGTCAACGGCAAACCGTACAACGTCGAGTTCGAGCAGATCCCCGACGTCAAGGATCCGGGCAAATAGCTTTCTTGGTCCGCTTCCCGTCACCCCACCCCAACCCTCCCCCGCGCGCGGGCGAGGGGGAAGGGAGGGGGCGAGCCGCTATCTAAACCTGCGTCGCCGCCGGTTCCTTTTCTGCATCGATGATCGCTAGCCTGATCGGGATCGTGTTCGATGGCCTCGCCTACGGGATGCTCCTGTTTCTCATCAGCGTGGGCCTGTCCGTCACCTTGGGGTTGATGAACTTCGTCAATCTCGCTCACGGTGCCTTCGGCATGCTGGGCGGCTATCTTTGCGCGCTCGCGATGGCGCGCTGGAACGTCCCGTTTCTCGTGGCGTTGCCCTTGGCCTTCGTGGCTGCGGCGCTGGCAGGACTGCTGCTCGAGCGGCTGCTCTTCCGCCGTTTTTACCGGCGTAGCCATCTGGATCAGGTGCTGCTCACCATCGGGTTGACGTTCATGGCTGTCGCGGCCGCGACTTTCCTGTTCGGCCCTCAGCAGCAGGCCCTGCGATTGCCGGAATATCTTTCCGGTCAGTTCAGCGTGCTCGGCGCGGACCACAACCTCTACCGCATGTTTCTGTTGGCTGTGGGTGTCGTGCTCACGGTCGCGCTGACCCTGGTCGTCGAGCGCACGCGCTTTGGAGCCGCCGTCAGGGCTGCGGTGGACAACCCGCGCGTAGCCGAGGCGCTCGGAATTCGCGTGGGACTGGTGTTCCAGATCGCCTTTGCGACAGGCTGCGGTCTGGCGGGGTTAGGCGGGGCTCTCGGCGTGGAAGTGCTCGGGCTGGATCCGGTATTTCCGCTGAAGTACATGGTGTACTTCCTTCTCGTGGTCGCGGTCGGCGGTACCAGCACGCTCAAGGGACCGCTGTATGCCGCGCTGTTGCTGGGCGTCGCCGATGTTGCCGGCAAGTACTACATCCCGCAGGTCGGCGCCTTCATCATCTACGCAATGATGGTCATCCTCCTCATCCTCCGGCCGCAGGGCCTGATCAGCCGGTCATGAGCGCCGCGGCCCGAGCTCGGACTTGGGCAGGCCGCTTTCCCTGGGAGGAGGGGGCGTTCTGGTTGTTGCTCGCGGTTGGATTCTGGCTCTGGCCCAAGCATCTTGCGCTCGCCAGCCAGGTGCTGATCGCGGGTCTGTTCGCGCTCTCCTACGACTTGATACTCGGTTATGCGGGCATCCTGTCGCTCGGCCACGCGGCCTACTTCGGGCTCGGCGCGTATGCCGCCGGTCTATTGGCCGCGCACGGGTGGGGCGAACCTCTTTCTGGGTTGCTCGCGGCGGGATGCTGTGCCGGGCTGGCCGGGTTCTTGACCAGCTTCCTCGTCGTGCGCGGCCAGGACCTGACACGCCTGATGGTCACCACCGCAATCGGACTGCTGCTGTTCGAGCTGGCTAACCGCCTGAGCAACATCACGGGGGGCGTCGACGGGTTGTCAGGCGTGGAGATGGCTCCTTTGCTCGGCGCTTTCCGCTTCGATATCTATGGACGCACCGCATATGGCTACTGTTTGATCGTCACCTTCGTTCTATTCCTGGGCGTGCGGCGCATGGTGCATTCGCCTTTCGGCTGGAGCCTGCGCGGCATGCGCGACAATCCCAGCCGCATGCTGGCGCTCGGCTACCCGGTGCAGCGCCGTCTGATCGCCCTCTACACAGTTTCCGCCGCCATCGCGGGAGTCGCCGGTGCGCTCCTGGCGCAGACCACCCAGTTCGTCAGCATCGACGTGTTCTCCTTCAATCGCTCGGCCGACGTGATGGTGATGCTGATCGTCGGCGGCGCGGGAGTGCTGTACGGAGGACTGGTTGGCGCGGCAGTCTTCACGCTCGCCTACCACTTCCTGTCCGCGCTGAACCCGGTGTATTGGCAGTTTTGGCTGGGCGCGTTCTTGATCGCGATCGTGCTATTCGGGCGAGGCGGGGTGCTGGGTGCCTGCGAACGCCTCTCCCGGCATTTGCGCGAGCGCGGCCGCGCGCCCGCCGCACAGCGATGATGCCGGCACTGCGCACGTCCGGGCTCGGCAAGCACTTTGGGGGAGTGCGTGCAGTGACCGGCGTCTCGCTTGCACTCGCCCGCGGCGCGCGGCACGCCGTCATCGGTCCGAACGGCGCGGGCAAGACCACCCTCATCAACCTGCTTACCGGAATGCTGGCGCCGAGCGAGGGCGACGTCTATCTCGACGAGGACCGCGTCACGGGGCTGCGGCCGGATCAGCGCGTCAAGCGCGGGCTGGCTCGCACTTTCCAGATCAACAACCTGTTTCCCGATCTCACGGTCATGCAATCGATGCTGCTGGCGGTCTGCGAGCAGTGTGGGGTTGCCATCGATCCCTGGCGTCCCGTGTCCAGTTGCCGCGACGAGATCGCGGCGGCGCGCGCTGTCCTCCGGTTGCTTCACCTCGACGGCGCCGAAGACACCGTGGTGCGACAGCTCCCGTATGGCGACCAACGGCTGGTCGAGATCGCGTTAGCGCTCGCTTGCAAGCCGCGCGTGCTGCTGCTCGACGAGCCGGCCGCCGGCGTGCCTAAAGCGGGCAGCCAGGCGCTGTTCCGCGCCATTGCGGGCCTGCCCGATGAGGTTACCGTGCTGTTCGTCGAGCACGACATGGACATCGTCTTCCGGTTTGCCCAACGCATCACCGTGCTTGTGTCGGGCGCGATTCTGACGGAGGGCACGCCCGAGGACATTGCGCGCGACCCGACGGTCAAACAAGTCTACCTGGGCGGTCGCTGATGAACGGCGCGCTACTCACCGTCGATCGCCTCACAGCAGGTTACGGCGACGCGGTCATCCTCGAGGACGTCTCGCTGCAGCTGATGCTGCACGGCAGCCTCGCGCTGCTGGGCCGCAACGGCGCGGGCAAGTCGACGCTCATCGCTTCTCTCATGGGTCTCACCCGGGTGCGCGCCGGGACAGTCGCGTTCGGCGCCGCGGACATCACGCGCTGGCGCCCGCATCAGCGAGCGCACGCGGGCTTGGGCTGGGTGCCGCAGGAGCGGGAAGTCTTTCCATCCCTGTCGGTGACTGAAAACCTCACCGTCATAGCCCGCTCCGGGCCTTGGACGCTGGCACGCGTGCACGAGCTGTTCCCCAGGCTCGCCGACCGCGGCGGCAATCTGGCGCGTCAGCTCTCCGGCGGCGAGCAGCAGATGCTCGCGATCGGCCGCGCTCTGATGCTCAACCCGACTCTGCTGTTGCTGGACGAGCCGTTCGAGGGCCTCGCACCGCTGATCGTGGAAGAGGTCGAGCGCGCCATAGAGGAGATGAAACGCGAAGGCATCGCAGTTTTGCTGGTCGAGCAGCACGTCGATGCAGCGCTGCGCCTGTGCGACCAGACTATCGTTCTCGAGCGGGGCAGGGTGCTACATGCCGGCGCCAGCGCGCAGCTGCGGCAAGACCGCGCTCTGCTGGAGAGCCTGGTCACGCTGCGAGCCGATGGTCGATAATGGCGAGCTTAAGCACGTCGGGAGAGAATCATGGAAGCGCTATCTGCAGAAATCAAAGAGCGGCTGCGGGCCGTGAGCACCGCGACGCTGAGCACCCTGCTGTTCAAGCGTGGATTGCGCAACACCTGGTTGCACGGCGTCCAGCGCATGAGCGCAGCCAAGGCGAACATGGTCGGCGAAGCGTTCACGCTGCGCAACATCCCCTGCCGCGAGGATCTGGACCAAGTGAGTGTGTTCGAGAACCCCGAGCATCCACAGCGCAAGGCTTTTGACACCGCTCCTGCGGGATGCGTGCTGGTGATCGACTGCCGCGGCGATACACGCGCGGCGTCTGGCGGCGGAATCTTGACTACACGCTTGAAGACGCGCGGCGCAGCCGGCCTTGTCTCCGACGGCTGCCTGCGCGACAGCGACGAGATCGGGCGCATGGACTTTCCGGTGTACTGCGCAGGAGCGGCGGCGCCGCTGAATCTGGCTCGCCATCACGCGGTCGAGTACAACGCACCCATCGGCTGCGGCGGCGTGGCGGTCTATCCCGGCGATGTCGTGGTGGGCGACGCCGACGGGGTGGTCATTGTTCCGCGCCATCTGGCCGAGGAGGTGTCGCGCGAGGCCATCGAAATGGAGCAATTCGAGCGGTTCGTCACGGAGGAGATCGAACGCGGCCGGCCGTTGATCGGCACCTATCCGCCTACGCCGGAGACGCGCGCGCGGTACAACGAGTGGGCGAAGAAGAAGAATTAGACCAACGACAGCGCCACGTAGTCGTGGATGCTGTGCGCCACGACCACCGGCCACAACCGCCGCCATTTCACGTACGCGTAGGCGAAGAGCAGGCCGAGCATCGCGACCCATAAGAACGCGAAGGGTCCCTGATACACGTGATAGGAGACGCGCAGCGCGGTGCTCACATTGATCGCCGTGACCACGCCGAGGCGGCTGCGCAGCGCTTCGATCACGTAGCTGCACGCCAGGATCTCCTCGAAGAGGGGGTTGAGCAGCGAGACCAGAAGAATCAGCAGCGGGGCCGCGCCGCCCAGCACCAGGTGCTCATCCTCGGAGATGCGATCGCCGAGCATGCCGCCGAAGGCAGCGCGTGCGATGATCGCCGCCAGGTAGTAGACCAGCCAGCCCGCGCAGGCCAGACCTACGCCTTGCCCCGTCGCCGCGAGCGAGGGCTGCAGCTTGAAATCGCGCAGCTGCCAGCCGTTGCGCCACAGGATCAGCGCGACGATCGAGCCGGCGATCAGTTCGTAGACCAGCAGATAAACGAGATGTCCGTTGTCGAACATATGGTCGTCCGCACCGGGCCCGGCCAGCAGGCTTGCGATGGAGAACACGATAAACTGGCCGAAGGCGATCCCGATCACGAGGGTGAATTCCAGCCCGTTGAATCGGCCAGCTCTGGTGTGGTTCACAGCGGCAAAAGAATCGCGCAAAGTGGTCGCCCGATCCCGGACGCAACTTCGGTGCCAGTCGAGGTTGGGTTGACATGTTCGGCACGGGCTCCGTCGGGGGTAGACTATTGGCCACATAATCTCTCTTGATTAGTGACGAACCTCAGCCGTCATTCCGGGGCCGCGAAGCGGAACCCGGAATCCAGAACTCAACTTTGAGAAATCTCTGGATTCCGGGTTCTGCCCTCACGGGCAGCCCCGGAATGACGGCGTTTGGTTACCAACCGCTCGTTCGCTGAGCTTCGTCACTAATCAGGTAATCTCTTATCGGTGAACATGATGGACGCTGCGCGACAAGCCGAGCTCCTTGCGCTTGCAGGCAAGTACCTCGCCGGCGGCGGCACCGGGTTGTTCGTGCTGCCGTCCGAGCTGAACCTCGTCGTAGAGCGCGGAAAGGGCAGCCGCGTCTGGGATGTGGCCGGCCGCGAGTACATCGACTACCACCTCAGCTCCGGGCCTGCGCTGCTCGGGCACGCCCATCCCGCGATCACCGAGGCGGTCGTGGCGCAATTGCCTAAGGGCACCACGTACTTCTTTCTGAACGAGCCGGAGATACGCCTGGCGAAGCGGCTCGTCGACGCCATTCCCTGCGGGGAGGTGGTGCACTACACCGGATCAGGCACGGAAGCGACGTTCTATTCCTTGCGCATCGCACGCGCCTTTACCAAGCGCAGCAAGGTGCTGAAGTTCGAGGGCGCGTGGCACGGCATGCTCGATTATGGCCTATGGGGGACAGTGCCGAGTCAGCCGTCGGAGTATCCCCGTGCGCGGCCGGACTCGGTGGGCGTTCCGGCGCAGATCGGCGACACCGTGCTGGTAGCGCCCTTCAACGAGCCTGCCCGTGCTATCGAGATCATCGAACGCAACGCATCCGAGCTCGCAGCGGTGTTGGTGGAGCCGCTGCAGCGGGTGCTGCAGCCCGAGGCGGGATTCCTGCAGGCGGTGCGCGAGGTGACGAAGAAGCACGGCATCGTGCTCGTTTTCGACGAGATCGTCACTGGCTTTCGCATTGCGTGGGGCGGTGCGCAGGAGCGCTATGGTGTGGTGCCCGATCTCGCGTGCTATGGCAAGGCGATCAGCGGCGGCTTCCCGATGGCCGCGATCGTGGGCAGTGCCGAGATCATGTCGATGCTCGACGCGCGCAGCCGGCCTCGGGCCGAGGTGGTGTGGGCGACCAACACGCTCAATGGCAACCCGGTGTGCGCGGCTGCTGGCCTCGCTGCCCTCGATACCCTCGCTCAGCCTGGCGTATACGAGCATCTGCACCACATCGGATCACGCCTTCGCACCGGCATGGTCGAGGCTGGGAAGCGCCATGGCTTCGCGGTGCAGGCGCCCGGCGAGGATGCCGTATGGGGCATCCGTTTCACCGACCGTAAGCCGCTGCGTACCTGGATGGATCTCACCACGCACGACAAGGACCT
>Ga0335084_10002215_pt1 | contig 18655 bp, 9 predicted proteins | sample Lox_Sample_44_FD_206721 | JGI IMG/M metagenome (GOLD analysis project Ga0335084, IMG submission 206721) | Soil microbial communities from Loxahatchee National Wildlife Refuge, Florida, United States - Lox_Sample_4.4 | ecosystem: Environmental > Terrestrial > Soil > Wetlands | place: USA: Florida...
CTGGGAGTTGCTCCGGACGCGGTTCGACGATCTGGCCGCGCGGCTGCGCGACGACGAGGTCGGCGAGCTGGTGGCGCTCCTCGGGGACGCCTGGTGCGACGGGGCGCGGCGCACCGAGATCGCGGCGGTGCTCGGGCCGAAGGTGGACGCCTTCGACGGCGCGCCGCGGGCGCTGGCACGGGCCCTCGATCGGATCGACGCCTGCGCGGCGGGGCTGAAGCGCGACGGTCCTGCCGTGGCGCGGTTCCTGGCGAGGTACTGACCGCCGCCTGCCGCGCACTCCGTGGCGCGTGAACGTTCATCCCTCCGAGAACGTGAGCTCCAGCGCAACGCCGGAAGGAGGTGGCGCGCGGCTCCGGCTTGCCCCAGAACGCTCGTCTTCAGGGACGCCCGGCGGACTACACTCGGAGTCACTTCCCCTGGCGATAGCAATTCCACCCGTTCGGGTCCCGCCGCGGCCCTCCCGCCGGTACTTCGCCATGAACCCGCGGCCGTAGGTCACCTCCGCGTGAAAGAGGTTGTGGCGCCGCATCGACGCCGACCGGTGCCTGAGCCAGGCTGGGAACCCTCGCCTCCGGCAGCATCCGCAGGCCGTCCCGGGGCGCAGCCCGCGGCTGGATCGACGCGACGAGGTGCTCCACATCTGCCTTGGTGCGAAACGCCGCCCGGGCGACGAGGTCGTCCAGGGTCTCCTCCGTGAGGACCTGAGCCAGGAGCGGCGCGGTCGACAAGCACAGCCGGCCGTCCCGGAGCGGGCTCTCCAGTCTCGGGAAGCGGCGCAAGGCCCGCATCGCCGCGATTCGCCGGCCGGCCGCACCCTCGCGCAGGTACAGCTCGCGCAGGCAGAAGTCCCAGAGGGAGCCGAACCCGAGCGGCAGGTACTCCTGGCGGCGATCGAACTCGTCGAGGTGGAGGAGGAAGTCGACCTGGACCTGCCGCTCGTCGCCGGCGAGATCGCGGAGCCGGCGGGCGAGAGAAGCGGAGTCGAGGGTGGAAGGAGCGAGCGCGTGCATGGTGTACACCTCCGGTGCACAGATCTCTTAGCACGCGCCTTCCGACGCTCCGGGAAGGGCCCTGGCTGCCCCGATCAGACGCTCGAACCGCGAACCCGCCGGTTCGAGCCACGCAGCCGTGCCGCGCGCTCCAGCGCCATCCTGCGCCGCGAGAGACGCGTTCCTGGGGCGACCTGCGGGCGCGGGCGCGTTCGTCGCTCGAGGCCGTCAAACTATTTCGAACGCGTACTCCAAGTGGTACTCACGCAACGTGACATCGGCCGTGCGGCAGGGCCCGGACCATCTGGGCAACGCATGGCCAGACGGCCTTCGGACGCGCGCGACTGCGCGCGCCGCGTGACTCAGGACCACCCGGCGGGCCGATCACGGCAGGACGCTTCCCGCGCGCTGAGACGCCGCGGAGCCCGCCCCCGGCTCCAGCCGCTCGGTGCGGGCGACCAACGGCGACGGCCATCCGCGCGCCGGTGGCTGAGGCGGCCTCGGGCGAGGGGCGCCGCGAGGGGCCGCGGCGCGACCGCCCCTGGAAGTCCGGCACCGGCCCACGGTATGGGATGGCGCGGAGGGATCCCGATGGCCGACGCAGGATGGGTGGTGGCGCTCCACGCCGAGACGATGGGGCGAGGCGACGACGCGCTGGGCGCGAAGATCCTGGGCGGGTTCCTGAGGACCTGCGCCACGGTGGAGCCCAGACCCTCCGCGATCGTCTTCTACAACGCCGCGGTGAAGCTCCTCGCGGAGGGGACGCCGCACCTCGACGCCCTCCGGGCGCTGGACGACGCGGGCGTGGACCTGCTCGCCTGTGTCACCTGCCTCGAGCACTGGGCGCTCACGCAGAAGCTCGCCGCGGGCGAGGTGAGCAACATGCGCGAGATCGTCCAGCGGCTGGCGGCGGCGGCCAAGGTCGTCACGATCTGAGCGTCGCTCCCCTCGACGGCTCCGGCGGCGGCATGCGACCATCGCCGGCATGACGCAGCCGCTCGCGCCCGGCATCAAGGGCAACGTCCTGCTGGCGCGGCTCGAGTTCGTCCGGGGGCGGGGCGGCGAGCCTGCGGTCAGCGCCGTGCTCGGGCGCCTGAGCAGGCGGGATCAGGACGTGCTGCGCGGCCAGATCCTGCCCATCGCGTGGTACCCCCTCGAGCTGAGCCTCCGGCTCGACGAGGCCATCGCCGCGGTGCTCTCGCCGGAGAACCGGGCGCGGGTGTTCGTGGAGATGGGCCGCGCCTCGGCCGACGCCGACCTGGGCGGCGCCCAGCGTCACCTCCTGGAGGAGGGCGACCCGCACTTCCTCCTGTCGAACGCGCCGCGGGTGTTCTCCGCCAGCCACACCGTCGGCCGGAGCGAGTACCAGCGGACGGGTGACACCTCGGCGGTGATCCGTACCCACGACGCCGACGGGGCGACCGCGGGCGGCTGCCTCACGGCGGCCGGATTCTACGCGCGGGGCATCGAGCGCTCCGGCGGCAAGGACGTGAAGGTGGTGGAGACGCGGTGCCGCACGCGCGGAGATCCGTGCTGCGAGTGGCGCTGCGAGTGGGCGATGTAGGGCTGGCAGGCCCGATGCACCGCTTCCCCCCGGCGCCGCGACGCACCGGATTCCCGGGGCCGCGAGGCCGCGCAGACACGGCGTGGTGTCCCGGCGGACACGGAGGGAAGACACATGAACCGGAGCACGGTCGGTCGCTTCAACACGCTCACGCTCCTCGCCGTGCTCGCGGCCTCGGCCCCGGGTTGCAAGGGGTGCGGCAGACCGCAGGCCCCGGCGGCGGCGCCCGGAGCCGGACCGGCCTCGCCGGCCGCGCAGGCCCCGCTCACCCTCGACGCGCTGTCGCCCGTGATCCGGGAGAAGGGCCTGGCAGGGGAGCTGCCGGACGTCGTGGTGATCGAGCTGGCGCGCGACGCGGTGGACCGCGACCGCGTGGGCAAGGCGAGCGCCGAGAGCGCCGTCGAGATCGAGCCGCCGACCCGGGGAGTCCTCCTCTGGCGGGGACCGTCCACGCTGATCTTCAACCCCGAGAAGCCCTTCGACTTCGACGCCCGGTACCGCTTCTCCCTCCGCCGCGTCGAGACCCGGGACGGCGCCATCGACGTGCCGCCAGGCCGCTTCACCTACGAGTTCGCCACGCCGCGGTTCGCGTTCCTGCGGCTCTCCGTCGAGCGCGTCGCCGGCGCGAGGCTCGAGGTGAACGTCGCCTTCTCCGGCGCGGTGAAGCCGCAGGAGGTGGAGCCGTTCCTCGCCTGGGAAGTGGACGGCGAGCGGGTCGAGGGCGTCCGGCTGTCGAACACCGAGAGCCCGCGGATCGTCCGCGCCGCGCTCGCCGTGCGCCACCCGGCCGCGCCGGTGGTCCGCCTCGTGGTCCGAGCCGGCGTGCCGTCGGCGCGCCGGCCCGAGGTGCGGGCGGCCGCCGGCGAGGCGTCGGTCTCCGTTCCCAGCGGCCCGCCCGTCACCATCCACGCCGCGCACCTGCGCGAGGGCGCGACCGGCTTCTACGTCGAGGTCGTCTGCACCGACGAGGCCGTGAAGGGGCAGCGGTACTACTGGGACCGCGAGGGTGAGCAGAGCCACCGCATCTCGCCGCGCTGCGCGCTCGCCGAGGAGGAGGCGGCCCAGTCCGTCCACCTCTCGCCCGCGTCCAGGGTGAGCGTCGCGCCCGGCCCCGGCGGCTTCCGCATCTTCGCCGAGCTGTCCCGCGGTCCGGTGAACCTCACCGTCGACGCCGGCGCCCGCACCCGCGACGGCGGCGTGCTCCACGAAGCCTACCAGGCGAGCTTCAGCGTCCCGGCGCGCCGCCCGGCGCTCGCCTTCGCCGGCTCGGGCCGCTACCTCCCGCGCTCCGCCTGGAAGAGCCTGCCGGTCAGCCACCTCAACGTGGACCAGGTGGAGCTGACGGTGCGCCAGGTCCCCCCGGAGAACCTGGTCTTCTGGCTCTCCGACGACGACGAGCGCGCCACCGACCGCACCAGCGACCTCCTGCTCCGCCAGAAGGTGAAGCTCGACTCGCCCCCCGACCGGCAGAAGACCACCTGGATCGACGTCGCCGGCCTCCTCCCTGCGAAGACCCGCGGCGTGCTCGAGATCGCGGTGGCAGGCGGGAGCGCCCGCGCCACCTCGCGCCTCCTCCTCACCGGGATGAACCTGGTCGCCAAGCGGAGCGCCGTGCCCCGGGAGAAGTGGAAGCAGGAGGTCCGGGTCTGGGCGCTCGACATCGACTCGACCGAGCTGCTCTCCGGGGTCGAGGTCCAGCTGGTGCGCAAGAGCGGCAAGCCGCTGGGGCGCTGCGCCACCGCCGGCGCCGACGGGTGCCGCATCGACGTCCGGCGCGACGACTCCGACGACGGGGAGCCGTTCGCGCTCCTGGCGCGCAAGGGGGACGACCTCACCTACATCCGCTACGCGGACCTCAAGACCGACACCTCCGAGTCCGACGTGCAGGGAGAGCCCTACGCCGCCGAGGAGGCGTACCGCGCGGCAGTGTGGACCGACCGCGGCGTCTACCGGCCCGGCGACGTGGCGCACGCCGCCGCCATCGTGCGCGATCGCGCCCACCTGGCGCCGCCCGCCGGCATGCCGGTCGAGCTCCAGCTCGTCGATCCGCGCGAGAAGGTCGCGCGCCGCGTGGTGGCCAGGACCAACGAGGCCGGGCTCGTCGCGGTGGACCTGCCCTTCGCCGCGTTCGCGGACACCGGCCGGTACCAGCTCGTCGCGACGGTGGCGAGCCACCGCGTCGGCGCGCACGCCTTCGCGGTCGAGGAGTTCGTGCCCGAGCGCATGAAGGTCCAGGCCGCGGCCGATCGCGCCGCGTACCTGCTCGGCGAGAGCGCCGGCGTGGCCGTGGACGCCCGCTACCTCTTCGGCGGGTCGGCGAAGGGGAGCGCCGTGGAGCTGACCTGCTCGCTCGAGCCCTCCACCTTCAAGCCGTCGAGGGAGAACCAGCAGTTCGCGTACGGGCCGCGGCCGAAACGCTCGGCCGCGAGGCCCGTCTCGCTGGGCGCGACGCAGGGGGCGCTCGACGAGAAGGGGCACGCGGCGATGGCCTGCCCGCCGGCGGCGGGCGCCTTCGCCGGCCCGGCCCGGCTCGTGGCGCAGGCGGCCGTGTTCGAGAGCGGCAGCGGGCGATCGAGCGTCACGACCGCGAGCGCGGCCGTGCACCCGGCGAGGTTCTACGTCGGCCTCGACTCGGGCGTGCGCAAGGCCGAGGCGGGCAAGACCATCCCGGTGAAGGGGGTGGTGGTGGACTGGACGGGCGCGCCCCTGCCCAAGGCGGCCTCCGAGATCGCCGTGGAGCTGATCCGGCTCGAGCCCGAGTACGGCTACTGGTGGGACGACGAGACCGGCACCGAGCGATTCGACCGCCACCTGCGTCCGGTCTCCGAGGGGGCGCGGAAGGTGAAGGTGGAGGGTGGCCGGTTCGCGGTCGACCTCGTGCCCGCCGGCGGCGCGGTGGCGTACCTCGTCCGGGCGCGCGCCGGGCAGGCCCAGACCGAGTTCGAGATCGCGGGCGACGGCGGCGGCTGGTGGTGGGGCGAGGGCGAGGAGGGCCGCAAGGAGCAGACCCCCAGGCCGCTCCGGGCGACGTCCCTCCAGGTCGAGCTGCCGGCGAGCGTGCGGGTCGGGGAGAAGGCCGTCGCGAAGCTGTCGGCGCCCTTCCGCGGCCGCGCGCTGCTCACCGTCGAGACCGACCACGTGGTCGTCGCCGAGTGGCGCAAGCTCGAGCCGGGCGAGACCACCTGGTCCTTCGCGGTCTCCTCCTTCGCCCCGAACGTCTACGTGAGCGCGTTCCTGGTGAAGGATCCGCACCTCGAGTCGCAGGAGGCGTACCTCCCCGATCGCGCCTTCGGCGTCGCCTCGGCAGCCGTCGAGCCGGTCGAGTTCACCGCGCCCCTCCGCCTCGAGGTCGCGCCGGAGGTCCGGTCGAGCTCCGAGCTGCGCGTCCGGCTCGACGCGGGCAAGCTCGAGGGGACCTCGTTCGCGGTGGTGGCGGCGGTGGACGAGGGCATCCTCCAGCTCACCCGCATGAAGAGCCCGGATCCGCTCGCCTCGATCTTCGCGAAGCGCGCGCTGGGCGTCGACACCTTCGAGACGGTCGGCTGGACGCTGCTCGTCCCGCCCCAGGGCCCGACCCGGTCGTCGGGCGGCGACGCGGCGGCCGGCGGCCTCGCCGGGCGCGTGCAGCCGGTGAAGCCCGTGGCGCTCTGGTCGGGCGTGGTGCCGCTCGGGGCCGACGGGAAGGCGGAGGTGAGGTTCCAGGTGCCGCAGTACCGCGGGCAGCTCCGCGTCATGGCGGTGACCGCCGGGCCGCGCCGGATGGGCCGGGCCTCCGCGGACGTGACGGTCAAGGACCCGCTCGTCCTCCAGGCGACGCTTCCACGCTTCATCACGCACGGCGACACCGCGCAGGTCCCGGTGTTCGTCACCAACCTGAGCGGCGCGCCGCAGGACGTGAAGGTGACGCTCGCCGCGGAGCCGCTCCCGGTGCCGGGGATGGCGGCGCCGCCCGCGGCCGAGCTCCCGCTCGTCTTCCTCGGGAAGAGCGAGGGGTCGGCGCGGCTCGCCGACGGCGCGTCGGCGACGATGGTGTTCCAGGTGAAGGCGAACGTCGCGGTGGGCGCCGCGAAGCTCCGGGTCGTCGCCCGCGCCGGTGGCCACGAGTCGCGGGAGGAGCTGGACGTTCCGTTCCTGCCGGCCGGTCCGCGCGAGCGGATCGTGAAGAAGCTGGAGGTGACCTCCGCGGAGGTGGACCTCCGGCCCGAGCTGACCGGCTGGGTCCCGACCAGCGAGCGGTCCACCTTCTGGCTCACCGCCAATCCCTACGGCGAGTCGTTCGACCACCTCCGGTACCTCATCCACTATCCGTATGGCTGCGTCGAGCAGACCACCTCGTCCACCCGCCCGCTCCTCTTCGTGGCGAACCTCGTCGACTCGGTGGACCCGGCGCTCACCGCCGGCGGGAAGCTCGAGGAGATGGTGATGGCCGGCGTGCACCGCCTCCTCTCCATGCAGACCCCGTCGGGCGGCCTCTCCTACTGGCCGGGGGGCACCGAGCCCTACGCCTGGGGCACCGCCTACGCCACGCACCTGCTCCTCGACGCGCAGAAGCTCGGCTACCCGGTCCCGCAGGACCGGCTCGACGAGATCCTGAAGTGGATCGAGGAGGAGACCGGCCGCATCGAGCGCGGCGAGCGACGCCACGCCTGGTACGACGAGGGGCACGGTGCGGAGCCGTACCTGCACTACGTGCTGGCGCTGGCGGGGAAGGGCCAGAAGGCGAGGATCCAGCGGCTCGTCGACCAGGCCCCGGCGCGGCGCGACGGCGAGTGGCAGGAGCGGCTCTACATGCTGCAGGCGGCGCTGTGGCTCGCGGGCGACCGCCGGTACGAGAAGGACCTCCGGACCCCCGACGTCTCGCCCGTGTCCGACGAGCGCCGGAACTCGTGGTCCTTCTACTCCGACCGGCGCCGCCGCGGGTTCATGCTCTCCACCTTCCAGGACCTCTTCGGGAACGACCCCGCGGGCGAGCCGCTCGCGGCGCGCGTCGCGGAGGCCCTGCGCCAGCCCTCGGGCTGGTACACGACGCAGGAGCTGGTCTGGGGCGTGACCGGCCTCGGCAAGCGCGTGGGCGCGATCGCCCGCGACTTCAAGCCCGGGCGCCTGGTCGCGGACGGCCGCGCCGTCGAGCCGCGGCCGGCGCGCGGGCGCGCCTCGGACCGGACCTGGGCGCTGGCCCGCGCCAGCGAGTATCGGTCGCTCTCGCTCCACGTGGACGACCGCGGCGCCGGAGGGAAGCTCTGGCTCGTGGTCGCCTCCGAGGGCGTCCGTGAGCGGAGCGATCCCCGACTCGGCGGCGATGGCCTGGCGCTCACCCGCACCTTCCGTACGCTCGACGGCGCGTCGTTCGAGCCGCGCTCGCGCGAGACCCCGCTGGCGGGCCTGCTGTTCGTGGAGATCGCGGTGCGCAACCGCACCGGCGAGCGAATCCAGAACGTGGCGCTGGTGGATCGGATCCCGGCGGGGTTCGAGATCGAGAACCCGCGTCTCGGGCGCGGCAACCAGGCGTCCTGGATCGACGCCGACCACCTCTGGGCCCCGGACTACCTCGACGTGCGCGACGACCGGATCGCCCTGTTCGGCTCGCTCGAACCGAACGAGGTGCGCAAGGTGGTGTACGCGGTGCGTGCCGTCACCGCCGGGAGGTTCACGCTCCCGCCGGTCGAGGCCGAGGCGATGTACGACCCGCGCATCTGGGCGCGCGAGGCAGGCGGGACCGTGACCGTCTCCGGGCCGTGGAAGGACGCGCTGCTGTGACGGTGGGATGGACGGCATGAGCGTTCGGACCAGCGGAAGGGCGTTCCGTCGGGTGGCCGTCGCCGCCGCGGGCGCGGTCCTCCTCGCCCTCGCGCTCGCCTGGGTGGTGCCGCTGCCGGCACGGCTCGCGGCGCCGCCCTCGGTGGTGGTCGAGTTCCGCGACGGCGAGCCGGCCCACGTCTTCGTCGCGCCGGACGGCCGCTGGCGTCCCGAGGTCCGGCTCCGGGAGATCGATCCCGCCTACCTCCGGGCGCTGCTCCGGCTCGAGGACCGGCGCTTCCGCTGGCACCCGGGGGTCGATCCGGTGGCCGTGCTCCGCGCCGCCGCGGGCAACCTCGCCGCGGGCCGGCGCGTCTCCGGCGCCTCCACCCTCACCATGCAGCTGGTGCGGGTGCTGGAGCCGCGCCCCCGCACCCTCCGCTCCAAGGCGATCGAGGCCCTCCGGGCGCTCCAGCTCGAGCTGCGCCTCTCGAAGGATCGGATCCTCGCCGCCTACCTGCAGTTCGTCCCGTTCGGCGGCAACGTCGAGGGCGTCGAGGCGGCGAGCCTGGCCTTCTTCGGCCATCGCCCCACCGCCCTCTCCGCGGCCGAGATCGCGACGCTCCTCGCCGTCCCGCAGGACCCGAACCGCCGTGCCCCGGCGCCGGGGCACGGCGCGCTCCTCGGCCGGGCCAGGGACGCGGTGGCGCAGCGGCTCGCGGCCCTGGGCGCGCTGCCGCGCGGCGGGGGCCCGGCTGCGTCGGACGGCGCCCTCCTCGCCGAGATCGCCGCCACGCCGGTGCCGCCGGCGCTGCGCGCCTTCCCTCGCGCCGCGCCGCACGCCGCCGCGTGGCTGCGCCAGCTCGCGCCCGGAGAGGCCCGGATCCGCACCACCCTCGACGCGGGCGCGCAGCGGCTCGCGGAGCGCGTCCTGCAGGGAGCGGCGCCGGAGCTGCGGAACCAGGGCATCTGGAACGGGGCCGCCGTGGTCGTCGACCACGCGGCCGGCGAGGTCCGCGCGCTGGTCGGCAACTTCGACTTCCGGGACGGCGAGCACGGCGGCCAGGTGGTGGCGTTCGCGGCGCCGCGCTCGCCGGGTTCCACCTTGAAGCCCTTCGTCTACGCGATGGCCATCGAGCGCGGCCTCGCCGGTCCGCGCACGCTGGTGGCCGACGTCCCGGCGGCGTACGGTGGCTGGTCGCCGAAAAACTTCGACGGGCACTTCGACGGGCTCGTCGCGCTCGACGACGCGCTGGCGCGCTCGCTCAACGTGCCCTTCGTCGCCCTGCTGCGCGAGGTGGGCGTCGAGCCCTTCCTGGGCGCGCTCCGCGGCATGGGCGTGCGCTCGCTCGACCCGCGCCCGGGCCACTACGGGCTCTCTGCCGCGATCGGCGGCGTGGAGCTGTCGCCGCTGGAGCTGGCGGGGCTCTACGCGACGCTGGCGCGGGGTGGGACATGGGAGGAGCTTCGCGTCCGGCCGGGGCCGCCGCGGCCCGAGCCGGCGCGCGCCATCGCGGCGGGCGCGGCCTGGCTGGCGGCCGACGCGCTCGCGAAGCGCGACCGCCCCGACTTCCCGTCGCGGCGCGCCCTCACCGGCGCGCCGGCGCACGTCCGGTGGAAGACCGGCACCAGCTTCGGCCACCGCGACGCCTGGTCGGCGGGCTTCGGCCCGCGCCACACCGCGGTGGTCTGGCTCGGCAACGTCGACGGGACGCCGAGCCGCGCGCTCGTCGGCGGCGAGGTCGCCGCGCCGCTGCTCTTCGACCTGCTGGAAGGGCTGGCGGACCGCGCGCCGGCGCCGTCCGCCTCCGTCCCGCCGCCGGACCTGGTCTGGGTCGAGGTGTGCGCCCTCTCGGGCCGCCCGGCGACGCCCGCCTGTCCGCATCGCTCCGCCGTGCCGGCGCTGCGGAGCGCGGTGCCCACCGAGCCGTGCCCGTTCCACCGGCTGGTGGACGTCGACCTGGCCACCGGCCGCGCGCTCGCGCCCGGTTGCCGCGACGGGCGGCGCTTCGAGCCGCGCCCGTACGTGGTCTGGCCTGCGAGCGTTCGCCGCTGGCTGCGCGACGCGGACCGCACCCTGCCCGAGCCGCCGGCGCTGGCCGACGGCTGCGCGCGCGGAGGGCGGCGGCGCGCGCCGCAGATCGTCTCGCCCGCGCCCGGGCAGGTGGCGCTCCTGGTTCCCGGCGTGGATGCGGCGCGGCAGGAGATCCCGCTCGAGGCCGACGCCGGGGAGGGGCGCCTCTCCTGGTTCGTGGACGGGGAGTTTCTCGGGGAGGCGGCGCCCGAAGCCCGGCTCTGGTGGACGCCGCGGCCTGGCCGCCACGAGCTGGTCGTCACGGACGACGCCGGCCTGAGCGCGCGGCGCGCGCTCGAGGTGCGGGAGCGCCCGCGGTAGCGTGGCCCCGCGGTGGTGCGAACCCGGTTGTCTCCGCGTGAGATGACCGCACGCCGACGCCCCGGCCGGGCCTCGCCGGCGCCCCCCACTTCGGCCGGCGCCAGAATTTTCCCACCAGAAAACGCCTCGTATACTCTCGCGTTCCTTTCGCCCGCTCGGTTCGCGCGGGGAGGTGTCGCGTGGCGCTCACCGGCGACTTCAAGGAAACTCCGTTCGCCGACCTGCTGCAGCTCTACAGCATCTCGCGCCAGACGGTGGCGGTGACGGTCAGCACGTCGTCGTCCGCGGAGCGGCCCGACGGCGTCTTCTACTTCGACAGCGGCGACCTCGTCGGCGCCTTCCTGGGCGGCGCGATGGGACGCGAGGCGGTGCGCAGGGCCCTGCGCCTGAGGCAGGGGCGCTTCCGGGTGGATCCGGCGACCAAGCCGCCCGACACCGCCGAGCGCGAGCAGCTGCGCCACATCGTGCTGGAGGAGCTCGTGAAGCTCGACGAGGAGCAGCGGGCCGAAGGGCGCGCCGCGCGGGCGGCCTCCTCGAACGGCGCGACACCCGCGAACGGCGCGCCGCCGGCACCCGCCCGCGCGCCGACCCCGCCGGGGGCCATGGCGGTCCCCGCTGCCATCGCCGCAGCCAGGGTGTCGCCGCCGCCCGTCCCGGCCGCGGCAGCCGTGCAGACGTCCGTCCCTCCTGCTCGCGCAGGAGCCGGTGCGGCAGGGCCGGCCCCAAACCCCGGCCGCGGCGCTCCGCCCCCACCTCCGGCCGCGCCGCCACCCGCGCGCGGCACGTCCGCGTCTCCCGGGTACGGCATGTGGATCGCGGCCGGCGCCGTGGCCGCCGTGCTCCTGGGCGTGATCGCCTGGTTTGCGCTCGCCCAGCGCTCCGCGAAGGAGCCGGCGGCGCCGGCCGCGCACGCCGCGGCCGCTCCGGGGGTCCGCGGCGTCGGCGCCACGGAGATCGCCCTGGGGATGGTCGGCTCGTTCTCCGGCTCGAACAAGGAGCGCGGGCGGGCCATGCGCGCCGGGTGGGAGACCGCGCTCGCCGAGGCCAACGCCGCGGGCGGCGTCAACGGCCGCACCCTCAAGCTGCTGGCGCTCGACGACGGCTACGATCCGCAGCGGACCGCGCCCGCCATGAAGCAGCTGGTCGAGCAGCAGGGGGTCTTCGCGGTGGTGGGCAACGTCGGCACCGCCACCTCGGCGGTGGCCATCCCCTACGCGACCGAGAAGAAGCTGGTTTTCTTCGGCGCGCTCTCGGGCGCCGACCTGCTCCGCAAGACGCCGCCCGACCGCTACGTCTTCAACTTCCGCGCGAGCCTCTCGCAGGAGGGCGCCGCCGCCGTGCGCTGGCTGGCCGACGTGCGGCGCGTCCCTCCCGAACGGATCGCGGTCCTCGTCCAGCAGGACGAGTTCGGGGAGTCCGGCTGGCGCGGGGCGGCCAGGGAGCTGGAGGCGCGGGGGGTGAAGAGCGGCTCCATCCTCAAGGTCGGCTATGCCCGCAACACCGCCGACGTGCGCGAGGCCATCGATGCGCTCAAGGCCCACACCGCCGCCGTGGACGCGGTGGTGATGGTGGCGACCTACAAGCCGGCCGCCACCTTCGTCCGCCGGACGCGCGACGCCGGGCTGAAGCTGGTCTACGCCTGCGTCTCCGCCGACTCGAACGGCCTCGCCGAGGAGCTGGTCGAGTCGGGCGTCCGCTACACGCAGGACGTCACGCTCACGCAGGTGGTGCCGGTGCCCACCTCGCGGGCGACCGCGGTCATGAAGTACCGGGCGGCGCTGGAGCGGTACGCACCGGGCGAGCGGCCCGGCTCGACGACCCTGGAGGCCTGGATCGGCGCCCAGATCTTCCTGGAGGGGCTGCGCCGCGCCGGGCCGGACCCGGATCCGGACAAGCTGGTGGCGGCGCTGGAGACGATCCGCGACTGGGACATGGGGGTGGGGACGGTGATCTCGTTCGGCCCTCAGGACCACCAGGGATCGAGGAAGGTCTGGGGCTGGCGGCTCCAGCCCGACGGTGGCTGGCAGCAAATCGACCTGGAGTGAAGGAGGATCCTTGCGCATCCACCGCCATGCCGCCGCCGCACGCTGCGCGCTCGCCGCGGCGATCCTCGCCGCGCCGGCCGCCGGGCGGCCGCAGGCCGGGGACGCCGAGCTCACCTTCGGCATGTGTGCGCCGTTCACCGGCGCGGCCAAGGAGCTGGGCTTCGGCATGAAGACCGGGGTGGAGGTGGCGTTCGCCGCGCAGAACGACGCCGGCGGCGTCCACGGCCGGAAGCTCCGGCTGGTGGCCGTGGACGACGGGTACGATCCGGCCCGGACCACCGTGGCCATGAAGGACCTCGTCGAGGGGCGGAAGGTCTTCGGCCTGGTGGGGAACGTGGGGACGCCCACCGCCGCGGTGGCGGTGCCGTACGCCAACGACAGGGGCGCGCTCTTCTTCGGCGCCTTCACGGGCGCGAGCCTGCTGCGGAACGATCCGCCGGATCGCTTCGTCTTCAACTTCCGCGCCAGCTACGCCGAGGAGACCGCCGCCATCGTGCGCTACCTGGTGGAGGTGAGGCGCGTCGCGCCCGCCTCGATCGCGGTCTTCGCGCAGGAGGACGGCTTCGGCGACTCCGGGTTCGACGGCGTCGCGCGGGCGATGCGGCGCTACCGCCGCGATCCGGGCAAGATCCTGCGCGTCGGCTACCGGCGCAACACCGCCGACGTGGACGACGCCGTCAAGGCCATCCGGCGCAACGCCCGCGAGGTCAGGGCGGTGGTGATGGTGGCCACCTACAAGCCGGCGGCGCGCTTCATCGAGCGGATCAAGGACGCCGGGCTCGACCTCACGTTCACCAACGTGTCCTTCGTCGGCTCCAACGAGCTGGGCGAGGAGCTGGCCCAGCTCGGCCCCCGGTACCCCGATGGCGTGATGGTGACCCAGGTGGTGCCGAACCCGAACAGCCGCGCCACCGCCATCATCCGCTACCGCGACGAGCTGAAGCGCTACGCGCCCGGCGAGAAGCCCGGGTTCGTCTCGCTGGAGGGCTGGGTGGTGGCGCGGCTCCTCATCGAGGGGCTCCAGCGCGCCGGCAAGCAGCTCACCACCGACGGCGTCATCGAGGCGCTCGAGGCGTTGAAGGGGCTCGACCTCGGCATCGGCGTGCCGCTCACCTTCGGCCCCTCGGAGCACCAGGCCTCGCACAAGGTCTGGGGCTCGGTCATGGACGGCAAGGGCCAGCTCTCGCCGCTCGAGCTGGAGTGACCGGGCGCTCCGGGGCGGGAACCTCGACCGGTCCGGTCCACTCCGACGCCGAGAGCTCGACCGCTCCGGTCGACTTTGAGTGCGGGGAGCCGATCCACTTCGCGTTCGCGATCGCGTATTCTCCGCGGCCGGTCGGCCTCCGCGCGCGACTCGCCCACTCCGGGGAGTCCGCCGCGGCCCGGCCGATCGACTGCGGGAGCGGAAATGAACCGACGCGGCTGGATCGTCACGCTGGCGGGGATGTGCCTGAACCTCGCCCTCGGCATCCTCTACGCCTGGAGCGTCTTCTCCAAGCAGCTCGTGGAGGTGGTCGAGAAGGGCGGCTACGGCTGGACGAAGACGCAGGCGACGCTGCCGTACACCATCGCCATCGCCTGCTTCGCGCTGATGATGATCCCGGCGGGCCGGCTGCAGGACAGGCTCGGCCCCCGCCTGGTGGCGAGCGCCGGCGGCGTCCTCACCGGCCTCGGCCTGGTGGTGGCGAGCTTCGCCACGCCGGGGTTCGCGCTGCCGGCGCTGGTGGGCTTCGGCCTGCTCGGCGGCATGGGGTTCGGGCTCGGCTACGCCGCCGCGACGCCCGCGGCGGTGAAGTGGTTCCCGCCGGAGAAGAAGGGGCTCATCACCGGGCTGGTGGTCGCCGGGTTCGGCATCGCGCCCGTGTACATCGCGCCGCTCTCGAAGCACCTCATCGCCAGCTACGGCGTGGCGATGTCCTTCCGGATCCTGGGCCTGGCGTTCCTGGTGACGGCGACCGCCTGCGCCCAGTTCATCCGGAACCCCGCCGCGCCGGTGAACGTGGCCAAGCCGGGGGCGGCCGCGAAGCCGGGGGTCGTCGACCGGACCTGGCGCGAGGCGATCCGCACGCCGACCTTCTGGATGCTGTGGGTGCAGTACGTCTGCGCGGCGACCGCCGGCCTCATGATCATCGGCCACATCGCGAAGATCGTCGCGGTCCAGTCCGGGAACGCCATCCAGACCGGGTTCCTGTTCGTGGCGATGCTCGCCATCTTCAACGCCAGCGGCCGCATCATCGCCGGCGTCATCTCCGACTACATCGGCCGCGTCATCACCATCGGCCTCGTCTCCATCCTCCAGGCCACGGTGATGATGTTCTTCTCGAGCTTCTCGACCTTCGGCGGCTTCGTCATCGGCGCCGCGGTGGTCGGGTTCAGCTACGGGAGCTGCCTGTCGCTCTTCCCCGCGACGGCCGCCGACAGCTGGGGGACGAAGAACCTGGGCCTCAACTACGGCATCCTCTTCACCGCCTGGGGCGTGGGCGGCGTCATCGGCCCCATGCTCGCGGGCAAGATCGCCGACGCCACCGGCTCGTACGAGGGGGCCTACCACTTCTCGGCGGCGCTCCAGACGCTCGCGTTCCTGCTGGCGATGCTGTCGTACGTGAACGTGTCGGTGAACGTGCCGGACCGCGAGCTGACCATCCGGCTCGGGAAGCGGGCGGGCGGCACCGAGGCCGCCTGATCGCCCCGGCCGCGATCACAGCAATCACAGCGTCAAGCGTCCCCCTTTCCCTGCCCCTCTCCCTCCGCGGAACGGGGGGAGAGGGAAAGAAGCACTCTCGAGCCACGGCGGGAGAGGGGGGGATCGCTCCAGCCCTCGCACGGTGCGGTTGCGCGCGATCCGGGCAGGGGCTGCACGCGCCCCGCTCACGCCGGCGGCGCGCAGGCCTGGCCGGTGCGTGCGATCCGGGCAGGCCAGCGCCGGATCGTGCCCGGCGTCCGGGCGCCAGCGCCGTATTCCGCACGATCCGGAGCGGCCGGGGCGTGCGGCACGCACGGTGCAGTCGCGTCGAGCCGCGCGGGCCACGGGGGTCCGCTGGCCGTCGGTCCGTCGCCACGGACGGAGCCTTCGGCGCTCGACCACACGAGGGAGACGACGATGTCCGAACCGAACACCGCCGGCACCGCCGCACCGGGCGCGAGCTCGAGCCGGGCCACCCTGGGCCTCACCGGGCTCACCATCAACGCCATGGCGCTCATCGCGCCGGGCGCGTTCCTCTGGCTCACCTTCCAGATGCAGTCGCTCTACGGAGCCCCCATGGCCGGCGTGTCCATGTGGTTCGGCATCCTGGCGGCGCTGGCGCTCTGCTTCGCGACCGCCATCAGCTACGCCGAGCTGTCGAAGCTGTACCCCGGCGCCGGCTCCTCGTACTTCTTCGCCGAGCAGGCGTTCCTCAACCGGACCAAGGCGTTCCGGTTCGCGCGCGTCGCCAAGTTCATCACCGGCTGGGCCTCGCACCTCTACTACTGGGTCTACCCGGGCGTCATGGTGGGCGTGACCGCCATCCTCTCCGGTTACCTGCTCAACCAGTTCTTCCCCAACACCTTCAGCGGCACCTACAACAGCCCGCTCTTCATGATCCTCTTCTGCGTGGCCTTCGCCCTGGGCGTCGCCTACATCGCGTTCCGCGGGGTCACCGGCACGACCGGCGTCAACTTCGCCATCAACGTCGTCCAGATCGCCGCCCTGCTCGTCTTCTCGGTGATCGCGATCTCGTACCGGGTGAGCCACCCCGAGGGGTCGAAGGGCTGGCACCTCGTGAACGGCGTCCCGGTGGACTACGTCGTCGCCCAGGAGCCGGTGCTGGAGAACGGCAAGCCCAAGCTCGACGCGAGCGGCGCGCCGGTCACGCAGCCGAAGATGGACGCGGACGGGAACCCCGTGGCGGAGACGAAGGACGGCAAGCCGGTCCCCTTCACGCTCAGCTACGCCGCCGACGCCGCCACGGTGATGGAGCCGATCGACGCAGACCACCCCAAGGAGCTGACGCCGCACTTCAAGTTCCACCCGACCGCCTCGTCGGTGCCGGCGCCGCACGGCTTCTCGTTCATCGTCATCCAGGCCTGCATCGCCATTCTCATCCTGGTCGGCTTCGAGTCGGTGACGGCGATGGGCGAGGAGGCGAAGAACGCGAAGCGGGACATCCCGCGCGCCGTGCTCCTCTCGCTCGGCATCCAGGGCCTGGTCTGCTACGCCATCGAGTACTTCGCGGCCAACTACTTCCTCAACCAGGGCTACACGCTCGCCGACGCCGGCGCGTCCGGCGCCCCGCTGGGCGACATGATGGTGCTGGCCGGCACCTGGCTCTTCGGCAGCTACGCCGCCGGGCGCGCCTTCATGCTGGTCCAGGCCGCGACCGTGTTCCTGGCGCTCATCGGCACGACGCTCTCCTGCCTCTCGACCGGCGCGCGCGTGACCTACGCCATGGGCAAGGACAACGAGGTCCCGGAGCACTTCGGCATGCTCCACGGCAAGCGGCTCACCCCGCACCGCGCCATCTGGACGCTCGCGATGCTGTCCGCGGCGATCGGGATCGTCACGGTGCTCACCTACCTCGGCGGCACGACGCCCGCGGCGCTCGAGGCCAAGTACCAGGGGAGCATCTGGTACAGCTTCGGGCTCTTCGCGCCGGAGACCTACGCCAAGCTCCCCAACAGCCTCGTCATCACCACGCTGGTGTCGAACTTCGGCACCTTCATGCTCTACATGCTCACCTGCATCATCGCGATCGTGGCGTTCCAGGAGCACCACTCCTTCAGCGGGTTCAAGCACATGTTCGTCCCGCTGTTCGGCCTGGTCGCGAACCTGGTCTGCATGCTCTTCTACCTGGTCGGCCCGTTCACGGTGTCGGGGATGAGCGTCAAGGAGCCGTACATCGCCCTCGGCGCCTGCATGCTGTGGGGCGCCTACGGGCTCGCCTACTTCGTGCGGGCCAGCAAGAAGAAGGGAAAGGCCATCCTGGTCGACAAGCCGGTCGCGGCCTGATCGCACGCCGTCGAGAAGCGCGCGGGGCGCGGTCCTCCCGGGCCGTGCCCCGCCGCCCGCTCGGGCGGCGGACCTCAGCCGCGGGGGTAGGCGTCGGTCCCCATCTCCAACGCGTCGAGGCCGCTGTGCTCCACCTCGGGCGGGACGCGGTTCCCCATGAGCCGGTCCACGAGCTTGAAGAACCCGAAGGCGGCGCCGAACACGAAGGCGGCGTTGGTCGCCACCCCGACCAGCTGGGCGGCGAGCTGGCCGGCGTCGCCGAAGAGGAGGCCGCGGACCGGGCCCGCGACGCCGTTCCACCCGGACCCGTAGCTGCCGTCGGCGAAGATCCCCACCGCCAGCGCTCCCCACGTCCCGCACGCACCGTGAACCGCAACCGCGCCCACCGGATCGTCCACGCGGAGCCGCCGCTCCAGGAGGTGGACCACCCAGACCACCAGCACGCCCGCCAGGACGCCGATCAGCACGGCGGCCGCGGGCGCGACGAAGGCGCAGCCGGCGGTGACGGCCACGAGGCCGCCCAGCAGGCCGTTGCAGGCCATGCCCAGGTCGGGCTTGCGGTAGGTGAACCAGACGTAGGCGAGCGCCGAGAGCGCGCCGGCGCTCGACGCCAGCATGGTGTTGACCGCGACGAGGGCGATGCGCGCGTCGGAGGCCGCCAGGGTCGAGCCGGCGTTGAACCCGAACCAGCCGAAGGCGAGGACCAGCGATCCCAGGACCGCGAAGGGCAGGTTGTGGCCCGGCATCGGGGAGATGGTGCCGTCGGCGCGGTACTTGCCGAGCCGCGGGCCGAGCACCAGCGCGCCCGCAAGCGCGGTGATCCCGCCGGTCATGTGCACCACGCTCGACCCGGCGAAGTCGACGTGGCCGTGGCCGAGGCCGGCGTTGACCCCGAGCGCGGACAGCCAGCCGCCGCCCCACACCCAGTTCCCGTAG
>Ga0335084_10002216_pt1 | contig 18655 bp, 17 predicted proteins | sample Lox_Sample_44_FD_206721 | JGI IMG/M metagenome (GOLD analysis project Ga0335084, IMG submission 206721) | Soil microbial communities from Loxahatchee National Wildlife Refuge, Florida, United States - Lox_Sample_4.4 | ecosystem: Environmental > Terrestrial > Soil > Wetlands | place: USA...
CCCGGCCTCGGCGGCGTCCAAGCAGGCGACCACGTCGATCCCGATCGTGCTGGCCATGGTGGGCGATGCCGACAGCATCGGCTTGATCGACAGCCTGGCGCGCCCCGGCGGCAACGTGACCGGCGTCACCGACCAGTCCGTCGAGCTGAGCGCCAAGCGCCTGGAGGTTCTCAAGGATGCGATCCCGAAGGCGACGCGCATCGCGGTGCTCTGGAACGCGGACGATCGGGGCATGACCCTGCGCTATCAGAACGTGGAGAAGGCCGCGCGCGACCTTCGCGTCACTGTGCAGCCGCTCGGGGTCCGCGAGCCCGACGACTTCGACACGGCCTTCTCGGCGATGACGGCCAACCGGCCGGATGCGTTCTTCCTGGTCACCGACGCGCTGACCGTGCTCAACCGCAAGCGCGTCATCGAGTTCGCGCTCACGCATCGAATCCCGGCCATGTTCGAGTTCGGCTACCTCGTCAGGGAGGGCGGGCTGATGTCGTACGGCGCGGACCCCGACGACAACTATCGCCGGGCCGCGACCTACGTGGACCGGCTCTTCAAGGGAGCCTTGCCGGGCACGCTGCCCGTCGAGCGGCCGAGCCGGTACTACCTGACGATCAACCTCAAGACCGCCAGGGCCCTCGGCCTCACGCTGTCCCCCTCCATGCTCCTGCGGGCGGACCAGGTCATCGAATGACGGCCGTGTCGCCGTGCTTGCAGAGGGGGCGCATCCCGCGATACCGTCTGGCCTCGTGAGCCGCCGTCCGACCCAGCCGCACGGGGTGTGCCTGCGCGCTGTGCTTGTCCTGGCGGCGGTGGTGATCGTCGGCGGCTGCGCGTTCGACGGGCCGATGTCCACGCTGGTGGCGCGCTCGGACCTCAACCACTCCATCCTGGGCGTCTACAAGATCATCCTGTGGGCGACGAGCATCATCGGCGTGCTCGTCTTCGCGATCCTGGCCGTCGTCCTGCTGCGCTACCGCGAGCGTCCCGGCGCCGCGCTGCCGCGGCAGATCCACGGCCACACGACGATGGAGATCTCGTGGACGATCGCGCCCGCGCTCATCCTCCTGATCATCGCCATCCCGACCATCCAGGTGATCTTCAAGACGCAGAGCGCGGCCGCGCCCAAGAACGCGCTCGAGGTGACCGTGCGCGGCTGGCAGTGGTGGTGGGAGTTCCGCTATCCCTCGCTCGACGTGGTGACCGCCAACGAGGTCCACCTGCCCGTCGGGCGGCCGGTCGTCTTCTCGCTGGAAGGGCCCGACGTCATCCACAGCCTGTGGATCCCGCAGCTCGGCGGCAAGCGCGACGTGGTGCCGGGGCGCGTGAACCGCATCACGCTGACGCCGGAGGCGCCCGGCGAGTACTGGGGGCAGTGCGCGGAGTTCTGCGGCACCTCCCACGCCAACATGATGCTGCGGGTGATCGTGCAGGAGCCGGCCGCGTTCGACGCCTGGGTCGCCACGCAGAAGGCGCCGGCGCCGGAGCCGGCCGGCGACGCGGTGGCCGGCAAGGAGGTCTTCGCCAGGAGCGCGTGCGTCGGCTGCCACACGATCCGCGGGGTGTCGGCGGGCGTGCTCGGGCCCGACCTCACGCACTTCGCCAGCCGCGCGCTCTTCGGCGCCGGCCTCTGGCCGACCACCGTCGAGAACGTGGCGGCGTGGGTGAAGGATCCGCCCCGGCTCAAGCCCGGCTCCAAGATGCCGAACCTGCACCTGAGCGACGCCGACAGCACGGCGGTGGCGGCCTACCTCATGGGGCTGAAGTGACCGGACTCTGGTCGTGGATCACCACCGTCGACCACAAGCGCATCGGCATCCTCTACGGCGTCAGCGCGCTGGTGTTCTTCCTGGTCGGCGGGGTGGAGGCGCTGATCATCCGGCTGCAGCTGGCGCGGCCCCACGGCACCGTGGTGAGCGCGGAGACCTTCAACGCGCTGTTCACCATGCACGGCACCACCATGGTGTTCCTGGCCGTCATGCCGTTCAGCGCGGCCTTCTTCAACTACATGATCCCGCTCATGATCGGCGCGCGGGACGTGGCCTTCCCGCGGCTGAACGCGCTCTCCTACTGGATCTTCCTGCTGGGCGGCCTCTTCATCAACGCGAGCTTCCTGGTGGGCGCGCCCCCCGACGGCGGCTGGTTCGGCTACACCAGCCTCACGCTGCGCCAGTTCTCGCCGGGCATGAGCATCGACTTCTGGGTGCTCGGGCTGCAGATCCTGGGCGCCTCCTCGGTGATGGCCGGCGTGAACTTCATCACCACCATCCTCAACATGCGCGCGCCCGGCCTCACGCTCATGCGGATGCCGGTGTTCGTCTGGATGTCGCTGGTCGTGCAGTTCCTGATCGTGCTGGCCTTCCCGCCCATCACGATCGGGCTGGTGTTCCTGATGTTCGACCGCTTCTTCGGCACCCACTTCTACGACGTGGCGGCCGGCGGCGACGTGATCCTCTGGCAGCACCTCTTCTGGATCTTCGGCCACCCCGAGGTCTACATCCTGATCCTGCCGGCCTTCGGTATCGTGTCCGAGGTCCTGCCGACCTTCGCGCGCAAGCCGCTGTTCGGCGCGCCGGTGGTGATCTACTCCGGCGTGCTCATCGGCTTCTTCGGCTTCGGCGTGTGGGCCCACCACATGTTCGCCGTCGGCATGGGCCCGGTGGCCGACGCCGTGTTCTCGGTGGGCACGATGCTCATCGCCATTCCCACCGGCGTGAAGATCTTCAACTGGCTGGCCACGCTGTGGGGCGGCACCATCCGGCCCACCGTGGCCTTCCACTACGCGGCCGGCCTCATCGCGCTCTTCACCGTGGGCGGCCTCAGCGGCGTCATGCACTCCTCGCCGCCGGTGGACCTGCAGCAGACCGACAGCTACTTCGTGGTGGCGCACTTCCACTATGTGCTCATCGGCGGCAGCCTGTTCGGCCTGCTGGCCGGCGCCTACTACTGGTGGCCGAAGATCACCGGGCGCCTCCTCGACGAGCGGCTGGGCAAGGTGCAGTTCTGGATCCTCGTGGTCGGCTTCAACCTGACGTTCTTCCCGCAGCACTACCTCGGCGCCATCGGCATGCCGCGCCGGATCTACACGTACGGGCCCGGCCGCGGCTGGGAGTTCTGGAACCTGATGTCGACGGTGGGCGCCTTCGGCATCGGGCTCTCGATCCTGCTCTTCCTCGTCAACGCCGTGCGCTCGCGCCGCGGTCCGGCGGCGCCGGCCGATCCGTGGGACGGCCGCACGCTGGAGTGGCGCACGTCGTCGCCGCCGCCGGTGCACAACTTCGACACCATCCCGCCCGTGTACGGGCGCGACACCTTCTGGCGCGAGAAGCACGGGGACAGCCGCGGCCGCCGGATGACGCCGCCGCCGCCGCACCCCGAGCCGCACGGCATCCACCTGCCGTCCGGCTCCTTCCGGCCGCTGGTGATGGCCGTCGGCATCGTGCTCGCCGCCACCGGCGCGCTCGTCGGCCTCCCGCTGGTCCTGCTCGGCGCCGCCATCGCCGTGGTGGGCGGCTGGTCGTTCGCGCTCGAGCACCATCGCAACCCCGCGCACGTGGACCAGGTCGGCAACCTGGGCGTCGATCACCGCAAGCTGGCCATGTGGATCTTCCTCGGCTCGGAGTGCCTGTTCTTCGGCACGATGATCTCGACCTACCTGGCCTACAAGGGCCGCAGCCTGGTCGGGCCCCACCCGCACGAGGTCCTCAACATCCCGCTCACGACGATCTCGACCTTCGATCTGCTGATGTCCTCGCTGCTGATGGTGCTGGCCCTGCACGCCGTGCAGCGGGGCGACCGCCGGCAGGCGCGCCTGTGGCTGTTCGGCACCGCCTTCTTCGGGCTGATCTTCCTGGGCTTCCAGGCCTGGGAGTTCACCGAGTTCGTGCACGAGGGGCTCACGCTGCAGCAGAACCTGTTCGGCTCGACCTTCTTCGTCCTCACCGGCTTCCACGGCGGCCACGTCGCCATCGGCGTGGCGCTGCTGCTGACGCTGTGGATCCTCGACCTGCGCGGCCGGCTGGGCGTGGAGGACGCCACCAAGGTCGAGGTGGTCGGCCTCTACTGGCACTTCGTCGACATCGTCTGGATCATCATCTTCACCGTGATCTACTTGATCCCATGAGCGACGAGCATTCCTCGGTCGCCACCTACGTGCGGGTCGCCCTGATCCTCACCGCCGTCACCGCGCTCGAGGTCGGCGTCATCTACATCCGTTTCCTGACGCCCATCGTCGTGCCGCTGCTGCTGGTGATGGCCACCGCCAAGTTCGTGCTGGTCGTCATGTTCTTCATGCACCTGCGCTACGATCCGCGCTCGCTCACCGCGGTGTTCGTGGGCCCGCTGATCATGGCCACCCTGCTCGGCCTCGCCCTCATCGCCCTCGTCGGGACCCTGCTCGCGCTCCACCACTGAGGGCCGGCGTGCCGGGCTCCATCCATCCCGAGGTCGTCCTGTTCGCCGCCGTCGCCGCCGCGCTCTACGCCCGCGCGCTCCGCCGGACGCCGGCCACCCGGGGCCAGGCCGCCCGCTTCGTGGGGGCGCTGGCGGCGGTGCTGCTCGCGCTCAACGGGCCCCTGCACGACTGGAGCGACTGGTATCTCTTCAGCGCCCACATGGTGCAGCACCTCGTGCTGACGCTGGTGGCGCCGCCGCTGCTGCTGACCGGCCTGCCGCCCGCCATGGCCGACGGACTGCTGCGCCCGGTGCTGGCGCGCCGGTGGCCGGCGGCGGCGGCGCGCACGGTGACGCGGCCGCTGCCGGCCTTCTCGCTGTACGCGGTCGGGCTCATCGGCTGGCACTTCCCGGCGCCCTACAACGCGGCGCTGGAGATGCACGGCTGGCACGTCGTCGAGCACGTCGTGCTGATGGCGACGGCGCTCATCGGCTGGTGGCCGGTGCTCTCGCCGGCGCGCACGCTGCCGCCGCTGCCGTATGCCGCCCAGCTCCTCTACCTCTTCGTGTTCGGGATGCCGATGACGGTGGTGGCCGCGATGATCGCCAGCGCCGACCAGGTCCTCTATCCGTTCTACGAGGCGGCGCCGCGCATCACCGACCTCACGCCGCTCGCCGATCAGCGGCTGGGCGGCCTCATCATGTGGGTGCCGTCGGGGCTGATCCCGCTCGCCGCCTTCACGATCGTCTTCTTTCGCTGGGTCGCCGCCGAGGCCGACGAGACCGCCTGACCGACGCCGCGTACGTGCCGCAATTCGCCGGCGGTGTCCCGGGGCTCCCCCTGCTATCATGAGTGCCACCCGTCATGAACATCTGCGTCGTGGGCACCGGCTACGTGGGTCTGGTCACCGGTGCCGTCTTCGCCGACCTCGGGAACGACGTCGTCTGCGCCGACAACGACGCCGTCAAGATCGCCGCCCTCGAGGCCGGCCGCATGCCGATCTACGAGCCGGGGCTCGAGGAGATGGTGGCCCGCAACGTCGCCGACGGCCGCCTGACCTTCACCACCGCCCTCGCCGGCGCCGTGCGCCGCGCGGTCATCGTGTTCATCACGGTCGGCACCCCGCCCAAGCCCGACGGCCAGAGCGACCTGACCGCGGTGGAGGACGTGGCGCGCGGCCTCGCCCAGGCCATGGAGCGCTACACGGTGGTGGTCAACAAGTCCACCGTGCCCGTGGGCACCGGCGACTTCGTGCGCGAGGTGATCGAGCGCCACCAGACCACCCCGGTGCCGTTCGACGTCGTGTCCAACCCCGAGTTCCTGCGCGAGGGCTCGGCCATCGAGGACACGCTGCGGCCCGACCGCATCGTGATCGGCGCCCCCACCCCGCAGGTGGCCCTGACGCTGCTGGAGCTGTACGCCCCGCTCGAGCGCCCCATGATCATCACCGACGTGCCGTCGGCCGAGATGATCAAGTACGCCTCCAACGCCTTTCTCTCCACCAAGATCTCGTTCATCAACGCCATCGCCAACATCTGCGAGCTGGCCGGCGCCGACGTCACCCAGGTGATGAAGGGCATGGGCCTCGACCCACGCATCGGCGCCGCCTTCCTGGCCGCCGGCCTCGGCTACGGCGGCTCCTGCTTTCCCAAGGACACCGACTCGCTCGTGCACACCGCCGCCACGCTCGGCTACGACTTCGCGCTGCTGCGCGCGGTGGTGGAGGTCAACCGCGAGCGGGCCGGCCACTTCGTGGACCTCCTCGTCAAGGCCCTGGGGCCGCTCGACGGCCGCGTGATCGCCGTGCTCGGGCTGGCCTTCAAGCCCAACACCGACGACATGCGCGAGGCCAAGTCGGTCGAGGTGGTGGAGCGCCTGCGGGAGCGCGGGGCCACCGTGCGGGTCTACGACCCGGTGGCCATGGACCACGCCCGCACGCTGCTGCCGGCCGGCGTCGTCTACTGCGCCTCGCCCTTCGAGGCGGCCGGCGGCGCCGACGCCGTGGCGCTGGTCACCGAGTGGAACGAGTTCAAGTTCCTCAACCTCGAGCGGCTGCGCGGCGTGATGCGCCGGCCGGTCGTGTTCGACGGCCGTAATCTCTGGGAGCCGGACCGGATGCGCCGCCTCGGCTTCGAGTACTACTCGATCGGCCGCAAGCCCGTCCTGCCGTCCTGAGCCCCCACGCCGGGGATCGAGCCGGAGCGCAACGATGCGGGTGCTGGTAACGGGAGCCGCGGGATTCATCGGGTCCCACCTCTGCGAGTCGCTGCTGGCCCGCGACTGCGACGTGGTGGGCGTGGACAACTTCATCACCGGCTCCGCCGAGAACCTCACGTCGTTCACGCACCACCGCCGCTTCACGTTCATGCGCCACGACGTCAGCGCCTACGTCGACGTGGCCGGGCCGCTCGACTGGGTGCTGCACTTCGCCAGCCCCGCCTCGCCGCGCGACTACCTGGAGCTGCCGATCCAGACGCTGAAGGTCGGCGCGCTCGGCACCCACAACGCGCTCGGCCTCGCCAAGGCCAAGGGCGCGCGCTTCCTGCTCGCCTCCACCTCCGAGGTGTACGGCGACCCGCTCGTGCACCCGCAGCGCGAGGACTACTGGGGCAACGTCAACCCGATCGGCCCGCGCGGCGTCTACGACGAGGCCAAGCGCTTCGCCGAGGCCATCACGATGGCCTACCACCGCACGCACGGCGTCGACACGCGTATCGTTCGTATTTTCAACACCCATGGACCCCGCCAGCGGCTCAACGACGGGCGCGCGATCCCCGCCTTCATGACGCAGGCGCTGACCGGCATCCCGCTCACCGTCTTCGGCGACGGCTCGCAGACGCGCTCCTTCCAGTACATCTCGGACCTGGTCGAGGGCGTATGGTTGCTGATGCAGCACGGCGACAGCCAGCCGGTGAACATGGGGAATCCTCAAGAAGTGACGCTGCTGGACCTCGCCAAGCGCATCATCCGGCTGTCGGGCTCGCGCAGTGAGATCGTGTTCCGGCCGCTGCCCGAGGACGATCCCAAGGTGCGCCAGCCCGACATCACGCGCGCGCGGACGCTGCTCGGCTGGCAGCCGCGCGTGGATACCGACGAGGGGCTGAAGCTGACGCTCGCGTGGTTTCGCGAGCGTGTGGGCCGCTGACCCGATGAAAGGAGTGGAGGCATGATCGACGAGGAGCTCAAGGCCGTCCTGGTGTGTCCGGCCTGCAAGGGCGATCTGCTGTACGAGGCGGAGGACACGCGCATCATCTGCCGGGCCTGCCGCAAGGTCTTTCCGGTCCGCGACGGCATTCCCGTCATGCTGATCAACGAGGCGCAGCCCTGGTCGCCCGGCCCGTAGCCAGCGCCACCCAGGCGGTCATCCTGGCCGGCGGCCAGGGCACGCGGCTGCGGCCGCTCACGCTGGCGCGGGCCAAGCCGGTGGTGCCGCTGCTCGGCCGCCCGTTCCTCGCCTACCAGCTGGCGCTGCTGCGCGCGCACGGCGTCACCGACGTGATCCTCGCCTGCTCGTACCGCGTGGACGACGTCAAGCAGGCGCTGGGCGAGGCCGAGCACCTCGGCGTGCGGCTGCGCTACGTGGTGGAGACGGAGCCGCTCGGCACCGGCGGCGGCGTGCGCAACGCGGCCGACCTCGCGCGCGGCACCGTCTTCGTGCTCAACGGCGACGTCCTCACCGACGCCGACCTCACCGCCATGCGCCACTTCCACGAGACGCACGGCTCGCGCACCACGATCTACCTCACCCGCGTGGCCGACCCCCGCGCCTATGGGCTGGTCGAGCTGCGCGAGGACGGGCGGCTGGCGCGCTTCCGCGAGAAGCCGACCGGCGACGAGCCGATCACCACCGACACCATCAACGCCGGCATCTACCTGATCGACGCCGCCCTGCTCACGCGGATCCCGGCCGGGCGCGTCGTCTCCATCGAGCGCGAATTCTTTCCCGCGCTCATCGCCGACTCCATTCCGGCCTACGGCTGGGTCGCCGACAACTACTGGCGCGACGTCGGCAGCCCGGGCGCCTACCGCGCCGCCCAGATCGACATGCTGGACGGACGCGTGCACACCTCGCTGCCCCCGCCGGGCCGGCAGGTCCGCCCGGGCGTGTGGCTCGGCGACGGCGTCGAGGTGGCGGCCGGCGCCGCCCTCGCCCCGCCGGTGGTGATCGGTGACGGCACCCGCGTCGGGTTCGGCGCGGTGGTGGGCTCTCACGCCGTGCTCGGCCGCGGCTGCCGGATCGGGCCTCACGCCCGCGTGGCCGAGTCCATCCTGTGGGAGCGCGTGAGCCTCTCCGAGCACGCCGTGGCGGCCGGCTGCGTCCTGGCCGACGACGTGAGCCTGGGCGCCCACGCCGAGCTGGGCCCCGGCGTCGTCCTCGAGTCGGGGGCCGTCGTGGCCGAGCGGAGCAAGTTCCCGGGCTGACGCCGCCGCCGCCGGGAGCGTGTGACGCGACGTGCTAGACTGACGACGATGAGCCTGTCCCGCATCCGAAACTTCTCCATCGTGGCCCACATCGATCACGGCAAGTCGACGCTGGCCGATCGCCTGCTCGCGCTCACCGGCACGATGGACGCCAAGAAGGCCGTCGACCAGGTGCTCGACTCGATGGACCTCGAGCGCGAGCGCGGCATCACCATCAAGGCGCACACGGTGCGGCTCCTCTACCGGGCCCGGGACGGCCACGAGTACACGCTGAACCTCATCGACACGCCGGGCCACGTCGACTTCTCCTACGAGGTCTCGCGCGCGCTGGCCGCCTGCGAGGGCGCCGTCCTGATCGTGGACGCCGCCCAGGGCATCGAGGCGCAGACGCTGGCCAACTTCTACCTGGCCGCCGACGCCGGGCTCACGATCATCCCCGTCATCAACAAGATCGACCTGCCGGCGGCCGACGTGGAGGGCACCCGGGAGCAGATCACCGAGACGCTCGACCTCGACGGCACCGAGGCGCTGGCCATCTCGGCCAAGCACGGCACCGGCGTGCCGGAGGTGCTCGAGGCGATCGTGGCCCGCATCCCGCCGCCGGCCGGCGAGCTCGAGGCGCCGCTGAAGGCGCTCGTGTTCGACTCGTTCTACGACTCCTACCAGGGCGTGGTGATCTACGTGCGGCTGAAGGACGGGCGCGTGCGGCCGTCCACCAAGATCCTCATGATGGGCAACGGGCGCACCTACGACGTGGCGCAGGTGGGCGTGTTCAGCCCCGACATGCGGCAGGTCGAGGAGCTGTCGGCGGGCCAGGTCGGCTACATCACCGCCGCCATCAAGCGCGTGGCCGACGCCAAGGTGGGCGACACCATCACCGAGGCGCTGCGCCCTACCGAGGCGCCGTTCCCCGGCTACCGCGACGCCAAGCCGATGGTGTTCGCCGGCCTCTACCCGATCGAGGACACCGAGTACGAGACGCTGCGCGACGCGCTGGAGAAGCTGCGCCTCAACGACCCCGCCTTCAGCTACGAGCCGGAGACGTCGCTGGCGCTGGGCTACGGCTTCCGCTGCGGCTTCCTCGGCATGCTGCACATGGAGATCGTGCAGGAGCGGCTGGAGCGCGAGTTCAACCTCTCGCTCATCGTCACCGCGCCCTCCGTGCAGTACAAGGTGCTGACCACCGCCGGCGAGGTGCTCGACATCGACAATCCCTCCAGGCTGCCCACGCCGGACCGCATCGAGCAGATGGAGGAGCCCTACGTGACCTCGTCGGTGTACGTGCCGACCGAGTTCATGACGGCCATCTACAAGCTGGCCCAGGAGAAGCGCGGCGAGCACAAGTCGCTCGAGTACCTCGGCAAGCGCGTGCACATCCGCTTCGACTTCCCGCTGTCGGAGATCGTCATCGACTTCTACGACAAGCTGAAGTCGATCTCCAAGGGCTACGCCTCGTTCGACTACGAGTTCGCCGACTTCCGTCCGTCCGACCTCGTGAAGCTCGACATCCTGCTCAACGGCGACCCGGTGGACGCGCTCTCCATCATCGTCCACCGCGACAAGGCCTACGAGCGGGGCAAGGCGCTGGTGGAGAAGCTGCGCGGCGTCATTCCCCGCCAGCTCTACGAGGTGGCCATCCAGGCCGCCATCGGCAGCCGCGTCATCGCCCGCGAGACGGTCAAGGCCATGGGCAAGAACGTCACCGCCAAGTGCTACGGCGGCGACATCACGCGCAAGCGCAAGCTGCTCGAGCGCCAGAAGGAAGGCAAGAAGCGCATGAAGCAGGTCGGGAAGGTGGAGGTCCCGCAGGAGGCCTTCCTGTCGGTCCTCAAGAGCTGAGCATGGACGAGCCGCGTCTGCGGGACGCCCCCACCACCCCGTCCGCCACCGACCCGGCGGCGGTCAACGGCCAGCCGGGCGCGCCGCCCATCGACGTCCCCCGCCGCCGCAAGTCGGTGCTGCGGGAATACGTCGAGGCGATCGCCATCGCCATCCTGCTGGCCCTGGTCATCCGCACCCTCATCGTGCAGGCCTTCACCATTCCGTCGGGCTCGATGATGGACACGCTGCTGGTCGGCGACTACATCCTGGTCAACAAGTTCCTCTACGGGCCCGAGCTGCCGATGACCGAGTACCGGCTGCCGGCGCTGCGGCTGCCGCACCGCGGCGACATCATCGTGTTCAAGTACCCCCAGGACGAGAAGCGCGACTTCATCAAGCGCATCATCGGCACCCCGGGCGACACCGTGCAGGTGCGCGGCCAGCAGGTGTTCATCAATGGCAAGCCGCTGGAGGAGTCGTCGTACGTGCGCCGCAACCCCACCGCGCTGCCCCACGGCGGCTCCGCGTTCTGCGGATACGCCTACGCGTGCGAGCCACTCGTCGTCCCGCCCGACTCCTACTTCGTCATGGGCGACAACCGCGACAACTCGCAGGACTCGCGCTACTGGGGCTTCGTGAAGCGCGACAAGATAAAAGGCAAAGCCTTCCTCATCTACTGGTCGTGGGACAGCGACCGTCACTGGCTGCGGTGGTGGCGGCTCGGGCGCTACATCCCCTAGGCTCGCGTCGCGGGGGGCGGGGCGGGCCGGGTCCGGCGACCACAAGGTTTTTGGCGTAGAACGTGATGCGTGATCCCTTCTCTCCGTCCGGCTCGGTAATCCGCGGGGGAAATGGGTCGGCGGACCCAGCCCGCCCCGCCCCCCGCGACGCTACCCTGGGCGTGCTCGCCGAGACATCACCAGGCAGTCAGTCGCTCGGCCTCTACATCCACGTACCGTTTTGCACGAAGCGTTGCTATTACTGCTCGTTCAACACGGCCCCGCTGGAGCAGGACAGCGAGATGCGGCGGTATGTTCGAGCGTTGAGGACGGAGCTCGACATCCTGGCCACGACCGGATGGGCTTCGCGGGTTTCATTACAGACAGTTTTTTTCGGGGGTGGTACGCCGTCCCTGCTCGACGCTGCCGACATGGCTGCGATCCTCGACAACATCCGCTCCCGTTTCACGCTGGAGCCCGGGGCGGAAGTCACGGTGGAGTGCAACCCGGAGAGCGTGAGCCGCGAGAAGCTGGCAGCGTATCGGCGGGCCGGCGTCAATCGCATCAGTCTGGGGGTGCAGTCGCTGGACGATTCGCTCCTGCCGGTGCTGGGGCGGCTGCACGACGCGGGCGGGGCGCGGCGGGCATTCGACGAGGTCCGCGCGGCGGGGTTCAACAACGTCAGCGTGGACCTGATGTACGGGCTGCCGAAGCAGGACGCGGGGACATGGGCGCGGAGCGTGGAGGGCGTGCTCGGCTGGATGCCGGAGCATCTGTCGGCGTACGGGCTGACGCTCGACGCGGGGAGCGTGTGGGCGGCGACCGGGGTGGCGGGGCTGCCGGCGGAGGGCGCGGTCGTCGAGCAGTACTGGGCGCTCGCGCGGGCGGCGGCGGCGCGCGGATTCGAGCACTACGAGATCTCGAACTACGCGCGGCCGGGCTTCCGCTCACGCCACAACCAGATCTACTGGCGAGCGGCCGAGTACCTGGCGTGCGGGCCCGGCGCCTGCGGCTTCGTGGGCGACGTGCGCTACGGCAACGTCAAGCCGGTGGCGCGCTACTGCGCCATGCTGGAGGGCGGTGCGCTGCCCATCGACACCTCCGAGCGCCTGACGGCGCGCCAGCGCCTGGGCGAGCGCCTGATCCTCGGCCTGCGCCTGGCCGACGGCGTGCCGCGCGCCTGGCTCGACGAGCGCGTGGCCGGCAACGCCGCCCTCGCCCGCCGCGCCACCGCCTGGCGCGAGGCCGGCATCCTGGCCGACCGGGGTGACCACGTGGTGCTGACCGAGGCCGGCTTCCTCGTCTCGGACGGCGTGTTCGTCGAGCTGGTGTGACGAACCGGAGGGAGCCGTCGCCGGCCCCCTCCGGTCCATCCGGCTGCTAATCGTCGTCGTCCCAGCCGTGGTGGTGGTCCTTGTCGTCGCCGTTCATCGCCTCGGCCACGCCCGGATTGGGGATGATCTCCCATGTGTTGTTGTCGCCGTGCTGCTGCGTGTAGAAGACGCGCCACCTGCCGTCGAACGGGCGCGGCGTCTTGTTGCCGAGGACCCCGTTGATCGCCGGATCGCCGTCCGACACGTGGATGCCGGTGATCTCGTTGTCGCCGTCGTTGCCCAGGCCCCCCGTGTGGGCGTCGATCGTCGCCGACGCATCACGACCCTGCGCCAGGATGCGGACCGGCTGATTTGCCGCATTCGAGTAGTCGAGGCGCACGTCGAAGAGGAACATCGAGTCCAGCCCGTTGCGCTGCGTGTGCAGCCCGTCGCCGGCGTCCTCGACGGAGAGCAGGTGGTCCCTGGTGAGGAAGGCCAGGTTGTCGAGCCCGGTGTGCGCCACGTCGCCGAGGAAGAACAGGCTCAGCGTACCGTGGTCGTCCGTCGGCCGGCGCTGGGACAGCTTGAACAGCCCGCCGAAGCCGCCGAAGGCGCGGCCGGCCTGGGTCAGCGCGTTGGTGTCGCCGGTCTCGGTGAAGAAGAACTCGCCGAAGCCCGTCCCGGGCCGGAACATGCCGTTCTCCGGGCGCTTGAACGGCGTGCCCTTCCCCTTGGCGAGCCCGTTGGCGTCGAACGGCGTGCTGCCGTCGAGCGCCGTGTCGTGGACCGTGACCCAGTGCGTGTCGAACTTGAGACCGTAGGTGTGCAGATCCTTGACGTCCTGCGAGAGGATGTCGTCGTCGGCGACCACGCTGTTGAACAGGATGTCGCCGGCGTGCGCCTTGGACTTCACGGCCAGCACCTGCAGCTTGCCGCCGGCCTTCAGGTCGCTCTTGTCGTAGGGGATGAAGCGGTAGATGAAGCTGTTCGGCTGCTTGGCCTGCTTGTTGACGGCGCCGCTGGCGCCGCCGACATCCTCGGCAAGCCACAGCTGGCCGGCGGAGTCGGCCTGGATGCCCTCATAGCCAGCACGGCCGAGCACTCCGGAGATGTCCTCCACAGCGGAAGGCACGTCGAGCGTGGCCTGCCAGACGCCGCCGGTGACCGCGGCGCCGAACTCGGCCGTGAACAGCAAGCGCTGCGCCCACGGGTACCACGTCGAGCCGTCGAACACCGGCAGCGGGTTGCCCGCGACGTCCTTGGTGCCCATCAGCGTCACGCGATGCGCGACGTCGGCATCGAGATTGATACGCGTGATGTAGCCCTGCTGGTTCGGAAATGCACCGGGGCCGGACTCGTGGCCCTGGAACATGAAGTGGGTGCCGTAGTCGTAGCTCGGATCGGCGCCGCGCTGGCCCCGCAGCACGAGGTAGGTGTTCTTGTCGGGCTCCGTCTTGTGGGCCTCGCCCGGAGCCGCCGGCGGCGGCAACGGGACCAGGTTCGGCTTGTCGTCGTTGTAGCCGTAGTACTTGGCCGGCGACTGTGGATTTTCGAGCAGCATCGAGCCGGTGGCCCGGATGACCTGATCCAGCTCCACGGACAGGACATTGGGCGCGACGACGCCGGGCGCCTTGGGATTCGCGCTGGGGACGGGCGTCAGGCTCTGGGCCCCGGCGGTCGCGGCGCCGAGGGTCAGGCAGCCGGCGAGAGCAGCGGTCGCCATCGTGGTGTAACGCGGCATACGGCCTCCTTCTTCGTGCGAGGGAATGTGAGGTTTACCGCCGCCCGTGACGGTAGAGGCCGTTCGTGACTGGACGATGGCGGCAACACGAAGTTGCCGCAGCAATCCGGCGACGCTTCAGGCGCCGGCGAGCAAGCGGCGCGAGGCCTCTTCCGTCGCCTCGTCGGCGGGGAAGAAGGACTCGATGCGCAACTCCTGCAGCGTGATGTCGTGCGGCGTGCCGAGGCTGGTGAGCGTGGTGAAGTAGCGCAGGCGCAGCCCGCCGCGCGAGAACTCGATGGGCAGGAACGGCGCCGTGGAGGCGTCGAGGTCGAGGCTGCGCCACTGGCGCGGCACGTCGGGATAGGCCAGCAGCTCCTCCAGGAGCCGGCGCGTGTCGTCGTCGCCGCGCCCGCTCACCGCGTCGCGGTGCAGCCACTGGATCAGCGAGGCGGCCGTGGCCTCCCAGTTGACGATGAAGGGGCGGAACCCGCTCGGGTGGAACATGAGCCGCATGGCGTTGGGTGGGCCCAGCGCGGCCACGGCCGCCGGATCGAGGAACACGGCCTGCACGCGCGCGCTGCCGTCGTTGACGCGCAGCACGTTCCAGTGGCGGTCGAGCACCAGCGCCGGGTACGGCTCCTGCTGGTGCAGGATGAAATCGAGCGCCCGGCGCACCTGGGCCATGGCCGGCGCCTCCAGGCTGGTGGCGCGATAGACGGGCGCGAAGCCGGCGCTGGTGAGCAGATCGTTGCGGTCCCGCAGCGGCACGTCGAGCGCCCGCGCCAGCAGCAGCACCATCTCGCGGCTGGGCCGGGCCCGTCCCGTCTCGATGAAGCTCAGGTGGCGCGTGGACACGCCGGCCTCCACCGCGAGATCGAGCTGGCTCAGGCGCCGGCGCGTGCGCCAGCGGCGCAGCAGCGATCCGAAGCCGATCTCGGCGAGCGGCGCGGTGCCGTCCATGGCGGGGAATCTACACCGCCTCCGCGAGCATCCGAAATTACCTCCCGAGTAATTGCGGCGCCGCGGGCCGAGGGCCAGCATTGCGGGTATAAGCTGAGGTTCGGAGAAGGAGGACGGCGGGATGGCGCTGGACGCGGCGACGATCACCGAGCGCTTCAAGGGCACGCTGGGCGAGCTGCTGGGCATTCGCTTCGTGGAGGCGAGCCCCGAGCGCGTGGTGGCCGAGCTCGACTGGCGCCAGGACCTCACCACGGTGGGCGGCGCGCTGCACGGCGGCACGCTGATGGCCTTCGCCGACACGGTGGGCGCCGCCGCCACCGTCATCAACCTGCCGCCCGGCGCCTCCACCACGACGCTGGAGTCGAAGACCAACTTCTTCGCGCCGGGACGGCCCGGCGTCGTGCGCGCCGAGTCCACCCCGCTCCACCGGGGCAAGCGCACGCACGTGTGGCAAACGCGGGTGACCGACGGCGCCGGCCGCCTGCTGTCGCTGACCACGCAGACGCAGATGGTGCTCACCACGTAACACCGAGGGAGGACACGATGGGAGCGAAGGGCGAGACGTTCGCCAGGCAGTTCGAAGCGAAGGCGCAGGAAGCCACGGCCGTGATCGAGAAGCTGAGCGACGCCGACTGGAAGAAGGTGACGGCGGCCGAGAAGTGGCCGGTCGGCGTGACGGCGCACCACATCGCCTCCGCGCACCAGGGCATCGGCGGCATCATGAAGGCGCTGGCCGACGGCAAGTCGGGCCCGAACATCCCGATGGAAGCTCTCAATCAGATGAACGCCCAGCACGCCAAGGACTTCGCCGGCTGCACGAAGGCGGAGACGGTCGAGCTCCACAAGAAGAACGCGGCGGCCGCCGCCGCGCTGCTGCGCGGCATCGACGACGCGGCGTTCGACAAGAGCGGCAGCGTGTTCAGCGGCGCCCCGGCCATGAGCGCCGGCCAGATGGCCGGCATCCTCTGCAGCCACATCGACGAGCACCTCGGCAGCATCAAGAAGACCGTGGGGTAATCAATCGAGATGGGGGGCCCCGAGATGGCCCCCCATACCCCCCCGACCCCCCGACGTTCGGGGCGTCCCGGCGAAGCCGTGGCGCCCCTCTATTCCCGACCTACCCCGGACGACCTCTCGCCCGGCGGGCGCCGGCTATGCTACTTCTACGGGACGCGGAGGGCGACGAGGTGACCGTGCCGGAGGAGGGGCCGTGGGCAAGGTAGGCGGCGGCATCGAGGCGCTGCGCGGCGCGGTCGAGCTGCTGGCCGCCGGCGACTGGCAGCAGGCGCACACGATCGTGCAGGAGCACGAGACGCCGCTGGCGGCCTGGCTGCACGGCATCGTCCACACGCTCGAAGGGGACCTCGACAACGCGCGGTACTGGTACCGCAAGGCCGACCGTGTCTTCCGCGGCGCCGAGGCCGTGCAGGAGGAGATCATGGCGGCGCGCCGCCGGGTACAGGATGAGCGTGCCAGCTGACGCGGGTATCCGCGCGGCGATCGACCTGCTCTCGGCGTGGATCGAGTCGCAGATGGCCTACGCCGGCCAGCCGGGGCTCTCGATCGCGATCCTCCACGATCAGGAGCTGGTGTGGGCGGCGGGCTTCGGCCGCGCCAGCATCGAAGGCAACCGGCCGGCCACCCCCGAGACGCTCTATCGCATCGCCTCCATCACCAAGCTCTTCACGAGCACGGCGATCTTGCAGCTGCGCGACGCCGGCCGCCTGCAGCTCGACGACCCGATCGCCCGGCACCTGCCGTGGTTCTCGATCGGCCAGCCGTACGCGGAGGCGCCGGTGATCACCATCCGTCACCTGCTCACGCACACGGCCGGCCTGCCGCGGGAGGCGGGGTTCCCCTACTGGAGCGACGGCGACTTCCCCACGATCGAGAAGGTGCGCGAGCGGCTGCCCGGGCAGCGCGCGGCGCTGCCGACGGAGACCGAGTGGAAGTACTCCAACCTCGGCCTCACGATGGCCGGCGAGATCGTGGCGGCCGTCTCCGGCCGCCCCTACGCCGACTACGTCGCCGAGCACGTGCTGGAGCCGCTCGGCATGAAGCACACGTTCGTCACCACGCCGCCCGCCGATCATCCGGACCTGGCGGTCGGCTACGAGCGGCGGCTGCCCGGCGGCGGCCGCGCGCCGGCGCCGCACACCGACGGCCGCGGTATCACGGCCGCCGCCGGCATGACGACGTGCGCGACCGATCTGGCGCGCTTCGCGATGCTGCAGTTCCGTGAGGGCGCCGCCGGCGGGTCCCAGATCTTGAAGTCGAGCACGCTGCGCGAGATGCAGCGCCCGCACTGGGTGGAGCCCGACTGGACGGCGGGCTGGGGCCTCGGCTTCCGCATCATCCGCCAGAACGGCAAGACGTACGTCGGCCACGGCGGCGCCCTGCGCGGCTATCGCACGCAGCTGCAGCTCTGCCCGGCCGAGCGCGTCGGCGTCGTCGTGCTCACCAACGCCGACGACGGCGACCCGCTGAAGTACGCGGACAAGGCCTTCCTGTGGGTGGCGCCGGCCATCGCCAAGGCCGCCGCGGCGGCCGCCGCCACCGCGCCGGCCGGCTGGGAGCGCTACGCCGGCCGCTATCGCAACGCCTGGGGCGACGCCCAGGTGCTCCTGGTGGACGGACGCCTGGCCATGCTCGATCCGTCGCTGCCCGATCCGATGCCGAACGTGATCTGGCTCAATCCGGCCGGCGAGCACACGTTCCGCGCGGAGACGCGCAACGGCTTCGGCGCCAACGGCGAGCCGGTGGTGTTCGAGCTGGACGCCGCCGGCCGCGTGCGCCGCATCAAGATCGGCGAGAACTACCTCAACGCTGTCGAAACATGGTAGTGCGAACCCGAGGCGCCGTCCGGGCGCCGAGGCGAGCCTGCGAAGAGACAAGGAGGCGTGATGCTCGAGCTGGAGACCCCGCTGGACATCAAGCAGCACGTCGGCCGTGAGCTGGGCCCGTCCGAGTGGATGACGGTGGACCAGCCGATGATCGACACGTTCGCGGCCGCGACCGGCGACCACCAGTGGATCCACGTGGACGTCGAGCGCGCGAAGAAGGAGATGCCCGGCGGCAAGACGATCGCCCACGGCTATCTCACGCTGTCGCTGGTGCCGCGCCTGGCCGCCACCCTGACGCGCGTGAAGAAGCGCAGCCGCGGCGTGAACTACGGCTCCAACAAGGTGCGCTTCATCAATCCCGTGCCGGCCGGCGCCCGCATCCGCCTGCGCCAGCGCATCAAGAACGTCGAGGACATCCCGGGCGGCGTCCGCGTGACCTCCGAGATGACCGTCGAGATCGAGGGCCA
>Ga0335084_10002217_pt1 | contig 18650 bp, 20 predicted proteins | sample Lox_Sample_44_FD_206721 | JGI IMG/M metagenome (GOLD analysis project Ga0335084, IMG submission 206721) | Soil microbial communities from Loxahatchee National Wildlife Refuge, Florida, United States - Lox_Sample_4.4 | ecosystem: Environmental > Terrestrial > Soil > Wetlands | place: USA...
GGACGCTTGGCGATCTCCGGCAGCAGCGCTTCGGAGCATTCGATCTCGCCGAGGACCAGCGTGCTCCGGATCCGAATCACACGGGCGCGCTCGGGCGGGGTGAGGCCGATGCAGTTGAGCGCGTTCTCCACGGCCTCGCGATCGCTCTCGAACACGAGCGGTAGCTTGGCGCCATTGGGGGCGCAGGCGGTGAGGGTGTTGATAGCGGTGGGCTTCCAGTCGATCTTCTCGGCGAGCCGTCGGGTCGTGAAGTCGGCGTTGCCGATCCCGGTGGCGTTGCCGTGGCTCTCGTCGGTGAGATCGAGCGCGACGATCCACAGGATCTTGGGGTCGGCGGGAAACGGCTCGTGCGGGTTGGACGGCCGGCCGATGACGTTGGTATCCATGCCGGAGCCCGAGACGTTCTTGCCGATCTCCTCCACCACCAGCACGTCGAGGGGGGAGAACGGCAGCCGCGCCATCCAGGTGCGGGCGTCCTTCAAGAGGCGGCGCTCCCCCGCTTCCAGGTCGGCCGCATTGAAGGCCTCCACGCACGCGGTCTCGTCGTAGCCGTTCTCGACGATGCCGAGCCCGAATCCGATGTGGGCCTTCGCCAGCATCTCGCGGCCCACCGAAGTGATGACGGTCTCGTAGCCGTGGTTGACGTTGGCCCGGTGGTACTGGGTCGCGCCGTGGTACTTGCCGAGCCCGATCGTCATCATCTTGAAGAGGCCGGATTCGATCGAGCCCTTGAAGTCGGTATGGGGCTTGATCCGATTGACCACCCCGATCCAGTCGGCCTCGGAGGCGGTCCGATCGAGCCAGACCGGCAGCCCGAGGGCCTCCCCGACCTGGACCACGTCCATGGAAGCCCGGACCTCGCAGCCCATGGTGGCATCGGTGATGCCGTAGTGGGCCAGGACCGATCGCTGGCCCTGGGCGGTGGCGCCGCCGTGGCTCCCCATGGCCGGGAACACGAACGGGCGGGCGCCCAGCGCCTTCAGCCAGTCCACGGTGGCGCGGACGATCACGTCGATGTTGGCGATCCCGCGGCTCCCTGCCCCGACCGCCACGGTATCCCCACGCTTGACGGGTAGATGCGCGGCCGCGAGGGTCCGGGCCACCCCGCCGGGGATGTCCTCGAGCCGGGTCCGCTGGAAGGTCTGTCGCACGCGATACATCATGGGGAGCGTCACCGGCCCCAGCGGCGGCATGGCGGGATGATATGAAGTCGACCCGAGGCGTGTCAACGAAAGCGTCCCTCGAGCGACCCTCCCCGAGTGCCGCCGAATGCCCGCGAGCGGCCCCCTAGACCCGCGTCGGAGATGCCCGCGGTCAGGGAGCGGCCTGTGAGTGACGCGGATTGACAACGGCGCTCGAGATGACGAACGAGCGGCTGCCGAACGATCTCGCGGAGATCGCGCGGGCCACGCTCCTGGATCCGTGGGGCACCCCATACCAGTATCTGAACTTCGCTCTGGGAACCGGCCAGCCCCGGAAGGACCACGCGCTCCACCCGCTGAACACGGAGTTCGATCTCTACAGCAAGGGCAAGGATGGCGAAAGCCAGGCGCCCCTCAGCGCGAACGTCAGCCGCGACGACATCATCCGCGCGAACGACGGCCAGTACATCGGTCTTGCCTCCAACTACTGAGCCGGACACGGGGCGATGAGACTCGACGCGCGGATGTTCACGAGCAACGTCGCCCGGCGTGCCTTCGCCCTGTTCGTCGCCTGCGCCCTGGTCCCGGTGTCCGCGCTCGCGGCGCTCGCGCTCCACCAGGTCACCGCCCAGCTACACGAGCAGGCCGAGCGGAGGCTGCACCAGGCCAGCAAGGCGGTCGCGATGACCCTGGTGAATCGCCTGCTGGCCGCCGACGCCGCGCTCATGACAATCGCGGCTTCGACCGGCGCGCCGGCCGGGAGCCCGCCTCCCCCATTCCTCGGCGTGGCGCTGTCGTCCGGAGATGGCCGCGACCGGGTGCTCCTCGGCGAGATGGACCGATCCCCCACTCTGACCGTCGCGCGGTTCACCAGCCTGAAGCGCGGAAGATCGGTCCTTTCCATCGAGCGGGAAGCGGCGGCCTCGGTACGCTTCGTCATCAGCCACGCACTCGACCCGGACGATCTCGCGCGCGGGATCCTGCACGGCACCGTCGATCCGGCGTTCCTGTGGGCGCTCGACGACGAAGCGGGCCTCCCGCGCGACACCAAGCTGGTCGTCCTCGACGAGGCGGGGCGCCCGCTCTTCTCGTCGTTCGGCGTGAATCGCGCGCTGCCCGACGCGGTCACGCGCCAGGCGCGCCAGCGAATCGCGGGGAGCTTCGAGTGGCGGGACGGGGGCGAGGACTACATCGCCACGCACTGGTCGCTGTTCCTGCAGGCCAGCTTCGCGGCCCCCAGGTGGACCATCGTGCTGAATCGGGCGAAAGCGGAGGTCTTCGCTCCGATCGCCGCCTTCAAGCGCACGTTCCTCCTCGTCGTGGTCCTGACGATCCTGACCGTTCTGCTCTTGAGCGTCCGGCAGATACGGAGAAGCTTGACGCCGGTCGCACAGCTGAAGGAGGGCGCACGCCGTCTCGCCATGGGCGACCTCGACACGCGCGTCGAGGTGGCCGGCCGCGACGAGTTCGCGGAGCTCGCCACCGCCTTCAACGTCATGGCGAGCCAGCTCGGCCGGCAGTTCCGCACGCTGGCGATGCGACGGGAGATCAGCGCGGCCCTGAGCCCGAGACAGGGAGTCGACGAGCTGCTCCGGGCCTGCGCCCAGTCGCTGACGCGTCATCTGGACATCGCCGCGGTCGGCGTCTGGATGCTCGGAGCCGACCGCTCGACGCTCGAGCTGCGGGCCAGCGCCCGCCCCACCGAAAGCGCGGGCGAGGTGCCACGCATGCCTCTGAGCGAGGGCGAGATCGACCGGCTCGTCGCCCAGAAGGCCCCCTACCTGAACAATGCTCTGCGCCTGGATCCGCGCCGGGAGGAGGTGAGCTGGGCCGCCCGGCAAGGGCTGACCGCATTCGTGGCGCAGCCGCTGGTCGTCGACGATCGCCTGGTAGGCGTGCTGGGCGCCTTCGCCACCCACGCGCTCGACGCCACGGACCTCAGCGCCCTGGCCGCCGCGGCCGGCGACATGACCCGATGCATCGATCGCAAGCTGGTCGGTGACGCGCTGCTCGAGAGCGAAGAGCAGAAGCGGCAGCTTCAGAAGATGGAGGCCGTCGGGCGCCTGGCCGGGGGCATCGCGCACGACTTCAACAATCTCCTGACCGTGATCACCGGCCGCACCTATCTGCTGCTTCACGACCTCGACGCGGATGACCCACGTCGCAAGGGCATCCAGACGATCGACTCGACGGCCCAGCGTGCCGCGCTGTTGACCCGCCAGCTCCTCGCCTTCAGCCGCAAGCAGATCCTCGCGCCCACGGTCCTGGACCTCGACGACGTCGTCAGCGGCTTGACCGACATCCTGAATCGCCTCATCGGAGAATCGATCGAGCTGGTGTTCCGGCCCGGGCTGAATGTCGGCCGGTGCCGGCTCGACCGCGGTCAGCTCGAGCAGGTCATCGTGAATCTGGTCGTCAACGCGCGCGATGCGATGCCGCAGGGCGGTCGAATCACCATCGAGACGTCGAACGTCGAGCCCGGCGAGCCGTTCGACAGCCCCCACGTGATGCTGACGGTGGCGGATACCGGAACGGGCATGGACGAGCACACGCGCGCGCGCATCTTCGAGCCGTTCTTCACGACCAAGGAGGTCGGCAAGGGAACCGGACGCGGGCTCGCGACGGTATACGGCATCGTCCAGCAGAGCGGGGGCCGCATCGAGGTCGAGAGCGCGCCCGGTGCCGGGACCACCTTCACGTTGTGGTTTCCCCGGGTCGACGACGCGATCGCGACCATCGAGAAGGTCGACGAGCCGTCCAGCCGGGGAACCGAGACCGTGCTGGTCGTGGACGACGAGAGCGAGGTGCAGGCCCTCGTGCAGGCCGTCCTGGTCAAGTACGGCTACACGGTCCTCGGGGCGGAGCGACCGGCGGAAGCCATGCGGCTGGCCGAGCGCCATCCCGGAGCCATCCACCTGTTGCTGACGGACGTCGTCATGCCCGAGATGGGCGGCCGGGCGCTCGCGCGACGGCTGCGCGGCTTCCGACCGGACATGGCGGTGCTCTACATGTCGGGACATTCCGACTACACGCCGGACGGGGACCCCGACGGTGGCCCGGGAGAGCCGATCCCGACCGGGTTCGTGCAGAAGCCGTTCACGCCCGAGGCGCTGGCTCGAGCGGTCCGGACCGCGCTGGATGAGGTGCCGACCGAGCCGACGGTGCCAGGATAGGGGTTTACCACCGGGCCGGTCTGGCCTCCCTCCCCGGGGGCAACGGTGCGGCCGGCCAGGCGAGGGGATAGCTGCCCGGCCCACCCGTCTTCCGGCTCGACGCCCCCCCCGCACGATGTCCTTGACTTTCCAGACTTCCGCCCTTACAACTGGGGGCCAATCGATGGCCGACCCCTGGCCGATGCGTCTCAAATTCCTCTCGGTTCACGTCGCACTCGTGGGTGTGCTCCTGCTGCAAAGCGGGTGCACGACCTTATCGGATTTCTTTCGCCAGCGACCGCAGGCGCTGCCGCCCGCGTCGGAGCTGTACGCGGAGGGCGAGACCCAGCTGGGCAAGAGCCGCTATGAGGAGGCGCGCGGATCGTTCCGGAAGGTGGCCGAGCGCCACCCCCAGTCGAGTTACGCGCCCCGCGCGCGCTTCCTGATCGGGGAGGCCTACTACCGTGAAGGACAGTTCGACAAGGCCATAAAGGAGTTCGAAGGCTTCATGGCCTTCTACCCACGACACGAGATCGCCGACCTGGTGCAGTTCCGGCTGGCGATGAGCTACTACGATCAGATGAAGCCGGTGGAGCAGGACCAGGAGATCACCCGCAAGGCGATGGAGTCGTTCAAGGTCCTGGTCCGCGAGTACCCGGAGAGCCGCTACGCCGCCGACGCCCTGGCCAAGATCGACATCTGCCGCGGACGCCTGGCCCAGAAGGAGCTCTGGGTCGCCGCGTACTACATCAACCAGGGCAATCCCTCGGCCGGACGGCAGCGGCTCGAGAAGGTCATCAAGGAATACCCGCGGACCCTCGTGATCCCCGAGGCCCTGTACCGCCTCGGGGACGTGTACTCGGTGGACGGCCGCACCGAGGACTCCCAGCGCATGTTCCGGCAGGTGGCCGACGAATACCCTTACACCGAATGGGGACGTCGCGCGGCGCAGCGCCTCCAGACCGCCACGAGGTAACTCCATGCACGACGTCGTCGATCTCCGGTCGGACACGCTCACGCTCCCCACCCAGGCGATGCGCGAGGCCATGGCCCGCGCCGAGGTCGGCGACGACGTCTGGGAGGAAGACCCGACGGTCCGTCGCCTGGAAGAGATGACGGCCCGGCGTACGGGCAAGGAGGCGGCGCTGTTCGTCTCCTCGGGGACCCAGGGCAACCTGGTCTCGGTGCTGGCCCAGACGCGGGCGGGCCAGGAGGTGATCCTGGACGCCGACTCGCACATCTTCAACTACGAGGGCGCGGGGGCGGCCGTCTTCGGCGGCGTGCAGACGCTGCCCGTGAAGACCCAGCGCGGCTTCCTCACCCCGGATCAGGTCCGCGAGCACATCCGGCCCAACAACATCCATATCCCGATGACCGGACTGGTGTGCCTCGAGAACACTCACAACCGACACGGCGGCACCTGCTGCACCCCGGAGGAGATCGAGGCGGTGGCGGCGGCGGCCCACGCCGCCGGGGTCCCGGTGCACCTCGACGGCGCGCGCATCTTCAACGCGGCGGTGGCGCTCAGGCGGCCGGTCGGTGAGTTTGCCCGTCCCGTCGACTCCATCACGTTCTGCCTATCCAAGGGCCTCGGTGCGCCGGTGGGCTCGTTGGTCTGCGGCTCGCGCGAGCTGGTGACACGCGCGCGGCGGGTCCGGAAGATGCTGGGCGGCGGCATGCGGCAGGTGGGCGTGCTGGCCGCGGCCGGCATCGTGGCGCTCGAGTCCATGGTCGACCGGCTCGCCGACGATCACGTCAACTGCCGCCGGCTCGCCGAGGGCGTGAGCCGGCTGCCACGCGTCCTGCTGGACCTGGGCACCGTGCAGACCAACATCGTCATCTTCCAGGTCGAGAAGGACGGCGGCGCCGCCGAGCTGGTCACCGGCTGCCTGGCCCGCAAGGTGAAGATCCACCAGACCGGGCCCGCCACCATCCGCTGCGTCACCCACAAGGACGTCGACGCCGACGACATCGAGCGGGCCCTCGAGGCCTTCCGAGAGATCACGGCGGCCTGGTAGCCGCCCGCACCCAGAGGAGGCCGCACGATATGGCCGAGCGCCTGCTGGACGTCAAGAACCTGAAGACCTACTTCTTCACCGATGAGGGCGTGGTTCGCGCCGTCGACGGCGTGGATCTCTACATCGAGAAGGGCGAGACGCTGGGGGTCGTCGGCGAGTCGGGCTGTGGCAAGTCGGTGACCGCGCTGAGCGTCATGAAGCTGATCCCGCAGCCGCCCGGCCGCATCGTCGAGGGCCAGATCCTGTACGACGGCACCAATCTGGTGGATCTCGCGCCGAACCGGATGCGCAAGATCCGGGGCAAGGAGATCTCGATGATCTTCCAGGAGCCCATGACCTCGCTCAACCCGGTATTCACGGTGGGCGAGCAGATCGCGGAGGCGATCCGGCTCCACGAGGGGCTCGGCCGGCGCGAGGCGATGGCCAAGACCGTCGACATGCTGAAGCTCGTGCACATCCCCAACGCGGAGCGCCGCGTGAAGGAGTACCCGCACCAGCTCTCGGGCGGCATGCGGCAGCGCATCATGATCGCGATGGCCCTGTCCTGCAATCCTAAGCTGCTCATCGCCGACGAGCCCACCACCGCGCTCGACGTCACCATCCAGGCCCAGATCCTCGACCTGCTCAACGAGCTCAAGTCGAAGCTGCGCATGGCGGTGATGCTGATCACCCACGACATGGGCGTCATCGCGGAGACCGCGCAGCGGGTGGTCGTGATGTACGCGGCCAAGGTCGCCGAGGAGGCACCGGTCGCCGACCTCTTCAAGGAGCCGCTGCACCCCTACACCCAGGGCCTGCTGCGCTCGATCCCGCGCATCGACCTGGCCGCGACCAGCCGCCGGCGCCTCGAGACGATTCCGGGCACGGTGCCCACGCTCCGGGGCGACATCGCGCCGGGCTGCCGCTTCGCCCCGCGCTGTCCGTTCGTCAAATCGGTGTGCACCGAGAAGGATCCGGTGCTCAAGGAAGTCAAGCCGGGACACAAAGTGTCCTGCTGGCTCTACTAGAGGTCGCCCATGGCTGAGACGGCACTCCTCCGGATCAACAACCTCAAGAAATACTTCCCGATCCGCGGCGGTCTGTTCTCTCGCGAAGTCGCGCGCGTGCACGCGGTCGACGACGTGAGCTTCAGCCTGTTGAAGGGCGAGACGCTCGGGCTGGTGGGCGAGTCGGGCTGCGGCAAGTCCACCACCGGCCGCTGCATCCTCCGTCTGATCGAGCCCACCGCGGGCGAGGTGTGGTTCGAGGACAAGAACGTCACCACGCTCGACAAGCGGTCCCTGCGGCAGCTGCGGCGCGACATGCAGATCATCTTCCAGGACCCGTACGCGTCGCTGAACCCGCGCATGACGGTGGGCTCGATCATCGGCGAGGCGCTCGTGATCCACAAGCTGGCCAAGACCAAGCGCGAGCGCGACGAGCGGGTCGTCCACCTGCTCGAGACGGTCGGCCTCAGCGCCGACCACCTGCGCCGGTACCCGCACGAGTTCTCGGGCGGCCAGCGCCAGCGGATCGGCATCGCGCGGGCGCTCGCGGTGAGCCCCAAGCTGATCGTGGCCGACGAGCCGGTCTCCGCCCTGGACGTGTCCATCCAGGCTCAAGTGATCAACCTCCTGGAAGATCTCCAGAAGCAGTTCAACCTGACCTATCTCTTCATCGCCCACGACCTCTCGGTGGTCGAGCACATCTCGACCCGGGTGGCCGTGATGTACCTCGGCAAGATCGTGGAGATCGCCCCCGCCAAGGAGCTCTACACCAATCCCAAGCATCCCTACACGGAGGCGCTGCTCTCCGCGGTGCCGATTCCGGACCCGGCGGTCAAGCGCAAGCGCATCCTGCTCGAGGGCGACGTGCCCAGCCCGATCAAGCCGCCCTCGGGTTGCCGCTTCCACACCCGCTGCCCGGTCCGGGTCCCCTCCTGCTCCGAGAACGAGCAGGTTCTCAAGCAGATCTCGCCGGGCCACTGGGTCGCGTGCCAGGTACGGGCCTAGCTAACAGCTAACGGGAGCGGCGCCGCCACCGTGACTTCTCTTTGATATCCGCTCACCTCGCCTTCGGCTGCGGCTCGCCAAACGGGATATCCGCTCACCTCGCCTTCGGCTGCGGCTCGCCAAACGGGATATCCGCTCACCTCGCCTTCGGCTGCGGCTCGCCAAACGGGATATCCGCTCACCTCGCCTTCGGCTGCGGCTCGCCAAACGGGATATCCGCTCACCTCGCCTTCGGCTGCGGCTCGCCAATCTCGGCCATCGATCGAACCGTCTTCACTCCGAGCTGACCGCGCGTGATTGCTTGGTCGGGAGTCTTTCACATTCTGGCCACGCCGTTTCGCGAGGACGGCACGCTCGACGCCGAGGGCCTCCCCCGCCTGGTCGAGTCCGCGCTCGCCACCGGGGTCACCGGCCTCACCATCCTCGGCATCGCGGGGGAAGCTCACCGGCTCACCGACGAGGAGCGGCGGCGCGTGATCGAGATCGTCGTGAAGGAGACGCGTGGGCGGACTCCGGTCGCGGTGGGGGTCTCCGCCTCCGGCACGCACCTGGCGACCGCCTTCGCGCGGATGGCGCGGGAGCATGGGGCCGACGCGCTCATGGTGGCGCCGCCCTTCGGGCTCAAGAACCTCGACGCGGTCGCCGAGTACTACCGGACGGTCGCGGCAGCCACCGGGCTGCCGATGGTGCTGCAGGACGAGCCGGTCACCACCCAGGTGACGATGCCCGCGCCCTTCGTCGCGCAGCTGTGTGCCGAGATTCCGCTGATCCAGGCGGTGAAGCTCGAAGAGCCGCCGACGCTGCCGAAGATCACCCGCCTGCGCGCGCTCTTCGGCGATCGGGTGGCGATCTTCGGCGGGCTCGGAGGCGTGTACTTCTTCGAGGAGCTCTCGCGCGGCGCGGACGGAGCGATGACCGGCTTCCCGTTCCCCGAGGCGCTGCGGGCCATCCGCGAGCACTTCGTGGCCGGCCGGCGTGACGAGGCCCGCGCGCTCTTCTACCGCTGGCTGCCCATGATCCGCTACGAGAGCCAGCCGGGCGCCACGCCCGGCACCGCGGTCGGCATCCGCAAGGAGATCCTGCGCCGCCGCGGGTGGATCACCTGCGCGATGGTACGGCCACCCGCGCCCGTGCTCGACGCGGCCACGCACGCCGAGATCGGCGAGCTCCTGGCCGCGATCGCGTCCTGACCGTCGTGCCGATCGTCAGCGCCAACGGCGTCCGGCTCTTCTACGAGGAGACCGGCGCGCCCGACGCTCCCCCGGTCGTGCTGATCATGGGCTGGGGCGGCGACCACACCGCGTGGGCCCTGCAGGCGCCGGCCTTCGCGGCCGAGCACCGCGTGATCGCCCTCGACAATCGGGGCGCGGGCCAGAGCGAGGTCCCCGACGGCCCCTACACGATCCCCGGCATGGCGGCGGACGTGGCCGGGCTGATGGACGCGCTCGGCATCCGGCGCGCCGACGTCTGCGGCGCCTCCATGGGCGGCATGATCGCCCAGGAGCTGGTGCTCCGGTACCCCGAGCGGGTGCGCACGCTGCAGCTGCACTGCACCGCGCCGAGGGTAGACGCCTACGGCCGCTTCCTGATCGACACCCTGATCGCGGTGAAGGCGCGCGGTGACCGGGAGGAGTACGTCCGTGCGGTGCTGCCCTGGATCCTCTGCCGCAAGACGATGATCGAGCGCCCGGACTTCATTCGATTCTGGATCGACCGCGCGCTGGCCTACCCCTACCCGATCGGCCTGGAGGGGCTCTCGCGGCAGGCCGGGGCCATCGGCGCCCACGACACCCTGGCGCGCCTGGGCGAGATCCGGGTCCCGACCCTGATCACGACGGGCGCGGAAGATATCCTGGTCCCGCCCGCGAATTCGCGGCAGCTGCACGCTCACATCCCGGGATCGACGCTCCACACGATCGAGGACGCGGGGCACCTGCATTTCATCGAGCAGGCGGAGACGTTCAACACGGTCTGCGTGGAGTTCCTGCGGAAGCACCGCGGGGCCTGACGGCCCGCGGCCAGCCCTCAGCGGCGGGCCTTGGCGACTACCGGTCCCGCCTCGTCCCAGATGTAGCTGTGCGGGTTCACCGGCTGGCCCTTGACCTGGATCTCGTAGTGCAGATGCGGGCCCGAAGAGCGGCCCGTGTTGCCGGTGAGCGCCACCGTGTCACCCCGCTGCACGGTCTGGTCCATCGAGACGACCAGCTTGGACAGGTGGCCGTAGAGCGACTTGGTGTCGTTGCCGTGCTCGATGATGAGGGTGATGCCGTACTCCGGATGCTGGCCGGCGAACACGACCACGCCGGGGGCGGGCGCCTTCACCGGGGTGCCGATGGGCGCCCCGATGTCGATACCGCTGTGGAACTCCGAGTTGGGTGCCCAGGGGGACCGGCGCTGACCGAAGTCGGAGTTCACGGTCCCGCGCACCGGCCAGCGCGACGGCAGCGAGGCGAGGACGCGGCTGGCCCGCCCGAGGAACCGCTCGAGCGAGCGGATCGACTCGCCCTCTTCCTTCACGATGCCGAGCAGGCGATCCATCTCCTCCTTGACCGGTGGCCGATCCGCCTCGGCCGAGGCGCTCGTGGGGCCGCCGCCCCCGATGCCATTGGCGCGCTTGGCGGGCCCCGCCTCCGGGCCGAAGGGCTCCCAGATCTTGGCGTGCAGGTCACGCCAGCTGTTGATCTCGCCGCGGATCTCCCGCATGCGCGCCTGGGAGGCCTCGAGCAGGCTCTGCTGTGTGTGCAGGCGCGCGCTCAGGGCCGCGAAGGTGGCGCGCTGGTGGCGCAGGGAGACGTAGTCGGGGTAGATGAAGGCCAGGCCGATGAGCGTCACCGTAAAGCCGCCCACGATGGCGCCTACCACCCAGCCCGGGATGGAGAGCCGCAGGACGCGGCTGCCGTCGTCCCGCACCATCAACAGGTTGAACTGCTTCGGCTTGCCCATCGTCTCCCGTCAGCGCTTGAACGGCACGACGGCCAGATCCCGGGTGGAGGGAACCTCCGATACCGGGCTCGGCTTGGCCATGCGGCAGTGGCCCTCGAACACCACACCCTCCTCGACCACAACCACCGGGGCCTCGACGTCGCCATAGACCCGGGCGGTTCGCCTGAGGTCGACCCGCTCGGTCGCCCGTAGGTTACCGGTGACCTCACCGCTCACCTGGACCCGGCCGGCCCGGACGTCGGCGTGCACGACCGCGCGCTCCCCGATGATCAGGGTGTCCTCGGAGCTGATCTCGCCCGTGAACTTGCCGTTGAGCATCACGGTGCCGCGGAACGTGTACCGGCCCTCGATCTCGGATCCATCGTCGATGAAGGCCGTCAACTCGCTTCGCCGCGGCCCCTTGCCCCGTCGCCTGAACATTAGGACTGTCCCCCCCACGTGCGCTGGACTGCCGACCTGCCGGGCCTTCGCGGCCCCGCGGGGCCTGGAACGCTGACTGCTTGACCGTGCTGGAAGGGTGGGTGTTGGTTACGGTTTCGCCCGGTATGGCACTTCTAGCACGCCCTTTCCGAGGGTGTCAACCCCCCCTCCGCCCATAGGCCCCGGTGCGCTCTATGTGCCCGCCACAGAGGGTTTCGTTGACACTCGCAAGACCTGAGCAGTAAGATCGAATTCCCTGGAGAACACCAATGGATGAGTTCTACCGGATCAAGCGCCTCCCGCCATATGTCTTCGCGATCGTCAACGACCTGAAGTCCAAGGCGCGAGCCCGTGGCGAGGACATCATCGATCTCGGCATGGGCAACCCCGACCAGGAGACGCCCAAGCACATCGTCGACAAGCTGGTGGAGGCTGCGCGCAACCCGCGCAACCACCGCTACTCGGCCTCCAAGGGCATCACCCGCCTCCGGAAGGCGGTCACGACCTGGTACCGGACACGCTATGGGGTCGAGCTCGACCCGGAGACCGAGGCCATCGCCACCATCGGGGCCAAGGAGGGCATGGCCCATCTGGCCCTGGCCGTGCTCCAGCCGGGAGACGGGGCCCTGGTCCCGAGCCCCACCTACCCGATCCACTCCTACTCGGTCGTCATCGCCGACGGGGACCTGCGGTCCGTTCCGCTCGTCCCGGGGGACGACTTCTTCGCCCGGCTCCAGGAGACGGCCCGGCTGGCCTGGCCCAAGGCCAAGCTGCTGATCCTGTCCTTCCCGCACAACCCGACCACGGCCTGCGTGGACCGCGACTTCTTCGTCAAGGTGGTGGACTTCGCCCGGGAGCACCACCTCATGGTGGTGCACGACTTCGCCTACGCCGACTTCACCTTCGACGGCTACAAGGCCCCCTCGTTCCTCGAGGTCCCGGGGGCCAAGGAGGTGGGGGTCGAGATCTTCTCGCTATCGAAGTCCTACAACATGCCGGGCTGGCGGGTCGGCTTCGTGTGCGGCAACTCGAAGATGGTCCACGCCCTGAGCCGCATCAAGTCGTACCTCGATTACGGTGCCTTCCAGCCCATCCAGATCGCCGCGATCATCGCGCTGGAGGGCGAGCAGGGCTGCGTGGCCGACATCGTCGAGCTGCACCGGAAGCGACGGGACGTCCTGGTGAACGGCCTCAACAAGATCGGGTGGAGCGTGACCAAGCCCAAGGGGACCATGTTCGTGTGGGCACCCATCCCCGAGGAGTTCCGCAGCATGGGCTCGCTCGAGTTCTCCAAGCTGCTCATCCAGGAGTGCAAGGTAGCGGTCTCTCCGGGGATTGGCTTCGGCGAGTACGGTGACGGCCACGTCCGGTTCGCCCTCGTCGAGAACGAGCAGCGCATCCGGCAGGCCCTCCGCGGCCTCAAGACCCTCACCGGCCGGTAGCGCGCCGGGACCATCCCGGACCGCCGGACGCACGAGCCGCCCCCGCGGCTCTCAACGGACCCATGAACGAGATCAAGATCGCCCTGCTGGGCCTCGGCACGGTCGGCTGCGGAGTGGTCAAGGTGCTCCAGAGCCATGGCGCCGAGATGTCCGAGCGCGCCGGCTGCCGCCTCACGCTCGGTCGCGTGGCGGACGCCGACCTCACGCGGCCGCGCGAGGGGATCGACCTGAAGACCCTTCCGCTCACCAGCGACGCCAACCAGGCCATCGACGACCCGTCGATCCGGATCGTCATCGAGCTGATCGGCGGCCTCGAGCCGGCCCGCACCTTCATCCTCAAGGCCCTGCAGGCGGGCAAGCACGTGGTCACCGCCAACAAGGCGCTCCTGGCCCACCACGGGCCCGAGCTGTTCCAGCAAGCGCGCCGGAGCCGGGTGATGCTCGGCTTCGAGGCCGCGGTGGCCGGGGGCATCCCCTTGATCCGCGCGGTCAAGGACGGGTTACCCGCCAACCGGATCCTGTCCGTCTTCGGGATCGTCAACGGCACTTGCAACTACATCCTGTCCAAGATGACCGACGAGGGACGGGACTTCGGCGAGGTGCTGAAGGAGGCGCAGGCCCACGGGTACGCGGAGGCCGACCCCACGCTCGACATCGAGGGGCTCGACTCCGCCCACAAGCTGCAGATCCTGGCCACCCTCGCCTTCCGCACCGCGGTCGACCTCAAGGACATCTACACCGAAGGCATCACCTCCGTCTCCCAGCAGGACGTGGTCAACGCGGGCGAGCTCGGCTACCGGATCAAGCTGCTGGCGATCGCGAAGACCACCGACGGCGCGCTCGAGGTACGGGTGCACCCGACCATGATTCCGGCCGCCTCCCCGCTCGCCGCCGTCTCCGGCGTGTTCAACGCCGTGTTCATGACGGGCGACAATGTGGGCAACCTCATGTTCTACGGCCGCGGCGCCGGCCAGCTGCCGACCGCGTCGGCGGTCTGGTCCGACACGCTCGAGATCGCGCGGCGCGAGGCCCACGGCATCCCCGCCCTGGACACCGATCTGCCGTCGCTCGCCCGCAATCCCCTGCCGCTCCGGCCGGTGGACGAGATCCGGTCGGCCTACTACCTGCGCGTCATGGCCATGGATCGGCCCGGCGTCCTCGCGCAGGTGGCGGGCATCCTGGGCCAGAACGACATCTCATTGGTCTCCGTGCTGCAGAAGGAGCGGGCGCGCAACGAGGCGGTCCCGGTCGTGATGATGACCCACGAGGCGCGGGAGCGCGACATGCGCGCCGCGCTCACGGCCATCGACAAGCTGCCGGTGGTGGCCTCGCGCAGCACCATGATCCGGGTCGAGACATGACCGCGGCCGCATGGCCCGGCGTCATCGAGCGCTACCGGGCGTTCCCGCCGGTGACGCCGCAGACTCCGGCGGTGCTCGCGCAGCTCGGGCTCTGAGCCCCGCCCAGATGCCGTCGTCCGGACGGCTGGGAAAAATCCTCTTGGGCCTGGCGGTGAGCGTCGGGCTACTCGTGTACTTCTTCTGGGACGTCGACCTCCGGGTGATCGCCGGTCGCCTGCGCCAGACTCTCTGGGCCTACCTCGCGCTCAGCGTCGCGCTGAACTTCGTGTCGCTCTGGATGCGCGCCCTGCGCTGGTTCTACCTCTTCCCGCCGGGGACGCATCCGCGCCACCTCTTTCGCGCGCTGGTCATCGGCTACATGGGCAACAACCTGCTCCCGCTCCGCGCCGGCGAGCTGGTGCGCGTCTACGTGGCCTCGCGGCGGGGCCAGCAGTTCGGGACGACGTTCGCCACCGTGGTCGTCGAGCGCGTCCTGGATGGTCTGGCGGTCGGGCTGATCGTGGCCGCCCTGCTGCTGGTGGTGCCGGTGCCGACCGATCTGCGCTGGTCCATCGTGGTCTTCCTGCTGGTGGACCTCATGGGCATCCTGATCCTCGTCACGATCGCGACCCTACCCGGCGTGTGTCGGGGGCTGATCGAGACGCTCTTCCACCGGGTCGGCTGGCTCGAGCGGCGGCTCAACGGTCTGCTGGACACGATGGTCGAGGGGCTGCGCGGCCTACGGGCGGCCCGCCACGCGGGACCGATCGTGGCCTGCTCGACGGCGATCTGGCTCTTCTTCGCGCTGTCCATCTGGACCGCGCTCCACGCGGCCCACCTGGATCTGCCGCTGGTCGCGGGATGGACCGTGGTCGCGTTCCTCGGGCTCGGCGTGAGCCTGCCGTCGAGCCCGGGCTTCGTGGGAGTGGTGCAGGCGGCGACGGTGCTGGCCCTGGCGCTCTTCGCGGTGCCCCGGACCGAGGCGCTGTCCTTCTCCCTGCTGATGCACGCCTCGCAGTTCTTCCCGGTCACGCTCCTCGGCTTGCTGTATCTGCTCGTGGAGCACGTCAGCTTGACCGACGCCGCGCGCGGCGCGATCGCGCCGTCGGAGCGCTAGCGGGGAGAGAGGGCGGACCGCCGGCTACCGCCGGCGGCGGCCCCACCGCCGGTCCTCGAGCCACTCGGTCACCCGGTCGGTGAGGTCGATCAGCAGCACCACCGCAGCCCCCGCCGCGATCAGCCATCCGAGGCCGCGCAGGCTGGCCCCCGCCTCCAGGACCAGCGTGGGAACTGCCGCCACCATCAGCAGGATCAGCAGCCACGTGCCCAATCGCATGACGGCAGCCTAGTGAGCAACCCCCTAAAACACCAAGAAGTTTGGATGGTCCCCCCTGTAAACGGCCTGCTCGCGCTCCGCGTCGTACCTGGTGAAGGCGCAGGGCGCCGGCGACCGATTCATAAATACCTGTCAATTCAGGAGAATATTGATGACAAGACACTCGATCCAGGTGGCGGCGGTGGCGGCGATCGGGGCGGCGGTCGGACTCTGGTCGGCCCCGGCCCCCGCGCAGGATGTGCGGAACGACGTCTCCGAGATGCGCCAGGATCGGCGGGAGATCCGCCAAGACAGCCGTGAGATCCGTGGGGACCGGCGCGAGGTTCGCGGCGACACCCGAGAGATCCGGTCGGATCGGCAGGAGCTCCGAGGGGATCGACGAGCGTTACGCGCCGCGTACCGCTCGGGGGATCCAGGCGCAATCAAGGATGCCCGGCAGGATCTGCAGGGCGATCGCCGCGACCTCAATGGCGACCTGAAGGACCGGCGCGAGGACCAGCGCGATCTCCGGCGGGACGTGCGCGACCACCGGCAGGACGTGCGCGACCTGCATCAGGACCATCGCGATCTGCGCCGGGAGGTGGCGGCACGGCGCCGCCAGTAAGTGACGACCGGCGAGCGGGCCCCAGGGCGGTGTGGTCGCCGCCGAGGTCCGGCCCGCCATGTGGTTTGGAGGGGTATGCGCGCCTGTGGGAAGATCGGGGCGAGAGGCGCCCGTGGAGTCGAGCGATGAACAGCTGTGCCGCGCGGTGGCGGAGCGGACACCGGGAGCCTTCGATCTCCTGGTGGAGCGCTACCAGGAGCGGGCATATCGCATCGCCTGGTCCATCGTGCGGGATCGCGAAGAAGCCAAGGACTGCTCCCAGGACGCCTTCATCCGGCTACACGAGGCGGCCGGCTCGTTCGCCGGGCAGTCGAAGTTCTCGACCTGGTTCTACCGGATCCTGGTCAACTGCTGCCTGGATCGACAGCGGCGGAGGCGCGGGTGGCGCCGGCTGGTGGGCTGGCGCGACCGGCGCGACGATGACCCGGACCAGCCCGATCCGGTGGAGCAGGCGCCCGCGCCGTTCACCGATCCGGTCGATGCGCTCGACTCGGAGCAGCGCATGAGCCGGGTGTGGGCGCTGGTGAACGAGCTGTCGCCCCAGCAGCGCGCGGCGGTGACGCTGTCGTGCCGCGAAGGACTGGCGACCAAGGACATCGCCGCCGTGCTGAGCCTGTCGGAGGCCACGGTCCGCGTGCACCTGCACCGGGCTCTCTCGACGCTCAGGCGGCGGCTCGGAGATCAGGCATGACGAGCGTGCACGTGGACGAGCTGTTGATCGATCACGCGCGGGGCGAGCTCGACGAGGCGGAGGGGAATCGCGTCACCGCACACCTGGCCGCCTGCCCCGAGTGCCGCGCCACCCGCGAGCGCTTCGCGGCACTGCTCGCGGAGCTCGCCCGGACCGCACCTCCCGCCCCGCCCATTCACTGGGGCGCCTATCGCGCCGAGCTGCGCGATCGGCTCGAGCGGCGCCGCCTCCAGGCCGGCCTTCTCTGGCGCTGGGTGGTGCGGCCGGCGCCAGCCCTGGTCGCGGCCTCGCTCGTCATCGCGCTGGTGGTGGCCGGACTGCCCGGCAGCCTGCGCGGCCCGGGCGCACCCGATCCCCTCGCGCTCGACAGCACGATCCTCGCCAGCCAGCTCGACATGTTCGCGCGGCTCGACGTGGTGCAGCGGCTCGATCTGCTCGAGGATTTCAACGTGATCAACGAGCTGGACGAGCTGCCGGAGCCGAGCAAGAGCTGAGCGGTGATGGCGTGGATCCGGCCGGCGGGGCTGGTGCTACTGGCGCTGGCCGGCACGGCGGAGGTGGGCGCGGCGGAGCGGGCGGCGGCGCCGAAGCAGGCCGCCACCCCGGAGGCAGTGGACGCGGAGATGCTGAGAGACCTGGACCTGCTGAGCAGCCCCGACTACGCGCGCGATCGCGAGGTGGCGCGACGCATGGGCTTCTTCGAGCGCCTGCGCATGCTCGAGGGCCAGCGGGCGCAGGACGCGGCGACATCGGGGTCGCCGACGACCACCGCGCCCGGAGAGGACGCGAGGTGAGATGGGCCGCCTGATCACGCTCGGCCTCGCCGTCGTGACCCTGCTGGCATCGGCCGCTTTCGCGCAGGCCCCCGCGGCGCCGCCGCGCACGCCCGGCGCGCCGATCCAGGGGCTCGATCGCCTGTCCCCCGAGGAGCGCGCCGTCGCCGAGCGCAACCTCGAGCGGTGGCGCAGCATGACGCCCGAGCAGCAGCAGCGCGCTCTCGAGAACTACCGGCACTGGCGCAGCCTGTCGCCCGAAGAGCGTCAGACCGCGCGCCAGAACCTGCAGCGCTTCCGCCAGATGCCGCCGGGCGAGCGCGCGCGGATCATGCAGGACTTCCAGCGCTGGAACCAGCTGCCCGAGGACCGCAAACGTGAGCTGGAGCGCGCCTACGACCGCTACCAGCAGCTGCCACCCGAGCGGCAGAAGCAGATCCAGCAGCGCTTCGAGCGCTACCAGTCGCTCCCGCCCGAGCAACGCGAGCGGATGGACAAGAACCTGGAGCGCTGGCGGAACATGACGCCCGAGCAGCGCGAGCAGGCGCGCGAGCGGATCCGCCAGCGGCGACAGGACAAGCAGCGCGAGATCAAGCCGCCCCACGACGACGGCACCGGCTCCGGACGGCGTCCCCGCTAAGGCCGCGCAACTTTACACTGCGCGCGGCCGTCGTGTACGATGGCTCCCTCATGGGTCAGCTGATCGTCCAGAAGTACGGTGGCTCGTCCGTCGCCGATCCCGAGAAGATCAAGAGCGTGGCCCGCCGGGTGGCGGAGTCCGCGCGTCTCGGCCACCGC
>Ga0335084_10002219_pt1 | contig 18649 bp, 21 predicted proteins | sample Lox_Sample_44_FD_206721 | JGI IMG/M metagenome (GOLD analysis project Ga0335084, IMG submission 206721) | Soil microbial communities from Loxahatchee National Wildlife Refuge, Florida, United States - Lox_Sample_4.4 | ecosystem: Environmental > Terrestrial > Soil > Wetlands | place: USA...
ACTCCTTCAGGATCACGTGCGCCATCGCGAGCGCGAGGGCGCCGTCCGAGCCGGCCTGCGCGGGCAGCCAGTGGTCGGCGAACTTCGTGTGCCCCGCGTAGTCGGGCGAGACGACGACCACCTTCTGCCCTCGGTAGCGCGCCTCGGTCATGAAGTGCGCGTCCGGCGTGCGAGTCTGCGGCACGTTCGAGCCCCAGAGGATCACGTACCCCGCGTTCCACCAGTCGGCCGACTCGGGCACGTCGGTCTGGTCGCCCCAGATCTGCGGCGAGGCGGGCGGCAGGTCGGCGTACCAGTCGTAGAAGGAGAGGCAGATGCCCCCGATCAGCGACAGGAACCGCGTGCCGGCCGCGTAGGAGACCATCGACATCGCCGGGATCGGCGAGAAGCCGGCGATCCGGTCCGGCCCGTAGCGCCGGATCGTGTGGACGTGCGCGGCCGCGATCAGGTCGGCCACCTCGTCCCAGGAGGAGCGGACGAAGCCGCCCTTCCCGCGCTGCTCCTTGTAGGCGCGCGCCTTCTCCGGATCCTCGACGACGTCCGCCCAGGCTTCGACCGGGTCGCCGGTCCGCTCGAGTGCCTCCCGGTAGAGGTCGAGCAGTACGCCCCTCACGTACGGGTACCGGACGCGCAGCGGCGAGTAGACGTACCAGCTGAACGACGCCCCGCGTGGACAGCCGCGCGGCTCGTACTCGGGCAGGTCGGGCCCGTTGGACGGGTAGTCCGTCTGTTGCGTCTCCCACGCGACGATCCCGTCCTTGACGTGGATCTTCCACGAGCACGAGCCCGTGCAGTTGACGCCGTGGGTGGAGCGGACGACGCGCTCGTGCTGCCACCGGTCGCGGTAGAAAGACTCCCACTCGCGCCCCTTCCCGGAGAGCGCGCTCCAACCGTTCTCAGACCGACCGGCGCCGAAGTACCGTCGCCGTTCGATCCGGTCCCTCAAGAGCCAACCTTCTGGCGGAGAGCGCAGCGACTGGTCGGTTCCGACGGCCGAACGAGCAAAGCCCGTCCGGCCTGAACGAGACGACGCAAGCGTCGTCTCACGCTTGCGCGTGTCCCTCGGGCACTACTCCGCGCAGCTCCTCCGCCGGTGCGTTCCGGAGCAGCCAGACCGCGAGAGCGAGGGAGACGCCGACGAAGACGAGGAGGCCAACGAAGCCGTAAGTGTAGGTGCCCTCGGCGTCCTTCACGAGGCCGACGAAGACCGGCGGGAAGAAGCCGCCGAGCCCGCCGGCGGCGCCGACGATGCCGCCAGCCGCGCCTGCGTCGTTCGGGAACTCCGATGGCACGAGCTTGAAGATGGCCCCGTTGCCGGCCCCGAGGAAGCATCCGAGCGTCAGGCACGCGATCGTGATCGGGACGATCCGCGGCGTGGACGCGAGCGCGGCCAGCACGGCCGCGTCGATGGCGATCCCGGAGAAGGTGAGGACGAGCACCGGGTAGGCGCCGGCCCGGTCGGCGAGCCAGCCGCCGACCGGCCGCGCGATCGTCGCGGCGATGATGAAGCCTGCGGCCCGCGCGCTCGCCTCACCCTTGGAGTAGTCGAACCAGTCCTGGAGGAGCGTCGGCAGCAGGAACGCCATCGCGACGAAGCCGCCGAACGTGATGAAGTAGAAGAACGCGAGCCGGTACAAGCGCCAGCCGGAGCGCAGCACCTGGCGATAGTGGGTCGGAGGCGCCTTTCGCGGTGCATTCCGAGCAGCCGAGAAGAAGACCCAGGCGCCTGCGAGCAGGAGCACCCCGGTCGCCCAGCCGAGCGTCACGCGGCTCCAGTTGTCCACGATCGCGGGTGCGCCGAAGAACGCGATCGCCGTCCCGATGTTGCCCATGCCGTAGATGCCGAGCGCGAAGCCCTGCCGCTCCTTCGGGTACCAGCCGGAGACGAACGGGACGCCCACGGCGAACGAGGACCCGGCCACCCCGAGCAGGAAGCCGACGGCGATCAGCGCGGTGTAGCCGTGCGCGTAGCCGAACAGCACCGCGGGGAGCGCCGAGAAGGCGAGCAGAGCCGAGAAGACGTAGCGGCCGCCGTAGCGGTCGGTGAGCAGGCCCATCGGAATTCGCGCCAGCGACCCGAGGACGACCGGGACCGCGGTCAGGAAGAGCGCTTCCGTGTAGTCGAGCCCGAGGTCGTGCTTGAACGTCTTGGCGAACGGCGCGATCAGGCTCCAGGCCGTGAAACAGAGCGCAAACGCCGCCGTGGCGAGGACGAGGTTCCAGGTGGGAGAAGCGGAAGGTCGCCTCACCGTGTGCCTCTGACGATTGCTCGCATCAGCCGCTCCTGTCCTCGAGAACGTGGTCGGTTTCTTCCGAGGAATCTAGGAAGAACTCGAGCCGAGGGAAACGTAGCTCCGTCGCAAAGCGGCTGCGGAGTTCTACCGATGACGTGCTGTCCGATTCGTCCTACGGATGTCGGAGAAATGCGCAGCGGGAAGATCCATCGCGCGCTCGCCGACAAGCAGCGCGTGCGCATCGTCGCCGAGCTGCAGCGCTCTCCGGCCGGGCTCGACGCGCAGGAGCTTGCAGAGCGGCTCGGCCTGCACCCGAACACCATCCGTTGGCACTTGGGCGTACTCGCCGACGCGGCACTCGTCCGTTCCCGTCCCGAAGGCCGCAGCACCCCGGGCCGGCCGCGAATCGTGTACTCGCTCAGCGACCGCACCGACGCGGGGGACAGCGAGAGTCACCGTCTGCTCGCGACGATCCTCACGGGAGCGCTCGCCGAGGTGACGGACGGCTCCGACAGAGCGGAGACGGCAGGCCGGGCATGGGGGCGTTACCTCGTGCGGCGTCCGCCCGGACGAAGCCTGGACGAGGTGAAGGCGATCGAAGAGGTCGTCGAGCTACTGGCGCAACAGGGCTTTCGCCCCGAGGGCGACGAGCAGCAAATCCGCATGCATCACTGCCCTTACCGGGAGCTGGCATCGGGCATCGTCTGCGCGGTTCACCTCGGCCTCATCGACGGAGCACTCGGGGAGCTCGGAAACAGCCTGGAAGTCGAGCGACTCGATCCGTTTGTGGAGCCCGAGCTGTGCGTCGCCAGGCTTCGAGCGCGGCCCGTCGGCGAGCCCGAGCACTAGACCGGTCGCGGCAGGGCCTTCACGATCGGCCCGCCGTCGGGCCTAGTAGCTCAGCAGGCCCGCGACCTCGCGGCGGTACTGCTCGCCCTCGTAGGCGTGCAGCGGGTGCGGCGCGAGTTGCCGCTCGGTGATCTCGCCCCCGCGGCGGAGGTAGAGCGTGGGGAGGATCGTGCCGCTCTCGTCGACCTCGACGCTCGCGGCCACGGCGTCGTGGTCGAGCGCGTCGAGGAAGTGCGCGAGCGGGAGGATGCCGTCGTCCACGTACGTCCCGCGCTCGTCGGCGAGCACGCGGCAGAGGTAGCCCTTCTGCACCCACAGCTCGGGCGCGGAGGACAGCTCGCGGAGCAGGAACGAGACCGGGTCGTCGATCGCCTCGCGCGGCCGCTCCCAGCCCCGGAGCTTCGCCGCGAGGTGCTCGGCCAGTACGCGCGCGTTGTAGCGGAAGCCGTTCACGGCGGTCGAGCTCGCGCCGGCGCCTCGCTTTCCGATCCCCTTCGCGCCCTGCGACGCGTTCCCGGCGAAGTAGACACCCGGCACCGAGACGCTCTCCCAGAACGGCGTCAGCGCGGGGATGCGCCCGTCGTTGACGGTCACGAGCCCGAGCGTCGGCAGGTCGAGCAGCGGCGTCTCGAACCCGGTCGCAGCGATCACGTCGTCGACGTGGAACTCGAGCGTCCCGTCCCAGGTCGTGCCGCGCGTGAGTACCCGGAAGCGCTCGGCCTCGCGCTCGATCCGCTCGATCGCCACGTCGAGCACGTACGTGCCCGGCCCGCCGCGCGCGTACTCGTCGTAGGGGTGCAGGTAGCGGATCCGCAGCGCCGAGAGCGCGAGCGCGTCCATCTGCACCGGCCGCGGCGAGCCGAGGACGATGCTGCGCGCCCAGGGAAGGATCCCCTGCGCGACCTCGAAGCCCGAGTTCCTCTTCCCGACGATGAAGACGTCGCGGTCGGCGTAGCGCTCGGGGGTTCCGGTCTCGACGTAGTGGGCGGCGTGCTCGAGCCCGGGCACCGCGGCGCGCCACGGCTTCGTGACGCCGATCGCGAACACGACGGCGCGGCAGCGGTACTCGCCGTCGCTCGTCACGAGCGCGATCCCGTCGTCCTCGCGGCGAGTCGCCTCCCACGTGCAGCCGTAGCGGACCCGGATCGCGCCCCGCTCGGCGAAGGCGGCGATCCCCGCCTCCATCTCGCCGCGGGAGGGAAGGTCGTAGGCCCGGTCCATCAGGCCCGGCACGAGCGCCTTCAACTCGGGCTCCTCGGCCAGGAGGCTGTTGTGGTCGTACCACTCGTACTCGCGGGAGGTGCGCTCGACCGGCGCGTCCGGCTTCGTCCAGGTGATCAGCCGCTCGAAGATCGGGAAGCGCTGGAACATCCCGGCCGGCCGCTCGTCGCGGGAGATCACGGCGTGCTCGATCCCCAGGTGCCGGAGGCAGTAGCTCGTCTGCAGGCCGCCGGGGCCGCTCCCGACGACCACGACGTCGTACTCGCCCGGCGGGAACGGCCGCTCTACGGCCGCCAATTCAGCGTGCCCTGTAGGCGGCGGGCCTCCATTCGCAGCATCCGGAGCATGAGCTGCGGCCGTTCGAGCAGCAGGCGCTCGAGCTGCGCGGCCGGGATCACGAGGCAGCGGAGCGTCGTCGACGCGACGACGTCGGCAGCGGGAGGCTCGCCGGTCAGCGCGGAGATCTCGCCGAAGAAGTCGCCGCGTGTCAGCTGGTGCCGGTCCTCGCCTCCGACCTCGACCGAGGCCTCGCCCTCGAGGATCACGTAGAAGTTCCCCCCGCTCAGACCCCTGCGGAGCACGCGCTCGCCGGCGGCGAACACGTCCTCCTCGTGCGTGTGAGCGATCGCCTCGAGCTGCGACGGCGTGAGGTCGGCGAACAGGGCGAGCTGGCCCAGGCTCTCGGCGATGTCCACGGGGGACTTCTACAGCAGAGCGCGGCGCCACGCGAGCGGTCGGATCGCGGAGCCGCATCAAGATGTGCGGCGATGAGCCACAACCAACGCGCGGTTGCCTCCGCGGAGGCAGGGCTGCTAGCTCAGGATGCGCACGGCGAGCTCGGGAGCGCAGCCTGACCGTGCGAGATAGCGCGCCTGTCCGAGATCTGCGGCCGAGGCTGCGAGCTCGTAGGCGTGACGAGGGTCGAACCCCAGCTCGCGGAACTGCTCCTCACGCCAGAGGTGAACCTCCCGGTCCTCGTCCTCGTCGGGAAGGACGGGCCACTCCTCGACGGAGGGAATCGCGTCCATGCCGCCTGCGTCCATGCGCCTTAGAACGGCGGGCGTCGGCGAAAGTTAATGCCCCGCCCAGAGTCCTTACACAATCTTGACGGGCCGGCCTCCCGGACGCTACTGGCTCGGGGTCGTCGAGGGCAGCGAGTCGACGACCTCGTCGTCCGGGGGCTCGCCCTGCTCGTCGGGCTGTGCCTGGCGCTTCTGCGACGGAGCCGCGCCGCCGACCCCAACCGTCGAGGTGAGCAGCATGTCCTGGGCGAGCCGCTCGCTGAACCCGGCCGCGAACGCGAAGACGATGTAGAACGCCACGCCCTTCGTGCCCTTCAGCGTGTCGAGCGCGATCACGCCGCTCTTGAGCGCGAAGAACGTGATCAGCCCGAAGACGCCCCCGACGAACGGACGCAGCGAGCCGAGCGTGCGCAGCGTGTCCTTGCCGAACTCCCAGTCGACGCTGACCTTGTTCGAGGTCATGCGCGACATCACGCTCACCAGCGCGCCCACCGAGCCCGCCGCGAAGCAGAGCAGGGCGATCCGGGCCGGCGAGTCGGTGCCGGCGGTGAACCGGAGCACGATCGCGAGCAGGATCACCAACGCGACCGGGACCATCCCGAGCAGCATCCCGGCGACGTAGACGATCTGGCCCGAGCGCACGGCTGCCTTGCGGTAGTACGACTCGATCGTCTTCAGCTGCTCCTTGGTGGTGCGCTCGAGCTCCCCGACCGCACGGCTCTCGTGGGCCCGGTCGGTCTCGGAGAACGCGAGGATGTAGCTGATCAGCGTGAAGAGCGCCTGCATCGCGAGCCGCTGGCTCGTGTCGCGCAGCACCTCGTGCACGCGGACAGACAGGCTCTCGCAGCGGTAGAGCAGCGCCATCAGCTTCGGCTTGTCGTTCGTCGACCAGTTGGTCGCCCAGTGCAGCTGGACGACGTCGGGCAGGATCATCGGCCGCCGCTTGATCGTGAGCGCGACCGCGGAGGCCTCGTCGGTGCACCAGTAGGCGCTGACGATCTTCCCGTTCTCGCGCTCGAACCGGGCCTTGAACTCCTGGTAGCGCCGCTCGGCCGGTCCCCCGTAAGGCTCCTCGCGCGCCTTGCGGAGCTCCTGCTGGCGGAGGTGGTGCACCCAGACGAGCTCGGGGAACGACGCCTCCGGCGCCGGCTCCCGACGGCGGAGGAGTCCACGAATGCCCCGGGCTTCCGGGGCCCCGACCGAAGTCGCGCCTACCGCGTTCACAAAAGCCCTCCTCTCCCCAGAGGCTGGGCCGCTTCCGCGAGGGTAGGCGGTTCGCGGCGGTTTGACAAGGGCGGCGGCCCCTACGAGCCGATGGTCTGGCGCACGCGCCCGACGACCTCGGACGCGAGCGGGACAGCCGTCTCGTCCTCCTCGAGGATGGCCGCAAACGCCTCGTTGCACCAGCGCTTCACGTCCGCGTCGGGCGCGCCGTCGAGCAGGATCCCGATGAACCGCTCCGCGCCGTCGAGGCGCCCCCAGAGGTAGTCCTGCTCGCGGCCTCTGCGGCTGAGGAACGCCCCGAAGTGCCCTTTCTGCGCGCCGACCAGCTTCTTCTCCCTGCCGTCGCCCGGAAGCTCGATCCGGTGCGCGTCGCGCGGGCTGATCCGCACGATCTCGACGAAGTCGCGCTCGCCGACGTCGCTCAGCGCCTGGATCGGGTAGAGGAGGACGTCCCAGAACGGGAAGCCGAGGTAGCGGACGAGCAGATCCCAGCGGCATGCGTCACTCCAGCCCTCCGTCACCTCGAGCAGGCCGCCGTAGAGCCTGGCCGTGAAGCCGGAGAGCTGCGTCTTCAGGTGCTCGCGCAGCGAGGACTCGAGCGCGTCGAGCTGGGCCCGGTGCTCGTTCATGAACGCGTGGATGTCGAAGCCCTTGTGTTCCATGAACTCGCGCATCGGCGCGGCGGAGAAGCACGTCGTGAACTGGGTCACGAGCGCCTGGTCGAACGACACGCCCGACATCGCGTCGCGCAGCGTGCCGACGGCGTCCCAGATCCGGCCCTTGGCCACGTCGATCTGCTCGCGAAGCGGATACCCAGGCTGGCCCGCGGAGCGGTAGAGGTGGCTGAGGCCGTCGATCACGAAGCGCAGCCGGCGCTCCCCGTAGCCGAGGTCGAAGTCGAGGAGGAAGTCGAGCTGCTCGGACGAAGGCTCCACGAACTGCTCGAAGAGCTTCCGCTGCTCGGCCCAGCTGCGGAGCGTGCTGCGGGTGAGCAGGGCGTGCGTCGAGTCCGGAGGGAAACGGCAGACCGTGCACGCCGTCTCCGCGTAGCGGTCGACGACACCGCTGATCTTGAGGCGGACGTAGGTGGCGTAGCTGAACCCGGCGCTGTTTCGCGCCTCCTCGGCGGTCTTCTTCCTGATCTCCTCGAGCTTCGGGTCGGACGCGTTCTTCGGGATCGCCGGCAGCGGCCCGGCGATCTGGCGCACGCGTTCCTCGACCGTGTCCCAGCTCGTCTCGACGATGTCCTTGATCCGCCGCACCCGCTCGTTCAGCGCGCCGACCTCGACCAGGTCGTCGAGGATCGGCTCCGCCCTCGGCAGCCCGGTGAGGCCGCCGAGCGCCGCTGCGACCGTCGAGGGCGGCTTGCGGTGGACCGGGCTGAGGCCGAGCCCCGGGTCGGGCTCCAGGTAGAGCAGGCGTCGGTCGACCTGGAGGTCCGCGGGGCGCTCGCGGATCGCCTCGATCGCGGGGCCGAACGGCTTGTTGTCCAGGACGCCGCCGTCCACGAACCAGGTCCACGACGGCGGGAACCTCGCCAGCTCGTACTGCGGGAAGAAGCGCTGCGCGAGCTCGTCGAAGTCCACGGGCCGGTCGGTGCCGAGCCACTCCTGGAGCGACTCGAAGCTGACCGGCGGGAACGCGCCGGGGATGCAGGACGTCGTCCGCGCCGCGAATGTGAGCGCGCCGTTCGACTTGCAGTCGAAGTCGTCGTCGTTGTCGTCGCCGCCGAAGCGGAACGTGAGCACATGGCGGTGCCGCGTGTCGTGGATCGGGTTCGGGTCGGCATAGGGCACCTGGCGGCTGTAGCCGAAGAAGTCGGTCGCCGTCACGAACAGCTCGAGCTTGTGCCGGTCGGGCATCAGCGAGGTGAGGCCCTTCGGCTCCGACCCGGTCTCGTCCATCTGCTTGAAGGCGTCGTAGATCCAGCGGGCCATCAGGTCGCCTCGCAGCGGCGCCTTCTTCAGCGCCCGCGCGGCGACCCACGCGAACTTGAGCGGGCGCGTCGGCACCCAGCGCGGTGCGGCGAGCAGGCCGTCGATGTCGCCGTGCTCGAACCAGACGTCACGGAAGCCGTCCTGGGAGAGGTTGTGCGCCAGCGCCTTCGCCAGGCACACGCCGTTGATCCCGCCTGCGGAGGTCCCGGCGATGATGTCCACGACGACGCGCGTCCGCAGGTGCTCGCTGTTGAGCTGCGCCAGCTCCTCGAGCAGCCGCGCATAGGTGCGCTCGCTCGGAGAGCCCGCGTCCCCGTTCCCGGCCTCGAGCGACGCCGAGGCTTTGACGAGCCGGTTCAGCTCCTTCGTGATGCCGTGCATGTAGACGGCGAGCGAGGACCCTCCGTAGCACACCAGCGCAAGGCGGAGCTCCTTCGTGGGGACGGCGGCCACGGGTCCAAAGGCTCGCACCGCGGGCGCGGAGAATCAAGGCCCACGGCTAGAATCAGCCCGATGGCCGAGACCGGAACGATGCGCGTCAAGTCGGGCCTCGCCGAGATGCTGAAGGGCGGGGTGATCATGGACGTGACGACCGCCGAGCAGGCGCGGATCGCCGAGGAAGCCGGCGCCGTCGCGGTGATGGCGCTCGAGCGCGTCCCTGCCGACATCCGCGCCGAGGGCGGCGTCGCGCGCATGGCCGATCCGGACAAGATCGTCGAGATCCAAGAGGCGGTCACGATCCCCGTGATGGCGAAGTGCCGCATCGGCCACTTCGTCGAGGCGCAGATCCTGGAGGCGCTCGAGGTCGACTACATCGACGAGAGCGAGGTGCTTACGCCCGCGGACCTGCAGCACCACGTGGACAAGTGGACGTTCACGGTCCCGTTCGTCTGCGGCTGCACGAACCTGGGCGAGGCGCTGCGCCGGATCTCCGAGGGTGCGGCCATGATCCGCACGAAGGGCGAGGCCGGCACGGGCGACATCGTCAACGCGGTCACGCACATGCGCTCGGTGTTCGGGGCGATCCGCAGGCTCGGGTCGCTGCGCGAGGAGGAGCTGTACTCGGAGGCCAAGGAGCTCCGCGCCCCGCTCGAGCTCGTGAAGTGGGTCGCCGAGCACGGACGCCTGCCGGTCGTGACGTTCACTGCAGGCGGGATCGCGACCCCCGCCGACGCGGCGCTCTGCATGCAGCTCGGCGCGGACGGGGTCTTCGTCGGCTCCGGCATCTTCAAGTCCGGCGACCCATCGACCCGTGCGAAGGCGATCGTCGAGGCGACCACGCACTTCCGCGACCCGGAGATCCTCGGCCGCGTCTCGCGCGGCCTCGGCGACGCGATGGTCGGGCTCTCCGCCGCCGCCCTCTCCCCGGACGAGCTGCTCGAGACGCGCGGCTGGTAGCCGCGGGCGCATGAGCGACGCGCCCAGGATCGGGATTCTCGCGGTGCAGGGGAACGTGCGCGAGCACACGACGATGCTGCGGCGGCTGGGCGCGACGCCGGTCGAGGTCCGCAAACCGGAGCAGCTCGAGGAGCTCGACGGCCTCGTGATCCCCGGGGGCGAGTCGACCGCCATCATGCGGCTCGTCAGGCTCTACGGACTCGAGGAGGCGATCCGCCGCTTCGAGCGCCCGCTCTTGGGCACGTGCGCCGGGATGATCCTGCTCGACCGGCGCCACCTCGGCCTCCTCGACCTCGAGGTCGACCGCAACGCCTACGGGCGCCAGGTCGCGAGCTTCGAGGCCGACCTCCAGCTCGAGGGCGACGAGCGGCCCCTGCGCGGCGTGTTCATCCGTGCCCCGCGCGTCGCCGAGGCCGGGCCCGACGTCGAGGTGCTCGCGGAGCTGGACGGCGAGCCGGTGCTGCTGCGCCAGGGCCGGATGATGGTCGCGTCCTTCCATCCCGAGCTGACCGACGACACGCGCGTCCACGAGCGCTTCCTCGACCTGGTGCGAGAGGAGATGCATGTCGGGGCATAGCAAGTGGAGCTCGATCAAGCACAAGAAAGGCGCGGCCGACGCCAAGCGCGGCCAGCTCTTCTCGAAGCTCTCGCGCGCGCTGATCGTGGCCGCGCGGGAGGGCGGGCCTGACCCGGCTTCCAACCTGGCGCTCGCGAACGCGATCGAGAAAGCGCGCTCGTACTCGATGCCGAAGGAGAACATCGAGCGCGCGATCGCGCGCGGCTCCGGGGCGGACGCGGACGCGGAGAGCTTCGAGCAGGTCGTCTACGAGGGCTACGGGCCGAACGGCGTGGCCGTGCTCGTCGAGGCGCTGACCGACAACCGCAACCGCACGGCGGCCGACGTGCGGGCCGCGTTCGCCAAGCACGAGGGCAACCTCGGCGGCTCGGGCGCGGTCGCGTGGCTGTTCGAGCGGCGAGGGGTGATCTTCGTCGAGGCGGAAGGGGTGGACGAGGACGAGCTCACGCTCGCTGCCGCCGACGGCGGCGCCGAGGACGTCGAGCGCGACGGCTCGAGCTTCCGGGTGACCGCGGCCCCCGAGGACCTGTCCATGGTGCGGGAGGCGATCGAGGAGGCTGGGATCGCGACCGAGTCCTCCGAGCTGACGATGGTGCCGAAGACGACGATCAGCCTCGACGACGAGACGGCCGCGAAGATGACGCTTCGCCTGATCGACGCGCTCGAGGAGAACGACGACGTCCAGGAGGTCTACGCGAACTTCGACATCCCGGAGCGCGTGATGGAGGCGGTCGCCTAGCTCAGCGGATCTGGTACGGGGCGCAGCTGCGCGCGTGGTTGCCCGCCCGGTCCCAGGCCTTCACGCAGAAGACGTAACGCCCCGGGCGCAGCGAGTTCGGGAGCGGTCGAGCGCTCGCGAGGCTGAGCGGCTTGGCCCAGACCGACCGGACGAACGGGAACGACCGGGCGAGCACCGTGTAGCCGCCGCGCCAGAGCAGCGTGGTCCTGAAGCGCACCTCTCCGCGGTCGTCGGCCGCCCGGACGGCGAACCGCGCACGCTTTCCGCGGCGGGCGTTCCCGCTCAGCGCGCGGACCCTCGGCTTGACCCTGTCGGGGATCTTGACCGTGAACGAGCTGACGTCGCTGTACGTGTCGCCGAACTTCACGCGCCAGTAGAACGTCTGCGGCCCGTAGACGCGCGAAGGGGTGAACGACGTCCAGCAGTTGTAGCTCCGCACCGGGCAGGTGTGGATTTCGGTGCCGACGATCTGCCCGGTGCTGAAGTCCGGATCGGTCGAGAGCTGCCAGGAGAGCGCCACGGTGGTGCCCTTCTTCGGTGCGTCCGGCCAGCTCACGATCCAGCGATACGTGATGTTGGTGTTCGGCTCCAGCGTGACCACCGACGCATCGGCGGGCGTGAGGAGCTCCACCGACTGCGCAGCCGCAGCCGAGCCGGCCGTTCCCAGGGCGAGCGCGACGCACGCCGTGGCCGACGTGGCGAGGCGGAGAAGGCGGCTGGGCGGCATCGGGGCTCCTCTGGGCGGACGAGCGGTAACCGTTCATCGGCGAAACGGCGCCATCCGGCGACACTCGGGTGAGGGCATTGCAGTGAAGGAGGAACGTCCGGTCCGGTGCTTAAGGTGGCGCCGTGAAGGTCCTCGGCATCGATCCGGGTACTGCAGCGTGCGGTTACGGCATCGTCAACGACGACGACGGCCGCCTCAGGGCCGTCGACCACGGGTGGTGGCAGACGCCTGCGCGGGAGCGCCTCGAGCTGCGCCTGAAGACGATCTTCGACGGAGTCACCGGGTTGCTCGAGGAGCACGAGCCGGAAGCCGTCGTGCTCGAGGAGTCCTTCGTCGGCGTCGACGCCCGCACCGCGCTCTCCGTCGGCCAGGCCCGGGGCGCCGTGCTCGTCGCTGCCGCGTCGTTCGGCGCCGAGTGCGCTGAGTACGCGCCCGCCCGCGTGAAGCAGGCCGTCTGCGGCTATGGCCGAGCCGAGAAGGCACAGGTGCAGCGGATGGTCGCCGCGATCCTCGGCCTGCGCTCTCCGCCCACGCCGCACCATGCCGCCGACGCCCTGGCGGTCGCGATCTGCCACGCGCTCGCGCCGCCTCTGCTCAGGGCGGCGGGATGATCGCGCGCCTGCGCGGCACGCCGGTCGCGCGCGCGGGCGAGCGGCTGGTGCTCGACGTCGGTGGCGTCGGCTACGCGCTCGCGGTCACGCCGACGGCGTCGCGGCTCGCCGAGCGCGGGGAGGAGGTGACGCTCGAGACGTACCTGCACGTGCGCGAGGACGCGCTGCAGCTCTACGGGTTCGCCGAGCCGGCCGAGCGGGAGCTGTTCGAGCACCTGCTCGCGGTCTCGGGAGTCGGGCCGAAGGTCGCCCTCGCCATCGTCTCGGGGTCGCCGCCGGCCGAGCTACGCCGCGCGATCGCGCTCGACGACACGGCCCGCTTCGAGGCGATTCCAGGAATCGGCAAGAAGACCGCGCAGCGCGTCGTGCTCGAGCTCAAGGAGAAGCTGGGCTCGGCCGTCGCGGCACCCGAGTCGGGCCACCTCGGCGCCCGCGACGCGCTCGTCGAGCTCGGGTTCTCGGCGGTCGAGGCGGAGCGCGCGCTCGCGCGCATCGATCCCGGCCTTCCGGTCGAGGAGCAGGTGCGCCAGGCCCTGCGGGAGGCTGCGTGAGACGACCCTTGCGGCGTCTCCTCCAGGCCGGACGGGCTTTGCGCGTGCGGCCGTCTGAGTTGACCGGTCGACACCGAGATCGTCAGGAGGTCCGGCTGTGACGGAGACCCAATTCTTGGCGCCCGCAGCCGTGGCCGACGAGGACGAGCTCGACCGCTCCCTCCGTCCGCGCCGGCTCGACGAGTTCGTCGGCCAGGAACGCGTCAAGGAGCAGCTCTCGATCTCGCTGGAGGCGACGCGCACCCGCGCCGAGGCTCTCGACCACGTTCTCCTGATCGGCCCGCCCGGCCTCGGCAAGACGAGCCTCGCCTACATCGTCCGGGAGGAGCTCGGCGTCGGGCTGCGCTCGGCGGCGGGGCCCGCGCTCGAGCGCAAGGGCGACGTCGCCGCGATCCTGACCGCGCTCGGCGAGCGCGACGTCCTCTTCATCGACGAGATCCATCGCTTGAGCCGCGCAGTCGAGGAGATCCTCTATCCGGCGCTCGAGGACTTCCGGCTCGACATCGTGGTCGGCCAGGGGCCGGCCGCCCGCACGCTGACGCTCGACTTGCCGCCGTTCACGTTGATCGGCGCGACGACCCGGACGGGGCTGCTGACGAGCCCGCTGCGCGACCGCTTCGGGATGACGTTCCGGCTCGAGCACTACGAGCCCCCGGAGCTGGCGCGGATCGTCCGCCGCTCGGCGCGGATCCTCGAGGTCGAGATCGAGGATGAGGCCGCAGACGAGATCGCCCGCCGCGCACGCGGCACGCCGCGGATCGCGAACCGCATCCTGCGGCGGGTCCGCGACGTCGCGGAGGTCCGTCACCAGGGCGTGATCACAACCGCGGTCTCCCAGGAGGCTCTCGAGCTGCTCGAGGTCGACGAGTGCGGGCTGGAGCGGACCGACCGGGTGCTCCTCCGAACGGTGGTCGAGAAGTTCGAGGGCGGCCCAGTCGGTCTCTCGACGCTCGCGGTGGCGCTCGGCGAGGAGCCCGACACGATCGAGGACGTCTACGAGCCCTACCTGCTCCAGCTCGGGTTCCTCCAGAGGACGCCGCGCGGGCGCGTCGTCACGCGTCTCGGCCGCGAACACGTCGGCGCGGCCGCTGCGCCCGACGACAGCCTCTTCTGATGTCCGAGCTCTGGCTCCCCGGTGTGTCCGGCCCGCAGGACGCCTTCGTCTCGCGCGTCCTCCAGCGCGTCCAGGCGTTCGCCGAGCAGTACGGAAGCCAGCCACGCGTGGACGTCGACCTTCGCGACGGAGCGACCGTCACCGTGCGCGCGATCTCGCCCGAGCCAGGGTTCGGGTTCGTCACCCTCACGCCTCACGCCGACGCCGAGGACGCCGTCGAGGAGTGGATCGTCCCGGTTGGAGCCTTCGGGCGCATCACGCTCAGTCTCGCCGAGGAGCACGAGCCCTTCGGCTTCTCGCTGCCGGAGTGAGCCTGGGAGGGGCTGCGCGAACCGCTCCTCCCGAACGCTCAGCGTCGCCTCAGCTCGAGGCTTTCTCCGCGTAGCCGGCCAGCACGGTCTGCCAGCCCTGGCTGTATCCATGCCGGACCTCGGCGGCCTGCTCGCCGAGCTGCTCCCACCCGCGGTGCTCGAGGTCGACGCGGGTCCTGCCGTCCTCGTTGGTGAACGTGACCTCGATCTCGGTCCGCGGGCGGCCCTGGTCTCGGCTTGGGTTCCACGCGAGCACGAACCGGTGCGGCGGCTCGAACGCGACGACCTGCGCCCACTCGAGCTCCTCGCCCTTCGTCGTGCGCTCGTAGACGCGACCGCCCGGACCGTCGAAGACGACCGTCTCGGGCGAGGAGCCCGTTTCCTCCATTTCGATTGAGTGGGTTGCGAGCGGCCACCACGTATGGATCTTGTCGGTAAAGGTCTCGAACGCGTGCTCGACCGTGCAGTCGACCGACACCGTTCGGTGGATCGCCTCCGTGCCTGCTGCCTGCGTGCTCATCCGTTCCTCCTCTCGCGTTCGGCCTCCGCCTTGAAGCTCGCGAGGGCCTGGGTCCAGAAGTCGTCGAAGTAGTCGCGCAGCTCGCCGAGCGCGTCGGGATCGACGCGATACAGCCGGCGCGTGCCGTTGCGCCGCTCTCGGACGAGGCCAGCCTCCTTCAACACGCGCAAGTGCTGCGAGACGGCGGGGCGGCTCACGGGAAGCTCGTCCGCGATCTCCCCGACCGGAAGAGCTCCTTCGCGAAGCCGCTCGAAGATCGCCCGCCGCGTCGGGTCACCAAGCGCATCCATAGCGTTACGGTAAGCCATGACTTACGTAAGTGTACGCTTACCGTAAGCGAGAAGTCAAGCCCGTCGAAACTGGAGCTCGTGCCAGGAGGGCGTGGGCGCGAGCTCGAGCAACGCGCGCTCGCCGCCCGGCTCGAGATAGGAGAACTCGGAGCTGCCGTCGTCCCAGCTGATGTCGAGCCGCCCGTCCTTGACGCGGTGGTCGAGCCAGGCGCCGCGGAAGACGAGCTTCCGCAGCCAGTAGACGAGCGACTCGCCGTCGACCAGCGACAGCCGCTCCCAATGGCGCACGAGGTACCGCCCGAGGTCGCTGCGCGGCTCCTCGATCATCCCGTCCGCAGTCAGCTCGACGAGGTCATCGGTCTCCTCCCCGTCGAGCTCGTTGTCGTCAACGAGGCCGAGCTTGTATGCGGCGGCGGAGACCCGCTGGGCGAAGTCGGCGGCGTTGAAGCTGAAGCGGAGACGGAGGAACTCGACGACGATGTCATCGCCGGACGAGTAGTTCTCGACGTCCACGAATCAGAGGATAGCCCCCTGAGTAGACTGGCTCGGTGAGCTCGCGGGCGGTGCTGCTCTCCGGTGTGGCGACTGCCGCGCTCGTGCTGCTGGCCGTCTGGCTCTTCGATCTCTCGCTCGATCGGGCGGCGGTGTTAGCGCCGGTCATCGTGGTGGTGGCCGGGGCTGCGGCAGGACTCGTCGTGCTGTGGACGCGTGTCGGGTGGGAGGCGATCCGCGGCCGCCAGCACCGCTGGCTGATCGTCGCGGGGGCGCTCGGCGTGATCGCGCTCCTCGTCGTCCTCTCCGCTCTCGGCCTCAGGCTTCCCCGCGAGTAGCGACGCGCCTCACCGTCCGGCGGCCTCCGTACCGTGGGCTGCCCATGTCGGACCGTCAGTGGACGTTGCGCGGCCCCGCGCCGCACGAGCAGGTGGACGCGCTAGCGCGCGAGCTCGGCCTCGCGACGACCACGGCCGCCGTGCTGGTGCGCCGCGGGTACGGCGACCCCGACAGCGCCCGCGTCTTCCTCGATGCGAAGCTGCCGGAGCACGATCCGTTCCTGCTCGGCGACATGACCGAGGCCTGCGAGGCGATCCGAGGCGCGGTCGCTGTGGGCAAGCGCATCTGCGTCCACGGCGACTACGACGCGGACGGGATCTGCGCGACGGCACTCGCGGTGCTCGTCCTGCGCGAGCTGGGCGTGGACGTCGCCTGGCACCTCCCGAGCCGCTTCGAGGAGGGCTACGGCGTCCATCAAGACACGCTCACGCGCCTCGCGGAGGAAGGCTGCGGACTCGTCCTGACCGTGGACTGCGGAGTGACTGCGGTCGAGGAGGTCGCGCACGCACGCGAGCTGGGGCTCGACGTCGTCGTGACCGACCACCACCGGCCCGGGGAGGAGCTGCCCTCTTGCCCCGTGGTCGGCCCGTACCGCGGCGGCTACCCCTTCCGCGAGCTGTGCGGGACCGGCGTGGTGTGGAAGCTCGGCCAAGCGCTGCTCGGGGCGGACTCCGAGGCCCTGGCCCGCCACCTCGACCTGGTCGCGGTCGCGACGGTGGCCGACGTCGTCCCGCTCGTGGACGAGAACCGCGGGCTCGCGGTCGCAGGGCTGCGCGCACTCGCGCGGACCCAGAAGCCCGGGCTGCGGGAGCTCATGCGCTCGGCCCGCGTCGATCCGGCCACGGTGGACGCCGGCGCGATCGGGTTCCGGCTCGCGCCTCGCCTCAACGCCGCCGGCAGGCTCTGCCGGCCGGAGGCCGCGCTCGAGCTCCTCCTCACGGAGGAGAAGGACGCCGCGGTCGGGCTCGCGTCGCAGCTCGAGGACCTGAACCGCGACCGCCAGGCTGTCGAGGAGCGGATCCTGCGTGAGGCGATCGAGGCGATCGAGAGCTGGCCGGAGGCCCGCAGGCGGCGCCGCGCGTACGTCGTCTCCGGCGAGGGCTGGCACGAGGGTGTGATCGGGATCGTCGCATCGCGGCTCGTGGAGCGCTATCACCGGCCGGTCGTCCTGATCGCCGGGGCCGACGGCGACTGGAAGGGCTCGGGCCGCTCGATCGCGTCGTTCGATCTCCACGACGGGCTGCAGGCGTGCGCCGGCCACCTCGAGCGCTGGGGCGGCCATGCCGCTGCGGCGGGCCTCTCGATCCGCCCGGAGGAGATCGAGCCGTTCGCAGAGGCCTTCGCCGTCGTCGCGGACGCGGAGCTGGGCGACGACGACCTCAGATCGATGACGACGGTGGACGCGCTCGTCCACGGCGGCGACCTGACGCTGGATCTCTGCACGGAGCTCGCGCGGCTCGCGCCGTTCGGGCTCGGCAACCCCGGGGTGACGCTTCTCCTCGCCGGCTGCGAGATCGCGGACCTCGGCGCGGTCGGTGAGGGCAAGCACCTCAAGTTCCGCGTCCGCGAGGACGGGCGCGACTCCGGCAGCGCGATCGCGTTCCGCTTCGGCGGCCAGCTCGACCGCCTGCGCCGGGTCGGGCACTACGACCTCGCGTTCCGGCTGGAGGAGAACCGTTGGAACGGGACCGTCGCGCCGCAGCTGAACGTGCGCCAGGTCTACGACGCGGACGAGCGGTACCTCGAGCGCCGCGACTGGCTCAAGGCCGAGTGGCGTAAGGAGCCCGCTGCTCGCGATCCCGAGGCAGCGGCGATCTTCGCCGAGCTGGCCCTCGGCGAGGGGGGCGGGAAACGGCACCTGCTCGAGTCGGACCGGTTTCTGGCGCTTCTCGCCGCGCCGGAACTCGCGCGTGCTGCCTGACGGCGTAGCATGTGTGCGAGATGCTGCAGCGGCTCAAGAGGCTCGTCGGCCGGCTCCGGCCGCACCCTCCAGAGAGCTTCGATCCGAACGCGCCTCCCAAGAGGCCCCTCAGCGAGGGGGACGCCTTCGCCGCCGGCAGTCGGGCCCAGTACGGGAACGTTCCGTCGAACTACGTGAAGGAGTACGACGAAGGCCGGCCGAAGCACTGACGGCTAGCGTCGGACGGGATGCTCCAGCTCCTCAGGAGGTTTAGAGAGTGGCTCCGCCGCGGAGGGATCGACCGCGGCGAGCCGCTTCCGAACAAGGGGCTGACCGTTCGGGAGCAGGGAGCCCAGCCGAACTACCCTGTCGAGGGCTACGACGAAGGCCGGCCGAAGCACTGACGGCTAGCCGCGCTGCGTGCCCAGCGCGGCCCGGTGCACCCGACGCGGTTGCCAGGAGCGCCTCGAGCGCGCGGTGTCGTCGAGCGCGACCAGCACGCGCGCGAGCCTTGCGGCCTTCCGTTCCTGCCTGCGTTTGCGCATGGACAGGCGGTTTTCGCGCCGCCCCGGCTGGCTCCTCCCCGAGCCGGT
>Ga0335084_10002220_pt1 | contig 18649 bp, 14 predicted proteins | sample Lox_Sample_44_FD_206721 | JGI IMG/M metagenome (GOLD analysis project Ga0335084, IMG submission 206721) | Soil microbial communities from Loxahatchee National Wildlife Refuge, Florida, United States - Lox_Sample_4.4 | ecosystem: Environmental > Terrestrial > Soil > Wetlands | place: USA...
TGTCAACGCTTTGCTGCGCGGATTCCTGCGCGCCCGGCCGATGATCGGCGCGCGGCTCGCCGCAGACCCCGTGGCGAACTATCAGCACCCGGACTGGTGGATCTCGCGCGTGCGCGCGGCTTATCCTTCCGAGTGGCAAACCGTGCTCGCGGCGGGCAATGAGCATCCGCCAATGTGCCTGCGCGTAAATCGCCGGCGCGAATCCGTGGACGCCTATTCGGCGCGCCTCGCCGCAGAGGGGATTGCGGCGCGGCGCATTGGTGCGGCGGCCCTGTTGCTCGAGAAGCCGGTCCCCGTCGACCGGCTGCCGGGCTACGCCGAGGGCGAGGTGTCGGTGCAGGACGCCGGCGCACAGCGCGCCGCGGGGCTGCTCGACCTGCGCGCGGGGCAGCGAGTGCTCGATGCCTGCGCCGCGCCGGGCGGCAAGTCAGCCCATGCCCTGGAAACGGCGGACGTGGCGCTCACCGCGCTCGACATCGATGCGGCGCGCTGCGCCGATGTAACGCGCAATCTCGCGCGCCTCGGCCTCTCGGCCGACGTGCGCACCGCGGATTGCAGCGCGCCGGAGACCTGGTGGGACGGCGCGGCGTTCGATCGCATCCTCGCCGACGTGCCCTGTTCGGCCTCGGGTGTCGCACGGCGTCATCCGGACATCAAGTGGCTGCGCCGCGCGACCGACATTGCCGCATTTGCGGCAAGGCAGGCGCGCATTCTCGGCGCGCTTTGGCGCACGCTCGCCCCGGGTGGTAAATTGCTGTATGTCAGCTGTTCGGTGTTCCCGGAGGAGAACGGCGCGGTGATCGATGCCTTCATCGCGCGCACGCCGGTCGCGCGCCGCGCGCCACTCGCGGACGGCGCTCCGGCGCAGCTGCTCCCAGGACCCGAGCACGACGGATTCTTTTTTGCGCTGCTAGAAAAGCCGGCCTGAACGGACCCCGAGGCGACGCGCCATGCGAGGCATCGCTGACCTGAGGAAGCTGCTCCGCGCGCTGGCATCCGGCGCGGCGTTTGCGCTGGCGGCGATTGCGCCCTTCGCCTACGGCGACGAGATCGAGGTCACCGACGCGCGCCTCAGCACCGTCGAGGACGGCGTGGTGCTCGCTGCCGATTTTGCGTTCGAGCTCAGCCCGCAGCTCGGCGAGGTCGTGACCAACGGCGTCCCGCTGTATTTCGTGGTCGAGTTCGAGCTGACGCGGTCGCGCTGGTACTGGTTCGACGAGAAGACCGCCGCCAAGCGGATTCAGCTCAGGCTCTCCTACCACCCGCTGTCGAGGCACTACCGGCTCTCTACCGGCGTGCTGCAGCAGAACTACCCGACCCTGGAGGAAGCCCTGAACGTTCTGCGCCGGGTGCGCGGTTTCGTGGTGGTGGACCGCAGCGTCAACCTCGCGGACGCGAATTACGAGGCGGCTGTGCGCATGCGCCTCGACGTCGCACTGCTGCCCAAGCCGTTCCAGTTGACTGCGATCACGAGCCGGGAAATGAACCTCGAATCGCCCTGGAAGCGGTTTACGTTCCGTCCCCCCGTCGTGCATGCCGCCCCCATGTCGGCGCCGATCGAGGGCCGCGAGCCGAAGGACGGCAAGGAGACGGAGTCGCGATGAGGCTGCTCATCATCCTCGGCGCCGCGCTTGCCGGCGTACTGCTCTTCCTGCTCGCTACCGCGAGCGGCAATACTTCGGCATTCGCGCGGCACTATCCGCTGCTGCTTGGACTGAACGCGGCGCTTGCCGGCCTGCTCGCAGCGCTGGTTGCCTGGCAGATTCGCGGCCTCTGGGGCAAGTATCGAGCGCGCGCGTTCGGCTCGCGGCTGACGGTGCGCCTGTTGCTGCTGTTGGCGGTGATGGCGGTCGTTCCCGGCGCTCTGGTCTATACCGTTTCGGTGCAATTCCTTTCCAAGAGCATCGAGTCCTGGTTCGACGTCAAGGTGGATGCGGCCCTGGAAGGCGGCCTCAACCTCGGCCAGTCGGCGATCGACCAGATGCTGGCCGAGCTGCAGGCGCGCGCGCGGACCATCGCGGCAGAGCTCGCCGACCGGCCCGTCGGCCAGCAGGTCATCGCCCTTGGCCGGCTGCGTGACCAATCCGGCGTGCAAGATGCGGTCCTCATCAACGCGGGCGGGCGGGTGCTCGCCAGCTCGAGCGAGGACGTGACGCGGCTGGTGCCGGACCTGCCCAGCGCGCAGGCACTGCGCCAGGCGCGCAGCGCGCGCGGCTACGCGGCCGTCGACGCGGCCGCCGGAAAGCCGCTCGCGCTGCGCGTGATCGTGCCCGTGGCGACGCTCAGCCTGACCGACGAGGCCCGGTACCTGCAGTTGCGGCAGATGGTGCCCGAGCCGTTCGGCAGGAGCGCCGAGGCAGTCGAGGCCGCCTATCGCGACTACCGCGAACTCGCGCTCTCGCGCCAGGGGCTGAAGCGCATCTACATCGTGACGCTCACGCTCGCGCTGTCGATGGCCCTGCTGGTGGCGATCGCCCTAGCCGTGCTGCTCGCCAACCGGCTCTCCGAGCCACTCGCCAACCTCGCGCAGGCGACTCAAGCCGTGGCGCGCGGCGACTTCAGCCGCCAGGCGCCGGTGACCAGCCGCGACGAGCTTGGCGTGCTTATCGAGTCCTTCAACTCGATGACGCGCCAGCTCGGCGAGGCGCGCCGCGTGGTCGACGCGAACCGCATGGCGCTGGAGAGCGCGAAAGCGCGCCTGGAAAACATCCTGGCTACGCTCTCCGCGGGCGTGCTCGTGTTCGACCGCCATCTCGCGCTGTCGATATCCAACCACGGCGCGCAGGCCATTCTCGGCGACGATCTGGAACTGTTCGCCGCGGGCATGCGCGAGCAGTTCCGCGCGCACGGCGCGCTCGCCTGGCAGCAGGAGATCGAGCTGAAGGGCACGGGCAAGACACTGCTGGTACGCGGCACGGCGCTGCAGCAGGACCCGGAGGGCGGTTACGTGCTCGTGTTCGACGACATCACCCAGCTGATCCAGGCGCAACGCGCCACGGCCTGGGCCGAAGTCGCCCGGCGCCTCGCGCACGAGATCAAGAATCCGCTCACGCCGATCCAGCTTTCCGCCGAACGGCTGGAGATGAAGCTCGCGGCCAAGCTCTCGGCGGAGGACGCCGAGGCGCTCGCGCGCGGCACGCGCACGATCGTGAATCAGGTGGCAGCGCTGAAGAACATGGTGGACGACTTTCGCGATTACGCTCGCCTGCCGGCGCCGGTGTTCACGGGCCTGGACCTGAACGCGCTGGTGCAGGAGGTGCTTGCGCTCTACGAGAACTCGAAAACGCCGATCGCGCGCAAGCTCGCGCCCGGCCTGCCGCTGGTGCGAGCCGACTCGGCGCAGATCCGCCAGGTGCTCCACAATCTGGTGCAGAACTCGCAGGACGCGCTCGAGCACCGCAAGAACAGCCTCGAGCAGCCGCTGATCGAGGTCTGCACCGAGGCGGAGGGCAGCAAGGTACGGCTTTCGATCGTCGACAACGGCGGCGGCTTTCCAGAGGAAATGATGGCACGCATTTTCGAACCCTACGTCACCACCAAGCCGCGCGGCACCGGCCTGGGGCTGGCGATCGTGAAGAAGATCATCGACGAGCACCAGGGCGAGCTGGCGATCGAGAACCGCGCCGCGCGCGGCGCGTCGGTGAACATCCTGCTGCCCGCGCTGGACGCCGCGGGCTATGCCCGCTCCAGTCCGAAGGCGGCCTAGCGAAATGGCGCAGATCCTGGTCGTAGACGACGAAGTCGGCATCCGCGAGCTGCTCTCTGAAATTCTTGCCGACGAGGGCCACCAGGTGCTTCTCGCCGAGAGCGCGGGCGAGGCGCGTCGCCTGCGCGAGCGCGAGCGGCCGGACCTGGTGCTGCTCGACATCTGGATGCCGGACACCGATGGCATCTCGCTGCTCAAGGAATGGGCCGCAACCGGCCAGCTCGGCATGCCCGTGGTGATGATGTCCGGGCACGGCACCATTGAAACCGCGGTGGAGGCGACGCGTATCGGCGCGCTCGACTACCTTGAGAAGCCGATCGCGCTGCAGCGCCTGCTTGTCACCGTCAGGCGCGCGCTGCGCAACCAGGAGACGGCCGCGCCGCGCGAGCTCTCGCTCGCGACGCTGGGTCGCTCGCCTGCGCTCGCCGACTTGCGCAAGCGCCTCGCGCAGCTGGCGCAGTCGGGTGCGCCGCTCATGCTGCGCGGCGAGCGCGGCATGCGGGCGGAACTGTTCGCGCGTCTTCTCGTGGCGGCGGGCGGGCCGTTCATCGACGGTCCCGATCTGCTCGAGGAGCCGTCCTCCGACACGCTGGCGCGCGCGGCCGGCGGAGTCCTCTACGTCGGCGACCTGGCGCAGCTTGGGCGGGCGGCGCAGAAGAACCTGGAGTTTCTGCTCGCGCGCGCCGACAAGCACAAGGCGCGCGTGGTCTCGTTCTCCACGGCGGATCCGCGCCAGCTCGCCGAGAAGCACGAGTTCGACCCCGGCACGCTGGCCCGGCTGGCAGAGCTGGTCCTCAAGCTGCCGTCGCTGCGCGAGTTCGCCGAAGACGTGCCGGACCTTGCTGCGCTGATGCTCGCGCAACTCGTCGAGGCGCGGCTCTGCCCGCCACGGCGGCTGTCGGTGGCTGCGCTGAACTCGTTGCGCCACCATACCTGGCCGGGAAACCTAGCCGAACTGGAAAGCGTGGTGAAAAACCTGGCGCTGGGCGCGCTGGAGGAAGACATCGCTCTGGAGGACGTGGAGCGCGTGCTGGCGGCGCACGCGGGCTCGGCACCGCCGCCCGAGATCGCGCTCGACCGTCCGTATCGCGAGGCGCGCGAGGCCTTCGAACGGCTGTATTTCGAGCATCTGCTCGCACGCGAGAACGGCAGCATGTCGAAGGTCGCCGAGCACTCCGGGCTGGAGCGCACGCACCTGTACCGCAAGCTGAAGGCGCTCGGGCTGCCGGTGGGCAGGCGCGAGGAAAACTAGGAGAGGGTAACGGGGGAACCTGGGTTCCCCTGTTCCGAGCTATTTTTTCTTCTTGACGCGGTGCGGGCGCGATTTCCCGTAGCTGCCCTTGTAGATCTTGCCGCGCTTGGTTCGCTTGTCGCCTTTGCCCATGGCCCGCTTCCTAGTTTGCAATGCCGGACATTATATCGGCGGGCTCGTAGGCCAGGTACGGCGCGAGCCAGCGTTCGGCCTCCGCGGTCGCAATGGACTTGCGGCGCGCGTAGTCCTCGACCTGGTCGCGGCCGAGCTTGCCGACCGCAAAATATGCCGAATCCGGATGCGAGAGATAGAAGCCTGACACCGCCGAGGCCGGCAACATCGCAAAGGACTCGGTGAGCGTGATACCGGCGTTCTCGCCGGCCTGCAGCAGCTCGAAAAGGCCGCGCTTCTCGGTGTGGTCGGGGCAGGCCGGGTAGCCCGGCGCCGGCCGGATGCCCCGGTAGGCCTCGGCGAGCAGCTGCGCGCCCGACAGCAGCTCCTCCGGCGCGTAGCCCCAGAACTCGCGCCGTACGCGCTCGTGCAGGTGCTCGGCGAACGCCTCGGCCAGCCGATCCGCAAGCACCTTGAGCATGATGGCGTTGTAGTCGTCGTGTTGCGCCTCGAACTGCGCCAGCCGCGCCTCGAACCCGCCCACCGCGACCGCGAACGCGCCGATCCAGTCGGGCACGCCGGAGGACTTCGGCGCAACGAAATCCGCGAGGCACTGGTTCGCGCGGCCGGTCGGCTTGCGGTTCTGCTGGCGCAGGTTGTGCCAGGTCATGGCAACGCCGCTGCGGGTTTCATCCTTGTAGATCTCGATGTCGTCGCCGTTCACCTGCGCCGCGGGGAACAGGCCGAATACCCCGTTTGCCTGCACCCATTTCTCGCGCACGACTTTCTGCAGCATCTCGAGGGCTTCGGCGTGCAGCTTGCGCGCGGCGGCGCCGACGACCGGGTCGTCGAGGATCTTCGGGTAGGGACCCGATAGCTCCCAGGCCTGGAAGAATGGCGTCCAGTCGATATACGGAAGAAGTCTTTCGAGCGGATAGTCGCGCAGCGTGGTCAGCCCGCTCGTGCGCGGTGCGGGCGGGCGATACGCGGACCAGTCCGTGGCGGCGCCCAGCCGCCGGGCTTCGTCGAGCGGCACCAGCGGTCCCGGTCCCTTCTTGTCGCGGTGCTGCACGCGGATCTTCTCGTAATCGGCGCTCACCTCGGCAATGTAGGCATCGCGACGATCCGGCGACAGCACGCCCTGCATCACGCCTACCGAGCGCGAGGCATCCGGCACGTAGACCACCGGCCCGGGATAGTTGGGCGCGATCTTCACCGCGGTATGCGCGCGGGAGGTGGTGGCGCCGCCGATCAGCAGGGGTATGGCGAAGCCCTCGCGCGCCATCTCGCGCGCCACGTGCGCCATTTCCTCCAGCGAGGGCGTGATCAGGCCGGACAGGCCGATGGCGTCGGCATGCTCGCGCCGCGCCGTATCGAGGATGGTCTTGGCCGGCACCATCACGCCCAGATTCACGACATCGTAGTTGTTGCACTGGAGCACGACAGCGACGATGTTCTTGCCGATGTCATGCACGTCGCCCTTCACGGTGGCGACGACGAGCTTGCCCTTCGGGCGGCCCGAATCGCCCGAGCGCAGCTTCTCCGCTTCGATGTAAGGCAGCAGGTGCGCTACGGCCTGCTTCATCACGCGCGCGGACTTGACCACCTGCGGCAGGAACATCTTGCCGGCGCCGAACAGGTCGCCGACCACGTTCATGCCGTCCATCAGCGGGCCCTCGATGACCTCGATCGGCGCGGCGTATAGCTGCCTCGCCTCCTCGGTGTCGGCGACGACATGGCTCGTGATGCCGTTCACGAGGGCGTGCGCCAGGCGTTCCTGCACGCTGCCGCGCCGCCAGGCGTCGTCCTCCTTTGCTGCGCGCGCGCCTCCCTTCACGCCCGCGGCATACTCGAGCAGGCGCTCGGTGGCGTCCGGACGGCGCGCGAGAATCACGTCCTCGACGCGCTCGCGCAGGCCGGGCTCTATCTTCTCGTACACGCCGAGCTGGCCCGCGTTGACGATGCCCATGGTCATGCCGGCCTTGACGGCGTGGTAGAGGAACGCGGTGTGCATCGCTTCGCGCACCGCGTCGTTGCCGCGGAACGAGAACGACAGGTTCGAGACGCCGCCCGAGACCCCCACCCCGGGCAGGTTGGCGCGGATCCATTTCACGGCCTCTAGGAAGTCCAGGCCGTAGCGCGCATGCTCCTCCAGGCCGGTGGCGACAGCGAAGATGTTCGGGTCGAAGATGATGTCCTCGGGCGCGAGGCCGGCCTTGCGCGTGAGCAGGTCATAGGCGCGCCGGCACACGGCGACGCGCCGCTCGAGCGTGTCCGCCTGCCCCTGCTCGTCGAAGGCCATGACGATGACCGCGGCACCGTACTTGCGCACGAGGCTAGCCTGGCGCAGGAATTCGGTCTCGCCCTCCTTCAGGCTGATGGAATTGACGATGCCCTTGCCCTGCAGGCACTTCAGCCCAGCCTCGATGACGGTCCACCGGGAAGAATCCACCATTACCGGCACGCGCGAGATATCCGGCTCCGAGGCGGCGAGACGGAGGAAGGTCGCCATCGCCTTCTCCGAGTCGAGCATGCCCTCGTCCATGTTGACGTCGATCACCTGCGCCCCGTTCTCGACCTGCTGGCGCGCGACCGACAGCGCCTCGGGGTAATCGCCCGCGAGGATCATGCGCGCGAAGGCCTTCGAGCCGGTCACGTTGGTGCGCTCGCCGACATTGACGAAGAGCGAGCCCCCGCCGATGTTGAGCGGCTCCAGGCCCGAGAGACGCAGCATCGGCGCGCGCCGCACCGCACCGCGCGGGCGAACGCCTTGCACCGCTCCTGCGATCGCGTGAATGTGCGCCGGCGTGGTACCGCAGCAGCCGCCGGCGAGGTTCAGGTAGCCCGACCGCGCCCAGGCGCCCATCTCCTGCGCCATGGATTCGGGCGTGTCGTCGTATTCGCCGAACGCGTTCGGCAGGCCGGCGTTCGGATAGCAGGACACCGGCATTTCGGCGACATCCGACAGCTCCTCCACATACTGCCTGAGCTCCTTCGCGCCGAGCTCGCAGTTCAGCCCCACCGCGAGCGGCTTGGCGTGCCTTACCGAGTTGTAGAAGGCCTCGGCGGTCTGCCCTGACAGCGTGCGGCCCGAAGCATCGGTGATCGTGCCGGAAATGATCAGCGGCAGGCGCACGCCGCGCTTCTCGAATTCGGTCTCGATGGCGAAGAGGGCAGCCTTGGCGTTCAGCGTGTCGAAAATGGTCTCGACCAGAACCAGGTCCACGCCGCCGTCCATCAGGCCGCGCACGGCCTCGCCGTAAGCGGCCACCAGCGCATCGAAGCTGGTATTGCGGAAACCCGGGTCGTTTACGTCAGGCGAGATCGACGCGGTCCGGGTCGTTGGCCCGATCGCGCCCGCGACGAAGCGCGGCCGGGAGCGGTCGCGCTTCTGCCATTCGTCGGCCGTGTCGCGCGCCAGCTTCGCCGCGGCGAGATTGAGCTCATAGGCGAGCTCTTCCATGCCGTAGTCGGCGAGCGATATCGCAGTGGAGTTGAAGGTATTGGTTTCGAGGATGTCGACGCCCGCCGCGAGGTAGTCCGTGTGGATGCGGCGAATCAGCTGCGGCTGCGTCAGCGTGAGCAGGTCGTTGTTGCCGCGCAGGTCGCGGCCCCAGCCGCGGAAGCGCTCGCCGCGGAACTGCTCCTCGGAGAGGCGCTCGCTCTGGATCATCGTGCCCATGGCGCCGTCGAGGACCAGGATCCTCTCGGCGAGCAGCGACTGCAGCAGGGAAGCGCTATCGTCCATACCGTGCGGCGGGTCAGGTCCCCGAAAACAGAAACGCCCGTTCAGCTTGCGCAGAAACGAGCGTTAGGCGCGTCTCTTTAGCGGCACTTGTTTGTCCCCGCCCTCGGCGGTTCGGCGCCCGCAAGCTGAACTTCAAATCGGCGCAGGCCGCATTCTACCGTACGTCGACCCTCAGTGCAGGCGGGGCTTCTTCAGGAAGTCGCTGCGGTCGGCGGAGCGCACGCGGATAGTGGAGGTAGCGCCGCGGCGGGAGAAGGTGAGCGGAACTTCGCAGCCCGCCGGTCCGCAGTTCCAGATCCTGCGGAAAAGAGACGCGAGGCCGGCGACCGGCTGGCCGCCGACCTCCAGCACCAGGTCGCCGAGCTGCAGGCCGGCGCGCTCGGCGGGGCCGTTGGGCGCGAGCCCGCCGACCACGAGCCTGCCTTCGATCTCGGCGATGTAGAGGCCGAGCCAGGCGCGCGGCGGACGCGCCGCGCCGCCGCTCGCGAGCATGTCGGCGAGAATGGGCGCGAGCAGGTCGATCGGCACGAACATGTTGCCGTCGACGATCTTGCCGCCGACCGATTCCTGCACGAGCAAAGAGCCGATGCCGAGCAGCTTGCCGTCTTCGCCGACCAGCGCCGCGCCGCCCCACTGCGGGTGCGCAGGCGCGGTGAAAAGCGCTTCGTCGAGCACGTATTCCCAGTACCCCGCGAACTCGCGCTTGGCGACGACGCTCGCCTTGAGCGAGTGCGCGCGGCCGCCGTGGCCGATGACGATCACGGGGCTGTCGGCTCTCAGCGCTGCGGCCGAGCCGCGCGGGAGGGGCAGCAGGCCGAGGTGCCCGAGCGGCAGCACCAGGCCGAAGCCCGAGCGCTGGTCGTAGGCGAGCGCGTGGCCCTGCACGACCGCGCCGCGGTTGGTCGTGATCCAGATCGTTTCGGCTTCGGTGATGAGGTAGCCGATGGTCAGGATGAGCCCGTCCTCGCGGATCACCACGCCGTTGCCGGCACGCTCGGTGCCGAGGATCGGCGCGGTGAACGCGTCTTCCGGGATCTCGGAGCGCAGCATCACCGCCGCATCGAGTGCCGCGTCCAGGTCGAACGCGGTCTCTTCCGCGCTCGGCTGCAGCGCGTCGGGGAAGGCCCAGTTGGCGGGTCCGGCCATGCTCAATTGTCCTCGAACGGCAGGCCTACGTAGTTCTCGGCGAGCATCGTCGCGGCGGCGCGCGAGCCGGTCACGTACTGCAGCTGCGAGAGCTGCAGCCGGTGGTGGAAGGGGGTTTCGTCGTGGAAGCGGTGCAGCATCGAGGTCATCCACCAGGAAAAGTGCTCGGCGCGCCAGACGCGGCGCAGCGCAGTCTCTGAATAGCGCGCGAGCCTGTCCTTGCTTCCAGAGGCGTAGAACTCGCCCAGCGCCCGCGCGAGCACGCGAACGTCGGCCGCCGCGAGGTTGAGGCCCTTGGCGCCCGTCGGCGGCACGATGTGCGCCGCATCCCCGGCAAGGAAGAGGCGGCCATGCTGCATCGGCTCCACGACGAAGCTGCGCATCGCGACCACGCCCTTCTGGAAGATGCGTCCCTCCGTCAGGCGCCAGCCGTCCGTGCCCGCGAGCCGCGCATGCAGTTCGCTCCAGATGCGCTCGTCGGGCCAGTCGTCCACGCTGTTGCCGGGATTGCACTGCAGGTAGAGGCGCTGGATCTGCGGCGAGCGCGTGCTGACCAGCGCGAAGCCGCGCTCGTGGTACGCGTAGATCAGTTCCTCGGTCGCGGGCGGCGCCTCCACGAGGATGCCGAACCAGCCGAACGGGTAGACGCGCTCGAATTCCCTGCGCAGGCGCGACGGGATCGAGGGCCGCGAGACGCCGTGGAAGCCGTCGCAGCCGGCGATGTAGTCGCAGACGACCTCCTGTACGCCGCCTTCGCGGTCATGGAAGCGCAGCTTGGGCCGCTCCGTGTCAAGGTCGAGCAGGCTCACGTCCCGCACGCCGAAAAGGATCGGCCCGCCGCGCTCCAGGCGCGCCTTGACGAGATCGCGGATGACCTCGTGCTGCGCGTACACCATGATCGCGCGCCCGCCCGCGAGCTCGCTGAGATGGATGCGATGGCTGCGGCCGCCGAAGCGCAGGATCACGCCTCCGTGCAGCATGCCCTCTCGGCGCATGCGCGCGCCGACGCCCAGTTCCTCAAGCAGGTCCACCGTGCCCTGTTCCAGCACGCCGGCGCGGATCGTGGCCTCGATATCTTCACGGCTGCGGGTTTCCAGGACCACCGACTCGATGCCGCGCAGCTCCAGCGCTTGCGCAAGCAGCAGGCCCGCGGGACCGGCGCCGATGATGCCGACTTGGGTGCGCATGGGCTGATATTATCCGGCGGCGTGAGCGAAAGCGGCTTCCATTCGGCGGTTTTCAAGCTTCCGGTGCAGCTGCGCTGGGGCGAGTGCGATCCCGCGGGCATCATCTTCTACCCGACCTACTTCAACTGGTTCGATGCGGCGGCCTGGAACATGTTCGCGCAGGTCGGCTACTCCGCGAAGCGCATGCGAGCCGAGCACCTGGCGATGCCGCTGGTCGCGGCCGGCTGCGAATTCCGGCACCCGGCCGAGCAGGAAGACCGCTGCGAAGTGCGCTCGCGCATCGCGCGCTGGGGCGGGAAGTCCTTTGCACTCGCGCACGACGTCGTTCGCCTGGACGGTACCCTGCTCGCGCAAGGCTCGGAGACGCGCGTCTGGGGGCGCTACACGAACGGGCCGGGCACGCCGCTGAAGGGCCAGCCCATCACCGAGGAACTGAAGGCCCTGTTCAGGGCGCGCTGAGCTTGGACCACTCCGCCAGCGCGCGCTCGATCATCGCGGCGGCGGAACCGTAGCAGCTCTCCGGATCGAAGAGCGCCGCGAGCGCGTTCGCGTCCAGGCCCTTGCCCGCCTGCGGATCGGCGCGCAGCACGTCCTCCAGGCTCCTGCCTTCACGTGTCGCCGTCTCGCAGAGCTTTTCGGTGAGCGCGTGCGCCGCCTGCTTGCCGAGCGTGCGCGAAAGATGCAGTGCGACGCTCTCCGAATAGACAAGGCCGCGCGAGCGCTCCAGGTTGGCGCGCATCGCCGCTTCGTCGACGGCCAGGCCCTCCAGCACCTCGGCCATCGCGGCAAGGGCACTTCCTGCACTGCACAGCAGATCGCGCAGCGTGAACCACTGGCTCTGCCACTGGCCAATGCCGCGCTCGTGCTCGGGTGCGAGCTGCGCGAGCAGCGTAGCCGCCAACCCAGGCGCGCGCTGAGAAGCTTCCAGAGCCGCCAGGCAGCCCACGGGATTGCGCTTGTGCGGCATGGCGGAAGAGCCGCCGCGCCCGGCGGCCGCGGGTTCGGCAACCTCCGCCACTTCGGGCTGCATCAGCAGCGAAACGTCGCGCGCAATCTTGCCGGCGGCGCCTGCCAGGATCGCGGTTTCGGCGCCCAGTCGCGCGTAGCCGTCGCGGGCGCTGTGCCAGGTGACCGGTGCGCGGGCAAGGCCAAGATTCGCGGCGATCGCCTCCGCGATCGCCTCGCCCTTGCCGCCATAGGCCGAGAGCGTGCCGCCCGCGCCGCCGAACTGCAGCGCGCAGGCCTCGCTCGCGGCCGCGCGAAAGTGCGCCAGCGCGCGCGCAATCATCGACAGCCAGACCGCGGCCTTCCAGCCAAACGGCACCGGCACCGCGGGCTGCAGCAGCGTGCGCGCCACGGTAGGCGTGCGCGCGTGGCGCTGCGCGAGCGCTGCTGCCGCGTCGCCCAGGCGCCGGGCGAGCGCTTGCAGGCGCGCGATGGCCGGCAGGAAGCAAAGGATCGCGCCGGTATCGATCGCGTCCTGGCTGGTGGCGCCGAAATGTACGTAGCGCGCCGCCTCCGGCGAGCCCGCCGCGACCTTTTCGGTCAGCTGCTTGACGAAGGGAATCGCCAGCGTGCCGGCGCTGCGCGCGGCCGGCGCGAGCGCGGCGGCGTCGAAGCGGGCGCCGCCCGCGACTTGGGCGATGGTCCCCGCTGCGGACTCGGGCACGACGCCGGCTTGCGCCGATGCGAGCGCCAGCGCGCCCTCGAAGCGCGCCATCGCGGCGAGCAGCTTCTCGTCCGAGAGCTCGCGCGCGCAAACCTCGTCCCAGAACGCGTGCTGCAGCGCCGACATCGAGCGGGCTAGGCTTTGCCCCAGACTTCTTCGGCGGTTTCGATCACCAGGCGCAGCTTCGCGCGCTGCGCTTCGACGGCAATCTTGTTGCCGTGGACCGTGCTGGAGAATCCGCACTGCGGGGAAAGCGCGAGCTGTTCGAGCGGCACGTATTTCGCCGCCTCGTCGATGCGCCGCTTGAGGTCGTCCTTCTTCTCCAGCGTGCCGAGCTTCGTGGTCACCAGCCCCAGCACCACGATCTTGCCCTTGGGCAGGAAGCGCAGCGGCTTGAAGTCCCCCGAGCGCGCGTCGTCGTACTCGAGGAAATAGGCGTCGACCTTCATCTCGGAGAGCAGCGCCTCGGCGACCGGCTCGTAGCCGCCCTGCGCCGCCCAGGTGCTCTGGAAGTTGCCTCGGCACAGGTGCACCGCGAGCGTCATGCCGGCGGGCTTCTTCGCCACCACGCGGTTGATGAATTTGGCATAGCGGTGCGGCAGCTCGTTCGGGTCGTCGCCGCGCGCGCGCGCCGCCTCGCGCATCTTCTCGTCGCAGAGATAGGCGAGGTTGGTGTCGTCCATCTGCACGTACCTGCAGCCCGCTTTCGAGAGCGAGGTGAGCTCCTCGCCGTAGGCCTTGGCGACGTCCTCGTAGAAATCCGGTTCGAGCTCCGGATAATGCTGCTTGCTGATGCCCGCGCGCCCGCCGCGGAAGTGCAGCATGGTTGGCGACGGGATGCAGACTTTCGCCGTGCGCTTGGTGCAGGACTTCAGGTACTGGAAGTCGGCCAGTTGAATGTCCTTCACGTGCCGCACCTTGTCCACCACGCGCATCACGGGCGGGGCGAGCTCCTCGGTGCCGTCGGGCCTTTTCACCTTCACCGGGATGTCGGTCTTGACGCCGCCGATCTGCTCGAGGAAGTCGATGTGGAAGTACGTGCGGCGGAACTCGCCGTCGGTGATCGACTGCAGGCCGACGTCTTCCTGGAATTTCACGATCTCGGCGATCGCCTGGTCCTCGACCTTGCGCAGGTCGGCGGCGCCCAGCTCGCCGCGCGCCTTCTTCTCGCGCGCATCGAGCAGGTACTTCGGTCGCAGGAAGCTGCCGACGTGGTCGGCGCGGAAAGGGGGCGTAGTGCGCGCGCTCATGGGGAATCCTTGTTCAGAGGTCGAAGAATACGGTCTCGTTCCTGCCTTGCAGGATCACGTTCCATTCCAGCGTACCCGCCTTGCCGCGCTTCTTCTGCGCGATCAGCGTCGCGCGCCGCGCGGCGGGTACCCGCGCGAGAACCGGATCCTGCGCGTTGGACGGCTCGCCCGGGAAGTAGATCCGCGAGAAGAGCTGCTTGAGCTGGCCGCGCATGAACACCTGTACGCCGATGTGCGGCGCCTGCGGCTTGCCGGCCGGTCCGATCACCCTTCCGGGCTTGATGGTGTGGAAGCGGAATGCGCCGTTCCGGTCGGTGGCCGAGCGGCCGAAGCCGCGGAATCGCTTGCCGCCATACTTGCCGCGGCTGTCGGCCTGCCAGATCTCGACCAGCGCGTCGTCGACCGGCTTGCCCTCACCGTCCAGCACGCGCCCCTCGATGGAGATGCGCTGGCCGGGTACGCCCGCCGGCGCGAGCTTCTCGGTGATCAGCCAGGTCAGGCCGATGTGCAGGTACGGCCCGACCGTTTGCGAAGTCGTGGCGTGGAGGCTCATTCGGTCTGGACCCCTCTTTCCATGGGCGTTTCCTCGGGTCCGCGCAGCACGATGTCGAAGCGGTAGCCGAGGGCGAATTCGGGAATCGTCGTCTCCCAGTCGAGCGAGGAAATCAGCCGCTTGCGCGCTCGCTCGTCCGGGACGCAGTTGTACATCGGGTCTTCGTCGAGCAGCGGGTCGCCGGGGAAGTACATCTGCGTCACCAGGCGCTGGACGAAAGCCTGTCCGAAGAGCGAGAAGTGGATGTGCGCGGGCCGCCAGGCGTTGTAGTGGTTGCGCCAGGGGTATTCGCCCGGCCGGATGGTGACGAACCGGTAGTGGCCGCGCTTGTCGGTGAGCGCGCGTCCGCAGCCGGTGAAGTTAGGGTCGGTAGGCGCGTCATGCTGGTCGACGCGGTGCGGGTAGCGGCCTGCCGAGTTCGCCTGCCAGATTTCGACGAGCGTGTTCGGCATGGGCCGGCCGTTTTCGTCCAGTACGCGGCCGCTGACGATGATGCGCTCGCCGATCGGGTCGCCGGCGTGCTGTCGCGTGAGGTCGTTGTCGCCGCGCCTGAGCTCGCCGTAGCCGAACACGGGGCCCGTGAGCTCCGTCTCGGTCTGCGGCAGCATCACGAGCGGCTGCGTAGGCGCGCGCTTGACCGTCGATGCGTAGCGCGGGAACAGGTAGTCGGGCTGCGTACCGGCCGCGGGCCGGCGGTAGGCGGTGGTCGGTGGCATGGCCTGCTTGGTCTCCCTCATTCGGCGTCGGGTTGTCGGGCGGGCTGGGCGCGTTCGAAAGCGTCCAGCTTCATGCATTCGGCGAACACCCGCATCGTCACGGGATAGGCCGTAGTGTCGCACTTGTAACGCTGCGCGTTGAAGACCTGCGGCACGAGGCAGCAGTCGGCCAGGGTCGGTGCGTCGCCATGACAATAGCGGCCGGTGCCGGCCGTGCCCGCGAGTTGCGCTTCGAGCTTCGCCAGGCCGTCGGCGATCCAATGCCGGTACCAGGCGTTCACCTGGTCCTCGCTCTGGCCGAGCGTGCGCTTCAGGTGCTGCAGCACGCGCAGGTTGTTGAGCGGATGGATCTCGCAGGCGACGAGCAGCGCGAGCGAGCGCACGCGCGCGCGCCCTGCGGGATCCTTCGGCAGCAGCGCCGGCTGCGGCCGCGTTTCCTCGAGGTACTCGATGATCGCCAGCGACTGCGTGAGGAGCCGGCCGGCGTCCTCGAGCGTCGGCACGAGCGCCTGCGGATTGAGCGCGCAGTAGGCGGGCGCGCGATGCTCGCCCTTGGGCAGGTGCACGAACGCGGCGTCGTAGGCAAGGCCCTTCAGGTTCAGCGCGATGCGCACGCGGAATGCGGCCGAGCTGCGGAAGTAGGTGTGCAGCTTCACGCAGCAGGACCGTTCAGGCCGAGGAGTCGCGCCGCGTTCTCCTTGAGGATCAGCGGCCGGACTTCCGGCTTGATCGGCAGCTTGTCGAATTCCGCCAGCCAGCGTTCCGGGGTCATGACCGGATAGTCGGAGCCGAATAGAATCTTGTCCTTGAGCAGCGTATTGGCGTACTGCACGAGAATCGCCGGGAAATATTTCGGCGACCAGCCCGACAGGTCGATGTAGACCTGCGGCTTGTGCGTGGCGACGGAGAGAGCTTCGTCCTGCCATGGAAACGAAGGATGCGCCAGCACGATGGGCATGTCCGGAAAATCCGCGGCGACGTCGTCCAGCAGCATCGGGTTCGAGTACTTGAGTCGGATGCCGCCGCCGCCCGGGGTGCCGGCACCGACGCCGGTCTGGCCGGTGTGGAACAACGCCGGCAGCTTCGCCTCGGCGATGGCTTCGTACAGCGGATACGCCATCCGGTCGTCGGGGAAGAAGTCCTGTTCCGAAGGGTGAAACTTGAAACCCTTCACCTTGTAGTCCTTGATCAATCGTTTCGCCGCCGCGACGCCCTCCTTGCCGCGGTGCGGGTTGATGCTCGCAAACGGAATGGCGACGTCGGAATGCTTGTGCGCGAGCTCCGCGATCTCCTCGTTGGTGATCTTTTTCTTCTGCCGCAGAGAATCCACCGTGAAGACGACGAATGCCATCCGCAACTTCCGGTAGATCTCCGCCATTTCCGGCACCGTGCTGTGCTGCGGCTGATAGCGGAAATAGCGGCCCATCGCCTCCTGTGACTCGGTCGGCGCTTCTTCGACCGCCAGCGCGGACTTCCACGCGTGCGTGTGCACGTCGATGGCGACGATACTCTTCAGGTCGATGCGCGCGCTCATGGCGAGGCCACCATGATCTCCGGTCCCGGCGGCTCCGCATAGAGCTGTTCCACCAGCGCAGCGCGGTTCTGCAGGACGGCGCGCTGGTTGATCGAGCCCTTGTCGGTAATTTCGCTGGCGTCGATGGAGGGCGGCGATTCCATGACCAGCGCGCGCGCGACCAGCGTTGAGCTACCCGTCGCCTCGCGCGCCAGGCGGTCGAGAACCCGCTGCAGGTAGGAACGGATCGCATCGGCTGCCAGCTCGCGGCAGGCCGCGACGTTCAGGAAGACCAGCGCGCCCAGCCAGGCGCGGTCGTGGCCGGTGATCACGACGTCCTGCACGAGCGGCGAGCAGGCCGAGTTGATCTTCGCGCGCAACGGGCCGACGCTGACCCAGGTGCCGGTGCCGAGCTTGAAATCCTCCGTGATGCGGCCGTCGAATTCGAAGCCCTGCCGCGGATCGTCGGCGTCGAGAAAGCGCAGCGCGTCGCCGGTGCGGTAATAGCCCTCCTCGTCGAACGCGGCCCGCGTCAGCTCGGGCTGGCGCCAGTAGCCGGGCGTGACGCTGGGGCCGCGGAAGCGCGCTTCGAGCTTGCTCGCCACCGGTGCGAGTTTCATCTCGACGCCGTCCACGGGCAGGCCGACCGTGCCGGCGCGCGAGGCGCCGCGGTTGGTGAACATCGCGGCAGGGGCGGTTTCCGTCGCGCCGTAGCCGGTGATCCACAGGATGCGCTCGCCGCAGGTCTGCAGTGCGAGTTCCTCGTAGGCCTGCCAGACCGGCTGCGGCAGCACGGCGGCGGCGTACTGCAGCAGGCCGAGCCTGCTGAAGAAGGATTCCCGCAGCGCGGCGTCTTCGCGCAGGAAAGGCAGCAGCGCCTCGTAGCCGCGCGGGACGTTGAAGTAGATCGTCGGCGCCACTTCGCGCAGATTGCGCACGGTCTTCTCGATGAGGCCGGGCACCGGTTTGCCGTCGTCGATGTAGAGCGTGCCGCCGTGATTCAGCACCATTCCCAGGTTGTGGTTAGCGCCGGCCGTGTGGTTCCAGGGCAGCCAGTCGACCAGCACGGGCGGCGCCTCGCGCAGCGAAGGCAACGACTGGGTCAGCATCTGCTGGTTGCTGCAGAGCATGCGCTGGGTATTGATCACCGCCTTGGGCTGGCCGGTCGAGCCGGAGGTGAGGAGGAATTTCGCGATCGTGTCCGGGCCGACTGCGGCATGCGCGCCGTCCACGGCGGCGGTCGCCTGCACCGCCTCCAGCTCTTCGAAGCGCCCCGTATGCAGGACTTCGGTGCCCGGGGGAACCGCCGCAGCGATGGCTTTGGCATAGCGGGCGCTGTCCGCCGCATAGACCAGGCCGGGCGTCAACAGGCCGACAACGTGTCTGAGCTTCGCGAAATCGGTGGAGACCAGCGAGTATGCCGAGGAGACCGGCACATAGGCGATGCCCACGTGCATGCAGGCGAGCGCGAGCAGCGCGTGCTCGATGTCGTTGTCCGAGAGGATCGCGAGCGGCCGCTCCGCCGACAGGCCGCGGTCGAGCAGCGCCTGCGCGATGGCGCGCACGCGCGCGTGCGCCTTCGCGTAGGTCACGCTGCGCCAGCCCCCGCCCGGGTCGCGCTGGGCGATGAAAGCGCGCTGCGGCGCTTCGCGCGCCCAATGGACGAGGCGCTCGGTCAGGCACCTGGGAAAGGCGCCAAGCGGATGCGGCGAACGCAGCAGCACGGACCCGTCCGCGCGTCGCTCGGCACGGACGTCTGCGTTGCCGAGCGTGACCTTGCGCACGGGCGCACTGTTCA
>Ga0335084_10002221_pt1 | contig 18644 bp, 15 predicted proteins | sample Lox_Sample_44_FD_206721 | JGI IMG/M metagenome (GOLD analysis project Ga0335084, IMG submission 206721) | Soil microbial communities from Loxahatchee National Wildlife Refuge, Florida, United States - Lox_Sample_4.4 | ecosystem: Environmental > Terrestrial > Soil > Wetlands | place: USA...
GGCTGGTTCCGAAACATCAATGCCGACATTCGCAGCAAACGGGCCGAGCTCGCCCAGCTGCAGCAGGAGATCGAGAAGGGCCGGGCGGCCGAACGCAAGCTCGCGCAGTTCCGTGAAGAGGTCAAGCGGCTGGAGCTCGAGCTCTCGAAGCTGCTTCAGATTCTGCCGTCGAAGCGGAACACCGAGGAGCTGATCAAGCGAATCGAGGCGCTCACCCGGCAAGGGGACTTCACCCTGAAGAAGTTCACACCGGGAGAGTTCGTGCCCAAGGAGTTTTACTCCGAATGGCCGATCGACATCGTCGTCGACGGCACCTACCACAACCTCGCGCTCTTCTTCGACCGGATGAGTCGCTTCTCGCGGATCATCAACGTGGAAGACATGAAGATCAATGCCCTGGACAACGTTCCGGGCAAGTCGATCGCCGCCAACTTCACGGCCAAGACCTTCATCTACACGGGCGAAGAGGGCGGAGCGGGACCCGCGCCGCCCGGCGGCGGCCCCGCGGCCGGCAAGGGTCCTCCGGGAGCGGCCGCGAAGGCCCAGGGCCTGAAGGCGCGCGCGGAAGGGAGGGGCGTCGAATGAGACGGTCGTCCTGGGCCGCGCTCGCCCTGATGCTGGCCGCCACCTGGACGGTGGCGCAGAGCCCCGCCGCTCCGAAGGCCACTCCGGCGCCGGGGCAACCCGCCGCTCACGCGGCGCCTCAGACCGGCGAAACCCTGCTCGAGCAGGAGGAGTCGGCTCTCGCCGGACGCTCCTACACGTACGATCCGGCCGGCCGGCGCGACCCGTTCCGGTCGCTGCTCGTGCGGCCGGAGCAGCGTGCCGCCGGTTCCCGGCCGCCGGGAATCGCGGGGATCTCGGTGGACGAGATCGTCCTCCAGGGCATCTGGAAGACGCAGGCGGGTTACTCGGCGCAGATCCGGGGAACCGACAACAAGAGCTACTTGCTTCGTCCGGGGGACCTTCTCTGGGACGGTGAGGTCATCCGGATCGGCCCCAACGAAGTCGTGTTTCGGCAAAACCTGAACGATCCCCAGAGCGTGAAGCCATTTCGGGACGTGACCAAGCAGCTGAATGCAGCGATCAAGCAATGAGCACGAACCGGGATCGGCGAGCTGCCCAACGGGAGGAATGATGCGAAGAGCGTTGAGAGGAATCGCGATGGCGCTCGCGGCCGGCACGGTGGCCGCGGTGCTCGGGTGCGCTTCGGCGCCGCGCCAGGACGCGGCGGACGCGGCAACCCCGGCCACGCCGACCTCCGCCGGAACGCCGGCGTCGAACCCTTCTCCCAGAGCGGGGGGAAAGATCGAGCAAGCCGCCTTCACCGAGGATTCCGACGGCGCTCGCCTGGTCCTCTCCGCCGATGCCCCCCTGCTCTACACGTCGTACGAGCCGCGCCCGGACCTGTTGGTGATCGACCTTCCGGGATTTGCCGTCGCGCGGGCTTTTGTCGCGCCGCCGGTGTCGGGCAGCCTGGTCGAATCGATCCACTTCGAGCCGGTCAGCGAGCTCGGCAAGAGTCTCATGCGCGTCTCCATCGCGCACCAGGCCGGCGCCCGGTACGACATCCGCTCGCTCGGGCAGGGGCTCGCGGTCGCTTTCGAGGGCGCGACGGTCGTGGCGTCGACGGCGCCGGAAGAGCCGCCGGCCGCCGCGGCGACCCATCCGCCCGCGCCGGAGCCGGAGCAGCCGGTCCCCGCCTCTTCCTCCGCGAGTTCCTCCGCGCGCGTCGAGGTCGGTCATGCGCTCGAGCAGGTCACGGCGAGCGCCTCGGCCGGCCTGGTCGAAGTGGGGTTGCTCGGAGACGGCACCCTCACCGCCAAGGACTTCGTGCTCTCGAATCCTCCGCGCATCGTGCTGGACCTGCAGGGTGTCAAGAACGAGTTTTCGCGGCGCGTCGTGACCGTCAAGAGCGCGATGGTGTCGCGCGTGCGGGTCTCCCAGTTTCAGACGCAGCCAGAGCCGATTACCCGGGTCGTCGTGGACCTGACGTCTCCGACGCCCTATGCGTTGCGGACCGACGGGGAGCGCCTGGCGATCCTGGTCGGCACCTCCGACGCCACTGCCGCCAGCACGGCGCCATCCGCCCCAGCGGCGCCGCCAGTGGCGGAGAAGCTGGTTCCCTCGCAGCGTCCTGTGGAAACGGCGTCGGTCGAACCGGCCCGCAAGGAGCCGGCGCCGGCAGCCAGCGTGACCCGGATCGCGGACACGACTTCGGCGGGCAAGCCCGCCCCGGCGGAGTCAGCGTCGGCCGCACCGGTCTCGCACGAGGTCGCAGCGAGCCCCTCGACCGAGACCCAGGCAGCTGCGCCGTCGCCCTCGCCTGAGGTGAAGACCGCGACGCCGCCTCCCGCCGCTTCGGCGACGGTCGCGGCGAACGAGCCCGCCGCGTCGGCAGCGGCACCGGCACCGGCGCCCGCTCCGGCTCCAGCGAAGTCCGCGGCTCCCAAGCCGGCGGAGACGACCGCATCGGCAAGGCCGGTCGAGCCTCCGGTGGCGGCACCAGCGCCCGCTCCGGCCCCCGCTCCGGCGGCCAAGCCGGCCGGCAAGAAGGGCAAGGCCGGCAACGGGCGCGAGGATGCGCTCTTCGAGGCCGCGGCCGCGATGCTCGATCAGGAGCCCCCGCGTCCGGAGGCCGGCAGTTTTCAGCCTCGAACGATCTCCGAGTCGCAGGCGCAGTTCACCGGCGAGCCGATCACCCTCGACCTGAAGGACGCGGACATCAAGGACGTCTTCCGCACGATCTCGGAGTTGACCGGCTTGAACATCGTCGTCGACCCCGAGGTTCGCGGCACCGTGACGGTCAAGCTCGACAACGTTCCCTGGGACCAGGCTCTCGACCTGATCCTGAAGCAGAACGGGTTGGGGTACGTGCTCGAGAACAACATCATGCGGATTGCCACGACCGCCAAGCTCCAGGCGGAGCAGGCCGATCGGGCCCGTCTGGCCGAGGCGCGTCAAGCGGCCGAGCCCACGCGCACCGTCATCAAGAAGCTGTCTTACTCCAAGGCGGGAGACATCGTCGCGACGCTCAAGAGCGTGATGTCCAAGCGCGGCGACATCGTCGTCGATACGCGCACCAACACCTTGATCATCCGCGAGATCCCGACCTACATGCCCGCGGTCCTCCAGCTGATCGACAATCTCGACACCCCGACGCCGCAGGTCATGATCGAGGCGCGGATCGTGGAGACCACCAAGAGCCTCGGCCGCAGCCTCGGCATCAACTGGGGCTTCAACGCGGTGGCGGACGCGGCGCACGGCAATACGACGGGCCTCGTGTTTCCCAACAGCGGCGCGTTCAATTTTGCCGTCCCGCTGGCGACCGGCACGCCCCTGGGCGCGCTGCGCTTGGCCAACATCCTCGATTCCTTCAACCTGGACATGGCGCTGTCGGCGGCGGAGAACCAGGGGTTGCTCAAGATCATCTCCTCTCCCAAGGTGGCGGCGCTGACCAACACGGCGGCCCTGATCCAGTCGGGTGTCCAGATTCCCGTCCAGACCAACGTCAACAACACGACGACCGTCATCTACGTGGACGCCACGCTGCAGCTCTCGGTCACCCCGCAGATCACCAACGAGGGGACGATCCTGCTGACGCTGAACGTCCAGAAGCGCGAGCCAGCGGTCGCCCTGAACCTCGCGCTCGGCCAAAACGTGCCGTTGACGATCCGCCAATACCGCGGCGAAGTCCTCGTGCGAGACGGCGGGACGACGGTCATCGGCGGAATCTTCCAGATCAACGACCAGGACCAGAACAACATGATTCCGGGCCTCTGGAAGATCCCCATCCTCGGCGTCTTGTTCCAGAACAAAACACGGACCGAAAAGCATGACGAGTTGTTGATCTTCATCACGCCACGGATTCTGCGGTCATAGAGGTAAGCATGAAGAGAACGATGGGGCTGTTTCTCGTCCTGGCCGCGGCGGCCCTCGCGGCGGCCTGCACGAACAAGCAAGGGGAGACGGAGGCGCCGGTCTTCATCACGGTCAATCTTCCGGAGCAGCCGGGCTTCGTCGACATCGCGATCGTGGCGCCGGTGCAAGTGCAGACGATCCAGCTCGCGAGTCACCTGAAGAATCCAAACGCGACCGACCCGCAGGGCTTCAACAACGTGACGATCGAGAACTACACCGTGACCTACCGCCGGACCGACGGCGGCACGATTGTGCCGCCCGTGCAGAGCTTCGGCGGCGGAGTGCTGGTCCCCGCCGGCGGCAATGCGACGTTGAGCAACTACCCGATCATGTACGCGTCGGCCATCCAGGGGACTCCCTTCGACCAACTCCTGCCGTTCAACGGCGGCATCGACCGCCAGACGGGCAAGACCGAGATCGACACGGCCTTCGACCTCACGTTCTTCGGCCACACCGCCTCGGGCATGCGGGTCCAGAGTGAGACGGCGAGCGGGATCTTGATCTTTCATTACGGGGCCACGACAGCGGGCACCCGCGCCAAGAAGTAGACGGAGGCTTTCATGCGCCGCATTGCGATTGGAACCACGGCTCTCGCGCTCGTCGCGCACCTGATCGGCTGCGCGGCCGACGCGCCCACCGCTCCGAAGCCCGGAGGGGGAGGGTCCTCGAGCGGCGGCGCTCTGGCCATCGCGCTCTTCACCAACGATCCCAATCCGCCCGCCGGCGCCTGCACGCTCATTCAGGCGGTGGCGACCTTGAACGGCTCGAACGTTCCCGACGGAACGGGGATCGCCTTTTCCACCGATCTCGGCACCTTTGCCCAGAACAGCAAGCCGACGGTTTCGATCGTGGTGTCGGGCGGCTCGGCCGTCACGTCCGTGTGCTCCCCGCAATCGGGCGTGGCCAACGTCCGTGCTTCGGTCAGTGTGGCGGGCCAGAACGCCTCGGCCAACCTGTCGATCTCCTTCCAGCCTTCCAGCTCTTCGGCGTTCGTGAGCTTCTGCACCCCGTCCTTCGGCAGCTCGGACGGCGGAACCGCGTTGACGATCAACGGCGGCGGCTTCTACGGGTCGGCCGGCACGACACGTGTGGACTTCACGGCGGCCGGCATCACGCGCTCCGGCCTCGTGACCTCCGTGTCGGGCTCACAGATCGTCGTCACGACGCCCGGGTTCCCGGAAGCAAACTCCTCGCCGGTCCTGATTCGAATCACCCTCGGCGTGGGAACGACGGCTCCGACGACCCTGACGGCTCCCACCTGCTTCGTCTACGGCACACAGCCGGTCGGCACGCCGGTGGTCAACGCCGTGCTCCCCTCCTCCGGCAAGAACGAGGGCAACACGAAGGTGTCGATCATCGGAGGCGGCTTCGTCGCGCCGGTCCAGGTCTTCTTCGGGGTCGTGGAGGCGACGGTCCTGTCGGTGTCCTTCAACCAGATCGTGGCGCTTTCGCCGCCCGCCTTCGGCGTCGGGTCGCCGAATCTGAACCAGACGGTGGACGTGCGCGTGCACGAAGTGAACTCGGGCAAGGACGGCACGCTGGCAGGGGCCTTCCGGTATGCCCCCGCCATGATGCTCACGGGCTTTACGGGCGCGAACGTTCAGCCGTCGAGCGGGCCCTTCACGCCGCTGACCATTCACGGCCAGGGCTTCGAAGCGCCGGTGCAGGTCGGGCTGGCGGGCATCGTTGCGGCCGTCATGTCGGTTTCTGCGACCGAACTGGTCGTCCTGCCGGGCGCCACGCTCAATTGCAGCGGGGCCTCGGGCACCATCACCGTGGTCAACCTCACGACGGGCGAGGAGGTCGAGGGTTTGTCGTTCCAGTACACGGCGAACGCCCCGACGATCACGAGCGTCACGCCGTCGTCGTTCGTGGTTCCGCCGGGCGGGACCACGCTGGTCATCACGGGAACGAACCTCACCAACACTTCCGTGACGTTCGGCGGGGCGACGGCCGCGATTGTCTCCTCGTCCCCGACCGGCGATTCCATCACGATTGTCATCCCGGAAAGCGGCGCCGCGGCGCCGACCTGCGGTGGTCAGACCACGGGCACCCCGCTTCCCGTCGGGTCGCCGGTCAGCATCACGGTCAGCAAGCTGAGCGGCACCTGCTCCGCGACGGCCGCCGCAGCGTTCCAGTACCTCCTGCCCTGCGTGCCGTGAGACTCGGAGAACGAAGGATCGAAGCCGCCCCCTTCGGGGGGCGGTTCGCTTCTTCGAAGCTTGGCTGACGCCGGGGCGGAAGCCCGAATCCGGGACCTCACGCGGCGGATCGAGATCGATCCCGGGTCGAGGCTCTTCGTCGCTCTGGCCGAGGAGTACCGAAAGAGCGGCCGTCTCGCCGAGGCGCTCTCGACGCTGCAGCAGGGTCTTCTGTCCCATCCGAACTACCTTTCGGCTCAAGTCGCGCTGGGCCGCGCGCACTTGGAGGCCGGCCAGGTCACCGAGGCCATCGCCACGTTCTCCAAGGTCTTGTCGGCTGATCCCGGCAACCTCGTCTCGGCAAAATCGCTGGCCGACATCTACCTCTCGCGCGGAGAGAGCCTGGAGGCGATCAAGAAATACAAGCTCTACCGAGCCCTCTCGGGAGACCGTTCGGTGGAGGAGGTCATTGGGCGGCTCGAGAAGGACCTGGCGCCCCCGCCTCCGCCGCCGGCGGCCGTGGCGCCCTCGACGAAGATCCCTCCTCCTCCGACTTTCCAGGAGGAGCCGAGGGGTCCCGTCCGACGCACGGAGCCGGAGGTGCCGACGGCGGCGCCGGAGGAGCCTTTCGATCTCTCCCCGGTCACATTCGAACCGCCCGAACTTCCCGCGCCTTCGCTTGCGCCCCTCTCGGCCGGGCCCTTCGATTCCGTCTCCGGAGAGGGAGCACCCGCCCCGCCCCCTACCGCGCCGCCGACGGGCTTGGACGTCGCGACGCAGGCCTTCCGGATCTCGGAGATCCTGGGTCCGTCGGCCAGGGTCCCGCCGGAGCCCTCGGCGGACGCCGAACCTCAGGGGCGCACACTGGCGGATCTGTACTTCGCGCAGGGGCACTATGCCGAGGCGCTTCGGATCTACGACGAGCTCGTCGCCGCCAATCCCTTCGACGAGGAGCTGCGGCGACTGAGACGCGACGCGGAGGCGCGCCTGCTGCCGGCGGGCGACACCGCCGTCGCGTCTCCGGACCCGGGTTTCGAGAGGCGGCTCAAGAAGATCCGCGCCTTGAGGCGGTGGCTTTCTGTACTCGAAGCCGGATAAGCTCCCCTCGAGGCCGTTTCGAGAACGGTAAGACATGAACGTCTTTCAGGACGCACTCCGCCGCATCGCCGAACGCGTGGAAGGAACGCGCGCGGTTTCGTTGGTCGGCGTGGACGGAATTCCGATCGACACCTACGGTCCGGGAGAGGGGGCGTCCGTCGAGTCGGTGGCGGCGGAAATGGGCTCCTTCGTCAAGTCCTCCCGTCCGGTGGACTCGAGCTCCGGCCCGGTCCAACAGCTGTGCCTGGTCACCGATCAGGGAAAGGCGATCCTGTCGCGGGTGACCGAGGAGTATTATTTGCTGCTCCTGCTCTCGCGAGAGGGCAACTTCGGCCGGGGGCGGTTCGAGCTTCGCAAGGCCGCCCTGGCCCTGGAGAAGGAGCTTCTCTAACAACGATGCTTTCGTACAAGGAAATCAGAGAGCTGATCGACCTGGCGTGTGAACGCGGGCTTTCGGCGCTGGAGATCGAGCAGGCCGGCTTCCGAGTGCGCATCGAAGCGGCCTCCCGAGGAAACGGTGTGCTCGCCTCGCCGGCGGGCGCTCCGATGGCGGCGCCGGCTCTGTCGGCCGTTGCCACCGTCCCGGCTGCCGCGCCCGAGGAACCCAAGATCGAGGAGGGGCTTCACGTGATCACCTCGCCGATCGTCGGGACCTTCTACCGCTCGCCTTCGCCCGAGGCGAACCCGTTTGCCGAGGTCGGGCAGCGCGTCTCGCGAGGCAAGATTCTCTGCATCATCGAATCGATGAAGCTGATGAACGAGATTGAGTCGGATGTGGAGGGCGAGATCATCGAGGTCTATCCGCGCAACGGTCAGCCCGTGGAGTACGGCGAGAAGCTGTTCGCCATTCGGCTGGCGGCTTGACGCCGACGGACGCGGGAGGCATCGGGATCCGGCGGCGGACCCCGTCCGAGCCTCCCCGCACGCCTCGCGTCTGAGCCCATCCCATGTTCAAAAAGATCCTCGTCGCCAACCGGGGCGAGATCGCGTTGCGAATCATCTCGGCTTGCCGGGAGCTCGGTATTCGGACGGTGGCCGTCTATAGCGAGGCGGACCGCGACGCGCTGCATGTCCGGTTCGCCGACGAGGACGTCTGCATCGGGCCCTATCCCTCGTCGGCCTCCTACCTGAATATTTCGGCGATCGTCTCGGCGGCGGAGATCAGCGAGGCCGACGCGATCCACCCGGGCTACGGCTTTCTGTCCGAGAACGCCTACTTCGCCGAGATCGTCCAGGACTGCCACATCACGTTCATCGGTCCTTCTCCGGATGCGATCCGGAAGATGGGGGACAAGGCGCTGGCGCGACAGACCGTGATGGCGGCGGGCGTGCCGACGGTTCCCGGGTCGCCCGGGCCGATCGATGGCGTGGAGGCGGCCGTCGCGGTGGCGAAGAAGGTGGGGTACCCGGTCATCCTGAAGGCCTCGGCGGGAGGCGGGGGGCGCGGGATGCGGGTCGGCCGCGACGAACGCGAGCTCGCCGAGGCCTACGCGACCGCCCGGGCCGAGGCGGAAAAGGCGTTCGGCAACCCGGAGCTCTACCTGGAGAAGTTCGTCGAGGAGCCGCGGCATATCGAGTTTCAGGTCTTCGGGGACCGGCACGGCAACCTCGTGCACATGGGAGAGCGGGAGTGCTCGATCCAGCGCCGCCATCAGAAGCTCATCGAGGAGGCGCCGTCGACGGCTCTGAACGACTCGCTGCGCAGCCAGATGGGAGAGGCGGCCGTTCGGGCTGCCGGCGCCGTCGGCTACGTCAACGCCGGCACCGTGGAGTTCTTGCTGGACCGAAGCGGGCACTTCTACTTCATGGAGATGAACACCCGGCTTCAGGTCGAGCATCCGGTCACCGAGGAGGTGACGGGCGTCGACATGGTCAAGGAGCAGATCGCGGTGGCGGCGGGGGAGCGGCTCTCGTTCGCCGGGCGGACGCTCGCGCCGCGCGGCCACGCGATCGAGTTTCGGATCAACGCCGAGGATCCGGAACGGTTCACGCCCTCGCCGGGACGGATTGCGGCCTTTCACCCGCCGGGCGGATTGGGCGTGCGCGTCGACACGGCCGCCTACCAGGGGTACGTGATCCCGCCCCACTACGATTCGCTCATCGCCAAGCTGATCGTCACGGGGCGGGACCGCTCCGAGGCGATTTCTCGCGGGAAGCGGGCGCTCGACCTCTTCGTGGTCGAGGGCATCAAGACGACCATCCCGATGCACCGGCGTATCCTGGAGGAGCCGGATTTCGTGGATGGGCGCCTCTCCACCCGCTTCATGGAACGGTTCGCGCAGGCGTCGTAGGCGGAATCGGCGCGAGAAGGCTCGGTCGCACACCTCCGGAAACCCTCTTCCCCGATTCGCGCGCAACGATTTCCGATGCTCCTTCCGCCCCTCTACGCCATCACCGACCGGACCGTTTCCGGCCTCGACGACGTCTCCGAGATCGCCGTGCGGCTCTTTCGCGTCGGCGTCCGGTGCGTCCAGGTCCGAGAAAAGACGATGCCGGACCGGGACCTGCTCGGCGCGGTGGAGGCGGTGAGAGGCCTGGCGCCGGCGGACTCTGCGGTTCTCGTCAACGACCGCGTGGACATCGCCCGGGTGGCGGGAGTCGGGGTTCACCTCGGTCAAGAAGACCTTCCCGCCGCGGAGGCGCGTCGGCTCCTGCCGGAGGCCCTGATCGGTGTTTCGACACACGACCTGGAGGCCGCCGGGCGCGCCTTCCTCGATCCGGCGCCGGACTACGTCGCGTTCGGACCGGTCTTCGAGAGCGGCACGAAGACCCTCCGGTCCGCCCGGGGAATCGAAGAGCTCTCGCGCGTTGCAGCGATCCGGACCAAACCGCTCGTCGCCATCGGCGGCATCACGGCCGAGAACCTGGACGAGGTCTTCGAGGCGGGCGCCGACGCGGTGGCGATGGTCGGAGGACTTCTCGGCGCGGGGGCGCTCGAGTCGAATGCGCGCCGGGTGCTCGATCGCATACGGATCCGCCGCCCACCGGGACGCATCTACCTGGTGGGCTTCATGGGCTGCGGCAAGACCGCGATCGGACGGCGGCTCGCGGCCAGGCTGGCAGTCCCCTTCGTGGACGTGGACGCCGAGATCGAGCGCACGTCGGGAAGGACGGTCCGGGCTCTCTTCGAGGAGTCGGGAGAACCCGCATTTCGCGAGCGCGAAGCCGTCTTCCTGGCCGGCACGGAATCGCTCGCGGACGCCGTTGTCGCGACCGGCGGCGGGGCGTACGTCCCCGAGGCAAATCGCAGGCAAATGCTTCGGCTGGGGCGGGTCGTCTTCCTGGACGTGCCGTTTCCGGTCCTGCGCGAGAGGCTCCGAGAAAAGACGGACCGTCCTCTGTTCCAGTCCGTCGAGCAAGCAGCGCGCCTCTTCGCAGAGCGGGATCCCTTCTATAGAATGGGAAGCCTTCGCGTGACACTCCAAGGCAACGAGACGCTGGACGAGGCTGCCGACCGCGTGCTGTGCGCGCTGGAAAGCCCTTCCCTCGCCGCGTCTTCCGGCTGAGGTCCCGATCGCCTTGCGCTACCTCATTCTCTCGGACCTCCACTCCAACGGCGAAGCGCTCTCTGCGGTCCTATCGCGCGTGCGGAGGCGGGCCTACGACTGCGTCGTCGTGCTCGGCGACTTCGTCGGCTACGGAGCCGATCCGAACGACGTGATCGAGCGGGTGAGAAGGTTGCGCCGCCGCAAGGTGATGGTGCGCGGGAACCACGACCGCGTGGCGTCGGGTCTCGACACGGGAGGGATCTTCAATCCGGTGGCCCTCTTGGCCGCCCGCTGGACCACGCAGATGCTCACCGCGGACAGCCGACAATTTCTCGTCGAGCTTCCGGTCGGGCCGATCGAAGTCGATGGCCGATTCGTCATCTGTCACGGCTCGCCGCTCGACGAGGACGCCTACATCTTCTCCGACAGCGATGCGGCGTGGAACTTCCGCAGCCTCGGACACGACCTCTGCTTCTTCGGCCACAGCCACATTCCGTCGGTGTTCACGCTCGAGCCCGACGGCATTCGCGTGGACGTCGTGCGCGGACGCCGACAGCGCTGGAAGCTCCAGCCGGGACGCCGTTACCTGATCAACCCCGGCTCCGTGGGCCAGCCCCGAGACCGAAACGTCGCCGCGGCCTTTGCGGTCTACGATGCGGATAAGGGCGTGGTCGAGTTCGAGCGCGTGGCCTACGACATCGCCGCGGCGCGCGAGAAGATTCTGCGGGCGGGCCTGCCGGGCGCCCTCGGAGATCGGCTCCTGATCGGCGCGTAGACGGGTCCCAATCCTTCGTATAATCCCGCCGATTTCTCTCGAAACCACCGGAACGCGACGGAGGGCGCATGCGTTCGAGGAGCGGAGTGCGAAGACTTCTCCCGGTCGTGACTGTTCTGCTCGGCCTCCAGGGCTGCGCGGGGACCGCGCCCCCGCCGGTGCCCTCCTCCCGGCCGCCGGCGACGCCCGCCGCGAGTTTCGCGTCGGCCGGGGACGCGCGGGCGCAGCTGATGCAGCTGGAAGACCGTCGGGCCTTCGACGACTCGATCCTCGGCGGGGCCGCGAAGTTTGCGGACCCCGCCGTGCGGGTGCAGGCTGCTCTGGCGGTCGGTCGGATCGGAGACGATCGAGGTATCGATATCGTTCAGCCGATGCTCTCGGACAAGGCTCCGGACGTGCGGGCGGCCGCGGTATTTGCCTGTCAGCTGCTGGGCGCCGGGTCGGCCACCCCAGACCTCATCTCGCTCCTCTCCGACGCCGATCCGCGCGTTGCCTCGAGCGCCGCGATGGCGATCGGCGCGCTCGGAAGGGGCGATGGGCAGGATGCCTTGATCGCGAGGATCCCCAAGGCCGCCGCGCCGCAACCGCGGGCCGCGATGCTGCTGTCGCTCTGGCACTTCGCCGATGAGGCCTCCAATGCCGCGGCGACTCCCTACGCCTCCGATCCCGACCGCGAGGTGCGCTTCGCCGCCCTCTACGCCCTCTCCCGAAAGCCGATCCAGAGCTCCCGCGCAACCCTCACGGCGGCCCTCTCCGACTCGGACGCGGACGCGGCCGCCGGGGCTGCCCGAGCCCTCGGAATCCTGGGCCAAAGCGCCTCCGTAGAGCCTCTGGCCGCGGCCCTCGACAGCGGAAAGCCGCACCTGGTCACGAGCAGCCTGAATGCGCTCGAGGCGATCCTGGAGAAGAATCCCGGCACGGGGCTTTCGGCGGATCGCCGCGCGCGCGTCATCGCGCTTGCCGGGGACGCGAATCCGAACGTGGCGATTCCGGCGCTCGTCCTGCTGCGTCAGTTCATGGGCTCCGACCGGGAAGCGTTGCAGCGCGTCTGGTCGATCGCGACGACGGGCCAGGGCCGCCGGCGCCAGGTCGCCCTTCTCTCCGCCGTGGCCGTGCTGCGCGAGCGGGCCAAGAGCGCGCTCGAGCCGGCGATCGAGTCTCCGGACGCGCCGCTGCGGGCCGCGGCGGCGGAGAGTCTCGCCCATCTGTCGAGCGCGCAGGCGGCGCCCTATCGCGCAAGGCTCGTCGCGGACTCGACCGCCTTGGTGCGCATCTCGGTTCTCGCGGGGCTGCGCACGGCCGAGCTCGTCCGGGACAACCGCACGCTGGTCGACGCGGCTCTGGCGGACCCCGACTCCGGTGTTCGAGCGGCGGCGATCGAGGCACTCGCGCTGGCGAACGACGCGACGATCCTGCCCCAGCTGCTGCAGGCCGTCCAGAAGTCCGCGGGGGACGAGGCTCCGGACGTCGCGATCGCCGCCATCGCGGCGGCGGAGAAGCTGCGGTCCGTGCCGGAGGCACGGGCAATCGTGGAGGCCGCGTACCATCTTCCCAAGACGCTGACCCGCCGGCTGGCGCGGCGGTCTCTGGTGGAAGTGTTCCGGGCCGATCGCACGGCCTACCCGGATCCCGAGTACAAGATCGCCCGAACGGCGGCCGATTACACCGCGATCCTCGCCGAGGCGGGAAAGTCGTGGAAGGCGGATGTCGAGACGGCGCGGGGCACCTTCACGGTGCGACTCGCGGGGGACGCGGCGCCGATGACCGTCTTGAACTTCGTGGATCTCGCTCGCAAGTCCTTCTTCAACGGCGTGGCAATCCACCGAGTCGTGCCGGACTTCGTCGTCCAGGACGGCGACCCGACCGGAACGGGCAACGGCGGGCCGGGCTACGAGATCCGCGACGAGAACAACACGCTCCCCTACGTGACGGGGACGGTGGGAATGGCGCTGGCCGGTCCCGATACCGGCGGCAGTCAGTGGTTCGTCACGGACTCGCCGCAGCCGCACCTGGACGCCATCTACACGGCGTTCGGGCAGGTCGTGGCCGGCCAGGACGTGGTCGAGAGGATCGAGCAGTGGGACCGGATCACCCGCGTGACGGTGTCCGAGGCTCCCTGACGAGTCGGATGGCGACGCTCCCGTGTACGCGATGGCCCGTGCCTTGCAGCTTGCCGGGCTCGTCGTGACCGGCGTTGGGCTCTGGAATGGCTTGCTCGGCGGGAACGTGCGCGGAGAGCTCGTCTTTCTGGGGGTGGGCGCCGCGCTCTTCTTCTCCGGACGGTGGCTCCAAAGCAGGTCCGGGTGAAACCGATCGTGGTCGCGACGCGCGAGCTGCCGGAGCCGTCGCTCTCGACGCTGACTCCCGACTTCGAGCTGCGCGTGCTGGGCTACGCCCCGTCCGAGCTCGAGCTCGCGGCCGAGGTGGCCGAGGCGGAAGCCTTGATCACGCTGGTCTCCGACCCGGTCACGTCGCGTGTCATCGCCGCGGCCCCGCGTCTCAAGGTGATCGCGAACTATGCGGTCGGCCTGGACAACGTCGACCGGGCCGCAGCCGCCCTCCGGGGAATCTTCGTGACTCACACGCCGGGCGTGCTCACCGAAGCGACGGCGGATCTGACGATGGCGCTCCTGTTGGCCCTGACGCGCCGGGTGGTCGAAGGGGATCGGATGGTGCGCTCGGGCCGGTTCGCCGGGTGGGCGCCGGACCTGCTTCTGGGAACGGAGCTGAAGGGCAAGGTGCTGGGGATCCTGGGTCCCGGACGGATCGGCCGAGCCGTCGCGCGCCGGGCGCGGGCGTTCGGGATGACCGTGATCGCGACGGGCCGCTCCGCGCGGGACGACCAGGACCCCGACGACCCGCCGCGAGTCTCCTTCGAGGAGCTTCTGCGTCGCGCCGACGTGATCTCGGTCCATGCTCCGTTGACCGAGCAGACGCGGGGTCTCTTCGGCCGCGAGACGATTGCCCGAATGAAGCCCGGAAGCTACCTGCTCAATACGTCCCGCGGCCCGATCGTGGTCGAGAGCGCCCTGGCCGAGGCGGTCTCGACGGGCCAGCTTTCCGGGGCGGGCCTGGACGTGTATGAGAATGAGCCGGGCATCACGCCGGCCCTGCTCGACCTGGATCGAGTCGTGCTGATGCCCCACGCCGGCAGTGCGACCATCGAGACCCGGCGTGAGATGGCTCGCATGGTGGTCGAGGACGTCCGACGCGTGCTGTCGGGGGGCAAGCCGCTGTGGGCGGCGCCTCCCGCGGGCGCCGAACGCGAACGGTCGGGGGAGGAGGGATGAGGAAGCCGGAAGCCGGGTTCACGCGTCTCGACTCCGCGGCTGACGGACTGCTCCGCAGACTGGCCAAGGGGGAGACCGCACTGGTCTGGCTTCAGGCGCGCTGGGGGCGCATCGTCGGAGAGCCTCTCTCACGCAAGATCGAGCCGAGAGAACTTTCCGGCCGCCGCCTCACCGTGGCGCTCCTCGACCCGGGTTGGAAGAAGGCCGTCGTCGCCTTGCTCCCGGAGCTCGAGGCCAAGCTCGCGAGGGAGATGCCGGAGATCGCGCCGCGGATCACGTTGCGATAGTCGGGAGCTCGCGAGCGAGAACCACGAGTCTCACGCAAGCCGCGGCAAAGACGGCGCCCAGAGCCATGGCCAAAGGCGGCGGGTAGAGCCAAGGAGCGGCCCGCCAAGAGCCGGAGACAACTTGCCCGAGCGCGGCCGGCGACCAGCCGGCCGATGGCTGTCCCGCCCAGTGCGGCAGCAGGAGCCCAAGGGTGCCGGCTGCGTCCACCAGAACCAACAGGCCGAGTAGAAGCCCGGTCGCCAGGGCTGTTCGGCGTGCCGGGATCGCGGCGCACAAAAGAGCAGATGCGGCGCAGACCTCGATCGGCCGTAAGACGTCGAAATACCACCCCTCGGAGCCGGCGAGCGGCGGTTTGGCGACCAAGATCCCCGCCGCTGCCGCCGAAAGGACGTGGAACACCATCGCGCCGATGAAGAACACGGCGAGGGAACCGAGGGGGAGCCAGCGAGAGCCGCCGGGCGGCTTGGTGCCGCGCCATCGGGCGGCGAGGAGGCCGGCCAATCCGAGGACCAGAAGCGCCACGAGCGCCCCCCGATAGACAGAGGCGGCCGGCAGGAGAAACTCCCACCCTCCCGCCCAGAGATGCATGCGGGCCCATTGACCAAGAACGGAGGGGACGTCGAGCGGGCGCCACTGCGCCAGGACCGCCGATAGACCGGGGTGAAGCGGGAGGATGTTGTAGGTAATTCCCGACCAGACGCCCGAGGCGGCCGTGTTCCACAGGAGCAGCGGTGCAATCAACGCGGCGGGCAGCGCCCCGGCCCCAATCAGGTACTCGATCCGCCGGCCGTCACGCCGCCGGCGCGCGAGCAGGGCGGCGACGATGGCCGCGGGCAGCAGAGGGAGCAATGTCATTTTCGTCCAGGCACCGGCGGCGACGAGAAAGCCGAGGACGAGAAAGCGCCGTCGAGAGGGTCGCCGCGCCGCCAACACGAGTTGACCGGCGGCCGCAGCCAGGATCGGCCAGGCGAGGGCGTCGTTGGTGATCCGGTCGGCGAAGAAAAGGGTATTGGGCAGGAGGGCCGCGAGCGGCAGTGCAAAGAAAAGTCCCCGCCGTGGCAGAAGGAGACGCCCGAGGCGGGCGGTGAGGGGGACCAGAAACGAGGCGACGAGAACACAAAAGAGACGGACACCGACGACGAAGGAGGGGAGGCTCGCGGTGCGCATCAGCCAGGCGAAGGGCGCCGCCGCGAAATAGAAGAGCGGAGGGTGCTGACGCTCGTAGTTGGTCCGGATGTACTGCACCGGCCCCGACATTCCGGAGCCGACTCGCGTCGCCTGGACTCGCGACGCCTCCTGCCACTCCGGCCCTTCCCGCCGCCAGCGATCGAAGGAAGGGGCGTGAGGAAGCCAGCTCGGCAAGAGCGGCGTCAAGCGCGCGTACTCCACGGGGAGACTCGGCTCGTCGAAAGCGGGAGGCCGGCCGTGCCGGGCGACGAAGGTCACGTAGGCCAGGTGGTACGGCTCGTCGAAGCCCTCCCAGACGGGCATCGTGAGGACCTGGAGGGAGCCGCGCGCGAGGAAGGCCAGCCAGACGGCGAGGACGGCGGCGCGGCGGCTCGCGGCCGGGCCTCGGCCAAACGGCCGACCAGCCGGCGAGAGGCCGCGCCTGCCGTGCGCGGAAGGGACGGGGCGGATCGGCGCGGAGATCCTTCCCCTACGCGTACAGCCCGCGCACCATCGTGTCGTGGGCGACGCGCGAGATGCCGAGCATGTAGGCGGCGATCCGGAACGTCACCCCGTACTTCTCGGCCATGGTGGCGACGTCCCGGAACGACTGGACCATGATGTCCTCCAGCCGCTCGTTGACTTCCTGTTCGCGCCAGAAGAAGCCGGCTCGGTCCTGCACCCACTCGAAGTAGGAGACCGTCACGCCTCCCGCGTTGGCCAGGATGTCCGGCACGACGAGGACGTCTTTCTGCCGCAAGGCCTCGTCGGCGCGCTGGGTCGTTGGTCCGTTGGCCCCCTCGACGATGATCTTGGCCTTGATGTTCGGCGCGTTCTTGGCGCGGATCTGGTTCTCGTTGGCTGCGGGAATCAGGATGTCGCAGTCGAGCTCGAGCAGGTCGGCGTTGGAGATCTTCTTGGGTCCGGTGTATCCGTCGAACGTGCGTTCCTTCTCGTAATGGGCGAGCAACTTCTTGATGTCCAGGCCGGCGGGGTCGAACACGCCGCCCGAGATGTCCGAAACGGCGATGATCTTCGCTCCCGCCTCGCTGCACATGCGGGCGGCGATCGATCCGACGTTGCCGAAGCCTTGCACGGCGATGCGGCTGCCGGAGAGCTGGAAGCCCTTGAGCGGTGCCGCCTCGCGGCAGATCAGCATCAGGCCGCGCCCGGTGGCCTCGACGCGCCCCCGCGAGCCGCCGAGCGAGAGGGGCTTGCCCGTGACGACCGAGGTGACGGTGTGCCGGGCGTGCATGGAGTAGGTGTCCATGATCCAGGCCATGGTCTGCGGATTCGTGCCCATGTCCGGCGCGGGCACGTCTTTCTCGGGCCCGAACTGATCCATCAGCTCCGCGGTGTAGCGGCGGGTGATGCGCTCGATCTCCCCGCGAGAGAGAGACGCCGGGTCGCAGATGACTCCGCCTTTGGCGCCTCCGAACGGGATGTTGACGACGGCGCACTTCCACGTCATCCAGGCGGCGAGCGCCCGGACCTCGTCGAGCGTCACGTTCCGGTCGTAGCGGATCCCGCCCTTGCCCGGTCCGCGGGCGATGTTGTGCAGGACGCGGTATCCGATGAAGACCTCGATACGGCCGTCGTCCATGACAACCGGGATGGAAACCTTGGTCTCTCGCACCGGCTCGCGCAGCACCTTGTAGAGTCCCGGGTCGAGGCCAAGCTTCTGGGCAGCAAGGTCGAAGCGGGACATCATCTCTTCGAAGGGGCTGGCGGAGTCCACCCCCTGGGGCGGGGTGCCGATGGTTGGGAACAGCGGTTCGGCGATTTTCATCTCCACGTGGGTCGCTCCTGCCGTCGGCCGGCGGTTAGAATGGCTGGGGAAGTCTAACTCATAGACCGGTGAGCGATTCCGGCCACAGGCTTGACGGAGCGAGAAAAGGAAAACGTCGAGATCGAGAGCGACGAGGCCGTCGTCGCTCGGGTCTTGTCCGGGGACGAGGACCGGTTCGGCGTGCTGGTGGGCCGTTATCGGACCCGCCTTCACTCCCATGTGACCAAGATGATCGGCAACCGAGAGGATGCCCTGGACCTGACCCAGGAGATCTTTCTGAAGGTCTTTCAGGCCCTGCCGCGGTTCAATCCCGAGTACCGATTCTCAACCTGGCTCTTTCGCATCGCGGCCAATGCCGCAATCGACCATCTGCGCCGGAAGCGCCCGAAGACAGTGCCACTGGAAATCCCGGATCCGGAGGCCCAGGGCAGGGTGTCCTCTGGAGAGTACAGTACCTCCGAGCTCGACCCGTTTGGAATGCTGCGAAACGTCGAAAGGGGAAGGGCCATCTCTCAAGCGATCGCCGATTTGCCCCTAGAATTCCGAGAATTGATCGCTCTGAGGCATTTCGCGGGGCTTTCCTATGAGGAGATAGCCGAGGTGAAAGAAATGCCGCTGGGGACCGTCAAGAACAAACTCTTTCGCGCCAGAGCCGTATTGAAGGAAAGGTTGGCCGGAGAGCTGTCT
>Ga0335084_10002222_pt1 | contig 18644 bp, 13 predicted proteins | sample Lox_Sample_44_FD_206721 | JGI IMG/M metagenome (GOLD analysis project Ga0335084, IMG submission 206721) | Soil microbial communities from Loxahatchee National Wildlife Refuge, Florida, United States - Lox_Sample_4.4 | ecosystem: Environmental > Terrestrial > Soil > Wetlands | place: USA...
AGGCCAGCGCCTCTTCCAGATCCTGACGCGTTCCGACGATGGAGCCGCGCACGGTGATGCGCTTAAGAACCATGTTGAAGATCGGCAGCGACATCTTGCCGGGCGGCAGACCGACCAGCGCCATCGTGCCGCGCGACCGCAGCATCTCGAAGGCCTGTTCGAATGCCTTCGGTGACACGGCCGTGACCAGCGCACCGTGGGCGCCACGGGTCAGTCTTTGCATCTCGGCCGCAACGTCCCCGGCCTGCGCGTTGAGAGCGATCTCGGCACCGAGTGACTTGGCGAGTTCGAGCTTCTCGGGATGCACATCGACGGCGGCGACGTGCATGCCCATCGCCTTCGCGTACTGGACCGCCATGTGACCGAGGCCGCCGATCCCCGAGATCACGACCCATTCGCCCGGCCTCACCTCCGTCTCCTTGAGACCCTTGTAGACGGTCACTCCGGCGCACAGGATCGGAGCCGCCGCACCCCATTCAAGATTGTTCGGCAGTCGACCAACGTAGGCTGGATCGGCCAGCGCGTATTCCGCGAAGCTGCCGTTCACGGAGTAGCCGCTGTTCAACTGCGAGCCGCATAACGTCTCCCACCCGGTCCGGCAGTATGAGCAGTGCCCGCAGGCCGTATGCAGCCACGGAATTCCGACCCGATCGCCCTCCTTGACGCCGCGGACGGCACGGCCGATCGCGGCAACCGTTCCCACGCCTTCGTGGCCAGGGATGAAGGGCGGTATTGGCTTGACGGGCCAATCGCCCTTCGCGGCGTGGAGGTCCGTGTGACAGATCCCGGTTGCCGCGATGCGAACGAGAATCTGGTTCTCGTTCGGCTGCGGAACAGGTACCTCCTCGAGTGCGAGCGGCTTTCCGAGTTCGCGGACAACGGCCGCTTTCATCGTGCTGCGCATACATTCTCTCCTGATATATCGAGCACCAATCGATGCCCGTTGATCTGCGGGCACAAGGGGCGTTCCAATTGCCCGTAGACCCGGTTTATCGGTACCTCATGCCGGGGCGACGGCGGCCGCCGGCATCGGAGCATTCGGCGCGGTAGCCCGCCCGACCCGGAACCACGCCGCGTAAAGAGCCGGCACGAAGAAGATTGTCAGTACCGTGGCGACCGTCAGGCCACCCATGATCGCGATAGCCATCGGGCCCCAGAAGACACTGCGCGTGAGCGGAATCATCGCCAGAACGGTGGCCGCCGCAGTCAGCGCGACCGGCCGGGTCCGGTGTACGGCCGCCTCGAGGATGGCGTTCCACGTGTCGCGGCCCTCGGCCATCTCCGCCTTGACCTGGTCGACCAGGATCACCGCGTTACGCATGATCATTCCGCACAGCGCCGTAACGCCGAGGATCGCGACGAACCCGAGCGGCGCGTTGAACAGAAGCAGCGCCGCCACGACACCGATCAATCCGAGCGGTGCAGTCAGGAACACCATGAACATCAGCGAGAAGCTCTGCAACTGAAGCATGAGGATGGTCAGGATCGTGACGAGCATGACCGGGAAGATCGCCATCAGCGCACGATTCGCCTTTTCGCTTTCCTCGACGGCGCCACCGACGTCGATGCGATACCCCGATGGCAGTTTCGCTTCGATGTCCTTCAGCAGCGGCCTGATCTCTTGCGTCACGGAGACACCTTGCTCGCCGTCCTTGACGTCCGCGCGCACGGTGATCGCCATGTCGCGGTTGCGCCGCCACAGCACCGGCTCCTCGAGCTCATAGGTGACGCGCGCGACCTGGGACAACGGCACGACCGTGCCCTGGCGCGTGAACAGGTTGACGTCCTTCAGTGTGTCGACATCGAGACGCTCCGACGGTACGGCGCGGGCGACGATGTCGATCAGGTCCTCGTGCTCGCGCAGATGCGACAGCGTCGCTCCGTTCATCACGGTCTGCGTGACGAGCGCCACGTCGGCCGGCGCCAGACCGAGCGCACGGGCCTTGTCCTGGTCGAGATCGACTTTCAGGGTGCGAACCGGGTCGTTCCAGTCGAGCTGCACGTCGCGCACCTTCGGGCTCGAGCGTACCGCCGCTTCGACTTCACGAGCGATCGAACGAACGACCTGGGTGTCCGGACCGACGACGCGGAACTGGACCGGGAACCCGACTGGAGGGCCTAGCTCGAGGCGCGTGACACGGACCCACACCTGCGGAAACTGCTCGTCGACGCTCGCAATCAGCCGCGAGCGCACGCGTTCGCGCGCCTCCATGTCCTTCGTCATCACGATGAAGACGGCGTAACCCGGGTTTGGCAGTTCCGGATTGAGCGACAGATAAAACCGCGGCTGGCCGGCCCCCGTGTACGCGGTGAAGAAGCGGATGTCCGTATCCTTCGAAAGGACGGACTCCATCTTCTTGACTTGCTCGGTGGTCGCCTCGAACGAGGCGCCTTCCTTCAGTCGCAGCTCGACGACGAGTTCGGGCCGCGAGCTATTCGGGAAGAACTGCTGCGACACGAACCGGCTTGCGAAGATCGCCAGGGCCAGCGCGCCCACGGTGATTCCGATGACCCACCAGCGTCGCTCGATGGCGAGATCGATCCAGCCGCGCAGCTTGCGATAGAACTTGGTGTCGTACGGGTCGCCGCCGTGGTGGTGCTTGCCGAAGTCCTTCGGCAGCATGTTGACTGCGAGGTAGGGTGTGATGATTCCCGAGACGACCCACGAGAACAGCACGGCGGTTCCGACGATCCAGAAGATGCCGCCGGCGTACTCGCCGGTGGTCGACTGGGAAAATCCGATCGGCATGAAGGCGGCGACGGTAATCAGCGCGCCGGTGAGCCGCGGCATTGCGGTCGAGGCATACGAGAAGGCCGCCGCCTTGACGCGATCCCAGCCCTCTTCCATCTTCACGACCATCATCTCCACCGCGATGATTCCGTCGTCGACCAGCAGGCCGAGCGCGATGATCAGCGAGCCGAGCGAAACGCGCTCCAGGTTCCAGCCCATCGCCAGCATCGCCAACGCGACCACGCCGAGCACGATTGGCACCGACAGCCCGACCACGATCCCGGTGCGCCAGCCAAGGCTCAGCAGGCAGACCGCCAGCACGATCGCCAGCGCTTCCATCAAGGAGCGCTCGAATTCCCAGATCGATTCGCTGACGACAGTCGGCTGGTCGGCGACCCGCTCGAGCTCGACGCCGTACGGCAGCTCGGTCTGAACCTTGGCGACAGCCGTGTCGATCGCCTTGCCAAGGTCGACAATGTTGCCGTCGTTGGTCATCGTGATACCGAGCATCAGCACCTGCTGGCCGTTGTGACGTACGGTGTACAGTGGCGGATCTTCGTATCCGCGCGTGATCGTCGTGAAGTCGCCGAGCTTGATGGTCCGGCCGTTCGCAGTGATCGGCACATCGCGGATGTCTTCGATGCTGGCAAACTGCCCGGTGACGCGGACCATCACGCGGTCGCTGCGCGTGTCGATCTGGCCGGCCGCGAGCACGCTGTTCTGGTTTTTCAGGCTTTCGGCAATCATCAGCGGCGTGATGCCGAGCGCAGCCAACCTCTGGTGCGAGAACTCGACGTAGACCTTCTTGCCCTGCTTGCCGTAGATGTCGACCTTCTTCACCATCGGCACCTTGAGCAGACGCCGCTTGATGTCCTCAGATGCGTCGGAAAGCTCAGCGAGGCTGACGCCGTCGCCCTTGACGGCATACAGCAGCCCGGTGACGTCTCCGTATTCGTCGTTGAAGATCGGGCCGATGACGCCGTCGGGAAGTTCGAGCTTGATGTCGTTGAACTTCTTGCGTGCCTGGTACCAGGCCTCTTGCTGATCCGCGTGCGAGGTGCCGCCCTTCACGGTGATCGTCATGCCGCCATACCCCTGGCGTGCATAAGTCACGACCTTCTCGAAGTGGTCGAGCTGCTCGAACTTCTTCTCCATCCGGTTGAGCAGCTCGTCCTGCACCTGCTGCGCGGTCGCCCCAGGCCAGATCACCATCACCGTCATCGACGGCACGGAAAAATTCGGGTCTTCGAGCTGGCCGAGCTTGGTGAAGCCCAGCACGCCGCCAATGCCGATCGCGAGGATCAGGAAGAGCACGATGGCGCGGTGGCCGAGCGCCCATTCGGTGAGGTTGAACGACTTCATCGGGAGGCCTGCTTGGTTTCGACGATCTGCGCGACTGAGGGAAGTGCGACCTTGAGACCGGGCGCCATTTTCTGCACCCCGGCGCTCACGACAAGGCCACCGGCCGGCGGCCCGGAAACCAGCACTTCGTCATTCCGATAGCCATGCACGGTGACGTCGAGCAGTTCGACCGTTCCGACCGGCTCGCCGCCGGCGCGACGAACGATCCAGACCGCCGGCTTGCCCTTGTTCTGCGTGATCGCCGCGGCAGGGATAGCCGCTGCGTGGGTTTCGGCGACCGGTCGTTCGACGACGACGGTGGCAGTAGCCCCGAGCGGCAGCGACCGCGGCGTCGCGGGCTTCAGACGGGCGCGGAAGGTTCGCGTGGTTGCCGCCGCCTGCGGCGACAGTTCGCGCAGCACCACGTCGAACGCCTGGTCGGGTGCGCTGGCGAGCCACGCCTTGTAGCGCGACGCCTTGAATACCGAGAGGTGATCCTCCGGCACATCGGCGATGATTTCCGGTTCTCCTTCATTGGCGATCGAAATCATCGGCTGTCCTTCGGCGACAACCTGTCCGACCTCGAAGCGCACCGCGGTGATGACACCGCTTTGCGACGCACGCAGCACCGTGTACTTGAGCCGGTTGCGCGCGAGTTCGAGCTGTCTGGCAGTCGCCTCGGCCGTCGCGGTCGCGGTTTCCGCAGCGCTGCGCGCCTTTTCATCCTCGGATACGCTGACCGAGCCGTCGACTTTCAGTGCCTCAAGTCGTTTCCGATCCGATTCCGCTTGGCGCGCCTGCGTAGTCGCGGCGACGAACTGCTGTCTTGCCGCTTCCTCGGCGGCGCGGTAATCGGCGTCGTCGAGCACGGCCAGCACGTCGCCCTCGCGCACTTTCTGGCCGACATCGACTTTGCGCTGGAGCACCTTGCCGCCGACGCGAAATGCTTCGTTCACCTCGTAGCGCGACTGCACGGTGCCGACGTAGCGGTTGGTTTCCTTCGCGCTGTCGTACCGGACTTCGGCGGTGCGCACGGAACGCAGTGGCTCGGCGGCCGGCTTTTCCGAGCAGCCGGACAGCAGCGCGGCTATCGGCAGCACGATGGACAGGACAGGGACTAACGATGTCTTCATGGAGCTTCTCGCGCGGTTGGTGCGTTTCATGAGGTCGGGGATGGCGCAGCGTTGGCCTGCGCCGGCTTCGTAATCGGGTCGAATGCCTGCCAGCCGCCACCGAGCGCCTTGTAAAGCTGCACGCTGTCGAGCAGCAGCTGCGTCTGGCTGTCGTTGGCGCTGACGCGAACGGTCAGGCGACTGCGCTGCGCATCGAGCAGCGGCAGCAGGTCAATCTGGCCGCGGCTGTAGAGCGATTGCGCGCGGCCGAATGCGGCCTCGGCCGAAGCCGAAGCGCTGTCGAGCGTTTCGGCGCGCTGCCGTTGATTCTGGACCGCGGCCAGCGCGTTCTCGACGTCTTCGAGCGCGCGCACGATCGCGTCCTCGTAGCGCAGGACCGCTTCCGATTGGCGCGCCTCGGCAATGTCATTGATCGCCTGCGTGCGCCCGGCATTGAAGATCGGCATCGCCAGCAGCGCTGCGGCATTGACAAAGCGCGCTGCCCCGAGACCCGCGTCATTCAGTTCCACGCCGCCCTGACCGAACAGCGCACCAACGAAGAGCCGCGGGAACCACTCCGCGTGAGCCTGCTGCCTTCGCGCGTTGGCGGCGTCGAGCTGCGCCCGCGCCGCCAGCAGATCGGGCCTGCGCTCGAGCAGTGCAGCCGGCTGGCCCGCGTGCGCCGGCGGTACGACCGCCATGCTGCTCGAAGTCGTGATGAACGCCGCATTGAACGCCTGGTCTCCGATCAGGACCGCGATGCGGTGGCGCGAAACGGTGGCGAGTGTTTCGAGCGGCGGTATCGCGGCGCGCGCTCTTGACGCTTCGGTCTGCGCGCGCTCGACATCGAACGGCGTCGCGAGCCCGGCCCGCTGGCGAGCGGTGACGAGTCGCAGTGTTTCGTCCTGAGCCGCCGAAATCGCGCGCACGGTTTCCAGCTGGCGCAGCGCACCGACGAGCATGAAGTAGTTGCTCGCGACATCGGTCAGCACCAGCAGGCGCACGCCACGTGCGCCGTGCTCGACCGCAAGCGCATCGGCTTCAGCCGCCGTTGCGCCTGCGCGCAGACGACCGGAGATATCGATCTCCCATGAAACGCCGATGCCTGCGTTCCAGACGTCGGCATCGGGAAAGACCTGGCGTTTGACCGCGTCGTAGTCTGTGCTGGCGTGAAGCGCCCCCCCACCGGCACTGATGTTGGGATACAGCCATGAGCGGCTGACCGCCGCTCCAGCTCGGGCGGCACGCACGCGTGCGGCAGCGATCTTCACGTCGCGGTTCTCGCGCGCGGCGCGGCGAATGAGATCCGACAGCATCGGGTCACCGTAGCTGTCCCACCAGGCGACCTCGGGTTCGGCCTGGGCACTCGAAGCGGCCGTGAACTGAGCGGGAATGTCAACTGAAGGCGCGGCTACCGGAGTGGCACACCCAACCAGCGCAAGCGCCAGCAACCCCGCCAGCAGCGCCCGTGGCTGTGCCGACCCGTTCACCGGGTGCTGCGCCTGGAGAGCGGTCCTCGAAGACATCTGAACTGGGAGAACAGGTAGCGGCATGGTTCGCTGACAATGTGTTTCGATGTGGGAGTAGCGTATCCAACAGCTTGATCAAAGTAGTCAGTGAAGCGTCGGCGTTCGGTCGCAGTTTGGTGAGCGTGGACAGAACAATCGCGCCGCGAGCGGCGACCATCGACCCGTGCAGCAAAAGGGACAGTGGCGCGGGGTGTGAGCGATAAAGAGCAGAAAGGCTGGTGTTGCCCAGAAATTGTCAGCGGCGGCGCCTCAACGATCAGGCTTCTGGGAAGCATTGCTCGGTGATGCGCTGAACAGATGCTGGGCGTCGGCGGGACTGCTGAGGAAACGGACTCCCCACGGGGGAGCGCGGGCGCTCTTTGGCAGTCATCCCCGCATCGACGCCGTGACGGCGCCAGCAAAACCTTCAGAAATACCAGGACAGGCTCAACGTTCCGAACTCGGGGCGCCGCCGCTCGGTGTCGAATGTCGGGGTGAAGTATGTTTTGCCGAAGAAGCCGACGAAACTTTTGTGTCGCACGGCGAGGCCGAACGTGGCCATGCCGATGAAGGGCTTGGAGCCGACAGATCGGCTGTCGTGGAACGCCGTACCGTCGAGTGGCAGGTAGTAGGCGACGCCGTAGCCCATAACACCGCCGGAAAACGACACGGACCAGCCGCTCACTGGCCCGGCACCGACCGTGGAGGCCGCATTGAGCCCTTGACGCAGGGCGGTTCCCCCTATGGCATCCACCAGGTTCCAGCCCACCTCGCCGTAGAGACCGAGTCCGACACCGGTGAAGTAGTTGCCGAGCGCTGCACTGCCCACCGGAATGACTCTCCACCCGACCGATTTGCCCAGGTCCCCTTGGGCCAGCAGGTAGGTGCCGGTGTAACCGACGTTGAGGATTGGTTCGTTTGGCAGCTGCGTGTCCCAGCCCATCGGCTCGTCCGAGCCGGTCCACCCGTGGAACCACTTTTGTACGTTTTCAGCCTGCGATGCCGGCCCTACTACGCCGACCCTGAGCTGCCACGCATGTACCCAGCGGTCCTTTTTCGCATAGATCGTGCTGTCCAGGTACAGCACGCCGGCATACGGTTGGTCGTCTATTGGCGGATTCGGGTTGCGGATGTCGTCCGGCGTATGCATCTCCTGGGCAAGGGACCAGGACACGTACGTGCGGTAACCTTCATTGCCAACGAACGGCAGGAACGACCAGAATTCGCCCCAGCGGCGGACGAGGCTCCCCTTCTCGTAGGTGTCGATAGCGTCTGACACCCACGTCAGCCCGACGCCATTCGTGTAGTTGTTGTCAGAACCGGTTGCTACGTCGTTTTCGACCGTCACCGTCAATGCACCGCGATAAGACGCGGGTGACTGCTCGGCGCAGTCGACTGCGCCGGATGACAGCAACGCGACCAAGAGCAGCCACACACTCTGTTTCATGCCATCAACTCCCCTGCGCTTCGCGATGGCGCACCAGTGAAATGACGGGAAGCACACCGCGGACGATCGCGAACGCCGCGCACGACCTGGGAGCCGGTGCGACCGGGCCGGCCGGTCGCAAGCGCAATCGCGAGCGTGACCCTCGGCCCCGCCGACCATCTGTCCGCAAGACGGCGCGCGGTCGACCCGCTATGGCCGGGTGGCAGAGGGCAGGAAGCGGCATCGCTCGCTGGCATCACATAGGCTTCAATGTGAAGGCACAGTAGCGTCGCGCCGGCAAGAAGTGGTCAGCGAAGCGTCGAAGTTCGGTCAAACCGTGCGACGCGAAATTGTGAAGAATCCGTCCGCGCGCCGCGCGGCTGGCGCCTTACACGGCACGGGCCAGTGGAGGCCGGACGTCGGGCCCGCAGTGCAGAGGGGTCGCAGCCCTCGGCGACGATCCGAGAGCGAATCTGTTGGAAGCGTCCTACAACCTGGCGCTGATCGACGCGAACTCCTCGCGGCACGCCTCCCCGAAAGGCTTCAGCGGGTCGGCGTCTTCGGAACCCGCGATCGAGCGCAGCTCGTCGACCGTCAGGTTGTCGGAGAAATATTGCTCGGTGATGCGTCTCAACAGCTTCTCGGCTTCCGCGAGGACGGCCGGAGAGGCGGTAAGCCGAATTCTGTTGAGCAGCGCATAGGCCGTGAACAGGGTTTCCGGCTTTTCCAGCTTATGCGTCATCGCCTCGATGAGACGCTTGCTGCACTCGTTGATGAACTCGCCGTACAGTCCTTCGCGATGGCGGAAGTCCGTCTGCAGCAGGTCACGTTTGCTGGCCGTCCTTTGAGTGATCCAGGTGGTGGCGGCCGTCGTGGAGCCGCCCACGAGCGATCCCAGCACGCCGGCCAGCGCCGTGATCAATGCGGTGTCCATCACTCGCCTCCGGTGTCCGTGCCGTAGCGCTGGGTCGGTTCGACCACTTCAGCCGCCGAGCAGTTGCCCAAACCGTTGCTTGAGTCGTTCGATGACAAAGTCCTCGACTCGCACCGTCGCCGCCTGGCCAAAGACGTCGACCGACTTCTCGCGTATCGCAAGATGCATCATCAGCAGCGCGCGCAGCTTGGCAAAGGCGACGGGATTGTCGGTTCTGCAAACCGCAGCGTCGTTCTGCAGCACGCGTTGTACGACGCCGGGTTCGAGGATGCTGATGTTGCACAGCATCGACAGCCGCGCAATTTCGGCATCGAGTTCTTCGAGGTTGCTCTCCCAGTACGCGAGGGGAAGGTCGAGGGGACGGTTTGCCATGAGTCATCCTGCATGCGTTGCAACTTCACGCGTGATCGTTCGGCGCGCCGGGACGCGCGCCGACCGGCGGGCGGGCCGCCCCAGCGCACGACGGATGCGTGCGAGCATTGCGGTTTGCTCTCGAGAAGGCTGGATGCGTTGCACGCGCTGGTCGGCGAGCACGCGCTCGAGCAGCGTGAGCAGGCGCTCTCGGTCCTTGCGTTTGGCTAACAGAACGGGCAGCGTCTCGACTGCCTTGTTCGGTTCGTAGCGGGCGATGATCTCCTGCTCGCCACCGATGCGGCGCACTTCGTCGCGAGGCAGATCCGGCAGGAATTCCCGATACACTTCCAGCAGATCGCTGGCGAGCTGCACTCTGGCGAGCGGCAGCGGCTCGTCCCGGTGTGCCATCAGGTAACCGACCCGAGCCAGCGCCTCCGGGTAGCCGCCCTTGTCGATCGAGGCCAGTGCTTCCTTGACGAATGGCAGCGAGCGCGTGTCCGCTGCCGGCGCAACCGTTTCAGGATCGCATTTGTCGCCTTCGCCCAGATAGAAGGCGTAGAGGTTGCCGTAGACTTGGAAGAAGGTTGCTTCGGCGGCCGCGTCTCGTAATGCGCGGTAACAATCGAGCGAAGCGCTCAACGCTTCCGACATGGTTGACTCGATCCGCCGCGCGGGATGGTCGGACGCCAGCGCTTGACGCTGCGCTCTGACCGCCTCCGCGGCGGGCGCGAGCCAGCTCAGGAACGGATTGAGGTCGGAAAATGCCCAGCGCTGGAAGCGCAACGGGTGGAACTCGCGCGACAGCTTGGCGCCGTACTCGTTGGCGAATGCCTTCACCAGAGGCCGACCAAAGAGCTCGTAGGCGCGCTGATTGAATTCCGACGCGACCTTGGCCGCCTCGAAAGGCTTCTCGTCGACGCGCTTGAATCGGTTCAGGCGCGCGACGACTTCCTCCAGACGCAACTCAACGAGGTTGACCTCGTAGGCCGTTTTTCCCGCGGAGTCTTTCTTCTCCGCGATCTGCATCCCGTAAAGGCCCGGTGGCAGCGCCTCGATCGACTTGAGCACCGAAGCGATCTGCGTTCCTTCCTTCTTTGCCACCTTGCCGGAAACGAAGATGCCCAGGTGGCCGACCTCCTCTTGCATCAGGCCGACGATCACCTGCCCGCGAGCCTTGATTTCCTCGGTGCTGCCGTACACGTCGGCGACCCAGTTGAAGGCCTGCTGCGGCGGCGTGATGTTGTCGCCCGCCGAAGCGAACAGGACAATGGGCACCTTGATGTCACGCAGGTCGAAACCCTTGCTCGGTCCCGCCTTCACGGCGCCGGACCACAGCTTGTTGCCGACGAACAGATTCTGCGTGATCCATTCGATCTCCTCGCCGTTGAGCAGGTAGTAGCCACCCCACCACCGCTCGAATTCGAGAAAGCGGGCCGGCTCGGTGTCGATGTCGGCGAATACCCGGTAGTACTTGTCCCAGAACGTGTTGGCCGGATTCAGGTTTTCGAAGTTCTGAACGAGCCAGGCACCGTCGAAGGTGCCGGCGCCAAGGTCCGAGGACAGCGATGCGAGCCAGGTGCCTCCGAGCAGGCCGCCGGCGTAGCGCATCGGGTTATCGCCCTCGTTCTCGCGCCAGGCACCGCCCCAGTAGGACATCGGCGCGCCGACGACGACCACGGGACCGGTATCGTCGGGATGGGCCGCCGCAAGCATCATCGCGGCCCAGCCGGCCTGGCAGTTACCGACAATGCCGGGTTTGGGTGCGTTGGGGTGCATCTCGCGCACGCGCTGCACGAATTCACGCTCGGCGTTGCAGACGTCGAGCAGCGTTTGTCCCGGCTCTGGATGCGGAAAATAGATCACGAAGTACGTCGGGTGGCCTTCCTGCAGCGCCACACCAACCTGCGAATCGTCCTTGAAGCCGCCGATGCCGGGGCCATGTCCGCCGCGCGGGTCGATGATCACGAAGGGGCGGCGCTTGGGATCGATCGTCACTCCCTTCGGGGGAATGATGCGCACCAGCGCGTAATTCACCGGCTTTTGAAGCGTGCGGCCGTCGAGCACCATTTCGTAGTCGAAATGCAGTACCGGCGGCAGCCCTTGTCGCTCGTGCTCGAGGAAGTTATTGCCGCGCTGGCGCAGCGTGTCCCAAAACAAAATCGAACGCTGCGCGAAGTCGACCGCGTACTGCGCTCCGCTCGTCCACACCTCCTGAGGCGAAAGCGGATTTGCCGTCATCGCGGCGACCTGCTTGTCGCACGCCGACTTCACACGCTTGCTGAAGTGCTCCAGCGCCAGCTTCGTGCGCGACTGCGCGATCTGCGCAACCTTTGTCGAGACATCGTGGCTCTGGGACAGTTGTCTGGCTGTGGTATTCATCAGATGTTCCCTTGTTCATCGGTACTTGCCGCCCCAGCGGAACGCTGAGTCGGAACGGCCTGCAGATCACGCGCAATCGACTCGAGTAGTTCGCTGCCGGACAGGAATTCACGCTGCCCGCCGGTGACCAGGTTTTCGAGGCGGCCCGCGAGGGCGTAGGGACCGGCGTCGTTGCGCAGTTTCAGCACGTAGGTGCGCCGGCTGGGATAGGTGGATTCGGATTTGAGAGTCATCGCAGCGTTGTTCAGCAAGGCGCTTTAGCAGTTACGGTAGTCGCGGCCCGCTCGGGAGTGGTGAGCGAAAGGTCGCAGTTCGGTCGGAATTGACGGGCGATGCGACCCATAAACTTTCAGGCGAGGGCGTAATCGGAATTCGTCGGCGCGCCGTCACGCAGCAAACGCCTGGCGTGGGTGGCCGCGATCCACTCCTCGTTGGTCGGTTCGACAGCGACGCGGACGCGGCTGTGCGCAGCCGAGATGGTTGACGCATCGATACGGTTGGCCTCGCCGTCCAAGTGCACGCCGAGCCACTCGAGTGCCGCGCAGATTCGCCAGCGCAATATCGCGCTGTGTTCGCCAACACCCCCGGTGAAGGCCAGCATGTCGAGCCCGCCCAGCACAGCGGTCAGTGCGCCAATCTCGCGCACGATGCGTCGAACGTACAGCGCCAGCGCTGCTCGGGCGCGCGGATTGACCTCTTCCTCAGCCAGCAGGGTCTTCGGGCTGGAGGACGAACCGGAGACGCCGAGCAGTCCGGACTCGTGATAAAGAAGATGGGTGAGTTGCTCGACGCTGAGCTTCTCGGTTGTCAGCAAGTGCAGCAGCACGCCGGGGTCGAGGGCGCCGCAGCGCGTACCCATCATCACGCCATCGAGCGCGGAGAAGCCCATCGTCGTGGCCACGCTTTGCAGGTCTTCCATCGCGCACAGGCTGGCGCCGCTGCCCAGATGGGCGACGATGGTGCGCTTCTGCGCCTGCGTGCCATGGCGTTCGGCTAGCGCAATCGACATGTACTCGTAGGACAGCCCGTGAAAGCCGTAGCGGCGGATGCCGCGCTCCGAGAGCGCATGGGGCAAGGGCAGCACCTGCTCCACAGGGGGCAGGGTGCGATGGAATGCGGTGTCGAAGCAGGCCACTTGCGGCAACCCCGGAGCTTCCGCCAGCAGAATGTCGATGGCCTGGAGCGCGTAGGGCTGGTGCAGCGGCGCGAGCGGAATCAGGTCCCTGAGTTCGGCCAGCACTTGGCGGTCGACTCGGACCGGCTGGTTGTACTTGCTGCCGCCGTGCACGACTCGATGCGCCACCACCGCGGGCAACTGTCCCCCTGCACGCCGTTGCACGCACGCGCGCACCGCCTGCAAGGCATCGTGGTATGGCCTCTCGCTGTCCAGCGCAAGCGTCGATGCCACGTCGGTTTCGACCAGGCACGGGTTTGCGGTGCCGATGCCGTCGACCTTACCGGCCCAGAGCGGCCTGCGCGTCAGCGCCAGCGCATCAGAATCAAACAACGCGAACTTGATGCTGGACGAGCCGCAGTTCAGAACCAGAATGGGACCGCTTGCTGCATCCAGCGTCGCACGGCCGTTAATGGCGCTCATGGCTGGAGCTCCAGCGTTGCCTGAGGGGACGCAGTAACGCCCGCCGTCCGACCGATGGAAGTTTGATGTCCAGTATTGGCAGCAACGTGGGCGCTGCGCCGCGCCGCTACCAGCGCAACCGCGCAGGAAGCAATGCGCGCTTCACGCGGATCGGCACGGCTGGTGAGCACGATAGGAACGCGCGCGCCGACAACGATGCCGGCGCTCGCGGCGCCACCGAGATACATCAGCTGCTTGGCGAGCATGTTGCCGCTCTCCAGATCAGGCACGACCAGGATGTCGGCGGCACCGGCGACCTCGGAGACGATCCCCTTGGTTCGCGCAGCCGCAGCGGAGACCGCGTTGTCGAATGCGAGGGGCCCGTCGACGATCGCGCCGGGGATCTGGCCGCGGTCGGCCATCTTGCACAGCGCCGCCGCATCGAGCGTCGCCTGCATGTTGGGATTGATGGTCTCGACGGCCGCGAGGATGGCTACGCGCGGCCGCGCAAGGCCGAACGACTGCGCCAGTTCGACCGCGTTGCAAACGATGTCTGCTTTCTCCGGCAGCGTTGGCGCAATGTTGACCGCCGCGTCGGTGATGATGAATGGGCGTGGATACGCCGGCGTCTGCATCAGAAAGCAATGGCTCATGCGGCGTTTTGTACGAAGCGGGCTGGCGACGACGGCGGCCATCAACTCGTCCGTGTGCAGGCTCCCCTTCATCAGCGCTTCGACCTCGCCCTTGACGGCGAGCTCGACGGCACGCGCCGCCGCGGCATGGCTGTGCGGCACGTCCTCGATCGCAATGCCGTCGATTTGCAGATCCGACTTCTGTGCAACGGCCTCGATGCGCGCACGGGGGCCGATCAGCACCGGCTCGATCACGCCGGCAGCGCGCGCGTCGAGCGCGGCCGACAGACTGACCGCATCGCACGGGTGCACGACCGCCACCTTGATGCAGCCAAGAGGCCGTACGTACTGCAGGATCCGCACGAGGTCATCACCCTGCGCGAGTTCAATGCGCACCTGCGGCAGCGTGCCGCGTGGTCGCTCGATGCGTTCCTCGGGCGCGAGCACGGTCGCCTCGCCCGAGATCACGGTCTCGCCCTTCTGGTTGACGCAGCGGCAATCCAGGGTTATCGCGTGATTCGCTGCGTCGCGCGCGCTCACGGTGACCGTAGTCTTCAGCGTGTCACCGACGCGAACCGGCGCATGGAACTTCAGCGTCTGGCCGGCGTAGACCGTGCCCGGCCCGGGGAGCCGGGTGCCAAGGACCGCCGAGATCAGCGCCGCGCCCCACATGCCGTGGGCGATGACGCCGTGAAAGCGCGTCGATGCCGCGAACTCGGCGTCGATGTGCTGCGGGTTGATGTCGCCGGACATTGCGGCGAACAGCTGGATGTCGGCCGCAGTCAGCGTGCGCTCGATGTTGGCCTGATCGCCAACAGCGATCTCGCCGAAAGTCCGGTTACGGAGAACCTCGAGGTCGTCCGTTGCGAATGTGCTCGTTACCATTGGTGTCCTGTTGTCGTTACTTCGGGAGAGTCGTTGCCGGTCGCTCAGGCAAGAATGTGGAAGCCGCCGTCAACGTAATGAACGTCACCGGTGATCGTCTGTGCGGCGTCGCTCACCAAGAATGCGCACAGCGCGCCGACGTCGTCGATCTCGACCTCACGTCGTATTGGCGCACGACGGCGCGCTTCGGATAGCAACTCGTCGAATTCGCGGATGCCGGAGGCCGCCCGCGTGCGGATCGGGCCGGGCGAAACCGCATTGACGCGGATACCGCGCGGACCGAGTTCGGTCGCCAGGTAGCGCACCGAGGCTTCGAGGGCGGCCTTGACGGTACCCATCACGCCATAGCGCGGCACCACCTCGTCGGCGCCGAGGTAGGTCATCGTCAGCAACGTGCCGCCCTTGTCCATCAGCGGCTCGGCAAGGCGCGCCATCCGCATGAACGAATGGCACGAGATGTCCATGGCGCGCATGAAGCCTTCGCGTGAGGTGTCGGCGACACGGCCCTGCAGATCGCTCGCGGGGGCGAAGGCGATTGAGTGCAGCACGAAGTCGAGCCGACCCCAGCGCTGGCGAATTGCGTCGAACACCGCTTCCAGTGCACCGGCTTCCTCGACGTCCATCTGCATCTGGATCGTCGCTTTCAGGTCGCGCGCCAGCGGCTCGACATAGCCGCGGGTCTTCTCGTTGATCCAGGTCACACCGAGTTCGGCGCCGCACTCGCGCAACATGCGCGCGCAGCCGTAGGCGATGCTGTGCTCGTTGGCAATACCGACCACGAGGCCCTTGCGCCCACTGAGCAGCGACTGCGATCTGACGTCGACTTGATGCATTTACTTCTCCAGTGCTTTAGCGGACCGGCAGATTGAGCGTTTGCTCGTCGCCGTGCCGTGAATGTCATGCCTCGCACCTTAGTTGGCGCGACCCGGCAAGTGGTGAGCAAAGCGTCGACATTTGGTCGCAATTCACAACGGCTTGCGACCGCTCCGCGCTGCCAATGACTGTTGCGATGGCCCGGCGGTTCGGCGACCGCGACGCAATCGCGACGTTTCGCTGACGACTTCAGTGCACGCGCGCCCTAGCATCCTTTGTGTGACAGGCGGCAATTGCGCGCGTGCGCACGACTGCCCGTGTCATGAGGATGGCGAAAACGCATGCGTCGAGGAATTCAGAACGCCGAAACCGAGCCTGCAACATGAAACGATCCCCGATCGACCGGAATGGGCCCAGTGCGGCCGATGTGCGCACTTCCCGCGCCTTCGATTTCAGGCTCGCGCCCGGCTCGTTGTTTCGCGTGTCGATCATCGCCCTGGCGGTGTGGATCCTCCACAGCTTCCTGCAGGCCGTGCTGGTCGCGTGCGTAACCGCGGTCGCGAGCTGGCCGCTGTACGCGCGCTTCGCGACCGGGATGCCCGTGCGTCTGCGGCGCACCGGCACGCCGCTGCTCTTTACTGCCCTGATAACCGTGTTCGTGCTGGCGCCGATGGTTTTCGCCCTCGGCGCCTTGCTCGCCGAAGCGCACACGCTGATTCTGGAGATCGGCGCCGCCGACCAGCGCGGAATCGCGCTGCCGCACTGGCTGCAAGATGTGCCGCTGGTCGGTCCGTGGGCCATGGCACGCTGGCAGAGCGAGCTGGTCGAACCGGGAACATTGACGCTGTGGGCGCAGCAAACGAGCCCCACCCGGCTACTGGGCTGGGCTCAATCGCTCGGTCACTTCACGGCCCGCCACACGATCATCATCGGCTTCGCGATCCTGTTGCTGTTCTTCCTCTATCAGAATGGTGAAGTGCTGGCGCAAGGCTGCCGCCGCGTGCTGCGCCATCGCCTCGGCATCGGGGTCGATCGCTATATCGGGCTGGCCACGCGCGCGGTGCGCGCTTCGGTCAACAGCATGCTGCTGGTGGGGCTCTTCGACGGACTGGCGACCGCCGCCGCCTTCGCGCTGTCCGGCGTGCCGCAGGCGGCGCTTTGGGCAGCCATCACCGGGTCGCTCGCACTCGTGCCCTTCCTCGGCTACTTGGCTGTCATCGCACTGGCGCTGCACTTGGTCATCAAAGGTGCCGCAGCCACCGCGCTCATTGCGCTCGTGCTCGGCTGCGCCATCTTGCTCGCTGGTGACAAGGTTGTGCGGCCGGCGATTGCGCGGGGCGGTGTCGGTCTGCCGTTCGTCTGGGTGCTGATGGGCTGCCTGGGCGGCTTCGAAGTGCTTGGACTCGTCGGGCTGGTGATGGGCCCAGTCGTGCTCACGCTAGCCAGGGAGCTGTGGGAACAGCGGGTCCGCGAAGTGACAGCGACCGCCGAAACCAATGCAGCCTCACTTGTCGAAGAGCGGCCCGACGACATTTCACGCCTGGGTCAAGCGCACCTTCCGAGCCCCGAGGCGCAGACATCATCGATATAAAGGAGCGGCAAGAGTGAGAACGAAATTCTTCGCGGCGATTTTCACGGCCGTGCTGGCGTTGCCGCTCGGCGCGGCAAACGCTGCGGCCCTGCACGACGTGTTCAAACGCGTCAGCGGATCGGTCGTCGTCGTTCTGGCCGAGTCGAACCTGGCCGGTGCACTGGGCAATCCGGGCCCGGCCGACGGCGGCGGGCTCGGCTCCGGTGTACTCATCTCCCAGGGCGGAAGGATCCTGACCGCAGCCCACGTCGTCGAAGCGGCCGATCGCGTGATGATCAGGTTTGCCGACGGATCCGTCGTGACAGCACGCGTCGTCGCGTCCGATCCTCTCGCCGACCTCGCGCTGCTAGAGGTCGGCCAGGTGCCGCAGAACGCCGTGGCCGCGCGGATCGGCGACTCCGACAAGGTTGAGGTCGCAGATCAGGTGTTCGTGGTGGGTGCGCCGTATGGCATCAGCGAGACGCTGTCGATCGGCTACGTCACGGCGCGACGCACGGCTCGCGCTGAGCCCGGCGATTCGGCCTCGGTGGAGCTGATTCAAACCGACGCGGCGATTGCGCCGGGCAATTCGGGCGGACCGATGTTCAACATGCAGGGCGAGGTCATCGGCATCGTCAGCCGCATCGTCAGTCGCTCGGGAGGCTCTGAAGGAATCGGCTTCGCCGTGACTTCAAATGCCGCGAAGGAAATGCTGCTCGATCCGCAGCCCCTGTGGACCGGCGTTGCCGTAGCGCCGCTGTCCGGAGAGCTGGCTCGTGTTCTCAATCTGCCGCAGCCCGCAGGGTTGCTGGTGATGCACGCCGCCGAGGATTCCCTCGGAGCACGAATGGGCCTGCGGGCAGGCAGCACGCCCGCAGTGGTGGGCGGGGTAAAGCTGACGCTTGGCGGGGACATCATCCTGGCGGTCGCCGGGATGCCGATCGAAGCGAACGCCGCCAACTACCGCAAGATCCGCGATCGGCTGCGGCGAGCGCAGCCAGGCGAGCAGATTCCCGTCATCGTGCTGCGCGCCGGCCGAATCGTCGAACTCAGCAGCGCCAACGCGAGCGCGACCCGCTTCAACTGATTCTTCACCACACCAACCTCAGGCAAGGAAATGAACATGCTGACTCGATTCACGCAACGACTGGGCCTCTGGATGTCGGTATGCGTGTTCATAGCAGGCACCGGCAGCGTCGCGATGGCGCAAGCCGCTGCTCGATCCGACGAGGGCAAGGTCGAGGCCATCGACATCCTGTACAGCTCGCCCGACAACAAGCCGCTGAATCGCGGAACCGTGATCGGCGGCCTCGCCGGTGGCGTCATCGGCCACCAGATCGGCAGCGGTGGCGGCAAGACGGCTGCGACCATCGCCGGAACGGT
>Ga0335084_10002223_pt1 | contig 18640 bp, 10 predicted proteins | sample Lox_Sample_44_FD_206721 | JGI IMG/M metagenome (GOLD analysis project Ga0335084, IMG submission 206721) | Soil microbial communities from Loxahatchee National Wildlife Refuge, Florida, United States - Lox_Sample_4.4 | ecosystem: Environmental > Terrestrial > Soil > Wetlands | place: USA...
CAGGCGCCGGCGAGCGCGTCGAGCGAGTGGACGCCGCCCGAGCCGCTCGAGCGCTACATGCCGCCGGCCCAGCAGGCGCTCGGCCTCGGCGTCGCGAGCGAAGACGCCGCGCGCGTCTACGATCTCTCCGCGCTCATCGATCTCGCCGAGCGGTCCAACCCCGACACGCGGCGCGCCTGGGAGCAGGCTCGCGCGGCCGCGGCGCGTCTGGGTCGGACCGAGAGCGCGTATCTTCCCACCCTCGCGCTCGCGGCGCGCGGCGGCTGGTCGCAGGTGGTGAACGCGACGCGGACCGGGACCGAGGTCATCCGCGGCTCGTCGCTCCTGCCGAGCGTCGACCTCGCCTGGCTCCTGGTCGACTTCGGCCGCCGCCGCGCGGACAGCGAGCGTGCCCGCCAGGAGCTGCTGGCGTCGAACTTCGGCTTCAACCGCCGCAGCCAGGAGGTGGCGTTCGCGGTCGCCGAGCGGTTCTATCGCTTCGACGCGAGCCGGGCCAAAGTAACGGCGGCCGAGGCGACGCTCGCCTCCGCGGCCGCCCTCCTCGACGCGAGCGAGGCGCGTCGCGCGAGCGGCCTCGCCACCGAGCCCGAGGTGCTCCTCGCGCGGCAGGAGAAGGCCCGGGCGGCCTTCGAGCTGCAGGACGCCAAGGGCGCGGTCGAGAACACCCACGCCGCCCTGGCCGAGAGCCTCGGCATCTCCCCGACGGTGCGCCTGCGCACGGCCGACCTCGCCTCGCAGCCGCTCCCGACCGGGTTGCCCGAGACCGTCGAGCGCGTGATCGACGGCGCGCTCGCGCGACGACCCGACCTCGCGGCGCGGCTCGCGACCCTGCGCGCGCGCGAGGCCGAGATCCGGCGGGCCCGCGCCGACTTCCTGCCGCGGCTCGGCGTCACGGGCTCCGTGGGCGGCGCGCTGCGCGACTATCGTGCCGGGCCGCCCTTCGCGTCGCACACCGACGAGGAGCCCACGTACGGCGCGTTCCTGGGTCTCGAGTGGACGCTCTTCGACGGTCTCGCCCGCGAGAACACGCTGCGCGAGGCGGAGGCCGGCGCCGAGGTCGCACGCGCCGATCTCGCCGCGCTCGAGCTGAGCCTCCTGCGGCAGGTGTGGCAGGCGTACGCCGACGTGAAGACCGCTCTCGGGAAGCTCGAGTTCGCGACCGCCCTGCTGCGCGCGTCCGAGGACGCGTACGCGGCCACCCTCGAGTCCTACCGCGCCGGGCTGGGCTCGTTCCTCGATCTGCTCGCGGCCGAGCGCGACCTCGCCCGCGCGCGGATGACGCACATCGAGAGCCGCGCGGACGTGCTCACGTCGTCGGCCACCCTCGCCTTCGCCGCAGGCGAGACCGTCTCCGCGAGTGGCGCGCCGTGATCCGCTTTCCCGTGCCGGCGCGGAATTGTACGCTGCGCGCGATGCAGCGCGCGCGCCTCGGCGTCACGATCGCGACGGCAGTGCTCGCCGCGGGCTGCGACCCGGTCATCAACGTCTTCGGCTCGTTCTTCCCCGCCTGGGTCGTCTGCATGATGGCGGGCATCGCGCTCGCGGCGCTCGTGCGACCGCTCTTCGTGCGCGGCGGGCTCGAGCCGCACCTGGGGCCGCTCCTCGTCGTCTACCCGAGCCTGGCGGTCCTGTTCACCATGCTCACGTGGCTCGTATTCTTCTCGACCTGAGACGATGGACGATCGCGACCGACCACGCTTCGGCCGGATGCTCGGCGCCGGCATCGTCCTCGGGGCGATGGTCACGAGCCTGTGGGTCTGGATGCTCACCTACCGCCACCCGCGGACCGACGACGCCGCGGTGCGGGCCAACGTCGTCGGCATCGCGCCGCACGTGAGCGGCCCGATCGTCGAGCTGCCGGTCGTCGACAACCAGCGGGTCCGCGAGGGCGACCTCCTCTTCGCGATCGACGCGCGCCCGTACGCGGCCCGGCTCGAAGCGAGCCGCGCCGCCCTCGCCCTCGCCGAGGCCGACCTCGCCGCGCAACGCGACGCCATCGGCGCCGCCGAGGCGGAGCTCAATCGCCGCACGGCCGAAGAGGGGTACGCGGCCGACTACCTGCGCCGGGTCGAGCCCCTGCTCGGCCGCGGGTTCGTCACCCAGGATCGCGTCGAGGACGCCCGCACGAAGCTGCGCGCCGCCACCGCCGCGCGCGAGAACGCCGCCAAGGAGCGCTCGCGCGCCGAGAACCTGCTCGCCCAGGTCGGGGACCTGAACGCGCGGATCGAAGCCGCGCGGGCCGCCGTGCGCAGCGCCGAGCTCGACGTGGAGTACTGCCGCGTGACGGCGCCGTTCGACGCCTGGATCACCAACCTCAACATCGCCGTCGGCGAGTACGCGCGCGAGGGGCAGCAGGTGTTCGCGCTCATCGACGACCGCGCCTGGTGGGTGATGGCGAACTTCCGCGAGACCTACATGAGCAGGATCCGTCCGGGCATGGCGGCCGAGGTCTACCTGCTCGCCTACCCGGGGCGCCGCTTCCGCGGCGTCGTCCAGGGCATCGGCTGGGCCGTTCATCCGAAGGACGGCGCGACGGTGGGCGTGCTGCCGGACGTGTCGGCCACGCTCGACTGGGTGCGCCTCGCGCAGCGGTTTCCGGTCCGCGTCAGGCTCGAGCCGGGCGATCCGCAGCGTCCCTATCGCATGGGCGCCACGGCCGTCGTGACGATCCGCGGCGGCGAGATCGCAGTCGACGAGAGCGGCGCGCCCGCGCCGCGCTAGGCCGTGGCGAGCGCAACGTCGAACTTCGAAGCGCTCGTCGCCGCCGAGCTGGCACCGACACCGGGCCGCGGTCGGGCGACGTCGCGCATCGTCGTCGCGTGCGTGGTCGCGACGGCGGTCGTGATGGCCTTCCACATTCCCCACGGCCACTGGGCCATCATCACCATCTTCACGGTGAGCCAGCCGAATGCCGGCGCGTCGCTCACCAAGGGGGTTCAACGCCTGATCGGGACGTTCGGCGGCGGTGTCGTGGGCATCGTCGTGGCGACCGTGTTCGCGGACCAGCCGTGGATCCGCGCGCCGCTGCTCGGCGTGATCGCGATCGCGGGTCTGTTCCTCTCCCGGACCACGACGGCGCCGTACGTCGGGCTCCTCGGCGCCTTCACGGCCCTGATCGTCGTCGCGGCCGCGGGCAATTCCGATCCGAATGCCGCGGTCGCAGTCGGGCTCTGGCGCATCGTCCTCATCTGCATCGGCGTAACGATCGGCACCATCGCGCAGCTCGTCCTGTGGCCCGACGACCCCGAGGAGGCCCTGCTCGACGAGCTAACGGCGCGAGTGGACGCCGCGGTCCGAGGGATCCGTCGTTGCCTCGACGGCACGCCGCAGGCCCTGGCGCCGGAGCCCACGGCGCTCATCCAGAGCGGCCTCGTGCAGCACCTGGACCTGCTCGCGAACGCCGAGGCGAGTCATCCGGCGCTGCGCCTCCGCCACATCGAGCAGCTGACGCTCATCGAGGCCGTCGAGCATCTGCTGACCGGATCGCTCGCGCTCGAACGGGCCGCGAGCACCGAGGGCACGTCCACCCTTCCGCTCGCGCCGCGGCTGCGCGAGCTGCTCGCGAGGTGCGAGCAGATCCGCGACGCCCTCGTTCACCGCGCACCACCCGGCGCCGTCGCCACCGGCACGTGGACCGACGCCGCGACGGCCGGAACGGGCGCGACGCATCTCCTGCCCGCTGTGCGCGAGATGGAGCGGGCGCTGCACGACATCGTCGCGGCCGCGGGCGGGCTGGGCGAGGCCGGACACCATGCGGCGGCGGCGCTGCCGCGCTCGCCGCTCGACACACCCGGCCCCGCGAGCTTCTTCACGCCGGCCTTCTCGCCCTTGAATCACGCCGACCTCGCCTTCGCGCTGAAGGGCGGGCTCGCAGCGTCCATCTGCTACGTGCTCACCAACGCCCTCGTCTGGCCCGGCATCGAGACGAGCATCTGGACGTGCCTCGTCGTGGCGCAGTCGAGCTTCGGCGCCATCGTCCAGAAGGAGATTCTCCGCCTCGTCGGCGCCATCCTCGGCGGCGTGCTCGGCATGATCGCGATCGTGGTGGCCATGCCGAACCTCGAAGGCCTCGTGGGGCTGCTCGTGGTGGTCGCCATCGGCAGCGCGATCGCCGGCTGGATCATGAGCGGCAGCGCGCGCATCGGCTACGCCGGCGTGCAGACCGGTCTCGCGTTCGGCATCTGCGTCGTCGACGCGGCCGGGCCGATCACGACGCTGACGCCGGCTCGCGATCGCGTGCTCGGCGTGCTGATCGGCATCCTGGTCGCGGGCTTCGTCTACCGCGCGCTCGGGCCCGCGCTCGCGAGCGTCCAGATGCGCGAGTCGATGGCGCGGACGCTCCGCTCGCTGGCCGCGCTGGCGCGCGTCGGCGTCGTCGCACCCTCGGTCGAAGTCGCACCGAATCGCGGCCACCGGTGGACCGTCTACCAGGGTCTGGCGACGACCATGCGCCTGCACGACGAGGCGCAGTTCGAAGCCGGCGGCGGCCGCCCCGAGATGGTCGCTGCCCGCGACACGATCCTCGGGCTCGTGCGCGACGCGCAGGCGGTGTTCCTCGTGCTGCTCGACCTCGTCCGCCACCGCCTGAACGTCGACCTGGGCGATCGGAGCGGGCCCTCGCGCGCCGGCCGTCGCGAGCTCGCCGCCGGCATCGCCGACATGCTCCTGTGGGCCGCCGCGCGCGTCGAGGGAAAACCCACGCCCGACCCACCCGACCTCGTGACCCTGCTGGCGCACGCCGAGCAGGCCGGGGCGACCGCCGCGACCGGCACCGCCGAGCAGGCGGAGCACCTGCGCGCGCGGCTGCTGCTCTATCGCGACCTCGTGGGAACGCTCGAGCTCCTCGACCGCGACGTCGCCAGCGCCACGGCGGGAACGTGACGGATGCGGGTGGCTTGGCCCCGCCACCACATATAAGGAAGCCCGGGAGGGCAGCCCGATGACGAATCAACCCTTCGACGTTCTCGTCGTCGGCGCCGGCATCTCAGGGATCTGCGCCGCGTACCACCTCCAGAGGAGCTGCCCCGATCGCACGTACACGATCCTCGAAGCGCGCGACGACATTGGCGGGACCTGGGACCTCTTCCGCTATCCCGGCATCCGCTCGGACTCGGACATGTACACGCTGGGATACTCGTTCAAGCCGTGGACGAATCCCAAGGCCATCGCCGACGGGCCGTCGATCATCGCGTACCTGCGCGAGGCCGCGAAGGAGAACGGCATCGATCGGAACATCCGCTTCGGCCACCGCGTGCGGCGGGCAGTGTGGTCGTCGGACGAGGCGCGGTGGACGGTCGAGGCGGAGCGCGGCGAGCGCAAGGAGCCGGTGCGCTTCACGTGCAACTTCCTCTTCATGTGCAGCGGCTACTACGACTACGCGAGGGGCTACTCGCCCGAGCTCCCCGGCATCGAACGCTTTGCGGGCCGCGTCGTCCACCCGCAGAAGTGGACGCCGGACATCGAGTGGGCTGGCAAGCGCGTCGTCGTGATCGGCAGCGGCGCCACCGCCGTGACGCTCGTGCCGGCGATGGCGAAGACGGCCGCCCACGTCGTCATGCTGCAGCGGTCGCCCACCTACATCGTCTCCATGCCGGCGGAGGACCGCATCGCGAACGGGCTGCGCCGCATCCTCCCTGCTCGCCTCGCCTACGCCATCACGCGCTGGAAGAACGTGCTCTTCACTCTGTGGTTCTACCGCTTCTGCCGGCGCAACCCCGCGCGCGCGCGAGCGCTCATCACGGGATGGCTCCAGAAGGAGCTCGGCCCCGGCTACGACATCTCGCCGAACTTCGATCCGCGCTACAACCCGTGGGAGCAGCGCGTGTGTCTCGTGCCGGACGGCGATCTGTTCCAGTCGATGCGGCAGGGGCAGGTCTCGGTGGTGACCGACCAGATCGAGACGTTCACGGAGCACGGCCTCCGCCTGCGCTCGGGCAAGCAGCTCGACGCCGACCTCGTCGTGACCGCGACCGGCTTGAACCTCCTCTTCCTGGGCGGCCTCGAGGTGACCGTCGACGGCCGCCGCGTCGATTTCACGAAGACCTTCGCCTACAAGGGCATGATGTTCAGCGACGTGCCGAACCTCGCGCTCGCGGTCGGCTACACGAACGCGTCCTGGACCCTCAAGGCCGAGCTCATCTGCCGGTACGTGTGCCGGCTGCTGAACCACATGGCGAAGAGCGGAGCCCGGCAGTGCACGCCGCGCCTGCACGACGCGACCGTCGAGGAGGCGCCCTTCCTCGATCTCACCTCGGGCTACGTCACACGGTCGATGCACCTCTTCCCCAGGCAGGGGACGAAGGTGCCGTGGCGACTCCACCAGAACTACGCGCTCGACCTGATGATGATCGAGCTCGGAAACGTCGACGACGGCGTGATGGAGTTCTCCGCGCCGCAGGCGGCGAGCGCCCCCATCGCGGCCGCCGGCTGATCGCCGCTACGAGCCCTTCAGCACGCTCTTTGCGCGCGCGAGGGCATCGTCGAGGAAGACGCCGAGCGCGCCGGCACAGGCTTGAGACACGCGCCCGCGCGCCCCGAGCCGTCGCACGATCCGTCCGGCCTGCTTCTCGCTCGCGATCGCCCGGCGCACGAGGTGCTTCGTCCGTGCCGCCGACGTCGACGACCCGGCCCGATCGAGCCGCTCGCACGCCTTGGTCAGCTGCCGGCTCGCAGCAGTTGGTAGGGTTTCCGCGCCGCACGCCGCCAACGGGAGCCGGCCGCAGACGCAGCGCGCCGACTCGGTTCCGGTCGCGGGATCGTGCCGGCAGCGCCCGGCGACGCAGGAATCGGCGGTGCACGAATCGTCGTCGTCGCACGCGCTCGGCACGCCCGCCGTGCACTCGGGTGGTAGCATCGTCGTGCTGGTCGTGATCGGCGCGACCGTGCTCGACGACGAGGACGAGCTCGTGCTGCTCGACGTCGAGGTGGACGTGGTCGTGCTGGTCGTCGACGTGATGGTGCTCGTGGTCGTCGGCGTGCTCGACGAGGTGGAGGTCGTGGACGTGGTCGTGGTGGTGGTCGGAAGGCCGTCGGCCTCGAACGCGCCCATGTCGCAGGCAGCGGCCTGCGGGCGGCCGACGTTGCGCTGATCGCCCCCGAGCGCCCCTCCCACCGCGTCGGTGCACGTGGCGAGCGGGATGGCGTCGAACGCCGGGCTGCCGACGAGCAGCGCATGCGTGAACGTCGGCCCGCCGTTCGACTGGAGCGGGCCGAGCAGCGGATCGACGGCCAGGAGGTTGGTCGCCGTGTCGCCCGAGAGCGTGCAGCCGGCGGTGCTCTGGACGAGATTGTAGCCTTGCGAGTCGAGCAGGCCGACGCAGTCGGGCGCCTCGCCGCCGCGATCGAGGTTGCCGGCGACGATGGTGCCCTTCACCCTGAGGTCGCCGCCCTCGTTGACGATGCCGCCGCCGTCGCCCGTGCCGTTCGCATCGTCGTCGGCGACGTTGCCCGTGACCGTCACGTTGACGAGGGTTGCCGTCCCCGTCGCGTTGTTGTGCACCAAGCCGCCGCCCACCTGATCGGAACGATTGCCGGACAGGGTGCTGTTGGTCATGACGAGCGTGCCGTTGGAGAGAACGCCCGCCGCCACCATCGCCGTGTTACCCGAGATCGTGCTCTGGTCGATCGTTCCCGCTCCGAAGATCCGAAGGCCGCCTCCGGCGTCCGCGTGGTTTCCACTGACCGTCGAGCGCAGGATGCTGACGTCGCCGCACGCGATCCCGCCGCCGTTCAGGGCTGTGTTGTCGCTCAGGGTGGAGTCGACGAGGGTGACCGTGCCGACGTCGCCGATGCCACCGCCGCTGTTCGCGGTATTCGAAATGATGGCGCTGTTGCTCACGACGAGCGTCGCGCCGTTGACGCGTACCCCTCCGCCCTCCTGCACCATCGTGCCGCCCGTGACGGTCACCCCGGAGATCGCGACGGTGATCGAGCCGATGAGCTCGAGAACTCGATCGTGTGTGACGGCGCCGTTGCCGTCGATGGTCGTCAAGGTCGCCCCGGCGCCGGCGATCGCGAGGTTCGCCGTGACGTCGAGATCGCCGCTGGCCGCCGCATCCTCGTTCGCACCGACGATCGTCAGCATGTAGGTCCCCGCGCCGAGGCTGACAACGTCGTCACCGCTCCCGGCCGTGCACGCGTCGTAGGCGACGTCCTCGTTGGCCGATCGGACGGCCTCACGCAGGGTGCAGTTCCCGTCCGCAAGCACCGCGTCCTCGGTCGACGTCACGGCGATCACGGCCGCGGTGACGGGGGTCGAACCGACGGCGGCCGCGACGAGCATCGCGCCGAGGGCCGTCCTGGCGACGCCGAAGCCCGTGACGTCCCTGCTCATCTCATCGCCTCCGGATCGTGGGGCCTTACGCCGCAGCCGTCACGCCCGTCAACCCGCGACGGTCGGGTCTCCCCGCACAATTTGGATCGGTGGGCGGTAGCATTTCGGCGCTCGCCGTCGATCGCACGCGGGGGAACCGCCTTTCGGGGCAGGTACGCGGCTTGCTCAAGCGGCCGAGGCGCCCGGCGCCAAGGAGGTCATTTCCGTGACAACCCCAATCTCGATGATCAGGATCGCCGTACTCGCGAGCAGCCTCGTCGGGGCGAGCCTGGTCCACGCCGACATGACCGGCTCGTTCGACGGCCAGATGACCGGCAAGAAGATCCCCATGCCGATCGAGGTCGCGGCCGGGCTCACGCAGATCGGAACGGCGGTCACGGGAACGGTCGCCGTGGGCGGCGATCCGTCGATCGCCGGCGCCTACATCGTGAACGGCAAGGCGACGACCAAGCGCGTGAAGCTCTCCGGTCTGGTCCACGGCGTCCGCTTCTCGTGGAACGGCAAGATCCTGGGCGACACGATGACCGGGAAGACGAAGTTGAAGGGCGGCGGCGTCAAGGTCGCCGGCTCGCTCACGCTGGCGCGCAACGTGTCCACCGGCGACGGGTCGGCCTGTGACGCCGTGTACACCGCGAACCAGACGCTCTTCGAGGACCAGGTCCTGGGCCAGGCGCTCATCACCTGCACCGCGTGCCACGTGACCGGTGGCCAGGCCGCGATGACCCGCTTCCACGTGAGCACCGGCGATCCGCTCGCCACCGCGCGCGAGATCGCGCTGCTCGTCGACTCGGCGAACCCGTCCTCCTCGCGCATCCGTGAGAAGCCGCTCGACCTCGTGCCGCACGGCGGCGGCGTGCAGATCACGGACGGCAGCACCCAGGATCAGACGCTGCAGCAGTGGATCGATCTGGTCGCGCAGGCGCACTGCAACTGACGCGCGCTCATCCGAGGCGCCCGATGAGATTGCGGGCGTCGGTCGGATCCAGCCGCTCGTGTCCCTCCGTGAACCAGGAGAGCACGTCGGCGACCACCCGGCGGCCGTCGGCGCGGCGCCCCTGATCGGCGTCGAGACGCGCGAGGCTCATCGCCGCGCGTAGCTCGAACCACTTCGCCGACTGCGCGCGGGCAACGGCCAGCGCGCGCTCGAACCACGTCCGCGCCTCCGGCCACCCTTCCGGGCCGCGCAGCGCGATCAGCAGCTCGCCACGCCAGCGGTGGACTTCGGCTTCCTCCATCCGCTCGCCGGTCTCCTCGACCAGCCGGCCCGCTTCGACCACCACGCCGAACGCGTCGTCGAGACGGCCGGCCACCGTCGCCGCCTCGCCGACCGTGAGATGGGCGGACGTGATGGCGACCATGCCCGCGCGGCGCCCATAGGTCTGGAGCAACGGCAGCAGCTCGTCGACCACATCCGTGGTGTCCCCGAGCATCGCGCGGGCCCAGCCGTGGATGATCGTCACCCGATGCGCGATCTCCGGATAGCCGTGCTCCGCGCACAGCCGCAGCGCCCGCGCGGCCAGGTCGCGCGCGAGCCGCGGCTCGCGCAGCACGACGTACATGCGCGCGATCGTGCCGGCCGCGACGGCGCGCGTGTACGGGTGCCCGATCTCCTCGGCGCGCGCGAGCGTGCGCCGCGCGTGGGCGACGGCTTGCTCCGGATAGCCGAGGTAGACGAGCACGCGGTCGGCGAGGTGGAAGGACGCGATCTGGGGTGGATCGAAGGTGATGGGCCACGCGGCCGGCGGCGCCTCCGTCAGGGTCGCTTCGAAATGGCGGCGACCGCGCTCGAACTCGCCCCGATAGCAGCGCGAGATGCCGGCCGCGAGGTGCCCGACGCTGGCGAATACCGGCGCGACGCGCGCCCCCAGGTCGAGCGCACGCTCGGCGATCTCCGTCGCCGCGTCGAGGCCGCCGCGCATCAGCTCGAAGGTGAACAGGGCGAACAATGCGAACAGGTGGCTCGTCGTCTCGCCGACCTCCGTCAGCAGCGCGCGCACGCGGGCGCTCGACGCCTCCAGCTCCGGCGACGCGTTGCCGAACACGACGCCCAGCGACGGCGCCAGAACCATGCGCAGCATCAGCTCGCGCCGCGTACGGTCCTCGGACGGCGGCATCGTCTCGAGGAGTGCGAGCGCGCGCTCGATGTACGCGATCGCCTCGCGATCGGCGAAGCGCTTCTGCGCCACGTCCGCGGCTTGCCCCAGGTACTCGACGGCGCGTGCGCGGTCGCCGCTCTTGTCGAAGTGCGTGCCGAGCTCGGCCGCCACCGGCGCCGCGTCGGCGGCGTACGCACGTTCGAGCCGCTCGCCCACGAGCTGGTGCAGCCGCCTCCGCCGCGACGGCGGAATGCGCGCCGAGAGGACGTCCTGGTAGAGCGCGTGCCGGAACCCGTAGCGCGCGCCGGTCGTGCCGTCGGGCCATTCGCACTCGCCGAGGAACCGCAGCAGGCGTCCCTGGCGCACGAGGACGTCGCAGAGGTCCTCGACCGATTCGGTGCTCCCCTGGCCGATCGCCGCGCCGACCGCGGGCGCGGCGAACTCGGCGCCGACCACGCTGCCGGCCTCGAGCGCCGCGAGCGTCGGCCCGTCGAGCATCTCGAGCTGGCGTTCGACCATCTCGCGCAGCGTGTCCGGGATGCCGAGGTCGTCGAACGTGGCGGCCCCGTCGATCTCCCAGCGCCCGGCGGCGCGGGTGAGCACACCCTCGGCGACGACCTGATCGGCGACCGCGGTCATGAAGAGCGGGTTGCCGTCCGAGCGATCGTGGACGAACGCGACCAGCGCGTCCCTCACGGCCTGCGGCCCGAAACGGGCGACGAGATAGTCGTGGACGGCGTCGCGCGGCAGGGCCGAGAGCGTCGCCTCGCAGCACAGCCGGCGGCGCACGAGCTCCTGCCGGACACCGCGCAGCGGGTGGTCCGAGACGATCGCGTCGACCTGCCGATACGTCGCGAGCACGAGCAGGCGGGCGGGCGCCCGCCCGTGCGCGAGGGCCGCCAGGGCGTCGAGCGTCGCGCGATCGCTCCAGTGCAGATCCTCGACCACCAGCACGAGCGGCGCCTCGAGGGCCGTCGCTTCGACCCAGCTCGCGAACTCGCGCAGCATCCGGTCGCCGGTCGATCCCACGAGGCGCTGGCGGAGCGCGGCGGCCTCGTCGGCGTCGACGAGGGAAGGTAGCTGCGCGAGCCAGGTCGGAGCGTGCGCGCGAAGCGACGCGATCACGCCCGCGCGTGCCCCGCCGATCGCCAGCGCCTGGACGGCCTCCAGCAGCGGGCGGTACGGCTCGCCCGCGCCGACCACCTCGCGACACTCGCCGCGCGCGACGACGACGTCGGGGTCCGCCGTGGCGAGGCGGGCGAGGAACGCGTCGACCAGTGTCGTCTTGCCGATGCCGGCGTCGCCCGCAAGGAAGCCGACGACGCGCTCGCGCCGACGCGCCGAGGACAGCCAGTCGAGGAGCGTCCCCAACTCCCGGTCACGGCCGACCACGATCGCGCCCGCCGGGCCTCCAGCGTCCGTGCCGCGTCGGGACGGGCCGGCGGCCCCCGACCCGCCGCCGATGAAGCGATAGCCCCGGCCGTGCACCGTCTCGATGAACCGCGGAGCGGCAGGGTCATCGCCGAGGGCGCGGCGCAGCTCGCGGATCGAAAAACGCGGCATGTCCTCGGTGACCGCAGCGTCGGGCCACACGGCCGCGAGCAGATCGTCCTTGGTGACCAGAGCCCCTGGACGCTCCGCCAGGTGGCGCAGCGTTGCGAACGTCTTCGGCCGCAGGGCGATCGGCTCGTCGCCGCGCATGAGGCGACCGGCAACCAGGTCCAGGCGAAACGGGGGGAAGTGGATCACCGGCGGACGCTTCTTCTCACGAGCGTTCTTTCGCCGGCAAGAGCGTTGACAAGGATGCTCGGGGACGCAATGTGCTCCGAGCTTGCCCCAGGCATCCGCAGCGCGTCTCCTTCTCCGCCGTCTCCACCCCTGGCTCGGCCGGGCGGTGCATTCGCGCTGGCAGCGCCACCGCTCGTTCTACCAGCACGAGTCCGCGGCGCTCTTGACCGCCCTCGGCCGCGTGCACGGCAAGGTCCCGCACGATCTCGCGCTCCGGCTGGAGGGCTTCCTCGGCCACCTGCACAAGGAGTGGTTCCCCTCCGCCTGGCGGAAGAACCCCACCTACGCCGAGGTCGTCAGGGATCTGCGGTGGTGGCTGAAGATGGCCGAGGGCTGGTCCGAGCCGCGCCCGCGCGGGCGCGCGAAGGCATCCCCAAAGGGGCGCGTGCCGATCGGCAAGCGGGCCAAGCAGCCTGCGTCGCTGCTGAAGCTGCTGAAGCTTCCGGCCGACTGCACGCAGGAACGCTTCCTGGTGGCGTGGCGGCGCTTTCTCAAAGACAACCATCCGGACCACAACCCGGCGCAGACGCCGGAAGAACGACGGCGCTTCGCCGAGGCCGTCGCGCTCTGGCGGCGCTGACCGGGCCGCATGGCCGGAGCCCTCGCCGTCGCGACGCTCCTCTTCTACGTCGCGACGAGCCACGGCTACGGCTACTTCCGCGACGAGCTCTACTACCTCGCGTGCAACGCCCACCTTGCGGCAGGTTACGTCGATCATCCGCCGCTGCTCGAAGTGCTCCTGATTCCGGTCCGGGCCGTCCTCGGCGACGGGTTGCCGGCGATCCGCCTCCTGCCCGCCCTCGCGGCCGCGGCGACCGTCCTCGTGACGGCGCGCCTCGTCCGGCAGCTCGGCGGCGGGCGGGGCGCGCTCCTGACCGCGCTCGCCGGCGTCATGACGGCGCCGCTCTACGTCGGGATGTTCAGCATCCTCACGCCGAACGCGCTCGAGATGGTCTTCTGGGCGATCGCCCTCCTCCTGGTCGTGCGGATCCTCGATGGCGACTCGCCCCGGCTCTGGCTCGCGCTCGGCGCCGTGGTGGGGATCGGATTCCTCGACAAGCACGGCGTGGTGTTCCTCGTGATCGGGCTCGCCGCCGGCGTCGTCGCGACGCCGGCACGACGTCATCTCGCCACGCGGTGGCCGTGGCTCGGGCTCGCGATCGCCGCGGTGCTCGCCGCGCCGCACCTCGTCTGGCAGGCGATGCATGGCTGGCCGACGCTGGAGTTCACCGCCAACGCGCGCGCCCTGAAGAACCTGCCGCAATCGCCGCTCGGGTTCGTCGCCGAGCAGGTGATGGTGCTCGATCCCTTCGCCGCCCCGATCTGGATCGCCGGTCTCGTCTCGCTCTGGCGACGCGACGAGGGCCGCTACCGCGCGCTCGTGTGGGCCTACCTCGTGATCCTGGCGCTCATGATCGCCGGCCGCGGGAAGGCGTACTACATCGGTCCGTACTACCAGCTCCTGTTCGCCGCGGGCGGCGCCGCGTTCGAGCGCGCGGCCCAACACCGGCGGCTGGCCTACGTGGTGCCCGTCGCCGCGACGGTCGCCGGCGTGGCGGGCATGCCGATGGCGAAGCCGCTCCTTGCGGCGGAGCGTCTCGTCGCCTACCAGCGCGCGATCGGACTCGATCCGCGGCTCGGGAGCGGCGAGCGCAACGAGCTGGGCGTCCTCCCCCAGCACTTCGCCGACCAGTTCGGATGGCCGGAGCTCGCGGCCCGCGTCGCCGAGGTCCACCGCGGGCTCCCACCCGACGAGCGTGCGCGCGCGTGCATCTATGCGTCGAACTACGGCGAGGCGGGGGCGATCGACTTCTTCGGCCCCGCCCTCGGGCTGCCCCACGCGATCAGCGGGCACAATACCTATTGGTGGTGGGGGCCGCACGACTGCGACTTCTCGACGGTCATCGTGCTCGGTCTCACGCCCGCCGACTTGCGGGGCATCTCCCGCTCGGTCGAGGTCGCCGCCGAGATCGACTGCCCGTACTGCATGCCGTTCGAGCGGCGGCCGATCCTGATCGCGCGCGGCCCGCTCCTCCCGCCGGACGAGATCTGGCGCCGCGTGCGGTTCTATCTCTGATCCGCGCGCCGCTCGTCGAGGTACGCGTTCAGCTCGCCGCCGAGCAAAAGAAACGTCGCGAGCAGGTAGAGCCAGAAGAGCAGGATGATCGGCGCGCCGAGCGATCCGTACGTCTTGTCGTAGCTGCCGAAGCGCGCGACCCACACCGAGAACCCCGCCGACGCGACGCCGAAGCCGACCGTGAACACGACCACGCCCGGCGACAACCACTGCCACGGCTGCTCTTCGACGTCCGGGCACACGTAGTAGATGGTCGCGGTGACCAGCGTCACGAGCGCGAGCGAGATCACCCAGTTGAAGGCGATGGTCGCGACACCGCCCGCCGGGCCGAGGTAGCTTCCGACGAGCGTCGCGAGCGGTCCGGCGAAGAGCGTCAGCACGAACGCGAGCACCATGAAGAACGAGAGCGCGATCGTGAGCCACAGGGCTTCGAGCCGCGCCTTCCACCACGCGCGCCGGGTGGTGACGCCGTAGGCGACGTTGAGGCAGTCCATCACGCTCGAGAAGCCGGACGACGAGCTCCACAGCGCGAGCACGACGCCGATCGAGACGAGCCCGCTGCGCCGTGTGGAGAGCACGCCGCGGATGATCCCCTCGACCATCTTGAACGCCTCCTGCGGAACGTAGTCGGCCGCGCTCTTGAGGAGCCAGTCCGTGAGCCCCTCGACGCCGGGCACGAGCGTCACGACCGCCACCAGGAAGAGGATGAACGGGAAGAACGCGAGCAGGAAGTAGAACGCGAGGCCCGCCGCCAGCCCCGGCATGCGGTGGCGGGAGAACCGCTCCCCGAGCGCCCCCAGGAACGCGAGCGGTCGTCGCAGCTCCCGCCCGAGTGCCGCCCACCGCCCGATCATCGGGCGCTCACGCCGCAGCCGACGACCGCGGGTCGTAGCCGAGGTTCGGCGCGAGCCAGCGCTCGATCTCGGCCACCGACACGCCACGGCGCCGGGCGTACGACTCGATCTGGTCGCGGCCGACGCGACCGACGCTGAAGTAGCGCGCGTCGGAATGCGCGAGGTAGAGCCCGCTGACGCTCGCGGCCGGCAGCATGGCGCCGTGCTCGGTGAGCGTGATCCCGACCTCCGGCGCCCGCAGCAGCGCAAAGAGGTCCCGCTTCTCGTCGTGATCCGGGCACGCCGGATATCCGAAGGCCGGACGGATCCCGCGGTACGCTTCGCGCAGGAGCGCCTCGTGCGACAGCTTCGCTCCCGTCTCGTAGCCCCACTCGCGCCGCGCGCGCTCGTGGAGCAGCTCGGCGAACGCTTCGGCGAGGCGATCGGCGAGCGCCTTCACGATGATCGCCGAGTAGTCGTCGCGGGCGGCTTCGAAACGCTTGGCGAGCGTGTCGGCGCCGACCCCCGCGGTCACGGCGAAGGCCCCGACGTAGTCCCGCACGCCGCTCGCGCGCGGCGCGACGTAGTCGGCGAGCGACAGGTACGGCTGCGCGTTCGTCCGTTCGGATTGCTGCCGAAGCATCGGGAAGCGCTGGGCCTCGATCGTGCGGGATTCGTCCGCGTAGAGGACGATGTCGTCGCCGTCGCTCTGCGCCGGCCAGAACCCGTAGACGCCCCGCGCGGTGAGGAGCCGATCGCGCAGGATCTCGTCCAGGAGCTTACGCGCGTTCTGGTAGAGATCGCGCGCCGTCTCGCCGTAGACGGGATCGTCCAGGACCTGCGGGAACTTCCCGGGCAGCTCCCACGCCGTGAAGAAGAACCGCCAGTCGATGTACGGCACCAGCTCGGCCAGCGGGAACGGATCGAGGACCTGCCGTCCGAGCACCGCCGGCACGGGGATGTCGGTCTGGCGCCAGGTGAACGCCGGCCGCCGCGCGGTCGCCTCGGCGTAGGGTGCGATGGGACGGGCGGCCTTGGCCGCGTGCACGTCGCGGATGCGGGACTGCTCGCTGCGGTTGTCGGCATCGAACTCCCGCCGCTTGCGGGCGTCGAGCAGCGAAGCCACGACGCCGACGGCACGCGACGCGTCGAGGACGTGCACGGTCGTGCCGGGGAACGCCGGCGCGATCTTGACCGCCGTGTGCTCGCGGCTGGTCGTGGCGCCGCCGATCAGGAGCGGCAGGTCGAGGCCGCGACGCGCCATCTCGCTCGCGACGTGTACCATCTCGTCGAGCGACGGCGTGATGAGGCCGGACAGGCCGACGAGGTTCGCGCCCTCGGCGACGGCCGTGTCGAGGATCTTGTCGCACGGCACCATGACACCCAGGTCGACGACCTCGTAGCTGTTGCAGCCGAGCACGACGCCGACGATGTTCTTGCCGATGTCGTGGACGTCGCCCTTGACGGTCGCCATGACGATCTTGCCCTGCGCGCGGGCGCCGGTCTTCGCCTTCTCGGCCTCCATGAAGGGCTCGAGCCAGGCGACCGCCTTCTTCATGGCACGCGCGCTCTTCACGACCTGCGGCAGGAACATCTTGCCCGATCCGAAGAGGTCGCCGACGACCTTCATGCCGTCCATGAGCGGCCCTTCGATGACGTCGAGCGGCTTCGGGTACTTCGCGCGCGCCTCCTCGGCGTCGGCGTCGATGAAGTCGACGACGCCGTGCACGAGGGCGTGCTTCAAGCGCTCCTCGACCGAGGCCTCGCGCCAGGCGAGGTCCTGCTCCTTCTTCTTGCCGCCGCCCTTGACGCGCCCGGCGTACTCGACCAAGCGCTCGGTCGCGTCCGGACGGCGGTTGAAGAGCACGTCCTCGACGTAGCCGAGCAGCTCCTTCGGGATGTCCTCGTAGACGACGAGCTGCCCGGCGTTGACGATCCCCATGTCGAGCCCGGCCGCGATGGCGTGGTAGAGGAAGGCCGAGTTCATCGCCTCGCGCACGACGTTGTTGCCGCGGAACGCGAAGGACAGGTTCGAGATGCCGCCGCTCACCTTGGCGCCCGGGCAGCGCTGCTTGATGATCCGCGTCGCCTCGATGAAGGCGCGCGCGTACTCGGCGTGCTCCTCGAGGCCCGTCGCCACGGCCAGCACGTTCGGGTCGAAGACGATGTCGACCGGATCGAACCCGATCCGCTGGGTGAGGAGGCGGTAGGCGCGCTCGCAGATCTCGACCTTGCGGTCGACCGTGTCGGCCTGCCCCGTCTCGTCGAACGCCATCACGACGACGGCGGCGCCGTAGCGCTGCACCTTGCGCGCCTTGTCGAGGAACTCCGCCTCCCCTTCCTTCAGGCTGATCGAGTTGACGACGCACTTGCCCTGCACGCACTTGAGCCCGGCCTCGATGACGGACCACTTCGAGCTGTCGACCAGCACGGGCACGCGCGCGATCTCCGGCTCGGTCGCAATGAGATTCAGGAACGTCGTCATGGCGCGGACGCCGTCGAGCATGCCCTCGTCGACGTTGACGTCGATCAGGTTGGCACCGCTGCGGACCTGGTCGGCGGCGACCTGCGCCGCCGACGCCCAGTCGCCCTGCTTCACGAGCCCCGCGAACTTGGCCGAGCCGGTGACGTTCGTCCGCTCGCCGATCATCAGGAAGTTCGAGTCGGGGCGGATCGTGAGGGGCTCGAGGCCGCTCCAGTGCGCGAGCCCGTCGGGTGCGGGCGGGCGCCGCGGCGGCAGCGTCTTCACCGCGGCGGCGATGGCACGGATGTGATCGGGCGTCGTGCCGCAGCATCCGCCGACGATGTTGACGAGGTTCGATTCGGCGAACTCGCGCAGCAGCGCGCTCGTGGTCTCGGCCAGCTCGTCGTAGCCGCCGAACGCGTTCGGCAAGCCGGCGTTCGGATAGCAGCTCACGTAGTGCGGCGTCACGGCGGCGAGCTCGGCCAGGAACGGGCGCATCTCGCGCGCGCCGAGCGCGCAGTTGATGCCCACCGCGAGCGGCTGCGCATGCGCGATCGAGGCGTGGAAGGCTTCGACGGTCTGACCGGAGAGCGTGCGCCCGCTGCGGTCCGTGATCGTGACCGAGATGACGAGCGGAAGCCGCACGCCGCGGCGCTCCTGCTCCTCGGCGATCGCGACCAGCGCCGCCTTCGCGTTGAGCGTGTCGAAGATCGTCTCGACGAGGAGGATGTCCGCCCCGCCGTCGAGGAGCCCCCGCACCTGCGTCGCATAGGCGTCGCGGACCTGATCGAAGGTGACCGTGCGCAGCGTCGCGTCGTTCACGTCGGGCGAGATCGAGAGCGTGCGGTTCGTCGGCCCCAGGGCGCCGGCGACGAAGCGCGGCTGCTCGGGCGTGCGCGCCGTCCAGCGCGCCGCGGCCTCGCGGGCGAGCCGGGCCGCCTCGACGTTCAGCTCGTAGACGACGTCCTCGAGGCCGTAGTCGGCCTGTGCGATCGCCGTCGCGCTGAAGGTGCTGGTCTCGATGATGTCGCTGCCGGCGTCGAGGTACGC
>Ga0335084_10002224_pt1 | contig 18639 bp, 15 predicted proteins | sample Lox_Sample_44_FD_206721 | JGI IMG/M metagenome (GOLD analysis project Ga0335084, IMG submission 206721) | Soil microbial communities from Loxahatchee National Wildlife Refuge, Florida, United States - Lox_Sample_4.4 | ecosystem: Environmental > Terrestrial > Soil > Wetlands | place: USA...
CACGGTTTTCAAAAAATCCTGGGCGTGCTATCAGATTTCCAACCACCGGTGGGATCCCAGCTCTGGTTCGGCGGAATCATCGAACTTCTGGCAGGGCTCGCGGTGATGCTGGGGTTTCAAACGCGGATAGCGGCGTTCCTCTGCAGCGGTGAGATGGCCGTGGCCTATTTCCAATTTCACTGGAAATTCCAAATGGGGCCTAATTTCTTTCCGGCAATAAATAAAGGCGAGTTGGCCGTTCTCTACAGCTTTGTTTTCCTCTTCATTGCCAGCAAAGGTGGCGTCAAATGGAAGCTGGACAAAACAAACTAACGCAGACGGCGCGGAATCGCTATGAGCTTACGAAAACAGGTCCCCCCATGAAATGCCGCTGAACTTGGCCAATTGCCGCCGTGTTTCGATAGAGAATGCAGGGGCATTCGATTTCAAGCTCACCAGCGAAAAAGCTTAGGTGCTCGATGGTCTCCATGACGGATTTGGCTGCACTTGGCATCCGACAGTGATGTCTTAGGATTTCCCATAACACACCCCGTCACTCTTAACCTTTATACAATGAGATTGTGACACAAAGCCACAATCTTTTTGATCTTGTACTCTAGCGAGCTTTACTTATCCTTTCTGTATTGATCTTTCCCCCACTGAGTCTTGAATCGATAAGCTTCTGAAAATGCATCGCCAGTTTCGCCCCTTTGGCCTCGTCCTCGTGTTTGAAATAAACGAAGACCCGCTCCCATTTTTGCAAAAGGATTCTTTCCGCCCATAGTGACAGGTCGGCATCCGTGTAATCGGAACGGCGCAGGCGCAGGTACCCCCATGGCGCCGTCCTGATAATTTTCTCTATTGGGTTCTCGTCAGTATCCTCGATGCACCAGCTGCATCCCTTTTCACGAAGGAGGTCCAGAGTGCCACCCTCGAGCCAGGTCGGACTGCGGAAATCGAATGCACAGGACATGGTGCCGGGAATCAGCGGTAGAAAACCTTCGAGAGCAAGCCTGTCAACATGAAAACTCTTTGGAAATTGAAAAAGGATTGGTCCCAGTTTCCTGTCCAGAACCGATAGCGACCTGAAGAGATACTCGGTCTGCTCGAACACATTTCGGAGCTGTTTCATATGAGTTATAACCTGGGGTGCTTTGAGCGCGAACACAAAATCACGCGGGACCTGTTCAGCCCAGGACGTGAGCACGCTCTCTTTAGGCATGTGATAAAAGGTATTATTGATCTCGACCGTGTTGAGGCGTTCGGCATAGAAGCGAAGCATTTCCTTGGGTGAGATCTTTTCAGGATAGAATTTGCCTTCCCATTCCTTATGGGCGAATCCGCTAGTGCCAACATAGATATTCATCATTTTACGGTCCTCCTTCGTCGCTCTTTAGTGGTTTCTCGCGCACCACTTCGTAGGCCGCTTTATCCTCGCGCAGTCGCAAGAAAACGGGCTGCCGCATGATGGCGTCTCCAGTCCAGCCGGATAAACTTACCTCGCAGACCATCTCCGGCTTTACCCAGGTGACCGGGGCATTTGTCTCCGGCTTTACGTTAAAGGGGCATTCATTTTGGATCAGAGGGACCAATTGTTCGTGGATGTCCTTTAAATCTTTCTCCGTAAATCCGCCTCCCACATGACCGATGTACATCAACTCGTTCCCTTCGACTACGCCAAGGATAAGTGCGCCGAAATGTTTTCTGCCCCCTCCCGGTTCCGTGAATCCTGCGATTACGCCCTCCTGTGTTAGCCGCGTTTTCACTTTCAGCCACTGCCGGCTCCTTCTGCCCGCTTCATACGGGCTTTGAGCATGTTTGGCGATGATCCCTTCCAGTCCCTTTTCTTTAACGACAGTGTAAAACAGGACACCTTCTTTCCGTACATGATCGCTGAATCTTATATTTGGCCCGGACGGGAGAATCTTTTTCAAGAGTTCCTTCCTCCTGAGCAAGGGCAGGTCTGTCAGATCATGTCCCCGGAAGTACAGGAGGTCGAAAACATAGTAGAGCAAATGACCGCTTCCGTGATACTGGTAATGCTGCAGCTTCTGAAAATCTGGGCGGCCCTGGTCATCCACGACAACAATCTCGCCGTCCAGAACAGTGTCAAAACCGAATTTCCGAAGCGACTCCACAATAGGAAAAAACTTTTTGTCGAACGAGATCCCGTTCCGGGAATAAAGCGAAACCGTCCCTTCCCGGATTTCGGCAATGGCCCGGTATCCGTCCCATTTCACCTCAAATATCCAATCCGGATGATCAAACGGTTCCTTGATCATGGTCGCGAGCATCGGTTTTATACCCTGCTGCATCGGTTTGATTGGTGCATCTTTCAGGTCATCGCTTTCCATTGCTTCATGAAGACGGATCTGGTTTACTTTTTTTTGTCTGAAGGATTCCTGCGGCCTGGCTTCGAGCATCTCCTCCAAGGTTTTATGAGACACTACGGAACGGTTCTCCTTGAGGATATCCCCTCTGGTCGCATTTCGATCTTTTTTCTTCAGGAGAAGCCATGACTTCCCATCCTTTCCCGTTTTTACCAGCGCGAATTCACCGAGAAGCTTTTCTCCTTCGAGGACAAATTTCATATTCCCTTTTCTTAATCCGTCCAGTAAAAGTTTCTCACTTTCGTTCTCATCTCGTGTGGAAGGGTGATGGTAAAACCCCCGGTCCCAGATAATAACGCTTCCCGCACCGTAATTGCCCTCCGGGATAACGCCCTCAAACTCCTTGTAATCAAGCGGGTGGTCTTCGACCATAACGGCCAATCTTTTTAATGAAGGGTCCAGAGAGGGACCCCTCGGCACAGCCCAACTCTTCAGAACCCCCTCCAGCTCCAGCCTGAGATCGTAATGAAGGGCCCTAGCCGCGTGCTTATGAACAACAAACATGAGACGGGCCCCTTCATGGGCATGACCTGGTTTCGGTTCAGGCGTTTTCTCGAATTCTCGTTTCGAGGCGTATTCCTTTAATTCCATGTCGTTACCTCTTCGGGGCTGCTACTCCACACCCCCAAGAAAACTCTATCGCGATCGCGCAAATGGTACTAAAAATTGAAGAAGATTCGATTTATTCAATAATGCACGTTTTTCTTGGTGACCTTTTCATCTTGGCGGTTCAAAGGTTTAGGTTCCGGCCTGCCCTCCATCATGGCAAAAGTCGCGGCTTGTCAGGGTCAGAGTAAATGTTCCGTCATAGATGAGGCAGCTTTTGTTCTTTTACAAGCATCTCTTCGAATAGGTCCCCTTTTTTTTCGGCTCTGCTCACAGCTTCAGAATGCATTACCTGCAGCCTTTCCGGGTCGCCGAGCCCCGCCAGATTCTCCAGTTCCCCCCATTCAAGCGGAAACGAAACGAATGGTTTTTTACGGGCACGGAGGGAATAAACGCAAACCATCGTCTTCGAGGCGTCATTCTGGGACCAGTTGATGAAGACCCTTCCTTTCCGCTCTTGCTTCGTCATTTTTGCAGTCACCAGATCGGCATAATGTTTTTGCATGATTCCTGCCACCGTTTTTGAAAATGTCTTCGTATCCTCAAAGGTCGTGTCTTTGCGGTTCAGGGGGACAAGGACATGGAGCCCCTTTTGGCCTGAGGTTTTTACATAGCTCACAAGCCCAATTTGGGATAGCAGGTCCCGAAGTATCAGCGCCACCCTTGCGCAATCAAGAATGCTTGCCTCGTCGCCAGGATCCAGGTCAAAAACCATGGAATCGGGCGTCTGAGGCGATCCGGCCCTGGCCAGAGGCACATGAAGTTCAAGAGAGGCAAGGTTCTCCGCCCATATCAGCGTTTCCAGATCGTTGACAAGACAGACTATCATCGGCTCGCCGTCATCCTGGGGAATCTCCGCTGTATTCACCCAGACCGGCCGGTGTCCGGGACAACGCTTCTCGAAAAAGAAATCTTTGTCGACACCGTCAGGATAGCGCTTGAAGGTCAACGCCCGGTCCTTCAAATGAGGCAGCATGAACGGTGCGATCCCCCGGTAGTATTCCAGGATCTGGGCCTTCGTGAAACCATAGGAGGGATAGAGGTCCTTCTCAAGGTTCGATAAAGGGAGCCTCCTCCCTGCCATTTCGATGAATGTTCTGTTCACCGGTTCTCCTTCACTTTCCGCATGCTTTCCTCCAGCGCAGCGACGAGATCAGCCGGACCTTCTCCCCCTTCTTCCTCCACGGCAGGGGCCTCCACCGGAGCTTTTTCTTTGACCTTCGCCGCCAGGAGATCCAAGAGCTTTTTTCTGCGCCCGTCCGAATACTTCCCCGGGTTAAAGTTCTCGATCATTTGCTCAATACTTTTTTTCATCCGACTTTCCTCTTCAGCCTCGATCTTTCCTTTCTTCGGCGCGATGTCTGCATCGGGAAGTATTTCGTCGTTGTAATGAAGTGTGGTCAGTGCCAGCGCTCCCTCCCTGCTTGTGACTGCCACCAGATACTCACGCTCCGCCAAGACGAATTTTGCGAGCCCGGCTTTGTTTGTCCGGCGCATCACCTCGACCAGGAGCTGATACGCTTTTTCACCCCCTTTAGAAGGAACGAGATAGTACGGGTGATCATAATAGATCGGGTCCACTTCCTTCATATCGATGAACTCGACAATCTCGATCGTCCGACTCCGTTCCGGGGACACGGATTCCAGCTCCTCGTCCGTCATCAGAATGAATTTGCCGGGTACGATCTCGTATCCCCTGATGATCTCGTCCGGGGGTACCATCGTTTTCTCTTCCGGACAAAACATTCTTCGCGAAAGGCGTGAGTAATCCTTGCTGTGGAGCAGATGGAAAGAGACTTGGCCGGCCTCGATGGCCTTGACCAACTGCACCGGAATCGCCACCAGGCTGAAACTGATTGTCCCGCTCCATATACCCTGAAGAGCCATTTCAATCCTCCTAACCCGGTTCTGCACTACTTAGGCAAATATCCTCCCCCCTTTTGGGTGGACTTCGATTCCTTAATCACTCTCCTCAAGCGACTTTCCTCAGACTCGCTTCAAGGACCTGAAGCAGCTCATCCGATTCCGTGGGTTTCAAGCGCTTGGGGGCCAGAACCGCAATTTTCTCACCGCGGGCTTTTTTCTCGATCATATCTTGCAGTTTCTTTTGATGCTCGTTTTCAAATTTCCGGGGCTCAAAAGACGCCGCCAACTGATTGATCAAATCGCCCGCGATCTTCAGTTCTTTTTCCGACAAGAGAGCCTCCTGCAATCCAAGGGATTCTACGGGGACCACTTCATCGGCATACCGCAGGGTACTCAGGCGAAGAACTTTCCCCCTCGCCTGCAAAGCCCCGAAATAGGACCGCTTTCTCATGGTCCAGGTGCAAATGCCTTCCACGTCCATCTCCTTCAAAGCCTTAACAAACGCGTCATATCCTTTTCCCTGAATACCCGCCATATCCGGCTCCAGATAATAGACGCGATCGAGCAAGATGGGGTCGATCTGTGCGGTTTTGACGAATTCGTGGACCTCGATCATCCGGTTGCTTTCAGGATCCGTCTGTTCGAGTTCCTCCGGATTAACTATGATATATTTGCCATCCTCCACTTCAAACCCTTTGGACTGTTCTTCCGTGGGCACCGGTTGTTTTTCATACGCACAGATCATCTGCTGGCGCAATTTCACCTGATCGTGCTTGTGAAGAAGGTGAAACTGGATTCGTTCTTCCTTGATTGCGGCATGCAGCTTCACGGGCACGTCCGTATCCCCAAAATGGATATATCCTTTCCAGAGCGTTCCTCCAGGCATTGCAAATCCTCCTCAATCCTTTCAAGTCCTCTTGACTGATGGATCCCCTTGCAGTCGAAAGAGGACAAATAAAATCCTATTTAAAGGATAGCACCGGCTTTTGCAGGCGTCAAACGATGCCTGTCTGTCAGGATTACGATTTTTGCTACGAAGGTTGCAATGGTGAAGACCAGAGCGTTTGGGAACCGCCGGTCCGTCGGGTAAACAGGGGAATATGCACGGATTTACGACTTCAAATTATCTTTCAAAGATGTTCCTGTCCCCGACACAGGGTATCTTAGGATTTTCCTGTCTATTTCCGACTCGTTGCCATCTCGCGGCCGTCTTATCTGATTCGTGGTTTCTCATCCCAAAGTTCATGTATAACGGTACCCGAAGCAGTTCATCCAAGACGGAAAACGACATCATGTTCCTGATATAATCGTAGAGAATGATCGCAAAGTTGCTTTTTCTGTTGAAACAAAAACAGAACACGGATATGATTGTCTCAAAAAATGCAAGTTTGATGCTCATCAGGGTTGAGAAGGAATAGCTCGTTGTTCAATAGTGTAAAAACCGGAGAGGCCATGTTGGAATCACAGTGGGCGCGGAGGATATGATTGTCAGGGATATGTTTGTTCCTCTGAAATTAAGATGTTCTCTTGGTCCTCTGTGGTTGGATTTTGGTATTCCGCGTTGTTCAACAAGGAGGTATGAATGGTTGAGGACTGGCTAGCGAATGCATACAAGGACATGTCTCGTCGGCAGTTTCTTGCCCGGATGAGCGCCACAGGCATCAACCTGGCAGGTTTTGCCCTAGCCTCTAACTCGGTTGCAGGAGAAGTTATTGCGACTTCCACTCAAGGACTCATTACGGCTGAGGGCAAAGTAATGTCCGAAGCATTTCAAGTACCCCTGTACGAAGCACGGCCCTCGGATGCGGGGAAATATCCGGTCGTGCTCGTAATCCCTGAGATATTCGGGATGCATGAACACATCAAGGATGTCACGCGCCGATTCGCTAAAGAGGGCTTTCTCAGCATCACCTTTGAGCCCTATGCGCGGGAAGGCGGCGTTTTGCATTTGCCCGATATTCCGTCAGTGCGGAAGATTGTCGACTCAGTTCCTGACAAGAGGGTCATGGCGGATTTGGACGCGCTCGCTGCGTACGCCAAACAGCATCCGGCTGCTCGACCCGACCGGATCGGCGTCACAGGATTCTGTCGCGGCGGGATGTACACGCTCCTCTATACTGCCCACAACCCTGAACTCAAGGCCGCAGTCGCGTGGTACGGCCAGATCAAACCGGAAAAGAAACCGGGCATCCGTACGGCAGGGCCCCTCGACGTCGCAGGACATATCAAAACGCCCCTTCTCGGCCTGTACGGCGGGGAGGATATGGGTATTCCCGTAGACGATGTAAAGGAAATGGAAGCCGCTGTTAAGGCAAACGGGGGGACGGCGGAATTCGTCATTTATCCCGGAGCACCACATGCGTTTTTTGCGGACTACCGTCCCAGCTACCGTTCTGATGCAGCAAAAGACGCATGGAACCGCTGTCTGGCATGGTTGAGCAAGTACGTCAAGAAGTAGCGACGTCCGTTTTGGTAGAAATAATACGGGACGGTTTGTCGTTCTTAAAGCAGTAAGATACATAAATCTTGACGAATATAGGGACCCCATAAGGTCAGGTCTATTCTCTAGTCATTTTCCACCACGGATTTTTTCGGAATGAATGAGCACTCGAACCACCGTTTGTAATCATTTCTTCTTTTCCTGCTCCTTTTCCTTCGGTAGCATCGGCGCGACGATATCGACAGGCAGCTTGATGATGTTCTCCATAATGTCCAAGATCCGCGTGCCCACGGCCGTGGGGGAGAGAAAGACGACATCGGGGTTCGCCAGGTCGCCGGAGACCCGGACAGGGATCGAAATAAGCGTGCCGCCCATGATCTTGCCCAGAATCGGGGTGTTTCTGATGACCCAGTTGAGCGTGGAAAAGGGCGCCACGAGCACCACAAGATCCATCTTCTGCTTCACCAGATCGATCTCCCCCTCGGCAATGATGTCCAGCGACTGCCCGCCGATGTAGGCTCTCTCCACCGTGAATTTCCCCTTATGGATATCTCCCCTGACAGCCATGGAATGATAGGGGAAGCCGCTTCCTCCCAGCTCCGGAGTCCTTCCGCGAAACACTTCAAGCACGCTCAAAACGGATAATATTTTTTGCAGAACTGGATAATGGTAAATCTTGCCGTCCCGTGCCTTGAAATCCACTCTGCCTTCCAGGGAAGAGAGGATCTCCGTTCCCGTTCCCTGCGCCCGAATGCTCGAGCTCAATTCGTAGTCGCCCGTTATGTTAATGTCTTTGTTTGTCAGGCAGTCGATGGTTGGTCCCAAGGCTTCTTTTGTTGCTGTAGGGGTAAACGTAAAAAATATGTGCTCCCGGGAGATGAGGAGTGAGCCTGGTATTGAAATGCCGCAGGTCTTGGTGTCGGTAAATTCCATGGTCACTCTATCTGGATCCACGGTTATGACGGCGTGGGCGGGAGCAAAGGTAAAGCGTCCGAATTTAACGTACGACGAGTCAGCACGGAGGTCGCCACGTATGGGCGGTACGGGAAAGGACCTGACTGTTTGATCTTTGCTTTTCTTGCCTGCCTGCTCCAAGGCCTGCTGGATTGCCTGTATTTCAATACCGTCAGCAGTAACGGCCATACTGAAGGCAATCCCCTCGTCCGAGGTGGTCGCAGCACCCGTCATGGAGTAATGATTCTTGCCCCACGTTACATCGGCGGAGTCGATGGTGAGCACGTCGTCGTTGGCTTGCAGGGTGAACTTTTCAACCGTGGTCGGGATTGTCATGCCCCAGGGAATAAAAATGTCATTTCCCGCAAGGGTGCCCTTTGCCCGCGACCGAAGCGGTTGATCCGTGCGGATCAGGGCGTGAATATCGCCGTGCATGGTTCCGTTGCCGAAGGTTCCCTGCTCGAATATTCTGCTCAACGTGGATTGCGCCAGAAGCCCGGAGAAAGAAAAGTCCGCTGCCTGCTTGTGCCAATTCAGGGTGAAGGATGCTTTTGTCTCCTGGTCCGTGATCGTAAGGCGGCGGACTGAGAAATCCGCGCCTTGTTGGGAAAGATCCACGAAGAACATTGGCCCATTTGTCACTGCTGCGGTTCCCCTGAACGATATGCCAGTTGTCTTTTGCCAGACCAGATGCGAATCAGCAAGAGCAACGGGAGTCCTGATCATGAGTGCGGGTGGAAGCTCGAGGTTCTCAAAAACCCAATCAAGGGTTTTTCTGCCTGATTTGCCTTTCAAGGTCAGGTCGATGCCGCGCACGGTATTGGTGGCTCCACTCACCACGGCTGTGCCGGTCACAGCCGAATCCAGTATTGTGGCCTCCTGCAGGGCAAGGGATAGTTTATTCGGGACAAAACTGAAATTTCCTTTGACCAAACCGACCTGGCCAGGCAAGAACGATGAGTTAAAAACAATATGGTCAAGAATTCCCGTTGCGCTGATATTCCAGTCCTCGGGCCGGAACAGGTGCCCTTTCAACTTCAGAGAGGTAAGGGTGAAGTTGCCAGCCAGTGCATCCACACCTTTCAGCAATTGCTCCAAAGCCGGATGCCACGTCCGCCACTTAAAGATTTCGGTAATATTGATCGCCGCGTTTCCGCTCCGGATTTCGATTTCGGGATTGTTTCTCCCCACAAGCCGTGCGGACACGTGAGAAAAGGACGATGATCCTATCCGCGCCGATAATTCTGTTACGTCCAGCAAATTATCTTCCACCATAAAATGGGAATCGAACATCAGGGGAGCGGGAATCCACGGCGACTCGATTCCGATGCGCCGGGCTTGACCGGTCAGACGCAGGTGCCATTTCTCTGGATTGGAGATCAATCCCTCTGCGCGCATGGATGTTATGGAGACATGGCCTTTTAACGATGACATCTCCTTCATAAAGGAAGCAAGGCTTTCCGATGACGAAAGCCATTGGTAGATTTCCTGTAGCGCAAGCGAGGCCCTGCCCGAACGTATTTCCAGACGGGGGTGTTGGTCCCATGTGAGGACAGCAGAGAAGTCAGTGAGTGAGGAGTGTCCAAGAGACACGGCCAAATCCCTGACCTCTGATTGCGCTTCGTCATAGGTGTATGCTCCGCTCAGGGTAAAATCTCCCCACTGATCTGTGCCGGCCTTGACCAGTAGTTTCATCTCACCGGGCAGTGCGTTGAAATGTACGGTCACGTATCTAAGGGAGAGAAAATCCCGGTGCCTTCTTCTGAATAAGAACTTGCCGTTGTCCATTTCAACGACAAGACCTGGGCTGATTGCCTGCAGGTATCCAAGCACGGACCGGACATTCGCTTTTGTTTCCTCCAAAGACGGAATCTCAGGCGTCGATTCGGACACTATGGCAGGAAGGATGATCTTGAAGTCTGGCTCCAGTATCCGAATCCGCGAAAACTGGAGCTGTCTCCTCAAGAGTGGGAGCAGGTGGGGATAGATAGTGAGCGACTGTAAAGTCCCTCTGAATGTCCGGGGATAGGCCAGGTGTAATTGTTTGATGATCACGTGAGGACGGGGAAAGAGTGAGAGGTCGATCCTTTCATAGGAGACTTTTCCTCCGAGTTTTTCTGATACCGTGGCCTGGATCTTGCTTTTCACTGCCGTGGAGTCCAGATACACTGGCGCCAGAATGCTAATAGCAATCAGTAAGACCATCAGCAGGCCCACGATGCCGGAAAACCAGAGCAATATCTTTTTACAGACTGTCATATTCTGCCTGATATGTTGGTTTATTTGAAACAATATGCTGCTACTCCTATTATAGGCGGTGTGGTTTATCGGAGCAAATGAAAGTTATTCGATTCCGGTATATCGTCGGGGAAACTGCAAGTGGATGGCATCCTGTCCCAAAAGACCATCGTGGGCTGGAACCTAAAGGTCTTGCTTCTCGCTATTCAGCTCTCCTCCATGATTCCACCGCATTTGAATACATTTGCTTTGACATCTTCCCCGGCCTGAAGGCCATGGATTCCCGAATCAGGCCCGTATTTCGCTAAGGGCCGCTGCTGACCCTGTTCGCGGATGCGGCAGGGATGTTTGCCACGTCCCCGGTTTATGGGCTGATACAGCCGGCCTGGACTCTGGTTGCTTCAGAACCAACGCCTTATATCCCCGCCCTGAAGTGACGGGGTTTTACGCGCAAATTGATGAGCATGATGGGGGACTTTGTCGCACCCGTTGCGTTACGCATTCTAGGGCATCCCGGTAATCTTTTTAGGGTCTCGCGGTTTGACATTTTAGTCCCTTTGTTGCTGTTGCGTTAATCCTGTCTCTTCTGCATCAAATGCCATGGCGCAAGCCATTACGCGACCTTCCGATTTAAATGAGTAACCCCATCAGTTCCCTTGACATTTGTCGCCGGTAATGCTGAAATATCATCATGGCATGACAGAATAGGGATCATGACAACGCAATTCGCCATGGTAGAAAGGAACGCAAGATGAAAAATCAGGGCACAGGTATTCTCATCGGCTCAATTGTTGGGACATTGCTGACCGCAGCACTAATCGCCGTCTTTTACGCGGGTTGGCGTTTGGCGGACCTGCCCTTCGTCCCCTTTGATGTATTCGACTGGACGACCCGCATACTGCCGGGAGCGTTCATCGAATTCGTCATCGGAGCCATGGTGGCTGCCATCCGCGGGCTGCACCTGGGCCCCACATCCGTCGTCGCCAAGATCATTGAGCAGGCGATGGGAATTGTCGGCCTGTTCATCACAGGCGTCGTTGCCGGCGGTGTTCTTTTCGGCGTGCTGCGCGCTTTGCGCGGTAGATACGCCTACGTGGCTGGTTCTCTCCTCGGACTACTAGCGGCCATTCCCGCCGTGCTCATCAGTTCCTTTCTCAATAGGGCATCCGTCGCCTTGCCTTTGGTCAGCGCGCTCTGGATCCTATTCGTCTTTGCCTCCTGGGGCATGGCGCTTAGCTGGGCCTACCTACGGCTATTCGGTGTCAGCGCACCTGCTGGACAAGGTGAGGATTTTCAATCTTCCGTCCAGCGGGTAAACCGGCGTCAATTCCTGATCCGGCTTGCGGGGTACACGGCGACCATCACGGTCTCCGGTGCAATGGTGGGTCTCTTGTCGGAGCGCCACAGCCGGATGAAACTGGAGAGCGTGATGCCCTGGTCCGCAACGCATGTCCTGCCAAACGCCGGTGCCGCTGTTAAACCTGCCCCCGGCACGCGGCCTGAATACACCACTTTGGAGCGGCACTATCGCATTGACATCAACACGACCCCGCCGAAGATCGACGGCATGATGTGGCGGCTCAAGATCGGAGGCCTTGTCGAAAAGCCCCTTTCATTCACCCTTGACGAGATCCGGCGCTATGAACCCATGCACCAGTTCATCACGCTGTCCTGCATCTCCAACCCAGTAGGCGGTGATCTTATCGGAACGACCCGCTGGACCGGCGTCAGCCTGAAGAGACTCCTGCCTGACCTCGGCATGAAGCCAAACGCAACCCATCTGAAGATCAGTTCGGCAGACGGTTTCTTTGAAACCCTGCCACTAGAGACGATCATGGCCGACGAGCGGGTAATGCTGACTTACGCCTGGGACGGTGTGCCGCTCCATGATGATCACGGCTTCCCACTGCGGGTCTACATACCGGACGTACATGGGATGAAGCAGCCCAAATGGATTGAGTCCATCGAAGCAATGGATCATTGGGAACCGGGTTACTGGGTGATCCGCGGCTGGGACAAGGTCGCACAGATGAAGGCAACGTCCGTGATAGACACTATTGCTGTCGATATGACTATCATCAGCGCTGATCAGAGGAAACTGGTGCCCATCGGCGGCATCGCCCATGCGGGCGCTCGCGGGATCTCGAAGGTCGAAGTGCGGGTCGATGACGGCCCCTGGCAGGCGGCGGCGATCAGAACTCCTCTGTCGCAATTAACGTGGGTGATCTGGCGATATGATTGGCCGTTCCAGCCGGGCAAACATACCTTCACGGTGCGCTGTTATGACGGGAGCAACACTCCGCAGATCGTCCTACCGATGCCGCCTGCTCCCAGCGGCGCATCCGGACTCTTCAGCAAGAGCCAGAAACTCTGAGGTCTCCGGGAATCTTTATGGACCACGTCTGTTTTTAACAAGCACGTGGAGGAACTGGGCACTCATTCCAGTAAAGGATGGGGATTCAATTCTTTAACTTTTTACGGTCGTCAAACTTGAACCCTGCTATTTCCGTCATGCGTTACGGACCGTATTTAAACTAGACTCAGTTGCAGCTTTGCAGGTGAAGTTAATAGCTTATTAAGAGTTGGCCGTACGGCCAGCGACCGGGAGGAATGATCATATGGACCTGGCGATGAAAACCAGGTTCGTCGAGTCATGGAGTCGGTATTTCTGCGGCGCTGAGCTTCCGATCTCATTTTATTATACCAACGCGAAAGATACCGCGGAACAGGTGACTACTCCTGCAGCACACATGTGCATGATCGGAGTGCTCGCCAGAGTGAGAAAAGGCACCTTGCTCAGCTTCGACGTCGATTCGATCGGCTGCGGCGGGGGCAAGCGCTACACCGGCTTTACCCAGGACATCAGCCCCACGTTCGAGTATTTCCTGTCCTGCGGCATTCCCGGCAAGCTCGAGGACGAACGGTACAAAAAGTCCCCCCGAGCTCGTCAAAAAGATGCTGAAGATCGTCCCTCAGTTCAAGGCCCCGGCGCGATTTATCATTTTCAAGCGCTTTGACATCCTTGAGCAATCGGACGATCCCGATGCTGTCATCTTCTTTGCGACCGCTGACGTTCTTTCCGGTCTCTTTACCCTCGCCAACTATGACGAAGCCGAACCAAACGGTGTATTCTGTCCTTTCTCCGCAGGCTGCGGTTCGATCGTGCAGTATCCCTATCTCGAAAAAGACTCCACCCGTCCCAGGGCCGTCATCGGCATGTTCGACGTGTCTGCCCGGCCCTACGTCCCCAAAGAAACGCTGACCTTCGCCGTGCCGATAAACAAGTTTATCCGCATGGTTCATAACATGGGGGAAAGTTTTTTGATTACGCGGTCGTGGGAGAAGGTAAAAAAGAGGCTGGGGTGAAAGATACAAGGAAATCTCTGAGGTCACCTATGAAGTGAAGGCATTTCGGCATCGTTCTGTCCGCTTGCCAACCTTGACTCAAGACGCACATGTCCCCCTTCGATTCTGGGACGAAGCCCGTTACGTCATTATCAGCGGCAACCAGCGCCAGAAGATATTAAAGCTCCCTGCAGCGACGCGAGGGTTTGTATAGGTATCGGCAGGGAGCTCGATTCTTAAGGTTTTAACATTATTGTATTCGCTCGCTACGCTCACTCCAGAAATCAGAGACACCACGGATCATCAGAAATATCCCCAGTTGCCCCTCGTCGGTTCCTACGTCCTCTCAATTTCTGGCATTATCGTTCTATGCTGCGGGTGAGTGCGACGGTCTTCCCGGCCTCGGCCCCGAACCGGATGGCCGCGAGCGCTTGAGGAGCTTCCGCTTTCGCTTCTGCGCTTCCAGCTGCTTATTCTTTTTTTTCACCGAGGGCTTTTCGTAATGACGCCGCTTCTTCATTTCCCCAAATAGCCCGTCCAACTGGAGCTTCTTCTTCAAATCACGCAGTGCCTTTTCGATGTTCTGGGACTGGACCCTTACCTCCACGATCTTCCTCCACCACCGCCACCGTATCCGCCGCGACCACCTCTACCGCCGCCACCGCCAGACCCTGATCGCTCAGTCCTGGGCTTGGCCTCGTTCACCGTGATCGTCCGGTCCATGAATGATGTGCCGTTCATAGCAGCGATCGCCTTGTCCGCGTCCTCGTCCGTCGCCATCTCCACGAAGCCGAAACCCTTGGACCTGCCGCTCGTCTGATCGACGATCAGCGTGGCGGACAGAACCTCGCCAATCTTCGAGAATGCCTCCCGCAGATCCTCTTCGTGGGTGTTATACGACAAATTTCCGACATACAATTTCTTCGCCATGACTCCTCCTTGTGTAACTTCAAGTTCGCGCTGACAGTCTTTGCCGCACAGCGCGTTACATCTTCTCCGCCGTCACGCGTTCCCGAAATAGGGGCACGGGACGCGCGTGGGTGTCCGCAAAACCACATCGTTCGCTAACCATGCATGCAGTCGCTTTTTTACGGAGGAAAAGGTGAGAGCAGGAAGAGTCAGTTATCGATGGTGAGGTGCGGACGACGTCCCGTTCCGGGAAACGAGATGGTCTTGCCCCGTTGATGATTTATATAACTATTATACCGCTTTTTCCGTCAGTTGCAAGGGTTTTTCGAGAATCGCAAGAACTAGTTTCGGGTAATCGGCACGGCGATGCAGGAGTCGTTAGAGTCTTAAAGTGCCGTGAAACGGCCTGTATAGACCACCTGCTGATACGATGGTAGCGCGGTCCGAAGGGCCTGCCCTGGCCGCCTTCAAGCAGATCCTTCAATCCTATTAAGAAGGACGCCGAGGATGTCCTCGAGTGGTGCATAAACTCCGGTTCTTCGCGCCAACCGCAATGTTTGAAAAGAAGTTCCGTTTCGCCGTTTTCCTGAACGATGTCGGAATAGACATGCGTATCGATCCACTGGTCCGGGCTTGCAACGCACTTCCATCGCACCCGCTTCGGAGGCGTCATCACTAGATATCGCTGTTGCTTCGCATTAAGTCGCAACTAGATACAGTTTCTTTCAAATTATGCCATAACAATCAACGATTAGCTTTATTAATTTACTAAAAATATCACGTGAAAGGTGGTTATCAAGGTAGACTCTCTTTATGTGACCATAGAATGTACAAACACGATGAATCACGTATCCAGTTTTAATCGGTGAACCGGGAAAAGTGCTAAAATGTGTACATAATAGTCTACGTGCTCAAAAGGAAACGCCGCGATCGAAGCCTATTCTTGGTAAACGTCAGGCAGAAGAAGGGGCTGTCGTATCTACCTCATTCTCCGATATAAGAGTCATTAAGAAGCCCTCCCGTTGGCAATAGGGGGGCAAGCCAACCGCACGCCATCGCTCACGTTGCCGAACTGCGTAAAATGGAGGACAGCAGTGAAAGGAATCCTAAAAATTGCATATAAACTATTAGTAAACGACAAGGGTAAATTTGCCGCTTTGCTCGTCGGCATAACATTCGCGGTCTTTCTGATGGTCATGATGACCTCGATGTTCTCCGGCATCCTGCACCGGTCATCTGCCACTGTACTCAACGTAGGCGCCAAGATCTGGGTGATGGACCCGGCGGTCAATACCCCGGCGAATAGCATTCCAATGCCGGATTACGTGTTGGATGCTGTCAGGAGCATTAATGGCGTCAAATACGCGGTGCCATTGTATTATGGTGGCGCGCTCGTGAAGCTGCGCAGCGGCATCTATCAATACGTGACGGTCCTCGGACTGGACGACTCCAGCCTGTATGGCAGGCCTGAACTTATCGAGGGAAAGATCGATGATATCTATGCGGAAAATGCTTTTGTTGTGGTTAAGGATGCGGAATTCCCCAAGCTCGGAAATCCAAAGGTCGGCACCGAATTTGAGCTAAACGATCACCGGGGAGTCATTGTCGGCATTGCAAAAGTCACTACCAGCGGTCTGTTCGGAGTGCCGACCCTCTACACCACGTATAACAGGGCTATCCAATATATTCCCTCCATGAGATATACCGCAGCTTTTATTCTCGTCGATCCGAAGAGCATCGACGCTGTGCCGTACATCAAGCAGCAGGTAGCGAAGCTTGGATATGAGGCGCTGACGAAAGATGAATTTATCCAGAAAACATCCACTTTCTACAAATACCAGACGGGCGTGGGCACCAATGTGCTCATCATGACGGTCATTAGTTTCATCGTGGGCCTGTCTATTTCAGGCCAAACCTTTTACACTTTCATCCTGGAGAACCTGGAAAAATTCGGCGCTTTAAAGGCGATCGGAGCGAAGGGGAAGGAACTGGTCTTTATGATCCTGTTCCAGGCGACGTTTACGTCTCTTACGGGCTACGGCCTGGGCATCGGCCTCGCCTCCCTCATGATCACCGTCGCAAGACTCAGGCTGCCTAGCTACGCAGCGAGAGTAGCGTACACAAATCTCGTGTTCGCCTTTGTCATGGTCGTGATCATTGCCGGCCTTTCATGCTATATCGGAGTCAGGAAAGTGCTCAAGATAGAACCGTTCGACATTTTCAGAGGATAATATGGCAAGGATGGCGGTAAAAGCTGATGAACTGATCAAATGGTTCGGCGAAGGCGAAGCGAGAACGTATGCCGTACGGGGCGTCAGCTTTGATGCCTTCTTTGGAGAAATGCTCTATATCGAAGGTCCGTCGGGAAGCGGTAAGACTACATTGTTGAGCCTGATCTCGGGGATCCTCAGGCCGAATTCAGGCTCAGTCCAGGTCGAGGATCAGGATATCTGGAACATGACGGGCGACGAGATCGCTGATTTCAGGTTGAATAAGGTAGGATTCGTATTCCAGGATTACCATCTCTTTCCGCGGCTGACAACGGTCGAAAACGTGGCAATCCCCCTTATCCTGAAAAGGCGTGACTGGAATGAATCCATAAATAAGGCCATGGAGTATCTTGACATCGTGGGGATCAAGGATCGCGCATACCTCCCCCCGGTCAAATTGAGCGGAGGCGAACAGCAACGGGTGGCGATTGCAAGAGCGATCGCCAGCGGTCCCGATATCCTGGTATTCGACGAGCCGACTGCATCGCTGGACGGTGACACCGGCAGACGGATCGTGGATTTTGTCAAGAAGAACATCCTGAATGAGAACCGGTGCATTATCATCGTTACCCATGACAGCAGGATATTTGAATACGCCGACAGGATCATGAAAATGGAGGATGGCAGGATAATCGGCGTCGAAAAAGGAGGACTCCGTGAGGAATAAGATCATATTTATCCTTGCGATCATCGGACTGTTAATCGGCGTCGTGAGCGCCTACATATTCAGCATAGAGAAAAAGCCCCAGCCCCCGGCATTCAATCCGGCTTCCAATCCCTACGCAAAGGGCATATATGCCAACGGCATCATCGAAAGCTACCAGGCGAATGGAGCGAACATCAATGTTTACCCTGAAGTACCGGGTACGATCAAACAAATCCTGGTTTCCGAGGGAGCAATCATAAAAAAAGGCGCTCCGCTGATCCTGATCGACGACTCCGTCCAGAGGGCAACTGTCGAGCAGCAGAAATCGCAGGTAGATCTCGCTGGCGCAAATCTCAAAAGCTCTCAGGACCAATTGGACAAACTAAGGACATCATCTGAACTGGAACCGCGATCCGTGAGTAAAAACGATCTGGATAACGCGGCAAATGCCGTCAACGTGGCAAAAGCAAATATCGAAGTAGCGCGGAAACAGTACGAACTTGGCCAAACGCTTCTGTCTAAGTACACCATAAAGGCGCCCATAGATGGCTCGATCCTGTCAATTAATACGGCAGTCGGCAGTTATATCTCCGCGCAAGGTACATACGACAGCTATTCGCAGGGATTTACGCCCATCCTTGTCATGGGAAGTTCTCAGACCTATATCGGCGTTAGATGCTATATTGATGAGATACTCATATCCAGACTGCCTCAAGCGTCACAAATGCACGCGCAAATGTTGATTCGAGGAACGAACATCAGCATTCCTCTTGAATACGTTCGGGTACAGCCCTATGTATCGCCCAAAATTGAATTGTCGAGTCAAAGGACTGAAAGGGTTGATGTAAGGGTATTGCCGGTAGTGTTCAAGTTTAAGAAGCCAAAAGATATTAACATTTATCCAGGTCAGCTGGTGGATGTTTATATTGGAGAGATAGAGAAAGAGACAAAAAGTACCGACACTCAACAATGACCACAAGAAACATTCTCCGAGAA
>Ga0335084_10002225_pt1 | contig 18638 bp, 13 predicted proteins | sample Lox_Sample_44_FD_206721 | JGI IMG/M metagenome (GOLD analysis project Ga0335084, IMG submission 206721) | Soil microbial communities from Loxahatchee National Wildlife Refuge, Florida, United States - Lox_Sample_4.4 | ecosystem: Environmental > Terrestrial > Soil > Wetlands | place: USA...
GCCATCCCGCTCCGCTTCCTCGCAACAGGCTCTCCTGGTCGGGATTGTCGTTGGCGATGGTTGGAACACCGAGCGCGAGATACTCGACCAGCTTGGTTGGCGAGCTGACATCGAAGACGAGCGAGCGCGGGATGAACGAGACCGCGACGTCGGCGGCGCAGATCAGTTGCCAGGCCTCCTCCGTCGGCAACCATCCCGTGATGTGAACCGCTTCGCGCAGACCCATCGCGCGCGCTCGCGCCGCCACCCACTGGGTCGAAGGCGCGTCGTGGGCGCTGCCGACCAGCAACAGGCGCGCCTCGCGATGGCGCCGGCGGACCTGCTCGAGCATGTCGATCAGCACCTCGGGATGGCGGCTGCGGTCCAGCGTGCCCAGATAGACGATCAACGGAACGCCCTCCCAGCCCTCGATGCGGCGCGGGTGCACGGCATCGCGCCGCAGGCGTTCGGTGTCGACGCCCATCGGCACCGGAGTGATCTTGCTCGCGTCGATGCCCTTTACCGTGAGGTAGTCGCGCATGCCCGCGCTCTGGACGAACACATGCGTCGACGCCGGGAGCAGCAGCCGATACAGCAGCGCTGCTTCGATCCGGCCCCTGAGCGACACCACGGCGCTGCGCACGCTGGAGCGCGAGGCGCCGTCGCGACGCGCGCGATCCTGGCGGTCCTCGCTCATCAGGAAGGACATCCAATAGACGAAGGGGATTCGCTTCCATCGCGCGGCCGCGAGCGCGAGCAAGCCGAACGGCACCGTGTCGCGAACCTGGATCACCCGGCCGCCGCGGCGATCCACTCCGGCGAGCGCTCGCAGGCACAGCCATACGTACGCGATCTCGCGCCGAATCCGACCGCCGGCGCCCGATGAGCGCCGCACCGAGGCGAAGTGCTGCTCGTCGGGGAACGAACCGGTCCAGCCGCCGACGACGATGTCGCACTCGATGCCCTCGCGCGGGAGGTACTTGCCAAACAGCGCGGAGATGTCGGGGCGCGAGGTCGGAAGCCGCTCGGGGACGAGCTGGAGCACGTGCATCGACTCATCACCTCGGCGTCGCCACCGACCCGTCCAGGGCGCGGCGAATCGAGTGCAGGAACCGGGGCTCGATCTTCGACCAGAGGAAGCGCTGACCCTCTCGGAACGCGTTGTCGGACCACACCGGAAGGCGGGCGCGCTCCCGCCACGCTCGCAGCAGCACCGCGGCAAACGACTCGGCGTCGTAGTCGAAGATCAACCCGTTGAAGTCGTCGCGCACGTAGGCGGTGTGGGTACGGATGCGGCTCGCCAGTACCGGGAGGCCCGCGGCCAGGTACTCGAAGAGCTTGGTGGGCGGGTTGAAGCGCCACCAGATCCGGTCCGCCCACAGGCACACGCCGACATCGGACCGCGCGAGGTATCCGGGGATTTCGCTGCCCGGGACGCGCCCCACCACCTGAAGTCGGTCAGCGACACCGAGTCTCTCGCCCATCGCCGTGCAGCGGCGCAGCTCCTGCTCGCTGGCTCCGACGACCGTCAGTCGGACGCGGGCCCCCCGGTGCGTGGCTCGCGCCAGACCTTCGATCATCACGTCCCTGCCGCGCTCTTCGGACACCGTCCCGGCGTACACCGCACCGAGGGAGTCGGTGGGAATCGCCGCGCGGGTGGAGCGAATGCCGGCGAAGGCGTCTTCCACTCCCATGGGGACGAGCTCGACCCGGTCCGCGGCCAGGCCGTGGTCGCGGAGGTCGTCGCCATGTGCCTCGCCGATGGGCATGACCATCGTCGCGCGCCGCGCGGCGGCGAACGAGAGCGACACCAGGAGTCTGCCAATCAGCCGTCGACCGGGCCGCGGCGCGCTGCTCGCGAAGACGTGCGTCGGATGCTCGTTCCAGTAGAGCGCGCTCGGCCGCCGGCCGAGCAGGAACGTGCAGAGCGCGAGCTGCGAGCCCAACAGACAGACGAGGTCGGGCCGGATCTCACGCGCGAGACCGGCGAGGCGCCGGATGAATCCCAGCATCGGCCGCCGGCCTTCGGCGGTGTCGAGGACGACGATGCGCGCCTGTAGCCCCGGGAATTCGGCGCGGAAGCGTTCGGCGCGCAGCACCAAGATGACGTCGTAGTTCCGGCTGAGCGACTCGATTCGCTGTCGGAAGTCCTGGAAGCCGGGCTGGCGGTCGGTGAACCAGGTCCCTACCACAACGCGCGGACGGGTCACGGCCACCCCTTCACGAGTGCCACGGCAGGCCGCCGTGCCGGATTTCCGCGATCATGGCGCGCCCAGCCGGAGCCCTCAGGAGCTGGTGGCGTGCAATCCCGCGGGAACGCGTTGCGGGTCGGTCGTTCCGGCGGCCGCGGACGCACGCCGGGCGACCAGCAACCACCTCGACCCCGTGTATCCGACCGCGAATGCCAGCAACAGCGAGATCGCGGGGTCATCGATCAGGGAGCGATTGTAGACGAGCAACGAGCACGATATCAGCAGCAACGCCCCGAGCGCCTCGAGGCGTGCCTGCTCGTCCGGAGAGACCCCGACGTGGTTTCCCAACCTCGCGGCCATGACCAGTGCGCCGAGGATGATGGCGGAGAAGCTCAGCAGGCCCAGGATCCCCGCGTCCCAGAGCAGCCTGGCCATCGTCGTCGCGGCGATGTGCAGCGGCGCAAACCTCTCGGCCACTTCTCCGGGGCCGACGGTGGCGGACACGTGGCTCGAGCCCGGCCCATGCCCGAAGACACGGTGCGCCGCGTCGACCTCGCCGTCGCTGAACCAGAGCGAGATCGACGCCCCGCGGCTCACCTCTCCGGTGCGCCGGTTCACGAAGGACGGATCGAGGGGGTAGGACATCTCTTCGACGCGTTGCGCGACGTTGTACGCGCGCGATTGGTCCCAGTAGAACGTGTCGTACGTGACGTAGATCACCGCGAGCACGGCCACGGTCGCGACCATGGCGAGAGCCGACCGCAGCCGGTCGCTCGCGAACCGGGCGCGGTGCAGGAAGATGACCACGGCCGGGATCCAGAAGAACACCGCCTTCACCTCGCCGGCGAGAATGATGACCAGGCCCGTGGCCAGGACGATCACGCTCGGCACCGCCCCGGCCCTGCCGCGGAGCAGGCGTGACAGTTGATAGGCGACGACGAAGAGCGTGAACACCGCCAACGACGCGCTGGCACCACCGCCGTACATGTTGCCGCCGAAGCTGCCGACGACGGCGTCCAAGCGCGTTTCCGTCGTGTCGGGGCGAAGCGGCACGATGTAGAAGTGCTGGAAGAGCACCAGCGGCAGCTGCAGGAAGAAGGCGACGTAGAAGAGACTCCAGAGCCGCGGGTAGCCGCGCTCGGCATCGCGATCCAGGAGCAGCAGCGTGGTGATCACCCAGTACGTCAACGTGGCCTTGAAGCCGGCGGCGAGCTGGCCGAGGCCGGGGCGGTTCCACACGGCGGCGGCGACCAAAGCGACGGCGTACAAACCCAGCGCGCCCAGGGTGAAGTAGAGCGGTCGACACGCCTGCGTGTCCACCGGCGGCGCCCTCTTGCCGCTCCAGGCCATCGGCACGCGCACTGCCGCCATGGCGCTGAGCAGATAGGGGAGCCAGGCGGCTCTCGTCCATCCCAGAAAGTAATACAGCGGTCCCTGAACCAGGAGTGCCAACACGGCGAGCAGCACGAGGAGGCTCTCGGGCCGTACCGCGACCACGATCACCCAGGCGACCAGTCCGGCCAGGAGCAGAATCGGCAGCTCGGCGGGTGCTTCTCCGGGGCTGGGGATGCCCATCGTGCGCTTCGCGCTGCCGTGAGTGGCCGTCTGGCCCTCGAACCGGCTGCGTGGTCTCAGTAAGCTCCGTCGCGACGCAGAACCGCTCCCACCGTCTTGAGCAACACCACGACGTCCATCCACAGGGACCAGTTGCGCACGTAGTATTCGTCGAGCCGCACCCGCTGCGCGAACGTGAGGTTGTTGCGGCCGCTCACCTGCCAGAGCCCGGTGACGCCCGGCGCGGCCTTGAGGATGGTCTCGGCGAGATCTCTCATGCGCACGGTCTCGCTCGGCAGGTACGGACGAGGGCCGACCAGGCTCATCTCGTTTCGCAGCACGTTGATCAACTGGGGCAGCTCGTCGAGGCTCGACCGCCGCAGGATGCGGCCCACGCGTGTCACTCGGGGGTCGAGCGACTTGAGCTTGGCAAAGCGGCTCCAATCGGCCCGCGCCACCGGATCGCCTGCGAGATGCACCCGCAATCTCGCCTCGTTGTCGGCGTACATGGTTCGGAACTTGAGGCAGCGGAAGCGCCGCCGGTTGCGGCCGAGGCGTTCCTGCACGAAGAAAACCGGGCCGCGTGAATCGAGACAGATCGCGAGCGCCGTGGCGATGAGGATGGGCGACAGCAGCACCGTAACGCTGGCCGCGACGGTCAGGTCGAACAGCCGCTTGAGAAGTCGGTTCCACCGACGGGCGAGGTTCCAGCGCATGTGCAGGAGGAGCACGCCGTCGAGATCCTCGGTTTCGACGCCGACCGAGGCGAGGCCGAAGAGGTCGGGAACGAGGTGGATGCTCCGCACCCGCCCCTCGCAGGCGGAAATCAGGTGGAGGAGCCGCTCCCGCGGCAACTCGCGCATCGCCAGGACGACCTCCTCGACCTCCAGCTCCGCGAGCACCGTGGAGACCGCATCCAAGGGACCGCAGACGGGCAGCTGAGCATGCTCGGTGCCGATCTTTGCCGGGTCGTCGTCGACGAAAGCCACCGGGACATAGCCGATGTCGGGGTTCTGCCGGATCCGCTGCACGACCTCTGCCCCTGTCTTCCCGGCACCGAGGATCAGGGTGCGCCGGCGCCACAAACCGAAAGCCGCGAGCAGGCGCTTCGCCCGCAGGCGTACGGCCGGCACGACGATGACCGTGGTCAGCCACACCCCGCCGACCATCAGCCGGGAGACCGTCACGGGTCTCTTCTCGGCGAACGCGACGACGATGACGAAGAGCGCGGCCAGCGTGCAGGCGAGGAAGACACTCCGCGCCTCATCCCAGAACTGGGCTCGGCGCGTGTACAATCGCGCCCCGGCGAAGGCCAGCACCCAGGGAAGCAGCCCGTAGAACAGTATGCAGAATTGATAGAGAGGAGCGAGCGGACTGAGACTGGGGAAGATCTCACGCAGCGGGCCATCGCGAAGCCACCACGCGGCGGCGAGGCAGCCGAAGACGGCGCACCAGTCGACCACGACGAGCACCGCGCCAGCGATCAGGGGGCGCGGGTCCAACTCGGGGATCGACCAGTCGCGCGCCTGCTCCCACCCCGCGTCGTCGAGCTCGGTCCGGTCCGCTTCCTGGCCGGCGCGCCTCAACATGGGCGCCTCATACACACATGGCGCGGTCTCCTCAAGTCGATCCGCGGGCGCACGTTCTCCATCGGCGAGGTGTCGCGCGCCGACCGGTCGCCAGCGGCGCGCCCGTCGCGACTCGCTCTACGCCGAGTAGGCGTGACAGCCACCAGATTTGGAGCGTTGCGCGTCGTACGCGCGAGCGTCGGCGTTCGGACGTCGGGCTCACGCATCCCGCCCGCCACCGAAGATCCGGGACAGACGGCTTGCGCTGTGCGGACGTGGCGGCTGGGAGCCGAGCAGGGCGCCGCCGGTGTCGGATCCGTCCGCGCGACCGATTGGCTCCGCGCGGCCGAGCGCCTCCTTGGCAAGCCGCATCAAGAGGCGGCCCTTCTTGAGGAACCCGCAGAGCGTGACGGCATAGAGCAGGCCCGTGCCCGACACGCCGACGATCAGCCAGAGCCACAGCGGCAGCCGCGGGGCGGCGAGCAATCTGACCCCGATGAGCCACAGTGCGCCCGGCACCGTTGCCATCAGAGGGTCGAGCGCGGTGCGGAACACATCACTCAGGCGGATCGGCGTGTCCCGCACGGCGAGCCACATGCAGGGGAATACCCAGAGCAGCATCGCCGCGGCGTAGGCCGCGGCGACCCCTCGCGCTCCGAACGGCAGGCCGAGACAGAACGCGGCCACCAGCACGCCGGTACCGATGGCGCCCGCTCGGACGAGCATCCGGTTGTTGCCCAGCGAGATGTAGATGACCTCGCTGGTATTGGCGATCGGGAGCGCCAGAGCCGAGACGGCTAGGAATCTGAAGATGCCCGCCGCGTCCGCCCATTGGGAACCCAGGACGATCTGAATCGCTTCCGGCGCAAGGATGGCCAGCGTGGCGTACAGCGGGGTCGTCACCGCCGTGGTCAGAAAGAGAACGTTCAGGTAGTAGTTGCGAAACCGCTTTGGGTCTGACTGAAGCGAAGACAGCGCTGGAAAGGCCACGGCGAACAGCGGGCCGCTGATCTGGCGAATCGGAAACAGCAGCACGCTGTACGCGCGCGAGTACAGCCCCAGCGCCTGCGAACCCCAGTATCGTCCGATCAAGATGTTGTCGAAATTGCGCGCGAAGTAGCTGATGACGTTGAAGGTGGAAACGTCGCCTCCATAGCGCACGAGTGCACGGGTACCCGAAGCGAACCCGGGGCGACCGGGGATCCATCCGGACGACAGCACGACCCCAGCCAGGTTGATCAGCGCGCTCGCGACTGGAACCACCGCGAGCGCCACCCATCCGGCCCCGCTCACCGCCAACGCGATGGCGAGGGCGGTGCTCCCGATCGCCGCCGTCAGGTCCACGACCATCAAGCGCCCGAACTGCATGCGGCGAGTCAGCAGGGCGCGGTGCTGGGTCGCGAATCCGCTCGGCGGGAAGGCGAGGGCGGAAATTCTCGCGACGTCGCTCAAGCGGGGATCGGCGAAAAACTTCGCGATCGCCGGGCCGCCGGCGGCGAGCAGGAGCGCGAACACCCCGCCGGCCGTCCCGTTCAACCAGAACAGCGTCGAGCGCTGCGGCGCCGTGATGGTGCGGCTCTGGATCGTCGCCGCCGAGAGGCCCAGATCCTTGAAGATCCCGAGGAACTCGGTGATCGCGAAGACCATCGCGACGAGCCCGAAATCCGACGGCGTCAGCAGCCGGCTGAGCACGGCCACGGACACCAGGTTGAGCAGGAGCTTTGCCGCTTGGGTCCCGAGTGCCGCGACGCCGCCGCGTACCGAGCGTCCGATCAGGCCGTCATCGACGATGACCGGCTCCGCGACCTCGGCGGTCGGGGCAAGCGGAGTCTCGGGGCTGCGATCCATGGGACGAGGGAATACGCGCCGCCGGTCACGGGTGTCCGGGAATGCTGAGCTTCGAGATCCCCTCGCACCCATCGATGACGACGAGGGCGGGGTAGTTGCGCGTCCAGGTGGCCAGGCAGCGTCGCCCGTGGCGATGGTGCGTGTCGTCGACGTACACGCGAGCGCCTGGCGCGAGGAACGGCAACACCTCCGGGAGCATTCCCTCGCGCCCGACCAGCGTGCTCATCGGACCATCGACGAACACGAAGTCGTAGTTCGCCGCGGACAATCCGAGCTCCGCATCGTACCACCAATAGCCGCTGCCGTCCGGGAAACGACCGCGCTTGAACCCGCACTTCTGAACGATCACCCGGGAGTCGATGGCCGATTCTCGCAACAAGCGACGCACGTACTCGACCGAGCCGGCGAAGTTCTCGACCGACACCAGCGTGAAGCCATAACGCGCCGACAGGGCCGCAAACAGCAACGTGCTGGCTCCGGCGCCAATTTCCAGCACGCTCCGCGGCGGCCGGCGCTGAACCTCGTCGAGCAGATACTCGGCTCGGTAGGGCAGGAGCGTCATCGGTCCCCACTTGAGCAGGTCGGGACGAATCCCGAGCTGCTCGAGCTTCGCAATGAGGCTCGCGGTCGGAGGAGCCCGCCGCGGCTGCCGGTGGCGGTCCACCAGTTGGACCACCATGGCCTGCGCCCGCTCGATCAGCGTTCCGAAGGCCCGATCGACTGCGCTTCCGTGCGGTGCAATCGTGACGAGCTCGAGCATGTCCAACATCCACCGAGCTATCGCCGAGCGACGATGAGCAGGTTGAGGATCTCCATTTGCTGGGCGGGGTCGCGGAACCGCGGGTTCAGCGTGGGGCGCACGCGCCGCAGCCGGTCGGGATCGAGCGTGACGAGTGGCAACAGGCGAACCTCGCTCCAGCCGTGCCGGACCAGCGCCGTCTCGTACTCGTGGGGCCGCACGCGGTTGGGCGAGCCGGAAAACCGCAGGGCGTCGTAGAGTCGGTCGGAATAGCGGTAGATGTTCAGCGGGTCGGCCTCGCGGATCCAGCGCGTGTGCGTCTGGAGGTCGATCTCGGCGACGAGCGCGCCCCCCGGCGCGACGAGCGGCGAGAGCTGAGCGATCACGCGGCGCGGATCGTCGAAGTGCTCAAAGGCCGCATGGCTGACCACCAGCTCGAAGGTCCGCCCCGTAAGGCGGGTCAGGTCGAACGCGGTATCGACCGTGTACCGCAGGCGCTCCGACTGCCCGGCGAAGAGCAGGTCGACGTCGCGGCGCAGGGACTCGTCGGGCAGGCGGTCGAGCAGCGCGTCGTAGAACGCACGCGGCGCGCGGCGGGCCAGGGCGAGCGCGTCGAAGGCCTGGTACTCCGCCGCGCCCTGGGCGAGGAGGATCAGGCCCGAGCCCAGGTCGGCACCGGGGCCCAGCTCGAGCACGCGGGCCCCCTCGACGCCGCGGCCGTTGAGGGTCCGTAGCGCCGAGACCCAGCGCTCGCAGACCGCGAGGTCGTAGCCCACGGCGCGCTCGACATCGTCGAGGGAGAAGGGGCGCGGCCGGCGGTAGCCCCGCACGGCGTGCCGCGCCTTGTTCAGGATGAGCAGCAAGGCTCCCAGTGTCTGGTAGGTCTGGTTGCGCATGCGGTGGGCCGCACGGTTCCGCGGCGGACCGTCCCACGGACTACCAGCCATGAGACCAGGGTGTAGACCCTCGGCACGGCGAACCACAAGAATGTCCGGTCAGCACGCCAGGTGCGGCGCGACGTTCTCGGGACGGCGTCGAACGCGCCACCCGGCTAGTCCGCCGACACCTCGAACGATCGCATCCAGACCTCGAGATTGATCGCATGCAGGGCGAAGTCGTTCACCTCCGTGCCCGGAGGGATGGCCTCATACCCCGCCAGCAAGACCTTTGGGTCGACGAACGCCGTGCTCCGAGCGTCGGCGAACATGTTCCGCACCCAGTGCCTGGTGGCTGGCGCGCTGAGCTCGGCGCGCATGGGTGAAGCGAAACCGATCTTGCGGCGGTCGAAGAGGACCGAGCGCGGGACGCGGTCGCGCATAGCATGGCGCAAGGGGTACTTGCGGATGCCGCGCACGATGAGCCGCTCGGTGTCGATGCCGAGCAGCTGTTCGGCGACATCGACGTCCAAGAACGGGGCGCGGCTCTCGACGGCATGCGCCATGAACATCTTGTCGTCGCAGGTGAGCAGGTACGGAAGGAAAAACGTCCTCGTCTGGGCGCGGAGCTTGTCCTTCAGCGTGATGTCGTGCTCGTCGATGGCCGCGCCGCTGTCCACGGGGGCCACGCGACAGCCGAGGTGCCGAGCGTTCGCCACGAGGGAGGTCCGTTCGCGTCCGTGACGGCTCTTCACGAATCGCGCCACGAAGCGCGCCAGAATGCGGCGCCGATCCGGCTGGCGGAGCGTCCACGCGAGCTCGCAGGCGAGACGACCGAGCGCGCGCCGGCGCCAGAGATCTCCGAGAAACAGCTCGGAGGCGACCTGATAGCCGCCGAGGAGCTCGTCGGCGCCTTCGCCCGTCAGCGAAACCTTGAAGCCGTGCCGGTGAATGGCTTCGGCGACCTTCCAGCGGACGAACGGCGAATCCCAGATGAACGGCTCGTCCATGTGATGGATGACGCGTTCGAGAAGCTGGTTCAAATCGTCGGTCTGCAGCGGCACCGTGACGAGCTCGAACTGCGGATACCGGTCGAGCAGCTTCAGCACGCCCTCGATTTCGTTCCCCGGGCCGCGTTCGGACGTGGTCGTGAACGCCACCATGCGATGGTTGTGAATTTCTGCGATCATCGCCGCCACGGACGAGCTGTCGACGCCACCGCTCAGCGACAGGCAGATGGGCACGTCCGCGATCAAACGGCGCCGCACCGCCGCGCGCAGGACGTCGCGCACGTCGCCGTCGCTCGTGGGACGCGTCTCGGTGGGAAACGAGTAGTACGCCTCCACGCTCCAGGTACCCGAATCGAGGTCGAGCACGCAGTTACTGCCCGCCCCGAGCTGGCGGACGTCGCGAAAGAACGACCCGGCGTTGTGACCCGTCAGCCCGAAGTTGAGATAGTCGGCCACATTGGCGCGATCGGCGACGCGCGGCACGAAGGGGGCCTTCAGGATGGCCTTCACCTCGCTGGCGAAGACGAAATGCCCCCCGCCGGCGTAGAAGTAGAGCGGTTTCTTCCCGAAGCGATCGCGCGACAGCACGAGCGTGTTCTCGTGCTCGTCGAAGAGCGCGAATGCCCACATGCCGTTGAAGCGGCGCACGCAGTCTCTGCCCCACACGGCATAGGCGGCCGGGATGACCTCGCTGTCGCCCTGAGTCCGGAAGCGACAGCCGGCGGCTTCGAGTTGCTGCCGGAGCTCGCGAAAGTTGTAGATTTCGCCGTTGAACACGAGCACGTACCCTCGCCCGGCGTGCGAATAGTGTAGGGGCTGATCGGAACGTTCGTGGAGGTCGATGATCGACAGCCTCGTATGCGCGAGGCTCAGCGAGCCCGGGCGCGAAAAGTAGCCGGTGGCGTCCGGTCCGCGATGACCGAGCGCGCCCGCCAGGGCCCGCAAGAGGGCGTCATCGACGCCGCTGAATCCAGCGATTCCGCACATGGCGAACGCAACCCCGTCACTTCATCGCGTGCGCCACTCGCGCCAGCCGGCGGTATCGCAGGCCAAGCCGAGCCGGACGAGTTGCTCACTGTCCTCGTAGCGCACGGACCGCTCGCACATCAGTGACAGGTCGGGGTGGGCGGCGAGCAGCCTGGCGTAGCGTCGGTATTCGGACGCTCCGTCGAAGTACTCGCCGCGCGCGGCCTCCGCGATGGCTCGCTCTTCGAAGTCCTGAAAGAATTTGAAGTGCAGCAACGCGCCGGCCTCCTCGGCGACGACCCTGGGCGATACGTGGTGGTTGACCTCGAGGTAGCGCGTGTTTTCGTCCCACTTCACGAGCGGGACCTTGGCGAGGCCCGGTGCGTGGACCGGACGCCAGCGGCGCGCCAGCCGCGACTCGCTCACGCCGGGAATCCGTGACAGCAGCCGGTTGTAGAGGGCATCGCGCGCCCTCCGCACCGGCGCCGTGGCTCTCGCGTCGGGGTAAAAGACCCGTTCACGCATCCCGCCCGTCACCACGAAGCCGGGACAGACGTCTCGCGCCGTGCGGACGTAGGGACCGGGATCGAAGCATGGCGCCGCCGCCGCCGGATCCGCCCCCGCGACGTATCGGCAGCGATTCAGCGGCCCCGGCGGATACATGTCGAGCAGCAGACAGAACAACGCCTGCGCACCCGCTTGGTCGAGGTACTCGACGAGCGTCCGCAGTGAGGCGCGCTCGCTACCCGGGTAGACGATCAGCTCGTCGATGTCGGCGGTGAGGCACCAGAACCCGACGCCGAATCTCGCCAGCAGGGCATTCAGCCAGACGGTTCCCCCGTTTGCCGCACCGAAGCTGCCCTCGGTGCGGAACAGATCCACGTCGGCCTGTTCGAGCAGGTACTCCGCCGTCCCGTCCGACGAGCCGTTGTCGACGACGAAGAACCGCCCCACGCCGAGACGCCGGTAGTGGTGCAGGAAGGCGGGCAGGCGCAGGATCTCGTTGCGGCACTTGGCGAATAGCCTGATCTCGCCCGGCGCCGCGCCAGCCCGGGGGCGGCCGCTCAGCTGAACTAACTCGTCGCAGGGAGGATGTTGCGCACGGCGCATGGGTATTCGGGAGTGCTGAGCTCACAGTGTCGCGCGGGAGCCTCCAGAGCTCATCGCCCGTCCATCACCTCGAGGTAGACGCGCTCGGTCGCCTCGGCCGCCTCGTCCCATCGATAGGTCGCGAGCACCTCGTCGCGCAGCACCCGAGCGCCGGCGCGCTCGGTGGCGGGATCGGCGAGGGCTGCCGAGAGGGCCTCGGCCAGGGCCGCCTCCGATCGGTCGGCGACCAAGCGCCGCCCCGGCGCGTCGTCGCCCAGGATCTCGCGGTGTGGGGCGATCGCGCTGGCGATCACCGGAGTGCCGTACGAGGCCGCCTCCAGGATCGTGAGCGGGAGACCCTCGAGCGAGGATGGCAGCACGAACACCGCAGCGTTCGCGTACAGCTCCTCCAGCAGCTCGCCGTAGACGTACCCGACCAGGAGCACCCGGGGGTCGGACGCGGCCGCGCGCTCGAGCTCGGCGACGTAGGCGTCGGTGAAGCTCGATCCGCCAGCCACCACCAGGCGGACGTCCTCGGATACGCGCCGAAAGGCCCGCACGAGCAGGTCGGGAGCCTTCTCGGGCACCAGCCGTCCCACGAACAGCACGTACGCGCCCTCGCAGAGCCCCCACTTCTCGGTGATGCCCGAGGCCGGTCGATGGGTGCCGGGATCGACGCCGTTGGGGATCAGGCAGGTGCGGCGATGGTAGAGCGCTTGGTAGGTGTCCGCGAGGTCCCGAGAGACCACGATCGTCGCGTCGGGGACGCGCGCGGACAGCCACTCGCCGGCGCGGAGCGCCGTCCGCGCCACGCCGCCCCACTTGGCGCGTTCGGCGTCCCGCCCGTGGATCGTCTGAACGACCTTGGCGCGCGAGAAATACCGAGGCACGAACGCCGGGAGACCCGGCCCGACCGCGTGGTAGTGGACCACGTCGACGGCGTCCGAGATCGCGGCGAGCGTGGAGACCCCGCTGTGCACGATCGCGTCCAGGTGCTTGCTCGACACGGTGGGCAGCGCCCGGACCCGCATGCCGCGGTAGGACGCCCGTTGCTCGGGCGCGTAGCTCCGCCGGCTGAACACCGTCACCTGGTGACCGCGGGACGCAAGACGCGCCCCGATCTCCTCGACGTGATGCTCGACACCGCCGAACGTGGCGGGGAGCCCTCGCTGACCGATCATCGCGATGCGGAGCCGGCGGGTCACGCGCTCACGCCCGTCCTTGCCTCGGCGTAGATGGCGCGGAGCCGATCCAGGTGCCGCTCCGGAGAGTGCCGGCGTTCGACCTTGGCACGGCCCGCCGCGCCCATGCGGACCGCCAGCCTGGGATCGCCGACCAGCGGGCCGAGCGCCGCCGCCAGCGCCGCCGGGTCATCGGCCGGCACCAGGGCGCCGTCGACGCCCGGCTCTACCAGCTCTGGCAGGCCGCCGAGGTTGGTCGTCACGACCGGGAGGCCGCAGGCGAACGCCTCGAGGACTGCCAGCGGCTGGTTCTCGTGCCACCGCGAGGGGACGGCGGCCACCGCGCCGCCCGCCAGCACGTTGGCCAACTCGCTGGCGCCGAGTCTGCCGCGGAAGGTGACCCGATCCGCGATGCCCAGCCGCACGCTCAGCTCCTCGAGAGTCGGTCGGGAGGGACCGTCCCCCACGACCTGCAGCGTGGCCTTCGGGAGCAGCGCCACCGCCCGGAGGAGGATGTCGACGCCCTTCTCCGGCGAGAGCCGACCCGCGTACACGACACCGAGGCCCGGCGAGCGCTTTGCCGTCCACCGCGCGAGGTCCACGAAGTTGGGGAGCCAGCGGAGACGAGACGGGTAGACGCGCCCCGCGCGCATCTTCTCCTGCAGGAACCGGCTCGGGCACACGAACCGCGCCACGCGGCCGTAGGCGCCGGTCAGCGTGTGCACCGAGAGCTCGACCGCGGCCGCGGTGCTCGCCGCGAGCGACCCCGCCTGGCACCGCCGCACGATCGGATTCCAGAAGCGCCGGGGAATGCAGGTCTCGCAGAGCTCGCCGTGGTCCAAGAGCCGATAGGTCGGGCAGACGAGCTTGTAGTCGTGCAGGGTCATGACGATCGGCACCCCCTGCCGCGCCAGGGTCGCCAGGATCGACGGCGAAAGCTGATGGTAGACATTGTGCAGATGAGCGACGTCGGGCTCGAACCGATCCACCACTTCGCCGATACCGCGCGCCGCCGACGAGGACCAGAGCATGCGGCCGAAGGCCTCCAACTTGCCCGCGACCGAGGGCGGCGCGGGCTCGAACGCGACCTGCGACGGGAAGGACCTCCGGTAGGGCATCGGCTCGTTGGCGGGATGCTCCATCCCGAAGAACGCGACCTCGTCTCCGGCAGCGGCCTGTCGGGCGGCCGCGTCGAACATGTACCCCTCCGCACCCCCGCGCCGGTAGAGGAACTTGTTGACGTGCAGGATCCTCACGCCGGCACCGGTTCGCCGCCGCCGCGCGTGGCGAGCCGCGCCGCCGCGGTTGCGAGCGAGCTGCCGCGTCGACAGGCGACCCTTTCCAAGGCACGCGCCGAGCGTGACGGCATGGGGCCGGATCATGCCCCACACGGCGGCGACCAGCCAGAGCCATGGACCCCAGTCTGCGCGCCTCGTGTCGCTGCGGGCGTGTCCCGCCCAGTCGGCTTGGCGTGACGCCGAGCCCGCTGCCGTGCTAGGGCGCGGGCATGAGATTCGGCATCCAGCTCGGCATCGGTCTCGACGACCTGACCCGTCTCCATGACCTGGCGCAGCTCGTCGAAGGCCTCGGCTACGACGTCATCTACTTCCCCGACCACCTCGTGTACGAGGGGCCCGAGCGCCAGCGCATGGGCGTGCCGGCCTTCGATTCGATGGCCATGGCGACCATCGCCGCCCAGGCCACGCGCCGCGTGCGCATCGGGCACATGGTGCTGTGCAACCTCTTCCGTCACCCGGCCATCACCGCGCAGAGCCTCGCCACGCTCGACCACCTGTCCGGCGGCCGCGCGTTGGCCGGACTCGGCTCCGGATGGACCGAGACGGAGTTCCGCATGACCGGCATTCCGTTCCCGCCCATCGCCGAACGGCTCCGCGTGCTCGACGAATCGCTGACCTGCATCCGCGGGCTGTGGCAGGACCAGCCCTTCACGCACGAGGGCGAGTTCTTCCGCTTCCACGCGGCCGAGCTCAACCCGAAGACCGTACAGAAGCCGCATCCGCCGATCGTGCTCGGCGGCGGCGGCACGGGGCTGCTGCGCGTGGCGGCGCGGCACGCCGACGTGCTGAACGTCATCGCCGACGTCGGGCGACGCGGCTACATCTCCATGCAAGGGGCGTCGACGTTCGACGGCGATGCCATTCGCGCGAAAATCGACTTCGTGCGCCGCGAGGCCGCTCGGCTCGGTCGCGACCCGCAGTCGATCGAGATCAGCAACTTCGCCTTCGCGATGATGCTGGCCGACTCGACCGCCGCCGCGCAGGCGATGCGCGAAGGCATGGCCGGCGGGTTCGGCGTCCCGCCCGACGCGGTCGGCCGCGCGCCGATGACGCTGATCGGTACCCCGGACGAGATGATCGCCGAGCTGCGGCGGCGCGCGACGGCGTGGGAGGTTCGCGAGGTCGTCATGCAATACCAAGACGAGGCGACCGCCCAGCGCTTCGCCAAAGAGGTCCTGCCGGCCCTGCGCGCGTGAACGCCCGCGGCGCGACAGCATCCTCATCCGTCTCGCGAGTCGCGTGTGCGGCGCTTGCGTTAGCTTGACGCGCGTGTAGGGGCGTCGTACTGGACGGGCCGGGAAGGAGCGGATGAGATGGCCGCTGCAGCGCGAGACTGTGGGGGGCCTTATCGGGGTGAGATACGACCCGTCGTGGCGCTCTATGCCATCGTGCTGATCGTAGCGCTCGCTCCCTCCGCACCCGCAGCCTGGGAAGACAATCACTGCGTGACCTGCCACGACAGTGAACGGTTGCCGATCTCGCTCGGACACAGCTTCGAGGAATGGCGCGCGTCGAAGCACGCGAGCGCGGGCGTCGGGTGCGAGAAGTGCCACGGGGGCGACCCGACTGTCTCGGACGCCAAGACCGCCCACCAAGGCGTGCTGCCGGCCTCAGAGACGGGCAGCCTGGTCAGCCCGAAGCGCCTGCCCCAGACATGCGGCGCCTGCCACACGAAGGAGCTCCAGGCCTATGCGGGGACCGTTCACGCGCGTCAGGTCGCGCAGCATGGCCGAGGCGCAACGTGCCTTACCTGTCACGGGTCGATGGCGACGAGCCTTCCCTCGCCGACCGAGCTCAGCACCCGCTGCGGCGCGTGCCACAAGAAGCCGGTTCAGGCGCAGGCCGCGCTCGCCGTGATGGCAACGGCGAGAATCCGCCTCTACCGGACGAATCGCACGCTGGAGACGGCGAAGGCCGCCGATCCAGCGTGGCAGGCCGACGCCATGCGCCGATTCCACGATCTGGAGCGCACGTACCGCGATGTCCAGCTGAAATGGCACACGTTCGATATGGATGCAGTGCTCCGAGACGCCGGGGCTCTGCTCAAGCTCACCAAGCTGCTCGACGAGGAGACCGCCGTCAAAACGCAAACGCGGCCGCAGCAGTGACGAGACTGCCATGCGCGAGATCGGTGGGATCTCCGTCGTAGCGCGGAGGGCCGCCTCCACGGCGCGGAGACGCCAGCGCGGACCGAGCCTTCCGATCGCCGCGCTGTTGCTGCTCACGCTCTGCGCGCGCGGGTCGGTGGCTGCCGACGGGCTCGACAGCGAGGCCTGTCTCGCGTGTCACGCACAGAGCGGGTTCGCCGTGCAGGACCGGCCGCTCGTCGTCGACGCGGCGTCTTTTCGCACGTCCGCTCACGGCCCGCTCAATTGCACGGTGTGCCACGTGGATGCGACGGAAGTCCCTCACGCCGATCACCTGCAGCCCGTCGACATGGAGACGACCTGTGGGGCGTGTCACGGGGATGCCATCGCCGCCTATCAGCACAGCGTGCACGGAGGGGCCGGTGCCGAAGGCGCTCACGGCGCGGCCACGTGCACCGACTGCCACGGTTCCATCCACGCGCTCAAACCGCACACGGACCCCGACTCGATCGCGCACTGGTCGAAGCTGGCGACCACTTGCGGGCGCTGCCACGGCAATGCCGAGATGGCGGAGCAGTTCCATATCCCCGTCGTTCGGCCCGTCGAGGCGTACCTGGGGAGCGTGCATGCGCGCCGTGTTGCGGCCGGCGAGCGGGGGGCAGTGTGCGCCGACTGCCATGGCGCGCACGACATCCGCGCCGGTTCGGACCGCGACTCGTCGACGGGGCGGTTGAGGATCTCGACCACGTGCGGACGGTGTCATCCGGAGGTTCTCGCCACCTATCAGGAGAGCGTACACGGCGTTGCGCTCGCGCGCGGCAATCCAGACGTCCCGGTGTGCACCGATTGCCACGGAGAGCACCGTATCCTCGGCGCCGGCGAGTCGGGCTCGCCGGTCTTTGCCGCGAACGTGCCCGGCGAGACCTGTGGACGCTGCCATGGCGACGCGCGCCTGAGCAGCAAGTACGGGTTGGCGACGGGAAACGTCGCGGCGTTCCAGGACAGCTTTCACGGCCTCGCCCTGCGCGCCGGTCAGGTGCGGGTGGCGAACTGCGCCAGCTGCCACGGCGTGCACGACATCCGCCCGTCCAGCGATCCTCGCTCGCACGTCAACCCCGCCAACCTCCCCGCCACGTGCGGGAAATGCCATCCCGGTGCGGGTCGACTGTTCGCCCTCGGGCCGGTTCACAGCCCAACCGGGTCGACCGGCGCGTGGGCCGTGTCGTGGGTGCGCACCATCTACCTGTGGCTCATCGGCCTCACGATCGGCTTCATGGCCGTACACAACCTGCTGAACTTCGCCCGCAAGGTGCGCCGGCCGTCGCCGCCGCCGCGCGCACCCGAGAACCGGCCCGAGCGCATGACGCGCCGGCTGCGCTGGCAGCACGGCCTGGTCATGATCAGCTTTCCGACGCTCGCGTACACCGGATTCGGTCTGAAATACCCCGAGTCGTGGTGGGCCGGGCCGATGCGGTGGGAGGCCGCGATCGGTCTCCGCGGTACCGCCCATCGCGTTGCCGCGGTCGTGCTGGTCGGCGCGGTGGTGTGGCACCTCTGGGATCTCGCCACCAAGCCGCGTCTGCGCGCCTGTTTCCGAGGACTCCTGTTCGCGACGAACGACATCCGTGTCCTGCTGCGCTCGCTCGCGTACGACCTCGGCCTCCGCCGCACGCCGCCGCACGGGGCCGTCTTCACCTACGCCGAGAAGGCCGAGTACTGGGCCTTCCTCTGGGGCACCTTCATTATGGGGGTGACAGGCTCGTTGCTGTGGTTCGAGAACCTCAGCCTGCGTCTGCTCCCCAGTTGGCTGCTGGACGTCGTCACCGCGGTGCACTTCTACGAAGCGATCCTCGCCACGCTCGCCATTCTGGTGTGGCACTTCTACTTCGTGATCTTCGACCCCGACGTCTACCCGATGGATCTGAGCTGGTGGCACGGTCGTTCCCCGGCCAGTCGCGCCCTCGAGCGCCAGCCAGACCCCGGGGAGGCCCCGTCGGCCGATCGGGACGCGTGAGTCGAGGCAGGCCGAACGGGCGGGGGGACGCCGCCGCAACCGCGCCGCGCGCCTCCGCGACCGCCGTCGCGACCGTGACTCGGTTCGGCCGTTCCTGGCGCCTCGCGCTGAGCGCGCGAAGCAACAGTGGTCGGCGGCGCTCCGGGCGACCGCCGCTCCGATCCCCTCACCGCGAACATGTCCGCAGATGCCCCGGCCGCCCGCTTCCAAGCAAGCGGGCGGCGGGGCGCGAGGAGCG